>ERZ772812.65-NODE-65-length-115900-cov-12.378368_pt1 | contig 115900 bp, 97 predicted proteins | sample MGYA00511343_ERZ772812 | MGnify/ENA primary metagenome ERZ772812 (study PRJEB29015, sample SAMEA2737706) | human gut metagenome | biome: human gut; feature: human-associated habitat; material: faeces | place: China | collected 2012 ...
GGTTATGTGTAGCTTAAATAAGAAATGGATTTATACAGTAATAGGACTCCTATTGATTGGTGCCGGTATATTCTGTATAGGGATTCTGCAGACAAGAAAAACGGATGCTCTTCGTGACGATCCCGTTTACGGGGACTGGAAAGTTACGCGTATTGTTACATATGAACCAATGTGGCGTTATGGACAGCAGTATTTAGGAAGTGAACTTGGAAGAACGATATCCATTACGCCGGACAGTATTTCAGACAGTAGGTTACTGGAAGAAGCGAAGTCGTTGGGACAGGTCATTTATGAATTTGAATATGATGATTATGACAGATATAAATGGGATCTGTCGGATAGAGAAGAAGTACGCAGATTTCAATTGAAACATCAACTGATCATATGGATGACAGGATTTTCTATAAATGAGATATATGAGTATACATTTTATGCCAAAGCAACTCCACCTGATTCTTATATCATGGATAAATTCGATATTTTAATGTTTGAACAAAATCACACATACTATTTATTAGCAAATTTCCCACTTGGGTATTATATTTTAGAGAGGGAGAAAACCCAGAAGAGTAAGGATATATCCGGAGAATGGATGATTGATTATCTGGTTAGTGAAAAGGAAGGAATTGTTAGACCAAATTTGAATTTTCTGGAAGAATATGGAAAGATCTATACCTTCGAAACTGGAAAACTGCTGAAAATGGAAAGGGATTTCAAGCTTCTTATGTAACGCATAGGGAAAATCGGGTGGAATATGAGCAGGAGAATCATATTCCGGATGGACTGGGGATAAAGAACAGGGAAATTACATGGATTGAAGTAAAATCAGACGAACAGGATGCCTTGCGGATCATCCCAATTAACAGGCAGGAAGCGTTGATTGGTGTTCGGGAAAGATGGTATCATGCCCGAAAGTTTGAACAGAAGAAAAAATATGATCTATCTCCAGATAATTATTTTCAAGATTGCTGGAAACCGGTGCAACTGCTCTATATAGAAGATAAAGGAAAACAATGGACAAACTGGATGGATTGGCTATATGATGAGCCCTTACAACCTTATGGAATACAATTCTATGGGAGTATCTTTAATGAGTTAAAAATGTACCGATATACAGTTCCACAGATGGAAGAACAGATGATAATCCCACCGAATGTTCAGATGATGCTGGATACAGATAAGTCGTATTGGGTTGCATATCAGTATATAGATCGCTATCTGGAAATAAGAGATAGTTGGATGAAATTTATCATACTTGATGAACAGACCATGATTTGTGAATATGATGGACTTTGGTATTTAGTTGAGAAAAGTGATGTAAACATGAAGGAAATGGTGGATTATACGGTATGAAGAAAAGAATATGCAGGATATGTTTCGTGCTGTTTGGAGCAATGATAATAGTAGATTTTCTGGCAAAATTCGTACTTAAAGACAAATTCCTTTAGTGGAAAAGGAAGATATGCCTGCACCTACGTTAATTGCATCGGAAAGAGAAAAAGAACTTATTCAGGAGGTTACCAAGTTGCGAAAAGAAAAAAATATTATTTGCTATCATCTTTGTCCATACGCTTAATCAGACAATCTTGCAAACGGGTAAGATATGCCGTCCGGTCTTTCTTCCGTTCTTTCATGGCAATATAAGCAGCATAATAATCCCCTAATTCCACTTGAAACACTGTGCCGAGAAAGTTCATTATTTCTTTAATTTCCACATTTCCATTGTTAATGTCCCCCGAAGAAACAAGAGAATAACCCAATTCTATAAGAAAAACTTTTTTACCCGTGAAACGAAAAGGACATTTCGTGCCTTTTTGCAGGTTATCTTCTACAAGATTATCGGTTTCCAGTTTAACTAACCTCTTATTTAAATAAATACGTAACATCTCATTGGCTATAATTTTTGCGACCTTGTAATCATATCCAGTTGAGAATTTTGGATCTTTGTCAAGTTGTACGCTATCCGTACATAATCTTAAATCAGCCTTTCCACGAACAAAATAGTATTCATCATATATGGTTGAATGTGAACGATAATACTGATAAAAATCTAAATTCCTATTGAAGAAATAGGTCAGATTGTCCAATTCCTTATTAAGATAGCTTCTAACGGCTTCATTACTACCATTAGGACATTGCGTTTCTATACGATATATTTTATGAAAATACAATAATCGACCAAGTATTTCCGGCTTCTGGGACTTAAAGAATGATATTTCATCTTCCTTAGTAGGGAAAACATAAGTTTGTAATTGATTTCTTAAATCATTCAATACGTCTTGTAACCGATGCACCATTGAAAGAGAAGTCGGAATAATATCATAACCGTAGAGGTCAATTTCATCTATTTCTGAATCTATTAGAACTAATATTTGGGAAAGTTTCTCTTTCATCTGTAATTCTTTTGTAAGTCATCCACCTTGCTAAAATCAACAGCAAGGTGGATTCTCAATTATTACAAGTAATCTTCTCGTTGAGGAGTGAACACATCAACAACCTCACCACCTTCAATAACTTCAAACGAATGGGGCGTGTTCCCCGGAATAGCATAGCTATCGCCTGCATGAAGCAATATATCAATATTTTCTTCCGGTATTTCCACTTTCAATCGGTATTCACCTGAAATAACATAGCCGCATTGCTCATGCGGGTGTTGATGCGTTGTGGCGAAATTACCTTTTACATAATTCATCTTGGCTACCATTGACTTTTCACCAATTGCCAAAGAATCCAATGAAACACCTTTAAATACTTTTTTCAAGGCATCTTTTTTGTGTACCACAATTTTTATCTTTGTCATCTTTCTACTTTTTAGATTAATTGCTTTTTCGTTATTTGTTTTCAATATGTTTTCATTAAAAGGACAACTACATAAATTAGCTACATTCAAAACGAATAATCTACTAAGCATAAATATTGTCGATTTATATTGTCAGCTCCATTTGAATATCACCTCTTTCATAAGCAGGATGATATTCAGAAAGTTCTTTAAATCCTATCTTTTTGTATATATGAATAGCAGGTTTTAACAGTGTGTTGCTTTCAAGGAATAATTTCTTGGCTCCAAGTTCTTTTGCCTTATTTACAGCAGCCTTACATAACAGAATGCCAATACCTTTCCCTTGTGCTTTTGGACTGACAGCAAGTTTTGCCAATTCGTAATCAAATATTAAATCATCCATTTTACAGAGAGCACATACGCCAACTGGTTCGTTTTTGTAAGTCGCAACAAAAATATATCCACCTTTATCAATAATATTTTGTTGAGGATAATCAAGATATTCCAAATCATGTGCTTCTAAACGCCAATGGGCAGTTATCCAATTCTCATTCAACGATTTGAATATAGCTTGAAAACTTGGGGTATAAGAAACTATCTGTATATCATGGCTTTCTCTTGCCTTTTTCGCCTCTTTCACCCGTTGAAATAAACTTTTCTCAGAAAGTAATTCTTCCCATTCTTCAATAGCTCTCCATAAATCATTACGTGTTTCTTTTGATATATTCTCGATTGCGGTTGCTACATCAGAGCATTGCGTAGATAAAATATCTGCCATTTCTTTTCCTTTATCAGACAGAACAATAACATTTCTTCTTTTGTCTGTTTTGTCCGTTATTTCTTTTATTAGCCCCTTTGCATCCATTTCTTTTACAATATTACTCACTGACGGGTGAGTATGACCTATTTCTTTGGCAATACCCGTTATCGTCTTAGCTTCTCCATCAGATAATACAAAAAAGACGGGAAACCATTTAGGTTTTATATCCACATCATACAATTGATAAATTTGAGATGCGTCAGCTGTAACCTTATCGGTAAGCATACGTAATCTGCTACCAATAGCCATTTTACCTGTTTTTTCAAAAAATCCCATATTATATGTTATTAAAAACGTAATTGATTACACAAAAGTATAAAACAAACTTTTATCTGCAAAAGAAATACAGAAAATATTTTTCTCTCTTGGCAAGTAATAAGTTTATTTTGAGAATTTATGCCTACAAATTTTAGTGCAAGGTGCAAGTATATATTTATATATATAGCTTGCACCTTACACTAACCTTAGAATGTTTATTTTCAACGGTTTGCAAAATTCAAAAATAATGCGTACATTTGAACCCAAGATGTTGGCAGACAGACACCGGACAAGAGCAGACAGTTTTTAAGGACTAAAGCGTGACGGATGCAAAGCCAAAATTTCCGAAAGTACTGATATTGAGGAAGAAATAACGTTTGGTTCATAACCCAGGCGGATCACAACTTAAGCAAGCCTTAGGAAGAAAAATCAAGCAAAATCCTCACAACATTGATGTTGTGAGGATTTTTCGTTATTGACGGAATCGAGGGCGAGAGCGTGCGTACAGACAATATCATAGAGACGACAAATCATTTCCGTTGCATCGACCTCATTATCGATCGTGCCAAGGAGAGGATTACCGAATCTCTTATCAAAGAATTGCACGCAATACTCAAATCGGGAACATCGAACAGCCGCAAGGAGTGGTTCGCCGTCGGAGAATACAAACGCCTACCAAATGAGGTAGGCGGTACCGAAACCACCGCACCGGAAAATGTGCGACGCGAAATGAAAGCCCTGCTTGCCGAATACAACGCCAAATCGAAAAAGTCGTTCGCCGATCTGCTCGACCTGCATCAGCGTTTCGAATCCATACATCCGTTTCAGGATGGCAACGGTCGTGTCGGTCGGCTCCTCCTCTTCAAAGAGTGCCTCGCAAACGGCATCGTGTCTTTCATCATCACCGACGACCTGAAGATGTTTTATTACCGAGACTTGCAACGCTGGCCCGAAGTAAAAGAGTATCTAACGGATACCTGTCTTAACGCACAAGATAACGATAAGGCGATACTCGACTATTTCAAGATCAAGTATTGATTCTATTCGTGCCCCCAAACGTTACAACTGTCCTGCTCCGCGATCATCCCCGGCACGGCGACCGTATCGCGTTTATCTACTTTGCCCTTACGCTGGGATATGGATGACCGTGCGTCCATTAATTAGGTATCGAAGTCTCGAATATGTCGATGCGGGCCACCTTACGGCGGCGGCCTTCGTCGCCGTAAGGATGTCCGTCTCGGCGAGCCACTCCTCCACGATCTGCGTCAGGTTCAGTGTCGTTCTCATATTCGGTTTTCATAATGGGCGCAGGCGGCTCTATTTTTTCGCTTGCAAACCACAACCGCACGCCCATTTTCATCGGTTTATATCATAGGCAACCAAGTGTTGGTTATCTCGTGTGCGATTCGATGCCCGACGCGGTTATGGCACGGATAACAAAGGCTCTGAAGATTGGCCATATCGAGCTTCGCGCCGCCTCGATTGATCGGGACGATGAGCAATCCGACGGTCTCGTACTATCCGGTGTCGCCGCAGCGACTCAAAATATTACCGGCAAACAGTTCCGGATACAAGCCGGTCATACTCGTCCGTCATCGGCATGGTGTGATTGATTCTGAAACACAGTTGTGTGCAACGAATACCCTCGGCGGGATCGGCTTCTTCAGGTTGGCGCATGTCTATTCTAAATTCCTTTACTCTCTCATTCATCCTCATTTACGCTTAATTCGGATACAAAAATAAGGATTTGCAATGGAACCTATAAACTGAAAAAATCAAGAACCGTAATTTAGGTAAACTTATCCGTAATCCGTCTATCATCTATATATACTTTATCCGCTATTTTTGCAAAATAAAAAATACCTGAATGTTATATGAATACAGAAGTAATGCTCTTAATCGGAGCCGGTCAGATAGGGATGGCAATAGCTCGAAGAATGGGCTACGGAAAGAAAATCGTAGTGGGCGACAGGACGCAGAAAAATGCGGAAAGTGTCAGCAGGATTTTGAATGAAGCAGGATTTGATACGAGTCCCGTAGAGATGGATTTGTCTTCAAGGGAATCCATTTTGAACATGATTGCCGAAGCCCAAAAGTTTGGTGAGATTTCAATGCTTGTTAATGCTGCGGGCGTATCTCCCAGTCAGGCACCCATTGAAACCATTTTGAGGGTGGATTTGTATGGAACGGCCCTCTTGCTGGAAGAAGTTGGCAAGGTAATCGGGTGCGGCGGTGTCGGGGTTACCATCTCCAGTCAGTCGGGACACCGTATGCCGGCTCTCACTCCGGAAGAGGACGAGCTGCTCGCCACCACTCCGACTGACGCGCTGCTTGCATTGGATATGTTGCAACCGGACCGCATCCGCGACACCCTGCACGCCTACCAGATGGCGAAACGCTGCAACGTGAAGCGTGTCATGGCGGAGGCCGTAAAATGGGGAGAACGGGGAGCGCGTGTCAATTCCATCTCGCCGGGTATCATCGTAACACCTTTGGCTATCGACGAGTTCAACGGTCCGAGAGGCGAATTTTACAAGAACATGTTCGCCAAATGTCCGGCAGGTCGTCCCGGAACGGCAGACGAAGTGGCCAATGTCGCCGAACTACTGATGAGCGGCCGGGGAGCGTTTATCACGGGCTCCGATTTTCTCATCGACGGAGGGGCCACCGCGGCCTATTTCTACGGAGAGTTGAAACCTGAAAAAACAGATAACAAATAAAATATAAAGAAGTTATGAGACCTTATATTATTTGCCACATGGTGGCATCCATCGACGGAAGAATCGACTGTCCGATGGTGGCACAGATCAGCGGTGAAGAGTATTACACCACATTGGAAAGTTTCGGTTCGAGTTCCAAATTATCCGGTCGGGTGACGGCCGCGCTTGAATGTACCGCAGTAAAGGAGGAAATTTCCGGGTATGCCGGTGCGAGACTTGGCAAAGAGTCTGTCCACAAAGCAGTGGAAAGCGGGGAGTACACCGTCATCGTCAATACCCACGGACGGTTGCAGATGGCATCCGGCGAGGCGGACGGGCATCCCCTGCTTGTGGTGATGAGCGAGAACGTGCCGGAACCCCATCTTGAGATGCTTCGCAAGAACAATGTATCATGGATAGCGACGGGAAAAGAGCGCATCGACCTGCACCGTGCAACGGATATTTTAAGCGAACAATTCGATGTGAAACGTTTGATTATTGTCGGTGGAGGCAATATCAACGGAGGCTTTCTTGAAGCCGGACTCATCGATGAAGTCAGCCTGTTGCTGGCTTCGGGTATTGACGGCCGCAAGGGACAGACCGCCCTGTTTGACGGCTGCACCTGGAAGAGTGAAGCACCCTATCATTTGAAACTGCAAAGTGTCGAGCGGATAGCCGGAACGGAAACGGTCTGGATTCGTTATCGGTGTAAATAATACAACCTCCGAAAACAGTATGAAATCATGAAAAAGATTCTGTCGATTTTAACCGTGCTTTGCATATGCGGGATTTCCGCATTCGCACAAAACACTGCACCAAAAGAGAATATAATGAAAGACAAGAAAGTATTGGTGGCATTTTTCTCCCGTACCGGAGAGAATTACAATGTCGGAAACATCAGCAAAGGCAATACGCACATCATTGCCGAGATGATTGCGGGAGAGACCAATGGCAAATTGTTTCAGATAGAACCGGTGAAGCCTTATCCCGATGAATACAGGGCTTGTGTGGACATTGCCAAAACAGAAAAAGAGAACAAGGCCCGGCCTGCCGTAAAAGAGGACATTGCCGCAGAGGATTACGATGTCATCTTCCTGGGTTATCCCAACTGGTGGGGAGATATGCCGATGGCGGTCTATACCTTCATCGAAAAGCACGACTGGAATGGGAAGACCGTCATCCCGTTCTGCACGCACGAGGGCAGCGGATTGTCCGGCACGGAGCGTCTTTTGGAACAAGCCTGCAAGGGCGCGACCATTGCCAAAGGTCTCGCAGTTCAAGGAACTACCGCCCAGAACTCGCAGGCCCAGGCAAAAAAGACCGTGCAGTCCTGGCTGAATAAATTGAAATAAAGGAATTCTTGTGCATCACAAACAGCCCCTGCCGCAAATTTATCCGGCAGGGGCTAAATTATTTATCCCGCTTTTCTAATTCATTCCCGTAACATTTGCCAGTTTTTCGGCGGTTCGTGCCGTCGTTCCTGTCGCTGATAAATAGGCGACGAGGATACCGCGAAAACCATCACCGGAACAAGCAGCATCGATAGAATGAATATCTTTTTCATACCGTCTCCTATTTTATTCCGTATAACCTATATCTTCCAGCCATTGGGCTATCATCGAGTGGCAGTCGGACGTCTGGGACGAACGGATCCAGAGGCTCGGCGTCAGGAAGTTCCCGTCGGGAATCAACCGCTTGGCGTCCGACTCCACGCCGCTGATGCCGCTACTCGAACTCGATACGATCAGACCGATGCGCTTACCGACCATCTCCGCACCATGGTTGAACAGGAACGTCTGCAAAGGAGCCGCCATGTTGCTCCACCAAAGCGGCGCCGCCACGATGATGGTGCCGTACTGCCCGAACTCTACCTCTACGGGATCGATTGCCGGATAAGAAGATGCATTGCCGGGATTGTTCCGGATCGCCTGAATCAATGCACTGCCGATGGCGTAATTGTTCGCTGCATAGTCGAGTCCTTTCTCGGCCGGTTCCACCCGTATCACATCGGCTTCGATCTGCGTGCGCAGGTCACCCACGACGGTATGCACGTTGTTCGTGAAACTGTAATAGACGATGAGCGTCTTTCCTGTTGTCGGATTCGGATTCGGATTCGGGTTCGGGCCAGGGTCAGGGTTGGGATTGGGGTCCGGATTATCCGGCTGATCGGGGTCGTCCGGATTTTCAGGAATTTCCGTCGGGGGTTCATTCTCCGGATCGTCATCGGGAGAACAGGCGTTCAATCCCACTGTGATGAACATCGCAAAAAGAAGATACAGAAACTTTTTCATATTCATATATTTTACTGGTTTACATTGCAAAAATAGCCAGAGCCGGACGAACGGGCTTTGTTCGTCGGCTCAATTAAGTTTGCTATAAAGCTCATTCAGTATTTTTTGCCACTTGATTTCAACATCCTCTTCTTTTCGCAACAGGTCGAGCAGATTCATTCCGCATGTTCCGCTGAAATCGAACAAGGTCGGAACATATCGTTTGTCCGTATCCAGCATGTTTTCGCTGCGTGTCGCAAACGGCGGACAATACTCATCTGCGACCTCCTGACGGATTTGCGCCAACAGCGTATCGTAATATCGGTATAAGTATCCTCGGTTTCGAGTTCCACCATATCGCTCTTTACCATGTCGTGAATATAACCGGCTATTGTCCGCGTATTGCCCGTATGGGAGAAATAGACGATCTGTGCCTTGCGGTTACCGGCAGGAGCGACCGGTTCTTCCAGTTTCTCGGCCGGAGGCATATCCGACAAATCCTTACGAGATTCATCAGCGGAACATCCTGTGGCAGTCGCCATGAGCCACGCGAACAGAAGCAATATTTTCGTTTTCATATCTGATATTTTTTAGTTATTCCTTTGATGCAGAGGTAAAAGCAAAGCCTCGCAACGTATTTGCTGCGAGGCTCAATTTACTTCGTTCGTAAGTTCAAGATTATTGTAATTTGTCGTACTCTTCGTCGGTTACGGGTTCGAGCCACTCGTTGGATGTTTTTTCTCCGGGAACGTCAAATGCGAGGTGCGCAAACCAACTGTCGGCTGCTGCGCCATGCCAGTGCTTTACACTTCTCCGATGGGAAAATCATTTCGCGCTGGAATACCGCTTTTGCATCCTCACCGGTGGCGTCTTCCGCCTATCCTCCGCCAACTATGGTTTCATAAGATAATCCATTATAGTAAATACTTTACATTATCGTCCCACCTGCCGCTGCTGTTCGGCGTTGTAGCGGTCGCCCACGACGGGAAGGGCGACGACGGCTGTTTCGAGTTCTCGCCACTCCTCCGCTGCGAGGTCGAAATCGAGCGTGCACAGGTTTTCTTCCAGATGCGAGAGTTTCGTGGTTCCCGGAATCGGCACGATCCACGGGGCTTTCTGCAACAACCAGCCGAGAGCCACCTGCGCAGAAGTCATGCCGCGCGTGCGACCGAACTGTTGTAGCACATTCACGATGCGCGTATTGGCTCGTATCGCTTCCGGCCGGAAACGCGGCAGGGTCTGACGGTTGTCGTTCGTCGGGTCGAAGACCGTGTACTCGTTGATACAACCGCCCAGAAATCCCCGGTTGATCGGGCTGTACGGCACGAAGCCGATACCCAGCTCGCGGCAGGTGTTCAGCACGCCGTTCGTCTCCACGTCGCGGTGCATCAGGTGGTATTCGCTCTGAATGGCTGTCAGCGAGCATACGGTATGGGCCCGGCGGATGGTGTCGGCGCTGACCTCGCACATGCCCCAGTGCTGCACCTTGCCCTCTTTCATCAGGTCGGCGATGGTCTGCGCCACCTCCTCGGCAGGCACGTTCGGGTCGGCGCGGTGCTGGTAGAACATAGACAGCGTGTCGAGCCGCAGGCGGCGGAGCGAATCCTCACAATACTTGCGAATCGTTGCAGGACGGCTGTCCTGACGCCCCGTGCCTTTGCCGTCAATGACTTCGTGTCCGAATTTGGTCGTCACGTTGATTCTGTCTTTGAACTCCGCCAACGCTTCGCCTGCCAGATTCTCGTTGGTCAGCGGCCCGTAGATGATGGCCGTATCGAAAAGCGTTACGCCACGTTCCACAGCTTCATGTAGCAGGCGGATACACTGCTTCTTGTCCGGGTGCTGGCTACGGTTGTAGGTCATGCCCATCACGCCGAAGCCAATAGCGGACACTTCGAAAGCCGCCCGGCCCGTGCCGAGCGTACGGTGCGGCATACCGCCTTTTTCCGTGGACAATGCGTTTTCTCCGTTGAATGCGACATTGGCGGCTTTTACCTTATCTATTGCGGGCTGAATAGTCAGTGCCGCTCCTACTGCGGCCGCAGTCTTCAAAAAACTGCGCCGGCTCATTCCCTTTTTCTCTTCCATATCTATTTCTTTTCGATCGTTTTGATGATTCTTGCCGGATTGCCCGCTACGACGGTCATGGCCGGCACGTCTCTCGTCACCACGCTGCCGGCGCCGACGATGGCTCCGTAGCCGATCCTAACGCCCGGCAATATTGTAGAGTTGATACCGATCCACACCTTGTCCTCAATGACGATCGGGCGGCCGTAGGTGGCACTGCGGTTGTCGGGATTGACATCGTGATTGATGGTTATGAGATTAACCTTCGGGCCGATAAAAACATCATTGCCGATGGAGATGCCACCGCGACCGAAGAAAGTACAGCATTGTTGGATGAAGCATCCCTTGCCGACGGTCACGGGCTTGCCGTAGTCGATGTAGAGAGGCGGCAATACGGTGGTGCTCTTATCGAGCGGTTTGCCGAGAATGCGCCCCATATACTCGTGTACCTCTTCAGGCGTGCGATAGCCCGTGTTCATCTCCGTCGCCGTTTTCATCGTGGCGAAGATGTCTGCAATCAGCTTTTCGTAACCTGCGTCATTAGGCGAGACCATTTCGCCGTTCAAGTCCTTTGCAAAAATATCATTCATAACTTCTTTTGTTTTTAATATTCTGATGCAAAGGTAAAAAGGAAACCTCGCAACCATTTTGCTGCGAGGCTCAAACAACTTTGTCGTGAAGTTCATTCCGATTTTCTTCCAGCTCAAATCATACTGGGAGCATAACCGTATGTTTCCTTATAAACTTTCGAGAAATGGGAAAGATTCTTGAACCCGACATCGAAACAGGCTTCCGTTACCCGCTTCTTACCGGACTTTATCAACTCGTGTGCGGCCTCCAACCGGCGTTTAATGATCCATTTCTGCGGCGTCAAGTCGCTAACTTTGGCAAAATCGCGTTTGAACGTCGCCAGACTGCGACCGGTATAACTTGCGATCTCTTCCATCGACAGGTCATACATGTAGTTATCGTTCAGATAGTCGATGATGTTTATTTTCCACGGATCAACGAAATCGAACAGTGAAGCGTAGAGATTCTTGTCCGTGTTTAGTAAGACATAAGCCCCCTCGATCATCTTGAGTTTCAACACGTCATCGGAGGGTTTCACGCCCGCATCGAAATAGGGGACAACCGACTCAAACAAGCTGCGGATGTCCGGACGGTTATTCGGCAATACACGCAAGCTCACTTTTTCACGCTTCGATTCCATAGGAATCTCTTTTCTGTCGAGTGTCTGGTAGAACTCCCGCAGAAACGGTTTCGTGAATTTCAACACGACGGAGCGGTAAGGATGCTCCTCGTCGGCGTGTTTCTGTAACCACATGCGGTTGTCTCGCCGCATGAACGCGCACTCGCCCGGATGCAATATCGTTTTCTTGCCGCGTTCCTCGATTTCAAGTTCGCCTGAACACAGGTAGATCAGCGTGTGTTCCCGATTCTCGTGGGCGCAGCCTCTGTCATCTGTGAAAAAACTTGCTATAAGGACATTCGAGCAGTCAAATACATTCAGTTGTTCCATATCAATCTCTATTTTTTGCAAAAATAACGAGTTGCGTCTATTATTATCTGTTGTAAAGCTCATTTTTTATCTATTGAGTTTAGTGACGTTAAAAGACTTGTATAGTATTAACATATCATTATCTTTGTTTTTTACATAGAAATAGATGTCCCGTAGAAGATTCCTTTATCACCCAGAATCTGTACGACATAAAGCGACAGGAATACGTAACCAACGTTGTGATCTACGTTCGGAATCCGCTTCGACAAAGAGCCGATAGGATCGGACAAGACCTGTCCAAATTTATCAACTCAATTTATTCTTTTATACTCGCCGGGGGAAAGTCCGGTCATTTTCTTGAAGAGAAAGCCGAAATATTGCACCGAAGGGAATCCGAGTTCTCGTACGATCTGGCAAAGCGGTTCCTGTGACAGGCGCAATTTCCGTTTCGCGATCTCGATACGCCTGAGTTGCATGTGGCAATGATGCGTGTGCCCGAGTTCCTGTTCGAGAAGGTCTTCGAAATAAGCTTCCGACAACCGGAGCCGTTCCGCGCAACGTGCGGCGGTAAGAGGGCCCCGTATCGCCCATTTTCCGTCGGTGAGGTAGCGGTCGGCAAAGGCTTCGTACTCCCAGACAAGGGCTTCGTTCGCCGTATTCCGGGTGATGAACTGCCGCTCGTAAAAGCGGGTCGTATAATCCAGCAGCCGGATGATATGCCGGGTCAGAATCGCGCGCGTGTAGCGATCCGCACCGTGACGGAGTTCCCGGCGCAGATCGTCGAAACAGGAGGTGAGGATGCGACGTTCTTCGCAGGATACGTGGAGCGCTTCTGCGGGAGCATACGAAAAAAACGTATACTCTTCGGCCCGTTTCTCCTGTACGCAGCCCTCGAACAGATCGGGGTGGAATGCAACCGCCCACAGGCAGGAGGCCGGAAGTCCTGCATATGCAGCGTCCGGATGGCGGCAGATCAATGTCCCGCAGTTGTAATCGTAGTACTGCCGGCCGTATTTCGTCCCGGATTCGGAAACATCCGCCGCCATGACCAGCGCATAGTATCCGCATCGGACGAGGGACGGGAGCGCCGGGCGGAGATCGGCAGCTTCGCCGATATAGAGACCGGGAAATTGCAAGTCGCTCATCGCCTTTTCCGCATAAAAACTATTTCCGCGAGCGGAACTCGTTGGGGGTGCAACCCGTAACCCGTTTGAACATCCGACTCAAGTGCTGCGGGTATTGGAAGCCCAGGCCGTAGGCAATCTCGCTCGTCGTCTTATCGGTCGACAGCAAAGATTCTTTGGCCCGTTCGATCAGCTTGTTTTGAATGTATTCCGAAGCGGTCTGTCCGGTCTGCTTGCGGATCATATCGCCGAAATAGTTTGCCGAAAGAAACACCTTGTCGGCAAAGTATTTGACGGTCGGCAGTCCCTCCTGCAACGGGGCCTCGCTGTCGAAATAGTCGTCCAATAACCGTTCGAAACGGACGATGATGTCTCTGTTCACCTCTTCGCGCGTGGTGAACTGCCGTTCGTAAAAACGCATACAGTAGTCGAGCAACAGCCCGATGTTGGCCGTAATCAGCCGGCGGCTGTGCTTGTCGATGCCGTGCTTCAGTTCCGCTTCGATCTTATACAGGCAATCCATCACGGTTTGCCGCTCCTCTTCCGAGAGGTGCAACGCCTCGCGGGTTTCGTAAGAAAAAAAGGAATAATTCCGGATCTCCTGACCGAGCGCCGTTCCGCGGATCAGGTCGGGGTGGAACAGGATACCGTGGGCATTCGGCCGGGTATTTTGCGACATCTCGGTCTCCACGACCTGTCCGGGCGCGAAACTAACGATCGTCCCGTCCTGATAATCGTAACTCTGACGGCCGTACATGATGTCGCCGCAACGGGTATCCTTCAGGAAAAGGGCATACACCCAATAATTGATCCTGAAATGCTCGGGCCACCGCGTCGCTTTCGACAAATCGACCACGCTTACCAGCGGATGCCGCGTCTCGAGTCCGAAAAATTTGTTGTACTTGTCTACTTCGTCGAGTTTTATAATCTCTTCCATAGGTCTGAACGGTTTTCTTTCGAGCAAAAATAACTTATTTAATTCAAACGGCGCACGGCCTCACTGCAGAATCGGGGATTCGGGTATGAATATCGGTAAATCGTATACAATCCCGCCGTTTTATCGCGGTAATTTTGCAATCGGAAGTTTAATAAAAACTGAAAATTATGGATGGCAGAGTTTTTTTGAAAACGGCATTGGGCCTGCTGACGTTTCTGGCTTTCACGAACGTCGCGGCATCGGGAAAGACAACGTTAAAAAACATAAAATCGACCGACATGGACACATTGGAATTAACGCAGGAGTGGGACAAGACCTTCCCGCAGAGCGACCGAGTGGAACACTCGAAAATCACTTTCCACAACCGTTACGGCATCACGCTCGCCGCAGACGTGTATAAACCGAAGAATGCGCGGGGACGCCTGGCCGCCGTCGCGGTCAGCGGCCCTTACGGGGCGGTGAAAGAGCAGGTTTCGGGCCGTTATGCGCAGACCCTCGCCGAGCGCGGCTTTCTGACCGTCGCATTCGACCCCTCGTTTTACGGAGAGAGCGGCGGCGCGCCCCGCTACCTCACTTCGCCCGAAATCAGCACGGAAGATTTCAGCGCGGCGGTCGATTACCTGACCGCCCGCGAAGATGTCGATCCCGGGCGCATCGGCATTCTCGGCATCTGCGGTTGGGGCGGGTTCGCGCTCAATGCCGCAGCCAACGACCCGCGCATCAAGGCTACGGTCACTTCCACCATGTACGACATGAGCCGCGTGAATGCCAACGGATATTTCGACGCCATGAGCGCCGACGATCGCTACAAGTTGCGCGAACAACTGAACGCCCAACGCAGCAAGGACTACGGCAACGGCAGTTATGAGCGTAACGGCGGCGTAGTCGACCCGGTTCCCGAAGACGCTCCGCTCTTTGTCCGTCAATACCACGACTATTACAAGACCGAACGGGGCTACCACCGCCGGTCGCCGAATTCAAACGAGGGAATCATCAAAACCAGTTCCCTGGCATTCGTCAATATGCCGATCCTCTCCTACATCGGCGAAATACGCAGCTCCGTACTGATGATACACGGGGCCGAGGCCCATTCGCGTTATTTCAGCGAAGACGCCTACAAACGGCTGACGGGAGACAACAAGGAACTGCTGATTATCCCCGGAGCCAACCACGTCGATCTTTACGACAACCTCGATGTCATACCTTTCGACAAAATAGACGTTTTTTTTAAGGAAGCCTTGAAAGGAAAATAGGATTCCGATTGCCGAAATCCCGCTTACCGAACAGCGACGGCTAAGGCCCATTCCGACCATCTCGACAATTTGCTCGGAGCGGGAATGATTCGTCCGTCGGCCTGGAAAACGGAAACGTTCGACCGGGAATACGCGCAAATCGATCTGATAGGTCACCTCGCCGAAAGTCAGATCGACGAATAAAACAGGTTTATAAAAACTGATTATGGTCAAAACAATCATAGGCTTTCTGTCTCTGTTCGTCCTGCCGTCATGCGGCAAATGTCTGAATCTGGATAAGCAACCCGGCATGTGCGCCAAACTGCCGATGGCGGCCGACGGCATCGTGCGGCTGTCGAAAGTAGAGGTCTATCCGGAATATCTCGACGAGTATATGAAGTATGCGACCGAAGTGGGCGAAATCTCCCTGCGTACCGAGCCGGGGGTGCTGACCATGTATGCGGTCAGCGAAAAGGAGAATCCCCGCAGGATAACCATTCTCGAAACCTATGCGAGCCGCGAGGCTTACGAATCGCACGTTGCATCGGAGCATTTTCAGAAATACAAACAGGGAACGCTGCATATGGTCAAGACGCTCGTGCTCTCCGACCAGACGCCGCTCAACCCAGCAAACCGCATCAATAACTTCATCCAATAAACGAAACGATTATGAATAAATTCCTTTTATTTTCAGTATTCAGCATGTTAACAATCAACGTTATGGCACAGGAAAAAATCGTACAAACGGCCGGACGCGACCAGTTAGGCGACTTCGCTCCCAAATTCGCGGAACTCAACGACGACGTCCTTTTCGGCGAAGTGTGGAGCCGCACCGATAAACTCGGTCTGCGCGACCGCAGTGTAGTGACCATCGCTTCCCTGATCAGTCAAGGCATTACGGACAATTCGCTCGTTTTCCATCTTCAGTCGGCCAGAAAGAACGGAATCACCCGCACGGAGATCGCCGAAATTATCACCCACATCGGTTTCTATGCCGGTTGGCCGAAAGCGTGGGCGGCATTCAACCTGGCAAAGGGCGTGTGGGCCGAGGATACGGCCGGCGAGGACGCCAAGGCCGCTTTCCAGCGCGAAATGATTTTCCCGATCGGCGAACCGAATACGACATACGCCCAGTATTTCACCGGCAACAGCTACCTCGCCCCGATTTCGCGCGAGCAGGTATCGATCTCCAATGTCACGTTCGAACCCCGCTGCCGGAACAACTGGCATATCCACCGTGCGACGAACGGCGGCGGACAGATGCTGATCGGCGTGGCCGGGCGCGGCTGGTATCAGGAAGAGGGAAAGCCGGCCGTGGAGATTCTTCCCGGCACGGTCATCCACATTCCGGCGAATGTCAAGCACTGGCACGGGGCGGCGACCGATAGCTGGTTCGCCCATCTTGCATTCGAGGTTCCCGGCGAGAACGCTTCCAACGAGTGGCTCGAACCCGTTACGGACGAAGAATACGGTCAACTCGACCAGCGATAAAAGGTTCGCCGGCGAAGGTCGAACGGCTCTACGGCATCGAATGTCCGAAATGAATACGGGCATACCGAAAACAGACTCCCGTAATCGATCGTATTACGGGAGTTCTTTTGTTGCGACGGGACGTTTTTGCAATCGGAAGCACAATCCGTAATTCGGGTATATAAACCGGGGAATTATCTACAAAAAGTACGACCGGGACAATCTACTTTTGTATCAAATAAATAATATAAATAAAGAGAGATGAAAAAATTACTATTGCTTCCGTTCCTGCTGCTCGCCGTTCTGTCGATGGTAGCCTGCGGGGGTTCCGACAACGAACCGTTTACGCCCGGACAGCCCGAAACTCCCGAACAGCCCGGCGGAGGAGACGATACGGACGATTCCGATACGCTCGCTCCCGAAGGCAGCGGCCGATACCTGGTACTTTACAGTTCGCGCACGAGTAATACCGAACGTATGGCGCGACAGATCCGGACGGCACTCGACTGCGACATGATAGAGGTGGAACCTCAAATGCCTTATGAGAACGACTATAACGCCATGCTGGAGCGAGCGCAAGAGGAACTGGCCGCTATCGAGCAAGGCCGTTATCCGGCCGTCGGCACTTCGGTAGACAGCTTCGACGGTTACGATATCGTGTTCGTCGGCTATCCGATCTGGTACGGCAGCATGGCGACGCCAATGCAGGCTTTCCTGCACGAACACGCCTCGAAACTCGCCGGCAGGCGGATCGCCCTGTTCGCCACGAGCGGCGGCAGCGGTATATCCGCTTCGATCGGCGAAGCGCGGTCGCTCTGTCCCGAAGCGACCTTCGTCGATCGAACGTTGCTGCTGACCTCCTCGACACTTTCCCAGATGGAGGGCCGCGTTGCGGAATGGCTCGACGAAATCGGCGCCGGCCGTGAAGAACCGGTCACACCCGGCATCTCATCGCCGAACGTAAACATCTCGGTCGGCGACCGCACGATTACCGCCACGATGGAAGACAATGCCGCCGCACGGGATTTCCTTTCGCGCCTGCCGTTGGAAGTGACGCTGAACGACTACAACCAGACGACCGAAAAGATTTTCTATCCTTCCCCGGCACTGACGACCGCCGGCACCGCGCGCGGCTGCGTCCCCATACCCGGCGACATCACGATCTACGCGCCGTGGGGTAACGTGGCGATTTTTTGCAAGAACGGATCGCGGAGCAACGACCTGATTAAAATCGGACATATCGACGGCGACGGCATCGAGGCGTTGCGTGTCGCCGGCGATGTGCGGGTAAAATTCGAACGGCAATAAGATAACGAACAAAACATGACTATCGAAACTTTCAAAGAATACGCGAAGACGCGCCAGGCGCTCGACTCGGAGGAGATTCGCCGTTTTATGGACGAAATGAGCAACGAGGCGAGGCGCGTCACCTTCCGGCTGAACGCATCCTTCCATACGGCGGACGAAGTGCGCGGGTTGCTTTCCGACCTGTTCGGCTACCGGGTTCCGCCATCGCTCCGCGTCTTCCCGCCGTTCTATACGGACTTCGGTAAGAACATCGCCGTAGGAGACGAAGTGTTCATCAACGCTTGCTGCCACTTTCAGGATCACGGCGGGGTAACCCTCGGCGACGGCTGCCAAATCGGGCACAACGTCGTATTCGCCACGCTCGATCACGGACTTGCTCCGGAAGACCGTAAAACGACTTATCCCGCCCCGATCGTTTTGGGAAAGAACGTCTGGGTAGGGTCGAACGCCACGATTCTTTCGGGCGTAACCGTCGGCGACAATGCCGTCGTGGCAGCGGGGGCCGTAGTAACGAAAGACGTGGCGACGAATACGGTCGTCGGCGGTATTCCGGCACGGCTCATCAAATCGATCAAAAACGAATAACACGATAAACGATGAAACTTATTTCGAATACGGAATTCGGAGGCGAGCGCCCCCTGTTCGAATCGCACGATCTCCGGCTGGAGAACGTAACCGTCCGCGCCGGAGAGTCGGCCATTAAAGAGTGCAGCAACATCGAAGCCGTCAATTGCCGGTTCGAAGGGAATTATCCTTTCTGGCACGTCCACGGCTTCGCCATCGACCGATGCTTCTTCGATGTCGGCGCCCGTTCCGCCCTGTGGTATTCCGACCACCTGAAAATGACCGATACGCGGATCGACGCTCCCAAGATGTTCCGCGAGATGCATGACATCGAGATCGAAAATGTGGAGATGACCGACGCCGACGAGGTGTTCTGGCGGTGCAACCGGCTGAACATAAAGAATCTGAAGCTGCACGGAGGAACTTATCCGTTTATGTTCTGCAACGGACTCCGCATCGACGGACTGGAAAGCGACAGCAAATACGTGTTCCAGTATGTGAAGAACATGGAACTGCGCAATGCCAAAATCACGACGAAGGACGCTTTGTGGGAAACGGAAAACGTGACGGTTTACGATTCCGAGCTGAACGGCGAATACCTGGGCTGGCACTCGCGCAACCTGCGTCTGGTGAATTGCAGAATTTCCGGTACGCAGCCCCTGTGCTATGCGGAAAACCTCGTGTTGGAGAACTGCGTGATGGCCGACGACTGCGACCTGGCTTTCGAGTACAGCAGCGTACACGCCACGATCGACAGCCCCGTCCGCAGCGTGAAGAATCCCCGCAGCGGCCGCATAATCGCCGAGAGTTACGGCGAGATTATCCTCGACAAGCATATCAAGGCTCCTGCCGACTGCGCGCTGAAACTCCGGGACGAACGGACTTGTTTCTCCGCCTGATAATTTCCGGACAGGCCGATGGGAACGGGAAACGACAATACCGATTACCTTTTATCGCTCATCCGCGAAGGAAAAAAGATGACGCTGGGGCAGCAGTTGCGATTGACCGCCTACCTCAGTGCGCCGGCCGTTATGGCCCAGTTGTCTTCCATTGCGATGCAGTATATCGACGCTTCGATGGTAGGGAGCCTGGGGGCGAACGCATCGGCCTCCATCGGGTTGGTATCGACCACGACGTGGCTGTTCTGGGGACTGTGCGCGGCCGCAGCAACGGGGTTCTCCGTACAGGTGGCGCACCGGATCGGGGCCGGCGACTTCGCAGGGGCCAGAAAGGTGCTCCGGGAATCCGTTGCGGCTACATTTATATTCGGTTCTTTGCTGGCGGCCGTCGGCGTCTCCATCGGCGGAGCGCTTCCAGGCTGGCTGGGCGGCGACGAGGCCATACGGCACGATTCGTCCGTTTACTTTCGGATATTTTCGCTTTTTTTGCCGGCCCTGCAACTGAATTTCCTTGCGGGCGGGATGTTGCGGTGCAGCGGAAACATGCGCGTGCCGAGCCTGTTGAACGTACTGATGTGCCTGCTCGACGTCGTGTTCAATTTCTTTCTGATCTTCCCGACACGGCAAATGGAGATTCTGGACTTCAGTTTCGTCGTACCCGGTGCGGGCCTGGGCGTGGAAGGCGCGGCATTGGGAACGGTGCTCGCCGAACTGGCGACTGGCGGAGGGATGATGTGGTATCTCTGCCTCCGGTCGCCCCTGCTGAAACTGTCCGGGGAACGGGGGCTTCTCATGCCCCGAAAGGATACGTTGCGCAAAGCCGTGCGCATCGCCCTGCCGATGGGATTCGAACACGCGGCCATTTGCGGCGCGCAGATCATGACGACAGTTATCGTCGCCCCGCTCGGCATCGTCGCGATAGCCGCCAACTCGTTCGCCATCATAGCCGAAAGCCTTTGCTACATGCCCGGCTACGGCATCGCGGAAGCGGCTACGACACTGGTCGGACAAAGTCTCGGAGCGAACCGGATCCGGTTGCTCAGGCGTTTCGCCAACATCACCGTCTGGTCGGGGATGTCGGTCATGGGGATCATGGGCGCGCTGATGTATATGGCGGCTCCGCAAATCATCGGCGTGATGACGCCCGTCGAGGAAATCCGCGTACTGGGAGTCGAAATACTGCGAATCGAAGCTTTTGCCGAGCCGATGTTCGCAGCTTCCATCGTGGCCTACGGCGTTTTCGTCGGAGCGGGTAGCACATCGGTTCCCAGCCTGATGAATTTCGCGAGTATCTGGGGCGTCCGATTGACGTTGGCCGCATGGCTCGCTCCCACGATGGGATTGCGCGGCGTGTGGCTCGCCATGTGCATCGAACTTTGTTTCCGAGGCGCGATATTCTTAGTCAGACTCTGGGGCGGTAACTGGATTTATAAATTACGGATAAAAAAATAAATTATGAAATACGATTTCGACACAATTATCCCGCGTCGCGGGACGAACTCCTACAAATGGGATACCCCCGAAGAAGAGGGCGTACTGCCCATGTGGGTGGCGGACATGGACTTCCGTACCGCTCCAGCCGTTATCGAAGCCTTGCAGCGGCGCGTGGCGCACGGGATTTTCGGCTATACCAAAGTGCCGCAGGCTTATTACGATGCCGTCGTGCGGTGGTTCGGGAACCGTCACCGCTGGCAGGTGGATCCCCCGTGGATCGTCTATACGAGCGGCGTCGTACCGGCGTTATCGGCGATCATCAAAGCCCTGACGGTTCCGGGCGACAGGGTGATCGTCCAAACCCCGGCATACAACTGTTTCTACTCGTCGATCCGCAACGACGGATGCGAAATGTCGGCCAATCGCCTCGTTTACCGGGACAACCGCTATACGGTCGATTTCGACGATCTCGAAGCGAAAGCCGCCGATCCGAAAGCGAAGCTGCTGCTGCTGTGCAACCCGCATAACCCGGTCGGACGGGTCTGGACGCCGGAAGAGTTGCGGCGTATCGGCGACATCTGCCTGCGGCACGGGGTATTCGTGGTTGCGGACGAGATCCATTGCGAACTGACCTACGAAGGGCATGACTATACGCCTTTCGCCTCCTTGTCCGAACGCTTCCTAATGAACTCCGCGACCTGCGTCTCCCCAAGCAAGGCGTTCAATTTGGCCGGGCTGCAAATCGCCGACATCGTCGCTGCCGACGAACAGGTTCGCCGCCGCATCGACCGCGCCGTCAACATCAACGAAGTGTGCGACGTCAACCCGTTCGGCGTGGCGGCCACGATAGCGGCTTACGACGAAAGCGGGGCGTGGCTCGACGCCCTGCGAAAGTATTTATGGGGAAACTACGAATACCTCCGCCGCTTTTTCGAAGAACGACTGCCGCAATACCCCGTGCTGCCGCTCGAAGGAACTTACCTGGTCTGGATCGATTGCCGGGCGACCGGTATCGGCTCGGACGATACGGCCCTGCGTTTGCAGGAAGAACAGAAACTGATGGTCAATTCGGGCACGCTGTACGGCCCCGGCGGAGAAGGATTCATCCGGCTGAATATCGCCTGTCCCCGGACGCTGCTTGCCGACGGACTGGAACGGACGGTACGTGTCCTGGAGCGCCGCCGGGATTGAATCGGCCGGAGATAATCTGAAATCGGGCATCGAAACATAACCGACATTAAATCATACACATATGACCTACCCATCCTATCTGCGTCCGGGAAAGGCCGTCGCCCAATGCACGCCCAGAATTTTCGCATAGCACCTCTTCGATCGTATCGTCGAACCAGGGCGGATGCGTCGCTTCTACTTTCTGCTTTCCAGAATGCCGTCCGCGTGCCGCTGCGCCCATTCCACCAACCCGTTCAGGTACGGCATCAGGCTCCGGCCCCGGTCGGTCAGACGGTATTCCACCCGCGGAGGCACCTCGGCATAAGCTTTCCGTTCCACGATCCCGTCCGCCTCCAGCGTGCGCAGCGTGACCGTCAGCATCCGTTGCGACACGTCGCCGATCGACCGCTGCAAATCGCCGAAACGCATGACTCCGTTCGTTTGCAGCGAAACGAGCACGAGCAGCGACCACTTGTCGCCCAGCCGGCTCAGCACGTCCCGGATCGGACATATTCCGTCGCGATGAAAATTTTGCATGATTTTTTCTGATAACGACTCCCTGAAGATCAGCAACGGTTACATGCATGTAACTTACTTATCTGCAAGTGCCTTCTTGTTTTTACTTTTCGTTTCCGCTACATTTGTTCACAAATATAACGAACTTACGAAAGATAACTTTTGTTTCACTAAAAAAATCAAACGTCATGGCAAAGAAAGTAGCTGTCGTGGCCGTCAATCCGGTAAACGGGTTCGGCCTGTTCGAGTACCTGGAAACATTTTATGAAAACGGGATTCCCTGCAAAGTATTCGCCGTAGCGAATTCGAAAGAGATCAAAAGCAATTCGGGCATCGCGCTGGTCGCCGACGACGTGATCGCCCACCTCAAAGGACGCGAAGACGAATTCGACGCCCTGGTATTCGCCTGCGGCGACGCCGTGCCGGTCTTCCAGCAAAACGCGGAGAAACCGTACAACGTCGACCTGATGGCCGTACTGAAAGCATTCGGCGAAAAAGGGAAAATCATGATCGGGCACTGCGCCGCCGCGATGATGTTCGAGTTCGCCGGGATAACCACCGGCCGGAAACTGGCGCTGCATCCGCTGGCGAAAACCGCCATTCAAAAAGGCAAAGCCACCGACGAAGATTCGGTGACCGACGGCAATTTCTACACGGCCAAAGACGAACACACCATCCGGACGATGCTGCCGAAAGTCGTGGAGGAACTGAAAAAGTAACTACCGGCAACCGGTCGTTCCTCACACGACCATATCCTGAATACGAAACGGGAAGGCGCTCGTCTCACGCCTCCCCGTTTTGTATTCCCGGTTTCGAACGTTACAGGTTTTTCACCGTTTCGACCAACCGGATAAACTCCCGCCGGTATCCCTGCGGATCGTCGTCGAGTCCCCGGCGGGCCAGCGCGATCACATCGTCGTACGTGGCTTTTCCTCGGAAATCCGAATTGCGCAGCAACTGTCCGAACATCGCCACGGCCGAAGCGAAACGGAAATCGGACGACACCCGGTCTCCGCCCGAATCGACCAGGGCGACCTCCATTTTTTTGCTAACGTCTCCGTCCGGCTCCTTGTAACGGAGTTTGACGGTCAGCATCTCGGAATCGGGCCCCGCATAGGACGGAACCGGAGCGGCCGACTGGTATTTCAGCGGATCGACACTACCCGGAACGTTCCCCGCCGCACCCGCCGGAACCACTTCGTAAAGGGCCGTCACGCAGTGCCCGGCGCCGATTTCACCGGCGTCTTTCGTGTCGTCGTTGAAATCTTCCTTGTTCAGCAACCGGCTTTCGTATCCGATCAGACGATAAGTCTGAACCCGAGCCGGGTTGAACTCGATCTGCAATTTCACGTCTTTGGCAACCGTGTGCATCGTCGAACCGAATTCGTTCACCAACACGCGGTTCGCTTCCTGCAGGTCGTCGATATAGGCATGGTTGCCGTTACCCTTTTCGGCCAGCGTTTGCAGCTTTCCGTCCTTGTAATTCCCCATCCCGTAACCGAGAACCGTCAAAAAAACGCCGCTCTGACGCTCCTTCGCGATCAACCGTTCCAGTTCCGCCTCGCTCGAAACGCCGACGTTGAAATCCCCGTCCGTACAAAGGATCACCCGGTTGTTACCGCCGTCGATAAAACTGCGCCGAGCCAGGTCGTAAGCCTTCTGAATCCCCGCGCCGCCGGCCGTCGAACCGCCGGCCTCGAGTTGTTCGAGCGCGTCCCTGATTTTCTGTTTTTCGCTGCCCGGCACGGACTCCAGAACCGTTTTCGCACTGCCGCAGTAAGTAACGATGCCGACGCGGTCTTTGTCGCGCAGGTTGTTGATCAGCAACTTCATCGAAGAAACGACGAGCCCGAGTCGGTCGGGGCCGTACATCGATCCCGAAACATCGATCAGGAACACGAAGTTGGACGCGGGCAAAGCCTCGGAAGCGATCTCCCGCGCCTTGATACCGATCCGCACCAACCGGTGCGCCTCGTTCCACGGGCAAATCCCGGTTTCGGTCGAAATAGCCACCGGATCGTTCCCTTCGGGTTTTTTATAACCGTAGGTGAAATAATTGACCATTTCCTCGATCCGCACCGCGTCCTGCGGAGGCGTCTCACCCTTGCCGATCATGCGCCGGAGATTGCCGTAAGAAGCTCCGTCCACGTCGATCGAAAAGGTGGACAGCGGTTCGGACTGCGCCGGACGGAACCGATTTTCGGCAAAGGCGGCGTACGCTTCGCCGTTTCCGGCAACCGGCGCGGGCAGGGGTAGGCCGCAATCCGCGGCGAAAACCGCCCGCGGCATACGCTCCGCCCGCAGGCTCTGTTTCTCCGTCCCGTAACCGACGACCACGCACGCCTCTTCCAGTTTCAAGTTATCGCTCTCGAGAACCACGTGCAGCCGAACCGAATCGGCGGCTACCGAACGGGTCTTATACCCGATATACGAAAAAGTAAGCATACTCCCGCGTTCGACGCCTTTCACCAAAAAATTTCCATTTACGTCGGTAAGCACGCCGTCGGCCGCTCCCGCCCTGACGATTACTCCGAGCAGCGGGGTCCGGTCGGCATCGGTCACCCGTCCGCTCACGTCGATTCGTTCGGCCCGCAGCAGCGGCGCCGCAGACAGCAGCATAAAAGCCGCAACCAGCGTTTTTCTTAAAATTCCTTTTTTCATAATCCATGTTTTAAGGTTCGTTTGCCTGATAGATGCCTTCCGCACGGAAATTCCATAAATTACCCGGAAATTTTTTGACGAACCGTAAAAATAGCTACCTTTAAAACAAAAACAGGCTTGTTTTTCGCACAGACCCATACCCGGGAACCGGACGACGACGAATTGCTGCGACGGCTTCGCCAAACCGGACAGGATAGCTGCTTCGGCACGCTGTACAGCCGGTATATACCGTTGCTGTACGGCGTATGCCTGAAATACCTGCAAAGGCAGGATCTCGCGGAAGATGCGGTAATGGCGTTGTTCGAAGAGCTGCAACCCAAAATCGCACGGTACGAAATCCGCGAATTCCGGACATGGATTTACAGTGCGGCGAAAAATCACTGCCTGCAGCAGTTGCGTAAAACGAAACGGGAAATTCCGCACGAACCGGACGCGCGATTTATGGAATCGGCGGGAATTACGCATCTATTGGACGAACCGGAAGCGGTATCGCGGAACGAACCGCTGAAAGCCTGCCTCGAGGAACTGCCCGAACCGCAGCGGATCAGCATCCGGCATTTCTTTTTCGAAGAGATGTCCTACGCCGATATCGCCGAAGCGACCGGATGGCACTTGAAAAGCGTCAAAAGCTACATCCAGAACGGGAAACGCAACTTGAAAATCTGCATCGAAAAACGGACGGAACGATGAAACTGATCGATTACATAACCGGAAACCGCAAGGGTAGGGAAGCCCGCCGCATCGAACGCGAAGCGATGGACGATCCGTTCCTGCACGATGCGCTGGAAGGATACGATGCGGTGCCGGGCGATCCGACCGATGCGATCCGGCGAATGCAGCGCCGGGTGACGGGCGCCGCTGGAAAACTGCGGCGCAGGATTTACTGGAGCGCGGCGGCGGCGCTGTTGCTGTGCGCCGGCGCGGGAGGATACCTGCTGACGCTACGGAATATTCCGATGCAGGAACCGGCGATTGCACTGCGGCAGGATACGCCCGAACGCTCCGTTCCGGCCGATTCCGTCGTACTCGCCGCCGCGACGCCCGAAAAATCCCGCCCGGAGGCAAAAACCGCCGCCGAAACGCCGTCGGTCTATCCGGAAGAGACGCCCGCAGCCGAAGACCGGGCGCCCCTTGCGAAACAAGAGGCAGAATACGCCGAAAACGAAAAATCCCGGCCGGGCGAAACCGTCGCCGGCACTCCGCCGCCGGCTCCTTCCGAAGAAAGCCTTTCGCAGGACGAGGCCGCCCTGCCGGTCGCTGCCGACATCGCCGCCGAACGCAGCGACCGCCCGGAGAAAATGCAATCCTCCGTTCAGGTCTCCCCGGCATCCGATTCCGAAAGAATCTTCCGGAAAATCGGGAGACCCGCATCGGTACGGGGCCGGATCACCGATAGAAACGGCACGCCGCTTATCGGAGCCACCGTCGCTTCCGGACCCGGCAAAGGCACCGTAACCGACAGCGACGGAAATTTCTCGCTATCCAAAATTCCGGGAACCGACACACTGGAAATCAACTACCTGGGATATCGCACCGAAAAAATACCGGCCGACACCTCCCGCCCGATACGGCTCGCATTGCAGGAGGACGACGAGCAATTGACAGAATGCATCGTCGTAGGCTACGGTACGCAGAAACCCGAAGCACGACAGGAAGACGTCCGCAAATCCATCCCCGTCGGCGGACACAAAGCCTATCTCCGGTATCTGGACGAGCACAAAGTCTATCCGGACGACGGGAACCTACCGCACGGCAAAGTAACTCTCCGTTTCAGGATCGACTCCGCAGGACGCCCCGTCGACATCGAAGTGATCCGCAGCCTGGGTGCCGCAGCCGACCGGGAAGCCGTCCGCCTCGTGCGGGAAGGCCCCGACTGGACGCCCGGCAAAGGCTTCGTTCGCCTCGACATCCGGTTCTGACCTCGGACCGAACCGTTTTCCGCGCCGGATGCAACCGCCAAGAGCGACTGTTCCTTTCTCTTTCCGCTTTCACGGGGGCCTCCCGGAATCCCGTTTTCCGGCAGACAGGTCGGAAACTCTTCCGTCCGGGCGGCGTACCCCGCGCTCATTGCCGCCCGCAACGGATTCGTCACCGGAAACCGTCCCGGCTGACGGTCTGCATCGAACGTAAAAATTTCCGCTTCTCAACGAGCACGTCCGGACATGGTACACGAAACGATACAGTACGTCCCGTTACGCAAAAAAGCCGACCCGTACATACATACGGCCCGGCCTTCGCCCGTTTTCGGCAAAGAACGAATCAGGCTTCCTGCAGGCTTTCGACGATCTCCCGCTGTTCGTTGAAAAATTGCCTCCGCTGGATCTCGCTGCTCTGCGAGATCAGCGTCGAATGACGTTTGAGCGACTGTATCCAGTTTTTCTGAATGTTGCACATGCGCGGATTCTGCGAATCCATCGAGTTGATCGAATAAACGCGAAACAGGCAGGCCTGGAAATCGCCCTTCTCGACATACGTGTAAGTCGCCTCGAAATTGATATCCGACAGGTAGATCGCCAGCGAATGTCGCTTGCTGAACTCTCCGGTCATCGTCACGGCTTCCAGTTCCGACAGCAGCAGTCCCAATTCTTTCTTCATATTTCTCACGTCCTCGGCGGAGAGCAGGTCGAGTCCGGCAAAATAACGGATCTCCTTGACGATCGACCGGAATATGTTGTAATCCCAGATAAAACTGGTGTGGGACAACTGCCGGATGCTTGCGCTGAGTTTCCAGTGCATCTGGGGCACTTTGTCCGGCACTTGTAGGTCGGACAGGCTGGCGGGAGGCTTCATTTTACCGTGATGGTAGATCCAGCGGCCCAGACGGAATTTCGAAAGGCATTCGTACGGAGAATAGAACGTAAACGGAATCAGGTTCGAAGCCGTCGCCACGCTCGCCGTCGGATCGTCGCGCAGCAGGTCGAACAATTTCGCGTAACGCACCAGGATTTCGTAATAACTCTCGATCGGGTCCCCCGTATGCAGCAGGTTCAGGTCGAACATCGTATCGTTGAGCATCCGGCGTCCGACAATTTTGTCGAGCGAAATGCCCAGATGCTGCGAGATCAGAGAAACCTCTTCGAACGTAAAGGCGACCTCGCCCCGCAGCCTACGATAAATGGCCTCCTTACCCATACACAGGATCTCCATCAGGGAATTGGCCAGGTTGCTGCCTTTGGGAATCCGTTCCCGCATGACTCCGATCAATTCATTAACCATCTCATTTTTCATTGTTTTTTGTTTTTGTCGTTCATTAAGTCATTTCATTCTACGCCCGGAAGCGCCGCCCGAACTCACGGGACGGATCAGCGGCTCCGCGGACCGGAGAAACCGGTATTTTCGGAATCAGACGCGCGCATCTCCCGCTGTTCCTGCTTGCGCCATCCGCACGCCCGGCTCCCTTTCGCTGCACGATACCCGGCACCGGCAGACTGCCCGTCCGGCGATCGACCGCGCCGTTTTTTTTCCCTCCTTTTCTCATCCATACAAAGATGCGTCTTCCGCTTCGAATAAAAGTTTCCGTATCCGCAGGATTCGAAACGAACGATTTCTAATATTGCACCGCACAAAAAACAGCCGGGCCGCATAATGCAACCCGGCTGCTTTTCAACTACCGTATTTTCGTTTTTCGCAACAAGACGTTCCGCAGAGTTGCGGAAACCCTTACACTACAATTCCGCGATAATCTCGCGCTGTTTTTTAAAGAATTGAATCCGCTGCATTTCCGCGCTCTGGGAAATCAGCGTGGAAAACTTCCGCAGCGAACGGATCCACTCCTTCAAGTTGCCGAACACTTCCGTATCGCGCGATGTAATGGAATTGATCGCGTATATCCGGATCATGCTGACATGGCGGTACTTCGACGCGGCATAACTGTACGTCGCCTCGAAATTGATGTTCGAAATGTAAATATGAACGTCTTTCCCCGATGCGAATTTCCCTTTCATGGCGATCTCCTCCAACTCATCGAGGGATTGGAGCAGTTCGGTTTTCAGTTGAAACACGTTATCTTCGGTCAGCAGGTGGATTTTCGTAAAATATTTGATATCGTTGACCAAGTACTGGAAAATCATGCTGTCCCATATATGGCAGGTCGATTCGAACTGCTGCGCCTCGTCGACGAGTTCCTTTTGCCGCTGCAACAACTTTTCCGGCAGCACCAGATCGTCGTAACAATGGTTCGTGCAGTCGATCTTGTCATGCTGGTACATCCATTTGAACAGCCGGAAACGAGACAACATATCGTACTTCATATAAAGCGTCTGCGGAATGATGTTGGACGAAGTCGCCAGCTCGGACTCGGGCTCTCGTTTCAATTCCCGGAAAATCTTCGCATAACCGTCGATCATCGCGTAATACGTCTCGACCGGATCGGCATAATGCACGATATTGAGCCCGAACAGCGCATTCCCGCCGAAGTTGGCGCCGATCAGCTGATCCAACGATACGCCCAACTTTTGCGAGATCACCGCGGCTTCGGTAAACGTAAAGGGCACTTCGCCCCGCAGCCTCCGGTAAACGGCCTCTTTACCTATATACAGTATATCCATCAACAGGTTCGCCAGGTTGGCTCCCTCCGGAATCTTTTCTTTCATCGACTCGATCAGGCCGGAATTCAGCTTGTCGGTCATCATCATTTCCGTCGTATCCATGTTTTTTACTTTTTAATCCCAAAAAGAAACCGCGAAGGCGATCGCTGCGCCGGTCGGCAAAACAGGGCGGTTCCATCCGGAGCGCGTTGCGAAAATCGCACCGTTCCCGACTCCCGGGTTGTTTTATTAGAAAATATTTGAATTTAAATACTTTATAAACGACACCAATATGCCGTTCTCTGAAAATACATTTGCAGTACCGAAAGGTACGAATAATAATGCTCAAATCAAATCGTAAAATGCGAATAAAACGCAGGTACAGAGGACGGCCGATCCGTTCGGGAATACCGGTTCGGAGATTCCGCCCGTAAAAAAACAACATACGCCACATGAAAAGATATTTCTTCCAAAAACTTCGCAAAGTGCAGTACAAAAATTATTTATGTTTATGAAACGGCGGGCCGTACCCGGCTCGAAAATCAGGCGGACAATCCGTAAGCGGTCCACGTTTACTGTTTTCCCCGACGCCTCGGAACCGATTTGGTTCCGAGGCGTTTTTTCGATTAACGTTTCCCCTCCTGCCTACCACGGCCACGACGACGATCGATACAGGACAACGGATTTTCAGGGAAAGTGCGGTACCGCCGGAGCGGACGCCATCCGAAAATCACCGCCCGATTGGTCTTGAACAGTCTCGAACCGGACAGATGAATGCCGGATTTACTTTGCAGACCAACGTCTACTGAAACGTCCTTCGGGATTTTCGGTTACATACCCAGTTCAATCGAACACGGTCTCCGCTGCATATCGGATTGCAACGGAGACTTTTTTACGAATTATTTTTTACTTTTGCAGTAACGACAGATTTCCTCGGTTTTATTTTCAGTCAATTATTTACGGACAAAAACCCGCCTTATGAAAAAAACAATTCTCCTAATCGCAGTTGTGCTGGCCGCCGGAGTCGTTTCCGGGCAGAAAACCTTTACGTTCGGCCCGAAAGTCGGAATCAACATCGCCGACCTGTACGCTAGTTCCGCCGAGAATACCCGCGACCTGAACGGAACGAAACCCTCGCTGATCGTCGGCGCTTTCGCCGAATACCGCGCGCTGAAATGGCTCGCCGTCTCGGCGGACGTGCTCTATTCCCGGCAGGGTTCCACCGACAAGGCGACGTGGACGGAACGGGGCCCGGGAGGAGGATTCGTAACCGAGTCCGAAGAGTTTAGCTACCGGCTCAATTACCTGAACATTCCGATCCTGGCCAACTTTTACGTAACCAAAGGACTGGCCCTGAAAGCCGGCATCCAACCGGGATTCCTCATCGGTTCCAAACTGCGGGTGCGCAGCAACGACGGACCGTGGGAAACCGCCGACCTCAAAGACGAAAACCTGTTCCGGACGACCGACATCGCCATTCCCGTCGGCCTCTCCTATACCCTCGACTACGGACTGGTAATCGACGCCCGCTACAACTTCTCGCTGAACGACATCGCGACCGATACGTTCAAAGAGGAAATAGCGCAAGAAGGCGGCGACCTGAAAAAAATCAAAAACCGGGTATTTTCGCTGACTCTCGGCTGGAAATTCTAAACCTATCGGGGAAATACTTCCAGAACCGTTTTCTGATACGGGCGGGTGACTTTTGTAAAGTCGCCCGCTTTCTTTATTATTTTCCGGCACGACACGAACGAACGTCGAATTGTTTTGTAAATCAATCGAATATTTTATAAATTTGATACAATCCAATACCATATGCGCTATGGATAGATTTTTGCTGATTTTATGTACGGCAGTTTATCTTGCCTGCCCGCACACCCGTGCCCAAACAGCCCGCGAAAACCGGAACGCTATGCAAGATTCCGGGATACAGTCCTTTTTCGACGCGCAAGCCGCCAAACATCCCGAGAAGCTCTACCTTCATCTGAACCAGCCCTACTACGGGGTCGGAGACACGATCTGGTTCCGGGCCTATCTGACGGATGCCGTATCCCACAGACCCGATACGCTCTCCAATTTCATTTACGTCGATCTGTACGACCGGGCCAAACGTTTGGTGACTTCGAGAAAGATCAAACGCGATTCGATGGGGTTCGCAAACTGCCTCCCGTTGGCCGATACTCTTTTTTCCGGGGAATACACCCTGCGGGCTTATACGGGTTGGATGCTCAATTTCGACGCCTCCGGTTTCTTCCAGAAAAACATCGTGATCGGACAGAATATCTCGAAAGTCCGCCATTCGGTCACTTATACGGACAAGCGTATGGTCGTCCGTTTTCTCGACCGTTACGAACGCCCCCTTTCGAAAAAGGAAGCGTCGTTCGATCTGTACGATAAGAACGGGAAACACCTGGGTTCCGGTACGCAGCGTCTTTCGTCCACGGGCGCCGTACTGGTTCCCCTGCCCGGAGATTCCGCTTCCCGCGGGGCCTATGCCGATATCCGGATTTCGATACGCGAGGATTCCGTTTTCCGCCGTACGGTCTTTATCGAACCGCCCCGCGCATCGTTCGACATCCAGTTCCTTCCCGAAGGGGGCGAACTGGTAGGATCCGACATGCCCCAGATCGTTGCGTTCAGGGCGGTCCGTCCGGACGGCAGTCCTGCGGACGTGCAGGGGTATCTGTTGAACGGCGGCAACGATACCGTAGCCCGCTTCCGCAGCGAGCACGACGGAATGGGCCGTTTCCTGCTCACGCCCCGCGAGAGCGAGAGCTATCGCGCGGTCGCGTTCCTCGATACGCTTTCCGTCTCCGTTTCCCTTCCGGCTGTGCGTGACAACGCCTGCGCTTTGCAGGTCGTTCAGGGAAACCGGGACATTCGTTACCGGATTCTGGGAAAAGTTCCCGCGTCTGGCCTTTTGGTCGGACATACGCGGGGCGTGTGCTGTCTGCTGCACCCGGTAGACGCGCGGCAAAATACAGGAACGATAAGAACCGATTCATTACCGGAAGGTATCCTTCACCTGCTGCTGACAGACTCGACCGGTTGTCCCCGCACCGAACGGTTGGTCTATATCCGCAAACCCGGCAGTACTCCCCGTTTCACCGTCCGCGCCGACAAACCCGCCTACGGAGCCCGCGAGAAGGTGCGGGCGGATATTTCGCTGAAAAGGGGAGAGCAACCCCTCTCCGGACGGTTTTCGGTCAGCGTAACGGATGCGGATGCCGTGAAACCGGATTCCCTGTCCGATCATATATACACTTATCTGTTGCTGACCTCCGATCTGAAGGGATACGTCCACAATCCGGGGTACTATTTTCTGGACGACTCGCCGGCCCGGCAGCACAGCCTTGATTTGGTTATGCTAACGCACGGCTGGCGGCGTTTCCGTACGGACAGTCTGTTCCGCACCGCTCCGTTCAGGCCGAAATTCTTTTTCGAGCACGGACAGTTTTTCTCGGGTCGCGTGAACAATATGTTCGGCAAAGGCGTTGGGGAAGCGACCCTGACGGCGTTCGCCTCCCGGGGCGACGGTCTGGGCGACCGGGCGTTCACTGCCACGACGGACAGTGCGGGACACTTTCTGTTCGAAGGGTTGGATTTTCAGGATACGACGGTATTTCTGATCCCGTTTTACAACAAAAAAGGGAAGATTCCCTACGAGATCCATTTCGAAGACACTTATTACCGTCCGGGGCTTACGCCCCTGGCTCCTTATCAGAGCGAGACAATCAGGGAAAAGCGGCTCGAAGAGGTTCGTCGGGCGTCTCCGCCTCCAACGGGTTTGGACAGTCTTACAACGTACCAGATCGACGAGGTGGTGGTTCATGGCCGTGATCCGAACGCTCCGGCCCTGCGAATCGAAAAGAGACTGCACAAGGATACGGCGCAGTTCGCAAAACTGAGTACGATGTCGCTGGAGAAATATGTACAACACTTTCCGGGAATGAAACAGATGCCTTTGGGATGGTGTATAGATATGGGGGGCAGAATGAGTGTCCCGCTTCAATTCCGCCTGAATGGCGAGGTGATTATGGGTACCGAGTTTTTGAACTTATATACGGTCAGGGACATCGAATACATCCGTACGGTACTCATGCCTATGCCTGGACCTCCGCTGCGGGAGTTTCTTCCGTATCTGCCGATCGGTACCAGCCCGGATTATCCCTGCCGTTTCGAGATTTATCTGAAAGAGGACGCCCAGGGAAAACGCCAGTTCGGCCTGTACAGAACGGTGGGTTATATACCTGGAGCCGAGTTTTACCATCCTGTTTACGACACTCCGGAGCGACTGGCGAATAAAACCCCGGATCGCAGGACGACACTCTATTGGGAACCCTATTTACAACTTGGGAACGACGGCAAGGGTTCGATCGAGTTTTACACCAACGACAAAAACAAGTCTCGTTTGGAAATCGTGATCGAGGGTATCGCGGCGGACGGATCGGTATGCAGAACGCTACAAAGATTGGAGTGATTTTGGCGCATTTGTTTGATTCGGGATACGCCTACGATAGTTTTTCAACGCTTTCCGGCGTGAAATTTATCCCTGAACCGGGAATCAAACGCCGGCAGCCGACAAATAAATTTTAACCGATTGTTATTTTTTTCAGGATATAAATCTTACTTTTGTAAGATATAGCGTTTTTGAAAAAATTTATGAACATCACCCTGATACAGGCCGATCTCGTCTGGAACGATCCGGCCGCCAACCGCAACCGTTTCGAACGGGAAATCTTTGCGGTCGGAGAAACCGACCTCGTCGTACTGCCGGAAATGTTCCCGACCGGGTTCTGCACCCGCCCGCGCGAAGCCGCCGAACCGGACGGAGGGCCGACTCTGGCATGGATGCGACGGACGGCCCGGAAGAAAGGAGCCGCGTTGGCCGGCAGCGTAGCCGTAGAACAGGACGGCCGCTACTTCAACCGGTTCTATTTCGTCCGTCCCGACGGTGCGACGGTACATTACGACAAACGCCACCTCTTCACTTACGGCGGCGAGCACAAGGAATACACCGGCGGAGACCGGCGCGTGATCGCGGAATACAAAGGCTGGCGCATCCTGCTGCAAGTCTGTTACGACCTGCGGTTCCCGGTCTGGTCGCGCAACCGGGACGACTACGACATGATTCTCTACGTAGCCAGCTGGCCGACGCCGCGCGTAGAAGCCTGGAACGCGCTGCTCAAAGCGCGGGCGATCGAAAACGTCTGCTACGTGGCCGGGGTCAACCGGGTGGGAGACGATCCGAACTGCAACTACTGCGGAGGGACTGTACTGCTCGACTTCCTCGGCAAACCGCTGGCCGATGCCGGCACGGGCGGACAGCCGGCGACGCTCTCCGCCGAAGCGGACAAAATCTCCCTGACGACCTTCCGCGAAAAATTCCCGGCGCTTCAGGACGCCGATCCTTTCACACTGAATATCTAACAGCTAACCTCACACGATCAATATGGAAGAAAAATTATTGCTGCTGGGTGACCAGGCCGTCGCATTGGGAGCCATTCATGCCGGGATTACCGGCGTGTACGCCTACCCGGGAACTCCCTCGACGGAGATCACCGAATATATCCAGACCTCGGAACTGGCCACGCTGCGCGGCGTGCATAGCCGTTGGTGCACCAACGAAAAAACGGCGATGGAAGCCGCTCTGGGCGTCTCTTACGTCGGCAAGCGGGCGCTCGTCTGCATGAAGCACGTGGGCCTGAACGTAGCCGCCGACGCTTTCGTCAACTCGGCCGTAACCGGCACCAACGGCGGATTGGTCGTCCTCGTGGCCGACGACCCGTCGATGCACTCGTCGCAAAACGAACAGGACTCCCGCTTCTACGGCAAATTCGCATTCACGCCGATGCTGGAACCTTCGTCGCAGCAAGAAGCCTACGACATGATGTCCTATGCGTTCGATCTTTCCGAACAGCACAAACTGCCTGTACTGATGCGTATTACCACGCGGATGGCGCATTCGCGGGCCGTCATTAGCCCGGGCCGCATCCGCGAACAGAACGAGCTCGGTTTCCCGGACGACGCGGCGCACTGGGTGCTGCTGCCCGTCAACGCACGCAGGTGCTACGGCGAATTGCTGGGACAACAGCCCGCACTGGAAGCGCTCGCCGCCGAATCATCCTACAACAGCTATACCGACGGCCCGAACCGGAAAACGGGCGTAATCGCCTGCGGTATCGGCTACAACTACCTGATGGAGAACTTTCCGGCAGGATGCGATTTCCCGGTACTGAAACTGTCCCAGTATCCGCTGCCGAAAACGCTGGTGCGCCGTATGGCCGAAACCTGCGACGAAATCCTCGTACTGGAAGACGGACAGCCGTTCGTGGAGGAACAACTGCGCGGCGTACTGCCTACCGCCGTCCGTATCCGCGGACGCCTCAGCAACGATGTGCCCCGCACCGGGGAGCTGACCCCGGACAATGTCAAACAGGCGCTGGGACTGGAATCGGCGCCCGGTTTCGCCCCGAGCGAACACGTAACCCCGCGTCCGCCGGCGCTGTGTTCGGGCTGCGGGCACCGCGACACGTACGACGCGCTGAACCGCGTGGTGCGCGAATACAAGGATTACCGGGTATTCAGCGACATCGGATGCTACACGCTCGGAGCGCTGCCCCCGTTCCGCGCCATCCACTCCTGCGTCGACATGGGAGCCTCGATCACGATGGCTAAAGGCGCTGCGGACGCCGGCCTGTGGCCTGCCGTAGCGGTCATCGGCGACTCAACGTTCACCCATTCGGGCATCACCGGCCTGCTGGACGCGGTCAATTCGAACGCCAACATCACCGTCGTGATTTCCGACAACCTGACCACGGCGATGACCGGCGGCCAGGACTCCGCGGGGACGAACAAGCTCGAAGCGATTTGCCTCGGAGTAGGGGTCGATCCGGCCCACGTGCGCGTGGTGGTTCCGCTGCCGAAAAATATGGACGAGATCACCGCCATCCTGCGCGAAGAGATCGAATACCGGGGCGTCTCGGTCATCATCCCGCGCCGCGAATGCATCCAGACCCTCAAACGGCACCACAAGGAAGCCCGACAAAACAAAACGACCAAATCTTGAAACCTATGAAACTAGATATCATTCTGTCCGGAGTAGGGGGCCAGGGCATCCTCTCGATCGCAGCGATCATCGGCGAAGCGGCCCTGGAAGAAAAGTTGCATATCAAGCAAGCCGAAGTGCACGGCATGAGCCAGCGGGGCGGCGACGTACAATCGAACCTGCGGATCTCGTCCGAACCGATCCGTTCCGACCTGATCGCCCGCGGCGGGGCCGACCTGATCCTGTCGCTCGAACCGATGGAAGCGCTGCGCTACCTGCCTTACCTGTCCGACACGGGCTGGATCGTGACCAACGCCGCGCCTTTCGTCAACATTCCGAACTACCCGCAGGTAGACGACCTGCTGGCCGACCTGAAACGCTTGCCGCGCGTCATCCTGCTCGACGTGGATGCGCTGGCCAAAGAGAACAACGTCCCGCGCGCCGCCAATGTCGTGCTGCTGGGCGCCGCGTCGCCGATCCTGGGCATCGGGATCGAAAAAATCGAAGACGGTATCCGCCGCTTTTTCGGACGCAAAGGCGACGACGTAGTCGCGATGAACCTCAAAGCGCTGGCATGCGGCCGAGAAGCCGCCGAGCACATCATGCGGAAACATCTGTAAAAAAGCGAAAACGAAAAACATGCAAAATAGCGTATTCAGTCGACAACTGGTCGAATCGATCGTCGACGAGCTGAAGATCACCGACCTGGCACAGGCCACGATCGGACAGGTAGTGCTGCTGGCCTCGGCCCTGGAGCAGCGCACGGGCATCCCTTTCATCCGGATGGACCAGGGCGTACCGGGCCTGAGCCCCAACCAGGTAGGAATCGCCGCCGAAAAAGCGGCGCTCGACACCGGTATCGCAGCCATCTACCCGGCCGCCGAAGGCGTTCCGGAGCTCAAACGCGAAACCTCGCGCTTCGTAAAGGCCTTCCTGAACGTAGACATCACGCCGGAAGCCTGTATTCCGACTACCGGATCGGTCGCGGGATCGTTCGGCTCGTTCATCGTCACGAGCCAGTGCTCGCCCGGTAAGGATACCGTGTTGTTCATCGACCCGGGATTCCCGATCCAGAAATCGCAATTGAAAATATTGGGTGTCAAATACCGCCAGTTCGACATTTTCAACTATCGGGGAGCAGCGTTGCGCGATAAGCTGGAAAGCTTTCTGAAAGAGGGAAATATCTCGGCGATCATCTATTCGAACCCGAACAATCCGGCCTGGATCTGCCTCGAAGAGGAGGAATTGCAGATTATCGGCGAGCTGGCCACGCAGTACGACACGATCGTGCTCGAAGACCTGGCCTACTTCGCGATGGATTTCCGACGCGATCTGAGCCGTCCGTTCGAACCTCCTTTCCAGGCGACCGTAGCGCGTTACACCGACAACTACATGCTGATGTTGTCGGCCTCGAAAATATTCAGCTATGCCGGCCAGCGAATGGCCGTCGTATGTATTTCCGACAAACTCTTCAACCGCCGTTACCCGGCCCTGGCCGAACGCTACAACGGAGCCGGACTTTTCGGCAACACGTTTACCAACGCGATCATGTACATGATCACTTCCGGCGCCAGCCATTCGGTACAGTTCGGCCTCGCGGCGATGTACAAAGCGGCCTGCGACGGACAGATCGATTTCGTGGCCGACACGATGGAATACGGCCGGCGGGCGGAAAAGATGAAGCGGCTTTTCTGCGAAAACGGCTTTCACGTCGTATACGACAAGGACGTCGAGCAACCGATCGGCGACGGATTCTTCTTCACGATCGGCTACCCGGGAATGACTTCGGGCGAACTGATGCGCGAACTGCTCTACTACGGGATCAGCTCGATCACGCTGAATACCACGGGCAGCCTGCAGGAAGGCATCCGCGCCTGCACGTCGCGGATGACGGACGAACTGTTCGACATCCTCGAACAGCGACTCAAAGCCTTCAAAACCGACCACCCGCTGTAACCTGAAAACCGAATGAAAACCCACCGCATCGCCGGATGCGGAATATCTACAAAATTATGATCTGGAATCAAACGAAGGAGTGTATGGACCGCGAACAGATGCGGTTGCTACAAGGAGCCCGGCTCAAAAAGCTGGTGCACCGGGTTTACCACCATACCCCTTTCTACCGCGACAAAATGCAGCAGATGGGCCTTACGCCCGACGACATCGACACGATCGACGACATCGTCAAACTGCCTTTCACTACCAAGCAGGATCTGCGGGACAATTACCCGTACGGGCTGTTCGCCGCCCCCCAATCGGAGATCGTCCGGCTGCACGCCTCGTCCGGGACGACCGGCAAACCCACGGTGGTCGGTTACACGCACCGCGATCTTTCGATCTGGTCGGAGTCGATCGCACGCTGCCTGACGGCTTTCGGCACCACGCGCGACGACCTGTTCACGGTCGCCTACGGCTACGGCCTTTTCACGGGCGGACTGGGTCTGCACTACGGGGTGGAACACCTCGGAGCGACCGTCATCCCGATGTCTACGGGCAATACGGCCAAGCACATCCAACTGATGCACGACTGCGGCTCCACCGCGCTGGCCTGCACGCCGTCTTACGCCCTGTACCTGGCCGAACAAATCATCAAGTCGGGTATTCCGCGCAGCGAATTTCGGCTGCGTACCTGCATTCTCGGCGGAGAACCGTGGACCGAAAACATGCGCCGCGAGATCGAAGCGAAGCTGGGCGTCGATGCGTACAATATATACGGGCTCAGCGAGATCATGGGGCCCGGAGTATCGTACGAATGCCGCTGCAAATCGGGTTCGCACATCGTCGAAGACCATTTTTATCCGGAAATCATCGATTCGAACACGTTGGAACCGCAGCCCGCCGGCGGGCAGGGCGAGCTGGTGCTCACGACCCTGACCAAAGAGGGTATGCCGCTGTTGCGCTACCGCACCAAAGACCTCTGTTCGCTGACCTACGAACCCTGCGCCTGCGGACGCACGAACGTCCGGATGAGCCGTATCGTCGGCCGCAGCGACGACATGCTGATCATCCGCGGCGTGAACGTTTTCCCGTCCCAGGTCGAAAGCGTGGTACTGGAATTGCCGGAATTCGAACCGCACTATCAGTTGGTGGTCGACCGGGTCAACAACCTCGACACGCTGCAGGTGCAGGTCGAAGTGCGCGAAGCATTCTATTCGGACGAGATCAGCCAGATGATGGCGCTCAAAAAACGGATCGCCGACCGTCTGCACAGCGTGCTGGGCATCGGGGCCGACATCCGTCTGATGGAACCGCACAGCATCGAGCGCAGCGAAGGCAAAAGCAAACGGGTGATCGATAAACGCGTACTCAAATAGACAAACCTTAAAAACTGGATAATCATGACGATCAAACAATTATCGGTATTTCTGGAAAACAAGACGGGACGCATCAACGACGTGGCCCGCATCCTGGGCGAACACGGCATCAACATGTATGCGTTCAGCATGGCGGAGACCGCCGATTTCGGTATTCTGCGGATGATCGTCTCCGACGTCGAAGCGGCCAAACGGGTGCTTCGCGAAGCTAAATTCGCGGTGACGCTCACCGACGTGGTGGGAATCAACTGCCCCAACACGCCGGGCTCGCTCTCTCCGGTGCTGGATATTCTGGCCCGCGAGCAGGTCTTCATCGAATATATGTACGCCTTTTCCGAAGGGGAACTGGCCAGCGTGATCATCCGTCCTACGGACGTGGCCAAATGTATCGAAACGCTCAACCGGTGCAAATGTCGTTTGGTTTCGTTCCGTTCCGAATAAACGGGCAGCGGCTCCAATATATCGAAAAACGACAAAAAGCGGATGAAAAATCATCCGCTTTTTGTTATTCCGCACTTCCGGCAATCGACCCGGTACGATTCGGCGTAAAACGCTCCTGTAGTGATCGTAAAGATTCTCCGGCCGCATTTAATTCCATCCGGAAAAACTTTTTGTATATCAACGGATAAAATATTGACATGCAGGAAAGACGAAAAGACACAGTAAATCGGAAAAAGTTTCTAAATTTGCACCGATTGTACTTACACATTCCTGTGAATGAAAAAACTCCTGCTCCCGTTCTTCTGCATGTCCTGCGTATCGGCCATAAGCGCCCAAAATATTCCGGAAGATGCGGACACCCTGTCCATCGGACTGAAAGAGGTGAAAGTAATGGCTTCCTACGGACATGACAAAGGCGTCGAGCCGGTCGTACTGTCGACGATCAGCGCGAAAGACATCGCGACCAAACTGAGCAATCAGGAATTTCCCGAAATCATGAAATCCACGCCGTCGATTTATGCGACCAAGCAGGGAGGAGGCTTCGGCGATTCGCGGCTGATGCTGCGCGGCTTCGGTTCGGAAAACATCGCCGTGCTGATCAACGGCATCCCGGTCAACGGCATGGAGAACGGAAGCGTCTATTGGTCGAACTGGTCGGGACTGGCCGACGTTACGAACAGCATCCAGGTACAGCGCGGTATCGGGCTCTCCAAACTGGGTCTCTTTTCGGTCGGCGGGACGGTCAATATCGTCACCCAGAGCACCGAAGTCAACCGGCAGGGTTCCGTGTATTACGGCATCGGGAACGACCGTTACCAGAAAATGGGCTTCAACCTCTCTTCGGGTCTGCTTCCGAAAGGGTGGGCCTTCTCGATCATGGGAACCCGCACGACGGGCGACGGATACGTAAAAGGAACGAATTTCGAAGCTTGGAGCTATTTTGCGAACGTTTCGAAAAAATTCGGACGCAACCACATCCTGTCGCTGACGGCCTTCGGCGCGCCGCAGTGGCATAACCGGCGCAGCAACAAACAGTCGATCGAAGATTACGACCTCCATAAAGACGGCATCCGGATGAATACCTGTTACGGTTATATCAACGGACAGATCGTTCCGACCTATTCGGGCTATAACGAATACCACAAGCCGCAAATCTCGCTGAACCATTTCTGGCAGATCAACGGCAAATCCACGCTGTCGACCTCCGTTTATGTCTCCAATGCGACGGGAGGAGGCCGAAAAGTGTACGGCAAAGACGCCAACCGCCTGCAATACAATTATAAGACCGGACGGCCCAACGAAAACACTTCGCTGACCCCGGACGGACTGATCGACTACCTGCCGGTGATGGAAGACAACAAAAACTCCGACCACGGTTCGGACGCCATCTTCACGATGGGAACCAACTCGCACGATTGGTACGGGTTGCTGTCCACCTATACGAACGAACTGTCGAAATCGCTCAAACTGACGGTCGGTATCGACGGGCGTTATTATAAAGGCTATCACTACGACAAGATTTCGGATCTGCTGGGAGGCGCCTACTACAAGGACAACAAACTCGCATGGCGCGATCCGGACACGAAACTGCGGGAAGGCGACAAAGTCAACCAGGACTATCTCAGCAAAATCCTGTGGATGGGGGCTTTCGCCCAGTTGGAATACAACCGGGAGCACTACAAGGCATTCGTCTCGACCTCCGTGACCAGTCACTCCTACAAACGCGAAGATCCCGGAAAATACGGGACGTACGGCAACCAGGAGACCTATCCCGTTGCAAACGTAAAAACCCCGTGGAGCAATTTCGTGCCGTTCAGCGTGAAAGCCGGTTTCAACTACCGCTTCAACGGAATGCACAACGTATTCGTCAACGGCGGCTACGTAACCAAAGCGCCGATGATGGACAACATCTTCGTAGACAACACGCCGCTGTCGAACCCGATCCCCGAAAAAATCGCGACGGGCGAAATCGGCTACGGATTCAATTACCGGACGCTGAGCGTCATGCTGAACGGTTACTACACCCAATGGATGGACAAAAGCGTGACCAAGGCGATCGGCAGTTGGAACGGCCCCAGAGCCTGTATCCCGAACATCGACGCACGGCATATGGGTATCGAACTGGAAGCGAGCTACCAGCCGCTCGAATGGCTGCGGGTGTACGGCTTCTTTACGATCGGTGACTGGCGCTGGACCAACGACGTGAATTTCACCCTGTTCAACGAGCAGAACGAAAAAATCGGGGAATACCACGCCTACATCAAGAACCTGCATGTCGGCAACGCGCCGCAGACGAGCGCGATGCTGGGGCTCAGTTGTATGCCGGTATCGGGACTGACCCTCGGCGTCGACTTCAACTACTACGGGCGCCACTATGCCGATTTCGCCGCAGCCGACCGCACGGATGAAAAAGACAGGGCGGAAGCCTGGAAGCTGCCGGATTATTCGACGGTCGACCTGAACCTCAATTACGATTTCAAAATGGGTACTTTTCGGGGGCAGCTTTTCGGCAACGTGAACAACCTGTTCAACCGGAAATACATATCCGACGCACTGGACGGATCGGATCATACGCGGGAAACCGCCGTCGTATGGTACGGATTCGGCATTACCTGGACAGCCGGCCTCAGGATATCGTTTTAACCAAATCGGGGAAAAATATGTCGGTCAGAAGACTCAATAAGCTGAAATTCATAGTCGGGTGCGCGACGGCCGCGCTCTTCGTCAGCTTGTTGTTTCCGATCGGCATCGCGGCCAAAAACAGCCTCGACAGTCCCGGGGATCAGGGCACCATCCTGATCATCGCGTCGTACAACCCGGATACCAGACGCATGTCGAGTTTCATATCCGACTTCGAACATAAGATCGCCAACGAAAACGTTCCGTTCGAAATTCTGATCGAAGATCTGGGTTGCAAAAGCGTAGCGGAAGCCAATCTGTGGAAAGACCGGCTTATCTCGGTGTTGGAGCGCTACGACAGGAACCGGCTGAAAGCCGTTATCCTGCTCGGTCAGGAGGCATGGGCATCGTTCGTCTCCCTGGACAGCTTTCCCCAGGACATTCCGTTTTTCGGATGCTACGCCAGCACGAACGGAATTCCGCTCCCGGACCGGAACCGTCCGGTTACGGATAAATGGATGCCCGAGTCCGTCGATATGATACGGCAGGCGGACAGCATCGGAAACGGGGGAGGAAGTCTCAACCGGTACGACATCGCCAAAAACATCGACCTGATCCGTTCCCTCTACCCGAACGTAGATAACATCGCATTCCTATCGGACAATACCTACGGGGGTATTTCGCTGCAGGCTTTGGTCAAGCAGGAAATGAGCAGCCATCCCGACCTGACCCTCACCCTGATCGACGGGCGGAACGGGGAGAAAAAGGCCTATGCAGCCATCGAACGGCTGCCGCGCAAATCGGTGCTGCTGATCGGCACCTGGCGGGTAGGTCAGGACGGCCAGTATTTTATGGACAATTCGCTGAAAACGCTCCTGGCCGATCAACCCCACCTGCCCGTTTTTTCGGTCAGCGGCTCGGGGATCGGCAGCGGGGCTATCGGAGGCTACATCCCCAAATACGAAAACGGAGCCAGCGAAATAGCCGGGCAAATAGCCGACTTCTATAAAAAGAAACCCCGGGCGGTACATTTCGATCCGACGGAAAACGAATATCGTTTCGACCTGCAAAAACTCAAGGAGTTCGGAATCGCGGAATATAAACTGCCGTCGGGTAGTATCGTCGTAGACACCGTAGAGGCGCGATTGCAGAAATACGAATCGTACATCCTGATCCTGATCGTTATTTTCATCGTGCTCTCGCTGTTCATCGCCTTCTTGTATTACCTCTACTACCGGAACAAAAAACTGAAAATCAGCCTGGAGAACCGGGGTAGGGAGCTCATCGCCGCCAAAGAGAAAGCCGAGGAATCGGACATGCTGAAATCGGCGTTCCTGGCGAACATGAGCCACGAAATCCGGACGCCGCTGAATGCGATCGTCGGATTCTCCGCCCTGTTGGGCGACGAATCCATTTCCGAAGAAGACCGGAACGTATACATGGGCATCGTGAACCAGAATTCAGACCTGCTGCTGACGCTGATCGGGGATATTCTCGATATTTCGAGGCTCGAGACGGGGAAAATCAGTTTCACGCTGCATCCGGAGAATATCGTCGCCATCTGTCAGCAGGTCATTTCGACGACCGCCCACGGCCGTAAAAAAGGCGTGGAGTGCGTTTTTAATCCTCCCGTCGAATCCTTTATCCTGAAGACCGACTCGCAACGCCTGTCGCAGGTGCTGATCAACCTGCTGACAAACGCCAGCAAATTCACCGAAAAGGGCACGATCGCGCTCGCATTCGAAATACAAAAAGAGCAGCGGCGGATTCTGTTCTCGGTTTCCGATACCGGATGCGGCATCCCGCGGGAACGGCAGGAACGGGTTTTCAACCGATTCGAAAAACTGAACGAATTCAAACAAGGCACCGGTCTCGGCCTGGCTATTTGTAAACAAATCGTACTGCGGTTCGGAGGGAACATCTGGATCGATCCGGAATACACTGAGGGAGCGCGGTTCGTCTTTTCGCACCCGATTGTCCCGTGACCCGTATTTCCCGTTACATAACGCTCTCTCGGAATCTGTTCTTGGGGATGATGATGATATTGATTGCCGGATACGAAAGTTCGGGGCAGATCCCGTCCGTCTATCGCCGTACATGCCTGCAGGACTCGCTGCCGGCCCTCGCAGCGCCCGCGCGGGACCAATGGGACCGGTTCACTTCGTCGCAAACCTACCGCATGACCTACGTGGCCGTCCCGCTGATCGCAGCGGGACTGATCGTGGCAGGGGAAGACTCGCATTTCCACAGCCTGCGCGACAACTTCCTGCCCTCCTTCCGACACCATTACGACGATTACCTGCAATACGCCCCCGCCATCGCCATGCTGGGGCTGAAAATCGGCGGCATACAGGGAAGAAGCTCCTGGGGACGAATGCTGGTTTCGGACGCATTTTCGGCCTCGCTGATGGCGATCGCGGTCAACACCCTGAAACACACGGTCAAAGTGATGCGCCCGGACGGATCGAACCGCCACTCGTTCCCGTCGGGACATTCGGCAACGGCCTTCATGACCGCGACCATGCTGCACAAAGAGTACGGCATGACCCGCAGTCCGTGGTACAGCATCGGCGCCTATACGGCGGCCACGCTCACCGGCCTGTCACGACAAATGAACAACAAACACTGGCTGAGCGACGTGCTGGTAGGGGCCGGCATCGGCATTCTGTCTACCGAAGTGGGGTATTACCTGGCCGACCTGATCTTCAAAGGTCGCGGGATCACGTATGCGCGACTGCCGGACAGACCTTTCGATCCGGGTTACAAACCTTCGTTTTTCGGGCTTTACCTGGGACTCAACCTGACACCGGGACGCTACGCGCTGGAAGACGGCCGCGAAGTGTCGCTTTCGACCGGAGGCACGGCAGGCGTCGAAGGCGCTTGGTTCATCACGCGCCACATCGGGATCGGAGGACGCGCGACCATCTCCAACATGCCCCTGTCGGTCGATAAAATCCTTCAGGACGAATCGCTGGACATGATCTCCGGGTACGTCGGCCCGTTTTTCTCCTATCCGCTGACCTGCCGCTGGCTGGTCGGCGGCAAACTGCTCGCCGGATATGTTCACTATCCCTCCTGTCGGCTTTCGGACATCCGGATCGGCGACAAGAACGGATTCGGGTTCGGAACGGGCCTGTCGGTCACGTTCCTGGCCAACCACAAATTCGGGATGAAATTCTCTACCGACTACGATCTCGTCACCTCCGGTTTCGTTCCACGCGGAGGAATCCGGCACGTTCTCACGCTCTGCGGCGGCGCCAGCATCATGTTCTGACACGCAGCCGGCGGACGCATCCCGCAGAAAACGTCCGTCGCCTCAACGCTCTTTAACGGCCGATACGATCAACATCATCGGCCTACGCAGCTCGTCGTTCATCCCGGCAACGGTTCTCAGCAATTTCTCGCCGGGTTCGGGCTCGACCAGCCCGGTAATCCCGAACCCTTGTCGAATCAGTCCGTTTACATAAGTAGTCAACGTTTTATGGTACTTTACGACCTGTTCGCCGAGAAAGTTCGAAACGCGCCGCCCCTGACTGAAACAACTCCGGCCAGTGCAGTCGATTACCTTGTCCGGCAATACCACTCTTCATGTCCCTGCGCCGTAAAGACCGGATGCCCGACCGAGAAAACGAACGTCCCGCCCGGACGAAGGCAGCGATACACTTTTTCACAAAGATTGTCGAACGACTCCAGGTTTCAACGAAAAAACCAAATATTTTATCGGTTAAGATGGTAATAAATCGGAAAAAAACACGTTAAAAAAACAGGATATGAAAAATATATTCCTGCAAAACGATCATTTTTCAACGGCCTCCAACGTACTGAACCATAAAAGAAAAAGCTGCATATCGCCGTATCGGTAAGAGCAACGGACCGCTAAAAACGAGAGTAAATCTTCGAAAAACGCAAAATAATTAGCATATTTGTGAAACTTTTTAACAAAAATGCAACATTTTCGATCAAAAAATAATTAGATGAAAAAAGTAATTCTGTACAGTTTGTTGACTGTTTTGTCCGTCATGTTCTACGAATGCGGTAAAAGCGAGGAAGCGCCGGGCGAAACTTACACGTTCCAGTTTTCGGAAGAAGACTGGGCGGTTCCGGTGGCCGGAGCCAACAAAAACGTTCCGCTGGAAGCGCCGGGAGAGTGGACTGCCGAAGTCGTTTACGTTTCGGGAAGCGGCAAATGGCTCAATGCGACTCCGCTGAAAGGAAAAGCCGGAAAATCCCAGATAAACCTGTCGGTCGGTAAAAACACCTCCTACGACGAAGCGCGCGAAGCGACGCTGACCGTAACCTGCGGCACCGAAAGCAAAAGCATAAAAATCACGCAGGACACCCAGGAAGGCGTCGTCATCGAACAACAACTGTTCAACCTCAAACCGGGCGACACGCTGATCGCCGTCAAAGTATCGGCAAACGTCGGATACGAGCACACGATCGACAAATCGGCCGAAAAATGGATTCTCCCGGCCGAAGCCAAATCTTCGATGAAAGACTCCACGATCCGGTTCCAGGTGCTGGCCAACGATACGGACAAAGAACGTACCGGCACGATCACGTTCTCGCCGACAAAAGGAAACGACGTCACGGTAACCGTTAAGCAGGCCTGCGAGCCGAGGCTGACGCTGCTGCAGTTGAACCTGTGGATGGAATGTACGAAAGTTCCGAACGCTTTCAATGCGCTGGTCGACCAGATCGTATCGCTGCAACCCGATTTCGCTACGTTCTGCGAACTGTACAAAGGCGGGGACGAAGCGATCATGCCCCTGCTCGTGGACGCACTGAAACAAAAAGGGCTGACCTATTACCAAAGCCGCGTGGACGGCCGCGGACTGCTGTCGAAATACCGGATTACCGAAACGCAGAAGATCAACGAATGGATGTTCAAAGGGGTCTGCAACGTCGACGGCCGCAGAATCGCCGTCTATCCCTCACATGCCAACTACGTCTATTACTCCTGCTACTACCCGCGCGGGTACAACGACGGGGGCAACAACGGCGACTGGAGCAAAATGGCTACCGGCCCGAATACGGACGTAGCCCTGATCCTGGAACGCAACCGGCTGTCCGGACGTCCGCAGTCGACCCAGCAATTCATCGACGATGCGAAAAACGAGATCGCCAAAGGCGCGCTCGTCTTCTTCGCAGGCGACCTGAACGAACCTTCCCACCTCGACTGGCAGGCCGATACGAAAGATCTATGGGACCACAACGGCTGCGTAGTGAACTGGCAGAGCTCCATGCTGATGTACGACAACGGATTCATCGACGCTTACCGCGAAACGTATCCGAACGTCGTGGATTATCCGGGGCTTACCTGGCCGGCCGATAACAAAGACGTCGACGTAAGCACGCTGGTATGGGCCGGCGATGCCGACGAACGCGACCGGATCGATTTCGTTTATTACTATCCCCGACAGGGGCTCAGCGTCGAGAAAGCCCAAATCGTAGGGCCGTCCGGCACAATCGTCCGTAGCCAGCGGGTGGAAAACGACAGCAAGGACGAATTCATCGCCCCCGCAGGAGGACACTGGCCCAGCGACCACAAAGGATTGCTGATCACGTTCAAACTGGACGAATAATCCTCCAGAAAAAACGTATCCGAACAAGCCAGTCCGTTCATTTGCGAACGGACTGGCTTGTTTCATAAAATCTTTTCTCCGGGACGCTTCGCTTTATTACCTTTGCAGCCGGAAAAACGTCTGTCGATGAAAAAGAGTCTTATTGCGCTGGCTTTCGGAACCCTGGCGCTGGGGATCGCCGAATTCGTGATGATGGGGATTCTGCCGGACATAGCGTCCGACCTGCACGTCAGCATCGCCGAAGCCGGACACCTGATCTCGGCCTACGCGCTGGGCGTATGCGTAGGCGCCCCGATGCTGATCCTGGCCCGCAAACACCCATTGAAACGCATCCTGCTGGTACTGGTAGCCGTCATCATGGCCGGAAACGTCTGTGCGGCCCTCGCCCCGAATTTCTGGACGCTGATGGCGGCTCGGTTTGTCTCGGGACTGCCGCACGGCGCTTATTTCGGGGTCGGTTCGATCGCTGCCGAAAAACTGGCGGACAAGGGGAAAGACTCCGAAGCGGTCTCCATCATGATAGCCGGCATGACGATCGCCAACCTGCTCGGCGTTCCGCTGGGTACGGCGCTCAGTTCGATGCTTTCATGGAGAGTCACTTTCCTGCTGGTGGGATGCTGGGGAATGATCGTCCTTTACTACATCTGGCGATGGATTCCGCCGGTGGAAAATCTACCGGACACGGGATTCCGGGGGCAGTTCCGCTTCCTGCGATCACCGGCCCCGTGGCTGCTCATTTTCGCCACGATGCTCGGCAACGGCGGCGTATTCTGCTGGTACAGCTACGTCAGTCCGATGTTAGTGCACGTTTCGGGATTTTCCCCCGACAGGCTGACCCTGCTGATGATACTGGCCGGTTTCGGTATGGTCGTGGGGAACCTGACCGGCGGCCGTCTGTCCGACCGGTTCACTCCGGGCCGGGTCGCCGCCGTTTCGCAGGGATCGATCTTCGTAATCTTGCTATTGCTGTTCTTCACCGCACATACGGCCTGGCTCGGCGCACTGCTGATGTGTCTGTGCACCGCAGGACTGTTCGCCGTATCGAGCCCGCAGCAAATTCTGTTGATCCGCTACTCCAAAGGCGGCGAAATGCTCGGCGCCGGAAGCGTGCAGGTAGCATTCAATCTCGGAAACGCCATCGGAGCCTATTGCGGCGGATTGCCGCTGGATGCGGGATTGGGATACCAGTATCCGGCTTTGGTCGGAGCGCCTTTCGCCCTGGCCGGTTTCGTCCTGCTGACCGTATTCCACCGCAAATACGAACGGAGTCGGTAAACCGTGCGGAAGACGAAAGATCCGTATTTGATATGTGTCTTTAATCTGTCTGAAAAAGATAAGAAACGGTCTAAAACCCTTCCGGAAGCGGGAAAGTATACATCGGCGCTTCGGTGTTCGAATTCACCATGACCAGCACCTGATTGACCGTATCTATATCGAATCCGTTCACGCGACGATTCAATTTATATTTCCGAAGCATCGTACCGTCAAGATCATATACCAATAGTTGATCAGAGCCATCCGGAACATTTTTACCTCGCCGTACAAGTTCAATCATTTCTTTACGATCCGCTCCCCGGATGACGTCCGGTACGCCTCCTTCGCCTATTATTGAAATGATCCCGTCATGCCCCTGCTTATATATCTCCAAAAGATCTCCGAGCTGGGACACGTTTACGGCTATTTTCGGTTCTTCTTGATAGGCAATCGATGAATTCCACAACGAAGTCATATATTTCTCCAATACCGATCGACGTTTTACATCGACGTAATCAGGCAACTCAACCTTTAACAAAGGCATAGTATCCGATGCAGACAGTTCAACGAAATTCCTCTCCTTCGAATTATGGATTATAAAAAGGCCCCGCGGAGTAACTTTGTAATTCAAAACGGGACTGAAACCGGTAGGATAGTATATACATGTGTCGGGGTTATCGCTTCCTTCGGCGGTAAGACAATACCCGAACGAAAGCGCCGTCGCCGGCGTGAAGATCCAATATGAAAACCAATGAATCGGCCAATCTGATTTTATACGGATAGAAGAAAACTGTTTCACGCGGCATCGAGCAACGCCTCCTCCACCTGAGTGACGGACATCATTCCGCATGAACGCATGGGAGAAGGGCTGGGCATGTACGGACTTTCGATGGCCATATCAACTGCCGTGGCACCCGCATTGGGTCTGGCAATGATGAACCTATTGCGCTTCGTTTGTAAATGGTAGAATCCGCAATTGAATCGCTATCGGATATAGGGAATACAAATGTAAGAGTTCGTTATTGCTATGAAAGCGCAAACGTGGTCGTATGCTATGTATATTCCCTCTGGCTTTAGTCAGAATAGATATTTATAAACGGCTCACGATTTTTCAGGCTTGGGCTGGCAATAGAATTTCATCTGAATCAAAGTAAATCGGATAATTCTTTGTAATTCGCGTTTTGGGTATTAAATTTAACATTGAATAGGTTAGAGTAAGACGAACGCCTCAACTTATCAAGTGGGGAGAGTATTGCCGAGCGATAGGGTTCTCCGACGGATAGGCCCGTAATCTCGTGAACATGCGGCCCGTCCGTTTTTCCAGTAGTCTATATTCAAGCGAACACTCCCAACATTTCGATGCAGAAAATGCCGAAGCGAGGCTCACAAAGGATGAGAAAGGCCCCGGAGGGTTTCAACTGTTCATCGACCAAATACCGATTCTGAGATGGTTCCGGCAAAAGGCGAAAGAGTTTTTGGAGCATATCGGAATCAAGATCAAAGACCGCGAGCAGGGTCGGGGAATGGGGATGAAATAAATCCTAAACCCGGCATTTCATTAATATATTAGACAAATTTTCGTATATTTACCGCGATAAACCAATTAATTAAAGGCGAGCCTATGGCATAAACGGAAATATACAAGACATAAAATATAAAAAGCGTTAGCTTTTATTCTTGCTTCTGAAATTACCACTTTTAAAGCGATCAAGAGTAAAGTTAATGCCTGCGGAAACGTGGGCTTTACTCATTTATTTGATCGCAGGTTGTGGTAGACCTCAGAAGCAGATAAAAAGGTACTGTCCCACGTCTTTTTATGTGTAACTAAAACTCCGCCGGGGGACGGGCGGAACCGATTTATACAAATGAAAAAACATCTGTTTTTATTGATGCTTTCAACGGCGATTCTTGCCGGTTGCAGCAAAAACGAAGGCGGAGAAGGCGAGCCGTTCACTCCGCCCGCACAGGAACAACTTACGCAAAACGCCTATGCCGATAACGAGAGTACGGGCGGCGGCTTTTCTTTCACGGCCGGCGCCCCCTGGACGGCGACCGTGAACGAAGTGCAGGCGCAGGCTTCGGCATTGGCATCCGTACAAACAAAATCCGTTACACGGGCTGCCGACAACAACGGCAATAACGTAGTCTGGCTGAAACTCTACAACGGCGACAAGGAGGCTTATAGCGGCGGGGCCGGGACGATTACGCTCCGCATCGAGATCGACCAGAACTATACGGGAGAACGGCGCGAGGCGACGATTACCATCCGTTCGGGCAACAACACCTTTACCGTAACGGTCGTTCAGGAGGGAACCAAGCAAGACGGCAGCGAGAACGAGCCGCCGGTCAAAGTGACGAAGATTACCCTCGACAAAACCGAACTTTCGTTGGATGCAGGAGCTAAAACGACGCTGACCGCCACCGTAGAGCCTACCGACGCCACGATCAAATCGGTGGTATGGTCGAGCAGCAACCCTGCCGTTGCGGACGTAAATCCCGTAACCGGCGAAATCACCGCGATAGCCGACGGAACGGCGACCGTTACGGCTACCTCTTCCTCTAACAAAGAAGTGTCGGCCTCTTGCGCGGTAACGGTGGGCAACGACGAACCTGTCGTACCCGATCCCTCGAGCTACGCTCTTGTCAGCCGGATCGAACGCACGGTAACTTATTGGAATCAACTCCCCACTTCGGATCACGATGAAGAGGAGGCGACCTATACGTTCGAATACGACGACCATAATCGCGTTTCGTCATATACGATCGACATCCGCCCCACCAACGATCCGGAAGGTTCGAGCCAACTGGTCAGCAACATCGACTACTCGGCACCGGATCGTCTCCGCATCGAGGATCGGTGGTCGGACGCCGGAACACAAACCTACGACGTCCTGCTGAACGACAAAGGATACATCCGACAGGGCAAATCGCATCCCTATTCCCATGACGAAGATAATTATGAGTTTTACACCTATGAGATAGAATATAACGACGAAGACCGTATCTCGCGCGTCGCCTACTCCAATACGTGGAACACGTATACCTATAAAGACGGTGTGCTGTCGGGCGGTTCCTATTCCGACGGAGCTCAGCCGGACGAAGTGTCCGGGTTCGAGCAATATTTCAACCAGACGCCGAACGACAAGTTGAATCTGGACATCAATATGCTCTTTTTACCGGATATGCTATTGGAAGAAACCGAAGACGGAGAGGTGCCGGGCCGGCTCGGGCGCTTGGCTCTGCTGCGCCTGGCGGGTCGCGGTATGGACCGTTACACGACAATATTTACCGGATGGAGTGACGATGAAGAAGCCTCTGTCGCTACTCCTGGCTATCCGGAGCCCAATGTGAAGGTTCATAAGAGTTACGAATACTACACTTATGTCGAGGACACGGAGGAGCGCCTGGATTACGTCTTTAACGACGACGGTACGGTCGCTTCGGTCACAGCACACGCAACCGTGGCCAAAATCAAGCATGAATACGACATCGTGGTAGGTAATGAACCCGTCCATCCCGAATACCCTGAAGCAGGATATAAATACGAGATCAAAAACAGAAAAGATACCGAACTGGATCGCGGTACGAATTCGGCCGTCTATTCGTTTACCTACCGCTAATTTCTTGTATAACTAAAGAAGACAGACTACGATATAACTTTTTAATCTATCTTTTAACGATACGCAAATTATATGAAAGAGCATCCCTCCGAATGTGGGATGCTCTGATTTTATGTGTTTGCCATTGCGGAGCAGTTAATACGAGGTAAAAGCATAAAAATATCTGCACGGATTCCCGGAAATTCACTATCGTTTATGAATCTATATTCTTTTAATTTTGTCCATATTTCTTTACTCAGATTCGGGATTGTAAATGCTCCCAGCTATTGTCATACCCTTTTTGATGATTGCTAAGTGATATTATCACGGAAATTGTCCTATCTGTTTTTAATTCCATCAAATAAAATGCCGTACAAATTTAAAACAAAGCCGCCTCACAGTGCACTGTGAGGCGGCTTTGTCGAGGTCTGAAGCGGATTCGAACCGCTGTAGCAGCTTTTGCAGAGCTGTGCCTAGCCACTCGGCCATCAGACCCTTTCGGGAGTGCAAATATACGATAATATTTCATACGCCCAAAATTTTACAGGACTAAATCTCCCATTTTCATACGGATATTCCTTTAAGGTGTGCTGCTTTTGTTCGGAAACGGATAAAACGTACCGCGAAATATAAAATCGATCTCGGCACCTTTCGCAACGAAGCGTGGCGGACATTCGGCCGATATGAACTTTTTCGCCGTCCAACACAGGGAGAACACAACTGGAGATCAGCCGGTAATTGTACTGTTTCTCTTCTCTGCCCGATTTACTTTGTGACGGCATGTTTCAATAAACGATTCCTGCATCCATCGCTTACCACCTGATGTAATCATTTCATTATTTATTTTGGACTTTTTGTGTTTCAGGGAGTAGTAAAGCGTGATTTAGATCCGGTCTCTGTTATTCAATACGTTTCTCGGTATGCCGGGAAACGGTGAAAATTCAGCAAGTACAACCATAATCATACCTTGTGCGCCTGGGCGACGTTGCCCAGAAAAATCAAACGAAATATGATAATAGGTTATTTACGGGTAAGCACCGGGAAACAGAATCCGGGCAACCAGCAGGACGAGATCCGGCGTTTCGCCGAGAGTCGGAATTGGATCGTAGACAACTGGGTTACGGAAGTGGCCAGTGGCAGCAAACGGGAACAGGACCGCAAACTTGGGACTTTGCTCCGTAAGATGAAACGGGGTGATACGCTGATCGTAACGGAAATCTCGCGCCTGAGCCGGACGCTCACGGATGTGATGGCGATCATGGGCAGGTGCCTGCAAAAGGAGATCAATCTTTACACGACCAAAGAGGGTTACACATTCGACAACAGCATTAACAGTAAAGTGCTTTGTTTTGCATTCGGATTGGTCGCCGAAATCGAACGCAACCTGATCTCGATGCGCACCAGAGAGGCGCTGGCCCTACGCAAAGCCGAAGGCGTGGTGCTTGGCCGCAGAAAGGGCAGTTATACGAAGTTCAACGTGCTGACCGAGAATCGGCAGCACGTTATCCGGATGTTGCATCAGGACAAATCCGTCACCGACATATGCAAACGTTTCGATCTCTCGCGGGACACCTTCGATAAATTCCGCCGGAGCTACCCATCGGTACAGCAAGCTCTCCGGGAGAAAGAAATGCGACGGGTACGGCGTTTCCGCAGCAATCGCTTACAAACGCTTACCTGAGCGTGGTATTTCAAGAGCCCGAAGATACAACTTCGGGCTTAATTCTTGGTTATCTCGTGGTATATGAATAAAAGGAGGTGTAAACCTAAAAAGCAATGAAACATACTTTTGGCAATTTGTTGTGTGATATATATTTGCAATATTTATTTGGAAATCGTTTCTAATTTCCGTAAGTTTGCTGTTGTAAACCAACTTCCTGACGGCTGAAAAGGGCCTAACTCTGACCGGGGAGGGTACGATAGACAATACTTCGGAGGACAACAGCGACCTGGGTAACGGCTACCAGAAATCGCTGATCCATGTCATGGGCGGAGAGTGCGTTATCGACGGCGTTACCCTGGATTAACGACCCCGAATACCATTGGCATGGAAACTCATCAACGGGGCATCCTTACAATAGTGCGGCAATCGCTTATTGGAATGATGCGAATGTAACCATAAAGAACGCCAGGATCATTTCGGGCGAGTTCACCGTCTGCGGTATGGGACGCGACGTCGCCAGCGGAGAGATCACCCTTGTTGACAGTTATTTCGAATCTACTTCCTCAAATAAGGATAACGGTACGCACTGGGCTTACGCAATGCGTCTGTTCGGCTCGAAAGTAAGAATCGACGGTTGCGAGGTCAAAGGCATTCAGGGCGGCATCTCCATTGAAAGTTGTCAGGATGCGGTCATCAGCAGTGGCAAGTATTACACGGTAAATACGCCGGGGCAGATAGATGCCTTTTATGCGTTATATATAACCAACGGCGCGAAAGTCACGATTACGGGCGGAGAGTTTTCCGCAGCCAATGACCGGTCCGGGGGGGGTTGCAGATCGAGGGAACGAGCGCTGTCGTGTCGGGCGACAATGACGTTGATCTGCCGACCGGAAGCGTAATTCTCAAAGGCGGTAAATTCAGCGGCAAAGCTTATAACCATACAACCTCGGTCGTTTACGAACCGGCCACGGGTTACAAGTGGCAGACGATCGAAGGCGGTGGCGATTTGAAATGGGAAGTTGTCGCCGAATAAGGCAGGGGGTCAAGTTGGAGTGACCCAAACCCGATAAAACACCGATTACCCGATAGGGGTTAAACTATGTACACAAACAAAACAAAAGCGACTGTTATGTCGCTTTTGTTTTTTACGCCCTTAAATTTTGCGAAAACGAGTTGTCAAAACGATATTCAACTTTCGTTTCAATTGATTGCACCTTCGTGCATCACGCCCCGTTAGACGGCTACCGCACATAGCGCTCCTTTATCGAAAAAGAGTAATCCTGTCCGGGAGACGCTGCCGTCAGCCGACCGATGAAGCGATCCGGCGCAGCATACGGCGGATGATGATCCGATGAAACGGCCGGATCAGTGCGAAATAGATCCGGCCGAGCCGGTTATGGTATTGCACCGCCGTGGAAATACTGATTCGCCGCACCCCGTCGGGACGGGGGAGCACGCTGAGCGAGACCGTAAAGATCAAATGTTTATCGTCATTGGACAGTACCGCTTCCCGCTCCGATTCTTCGACGATCGCTTTCCGGAAAACACGGGATTCTCCCGTCTTCAAACCGAAAGGCGCAACGAGCGCATTACGGATTTTCATCAGCCCGTTCACCCAGCGCGGAGTATCGGAGAAAACGGATTCCAACAGTTTCCCGGGACGCAATTCCGCATCGGAGCTTACGTCGAGACTGTAAGAGTCCGAATAATCGGCCCGGATCGGTTCGGCGGAATCCGCATCGGAATACATGCTGAAAAAATTTAAAAACGCGGTTTGAGAATTTCGGAATACAGCACGGCCATTTTCGGATCGAAACCGCCCGGAAACGCCCTTTCGGAAGAAGCCGGTTCCGGCTCCGTAGCAAGCTGCGGAGTAGGGGAATTCCCCTGATCCGCGGTAGACATCGGCTCCGGCGCGTTATCTCCGACCATGTCGTCGTACGAAAAGACCGTACGGTTCTCGAACGCTTCGATCGCCTCGTCGTCGTAAGACAGCATCTCCGTCGGCAGCGCGTCCGCATCCGGAACAGTCCGCTGCACCGGACGCGAATCGGCCGCAGATTCCGTATCGGCTCCGCCCCCTTTTTTAAGTTCGCGCATCAGGTCGTCCCACGGAGAATCGGACGGAGCGGTATCCGCCTGCTCCTCGCTTTCGGAAACCGGTTGTTTTTTCTTTTTCGCAGCGGAAATTATTGCGAAGACAGTAATCAGAAGTACCGGAAGCAACTCTTTCAGATCCATAGCTATTCGATTTTATTTTCCACCCGGTTTACCTGCTCGACCCCCTTGATCCGGATCACCTTGTCGATAATCATCTTCAGATCCTTGATATTTTTCACATAGAGGCTGATCCGCCCTTCGAAGATACCGTCGTGGCTCTGGATATGCAACTCCCGGATGTTTGTGTTCAGCTCGCCGGTAATCACCTGCGACAGTTCCATCAGGATCCCGATCCGATCGATTCCGCGCAACTCGAGGATCGACAGGTAGGACATCGCCTTGTGGCTCGACCAGGTGACCGGCGTCAGACGATTGCCGTGCTGGGCAGCCAGTTTAATCAGTTCGTTGCAGTTTTTCTTGTGAACGTCGATCTTGTGCGTATCGGGATTGCTGTAACCGACAACTTCGTCGCCCGGAATCGGATTGCAACACGGGGCGATCTCGAACTCCGGATCGTCCGCATCCTCCGGCGATGCGCCGTCAATTACCTTTTTCCCTTTTTTCTTATCGTCGCCTCCGAGGAACTTGAATGGATTCGGTATCTGCAACGTCCAGAATTTCAAAATCTTATTGGCAGGATTGTCGCGCAGGATCTTTTCGATCCCGTCCAGTTTCAGGATGCCGGCCCCCAACTTGCTGTAAAACTCGTCCTTCGTAGCGCAGTCGTAAGCAGGCAGCACTTTCCGGAACACGCGGGCACTCGGCACGATGCCGAACTCCTTGAGCTTTCCTTCGAACAGCACGATCCCGTTAGCGATGTTATTGAGATTCTCCTTTTTCAGGAAAACCATGATCGACTGCTTGGCCTTGGTCGTAATCACATGATCGAGCCATTCGGCCTTCGGCTTCACATTTTTCGACGTGATGATCTCGATCTGGTCGCCGCTGCTGATCGGTGCGAAAATCGATTCGATCTTCCGGTTGATCTTGGCGCCCATCGCGCTGTTGCCGATCTTCGTATGAATCTCATAAGCGAAATCGAGCGCCGTAGCGCCCTGAGGCAATGTCCGCGAATCGCCTTTCGGCGTAAACACGACGATCTCGTAGGTATAAAGGCTCAGTTTGAAATTGTCGAGGAATTCGACGGCATTGTCCGTCGGGCTGTTCAGCGCTTCGCGCACCTGCTTCATCCAACGGTCGAATTCGCCTTCCTCCTTCGACAACTCGCCCGATTTGTACTTCCAATGCGCGGCGAATCCCCGCTCGGCAATCTCTTCCATCCGCTGCGAACGAATCTGCACCTCGACCCACACGCCGTCAGGCCCCATCACCGTGGAGTGCAGGGCCTCGTAACCGTTCGCTTTCGGAATGTTCACCCAGTCGCGGATCCGATCCGGTTTCGGCTTGTAAATATCGGTTACCAACGAGTAGATGTGCCAGCACTGCGACTTTTCGGGAATCAGCGGCGAAGGCCGGAACACGATGCGAATCGCGAAGAGATCATAGATCTCTTCGAAAGCGATATGCTTGCGCTGCATTTTGGCCCAGATCGAATAGATCGACTTGACGCGCCCCGATATTTCGAAGTCGATATCGTTGCCCTTGAGCTTCTCGATAATCGGCTGACTGAATTTTTCGATAAATTTCGACCGGTCGGCTTCGGTTTCCTGGATCTTGGCTTCGATCTGCCGGTAATCTTCCGGGAAACGGTATTTCAACGACAGATCCTCCAGTTCGCTTTTGATCGCGAACAACCCCAGGCGGTAAGCCAACGGAGCGAACAGATAGATCGTTTCGCTGGTGATTTTCATCTGCTTATGCGGAGGCATCGATTCCAGCGTACGCATGTTGTGCAGCCGGTCGGCGATCTTGATCAGGATCACCCGGACGTCGTCGGAAAGCGTCAGCAGCATTTTGCGGAAATTTTCCGCCTGCTCCGAAGCGCTGGTTTTGAAAACGCCCGACATTTTGGTCAGTCCGTCCACCATCAGCGCGATTTTGGGTCCGAAACGGCTTTCGATATCCTCCACCGTATAGTCGGTATCCTCGACGACATCGTGCAACAAGGCCGCGATCACCGACTTGACGCCGAGGCCGATTTCATCCACGACGATCCGGGCCACCGCCAGCGGGTGCACGATGTAAGGCTCCCCGGAACGGCGGCGCACTCCCTCGTGAGCCTCCTTCGCCAAGAAAAAGGCCCGTTTGATCAGATCCCTGTCATATTCATTTTTACAGATTTTGGCACAACTCCGCATCAGTTTGTCAAACTGCTCGCCAATCATGCGTTCATCTTCCTGCGAATAACCCATCAATCTCCCGTTTTACATACGCCGACATCAATCCCTTGCCCGCCGAGGACAAGACAAAACATGTTTTCGGGTACGCCCCGGACGGAATCAGGCTGTGTCTCCCGCCGGCCGTACCGCACCCGCGCCCGCTAACCGGCGGCGGCAAGCGCTTCGCGCACTTTGGCCTCCACCTCGGCCGCAAACTCAGGATCGGCCTTGAACGCCTCCTTGACGGCATCGCGCCCTTGTCCGATCTTCCTGTCGCCGTAAGAAAACCACGAGCCGCTCTTCTTGATAATTCCCTGATCCACTCCCAGGTCGATGATCTCGCCGATCTTCGAAATTCCTTCGCCGTACATGATATCGAATTCCGCTTTGCGGAACGGGGGAGCCAGTTTGTTTTTCACGATCTTGACACGCGCCCGCGCGCCCATCTGTTCTTCTCCGTCTTTGATCACCGAAGCCTTGCGGATATCGACCCGGACGCTGGCGTAAAATTTCAGCGCATTACCGCCCGTCGTAGTCTCCGGATTCCCGTAAACCACGCCGATCTTATCGCGAAGTTGGTTGATGAAAATACAAACGGTTCCCGTCTTGCTGATATTGGCCGTCAGTTTACGCAAAGCCTGCGACATCAGTCGCGCCTGCAACCCCATTTTCGATTCGCCCATCTCGCCTTCGATTTCGGCCTTCGGCGTCAGCGCGGCGACCGAGTCGATCACCACGATATCGATGGCGCTCGAACGGATCAGGTGGTCGGCGATCTCCAGCGCCTGCTCCCCGTTGTCGGGCTGCGAAATCAGCAGGTCGTCGATATCCACGCCGAGCTTCTGCGCATACGTGCTGTCGAAAGCATGTTCCGCGTCGATAAATGCGGCGATTCCGCCCGCTTTCTGGGCCTCGGCGATCGCGTGGATAGCCAGCGTGGTTTTACCCGACGATTCGGGGCCGAAAATCTCGATAATACGTCCTTTCGGATACCCGCCGATCCCGAGCGCATGGTCGATCGTTACCGACCCGGACGGGATGACCGGGACTTTGTCGACCGCCCGGTCGCTCATTTTCATGATGGCGCCTTTCCCGAAATCCTTCTCGATCTTATCCATCACGGCGCTCAATACCTTGAGCTTCTCAGGATTCACCTGAGGCTTCTCCTTTTCTGCCATATTTTTTCGTTTAGTAGTCTTGTTTCAAATTTTTCCGGTTTTACTGGTAAGCTTCGACGATCTGTTCGAAGTGATCCTTCGTCCGCACTTTATCGAAAATCTTCTCGATCACGCCCTGTTCGTCGATCACGAACGTCGTCCGCAGAATCCCCATGAACGTCCTTCCCATAAACTTCTTCTCGCCCCACACGCCGTAGGCTTCCGCGATTTTTTTGTCCGTATCGGCCAACAGCGTAAAATTCAACCCCTGCTTTGCGATAAAGCCCTGGTGCGACTTTTCGCTGTCGGGACTCACGCCGACCACTTCGAAGCCCATTCGCCGCAGCGTATCCCGTCCGTCGCGCAGGCTGCACGCTTCGGCCGTACAACCCGGCGTATTGTCCTTCGGATAAAAATAAAGGATCAACTTGCGGCCGCGGTAATCGGCCAGCGTTTTCATATTGCCGTCCTGATCGACCGCTTCGAAAGCCGGAGCGGGATCTCCCGTTTTCAGTTTTGCCATTTTCTTTCGCATTTAAAAATTCCGGTGCCTATTGTTCGTAAAGATACACATTTCCGGGAAAGTCAAAAAGTTTTTCCGGTCAAATATAACGCCAGAAAAACTTTTCACCGCGTCGCCCGCTACGGAGCGCACCTTTTTCCGAAAAGCGCTACGACCGCGCAAGCACCTTCTTCTCGATCTCCTCCACCTGGTGGCAGAACACCTTGTCCGTCTCCATCAGATTCGAAATCGCCTTGCAGGCGTGCAACACCGTCGCATGGTTCTTGCCGCCGATCGCCGCGCCGATGGTCGTCAGCGGAGCCTTCGTGTGCTGCTTGCTCAGGTACATCGCTATCTGGCGCGCTTGCGCGATCTCGCGCGTCCGTTTCGGAGAATTAAACACCTCCGCACTGAGTCCCATGTATTCGCAAACGACCTTGCGGATATGCTCGATCGTGATTTCCCGCTGATTGAACTGCACGTATACTTTCAGAATTTCGCGGGCCAGCGTGATCGAAATCTTCTTGCCCAGGAACGAGGCATTGGCCACGAGCGACGAAAGCGCCCCTTCGATCTCCCGGACATTGGCGTTGATATTCTCGGCCAAGAACTCGACCACCTCCTGCGGCACCTCCGCATTCAACTTCACGGCCTTGTTACGAATGATCTTCACCTTGGTTTCGTAATCGGGCTGCAACAGTTGCGTGGAAAGCCCCCATTTGAAGCGGGTGATCAGCCGCTGTTCGATATCTTTCAGCTCGACGGGCGGTTTATCGGAAGTCAGGATCAACTGCTTGTTCGACAGGTGCAAGTGGTTGAAAATATTGAAAAAAGCGTTCTGCGTCTTATCCTTCCCAGCCAGTTCCTGAATATCGTCGATAATCAGGACGTCGAGCATCTGATAGAAATGAATGAAGTCGTTCAGTTCCCCCTTCAGCGCGGCGTTCTGGAACTGCGCCTGGAATTTGTTCATCGACACGTACAACACCTGCATCTGCGGCTTGCGCTGCTTGATTTCCATGCCGATCGCCTGCGCGATATGCGTTTTTCCCAACCCCGAATCTCCGTAAATATATAAGGGATTGAAAGGCGTATTGCCCGGATTCACGGCCAGCGACAGCCCGGCCGAACGGCAAAGTCGGTTGCATTCGCCCTCCACGAACGTATCGAACGTATAGTTCGGATTCAACTGCGGGTCGATTACGATCCGGCGAATCCCCGGAATAACGAAAGGATTCTTTATATTTGTCGTATCGGACTGCGTGACGAACGTATTGATGGCCGTCATGTCGGCATCCGTCACTACGGTAGGAGCGCTCTGTTCGGTACGCGGCACGGCATAACGCAGCTTGGTCTTCAAGCCAAACATCTGGTGAATGATCGGACGCAAAAGCGGAATAAAGTGTTTTTCGATATGGTACACATAACTTTCATTAGGCACCTTCAGTTTCAAGGTCACCCCGTCAAAATCAAGCGGCACGATCGGCTTGAACCATTTGGCGAACTCCTCGTCGGAGGTATGCTCGCGGATACGGGTCAAACAACTTTGCCACACATCACCGTATGTCTGGTTATTAACTATCATCATCCTGTCTGTTTCGGAAGACAAAATTGTAAATAAATTCATTAAAAAAAATTTTCTTCTCTATTGTTTGTTGTGCAAATATTTATATAGAAAAATAAGGGTTCCCGCAGAGTCAAAACTTAACCGTTTGATATAGAATATTCAAAAAAATATCCGTATCTTTGTTTATAACTTTTTTCAACCGAAACAAGCATTCGTATAAATAAAACAAATAAGATTATGAGTGGAAATTTGGATTTAATCGTTAAGGAGAGAGCCGAAAAATGGCTCTCCGGAAACTACGACGAAGACACGAAAAAGCAAGTCAAATATCTTATGGATAACAACTTGGGCGAGCTGACCGAGAGCTTCTACAAAGACCTCGAATTCGGCACGGGCGGCCTGCGCGGCATCATGGGGGTAGGCACCAACCGGATGAACGTCTACACGGTCGGCATGGCTACGCAAGGCCTTGCGAACTACCTGAAAAAAGCCTTTCCGGGTAAGCAGATCAAGGTCGCTATCGGGCACGACAGCCGCAACAACAGCCGGCTGTTTTCGGAACGCGTCGCCGACATCTTCGCAGCGAACGGATTCAAGGTTTACCTGTTCGACTCGCTCCGTCCGACGCCCGAGCTGAGCTTCGCCATCCGCAAGCTGGAATGCGACAGCGGCGTGGTCATCACCGCCTCGCACAACCCGAAAGAGTATAACGGCTACAAAGCGTACTGGAACGACGGCGCTCAGGTAGTGGCTCCGCACGACAAAAACATCATCGCGGAGGTGCAAAAGATCACGTCTCCGGATCAGGTGCTCACCAACGGACACAAAGACAACATCGTCATTCTCGACGAAACCTTCGACGCGATCTACCTCGACGCCGTTCATTCGCTGTCGCTGTCGCCCGAAGCCATCGCCGCCCATCACGACCTGAAAATCGTCTACACGCCGATACACGGAACCGGAGTCATCCTCGTCCCCGAATCGCTCCGCAAATTCGGCTTTACGAACGTCGTCACGGTAAAAGAACAGAATATCCCGGACGGCAACTTTCCGACCGTAGCGTCCCCGAACCCGGAAGAACGCGCGACCATGAAAATGGCGATCGACCTGGCCGCCCGGCAACAGGCGGAGATCGTCCTGGCCACCGACCCCGACGCCGACCGCATCGGGATGGCCCTGCGCGACCGCGACGGATCGTACATCTTGCTGAACGGCAACCAGACATGCGCCCTGCTCGTATATTATATCGTAAGAAGGTGGAGCGAACTGGGAAAACTTCACGGCCGGGAGTACATCGTCAAAACGATCGTTACGACGGAACTGGTCGCCCGAATCGCCGAATCGTTCGGCGTGAAACATTTCGAATGCCTGACCGGCTTCAAGTATATCGCCACGGTCATCCGCAACCTCGAAGGGAAAATGCAGTACGTCTGCGGCGGAGAAGAGAGCTTCGGATTTCTCGCCGAAGATTTCGTCCGCGACAAGGACGCCGTCAGCGCCTGTTCGCTGGCCGCAGAGGCCGCAGCCTGGGCCAAGAGCCAAGGAATGACGCTGTATGACCTACTGAAGGAAATCTACGTAAAATACGGCTTCTTCGACGAAGCGCTCGTCTCGATCGTCCGCCAGGGCAAAGAGGGACAGGAGGAAATCGCCCGAATGATGACCCAGTACCGGAACAATCCGCCGCAAAGCCTCGGAGGATCGCCCGTAATCACCGTGAAGGATTATCTGACCGGAGAATCGCTCGACGTAAAGAGCGGCCGCAAAACGCCCATCGATATGGAAAAATCGAACGTATTGCAGTTCATCACAGCGGATTCGACCATCGTATCAATCCGTCCGTCGGGCACCGAGCCGAAAATCAAATTCTATTTCGGCGTCCGGGGAGAATTGTGCTGCGAAGATAAATTCGAAGAAACGCGCCAAACGATGGAACGTAAGATCGAATCGATCAAACAGGAGATGAAACTGATTTAAACCGAACCAAAAACCGTAAAAAATGGCTTCCGTATTCACACGTATCGTAAAAGGGGAGATCCCGTGCTACAAGGTAGCCGAGGACGACAGATATTTTGCATTTCTGGATATCAATCCGCTTGCAAAGGGTCACACGCTGGTCATCCCGAAAGAGGAGACCGACAATATTTTCGACTTGGACGACCGGACGCTGGCGGACATGATGGTTTTCGCCAAACGGATCGCGCGTAAAATACAGGCTAATATAGCTTGTAAAAAAGTCGCCGTCGTCGTTCTCGGGCTCGAAGTTCCGCATGCCCATATCCACCTGATACCGATTAACAGCGAAAAAGACGTCGATTTTCATCGGGAAAAACTCCAACTCACCCCGGAGGAATTCCAACGAATAGCAAAGACAATCAGCTTATAATAAAACACTTAAATTCAAAAAACGGAGCCTGAAGAGGTTCCGTTTTTTATTTAACATAATTAAACAGGAAATCTCTCCATATAAGAATCCAATCGAAGTCCCGCAGGGTAGGGATTATTCTTGTAAAAAAATAGGATAAAACCGCCCTGGTATTTCCACTTTTGTAAAATTAACACTTGTAAATACCGGGCGTTTAATCACAAATGTAACCAAACCATCGATGCAACTCGATTTTGTCAACTATAAATACATCTGTAAAATATGAAATAAAGATCGAATATCAAACACGACAAATTCATGTAAAAATATTTATATTATATATACAAATACATAAAAATCAGTACTATAAATCATATTACATAAACTTAATAATGATATAATCAATCGAAACATGATTTAACCGTCATACAAAAGGCTTATTACAACGACAATTAAAGATTATAGTCATTGAAAATCAGTATTATATATTATATAAAATAAATAATAAATTTATATTAAATAAAAGACCTTCCTTTTCGAGGTCTTCTTCCGTTTCCAATATTTCACACATGTAACTTATCCTTTTTTACATATGTATTTACATTCGTGAAATACGGTTTGTTTATTTTTGTAAAACTGTTTAACTTTGTAAAAAATCCGAATATGCGGGAAAGATTGCTGAAATTTATGGAAATGGAGAAGCTATCGGCTTCCCGTCTGGCTGAAATTCTGGGAGTGCAACCGGCGACCATATCGCACATCATCAGCGGACGCAATAAACCCAGTTTCGAGTTTATCGAAAAAATGCTGTTACGTTTCCCGAAAGTAAATCCGGAATGGTTTCTACTGGGGAAAGGTTCCGCATACCGTCCGGATGTTTCGTCTTCGCCGAATCCGAATCCGTCGCAGGAATTCCGGCTGTCCGCGAATCTTTTTGAAACGGCGAATATCCCGGCAACGGAATCTTCGGTCGGCCAACCGGAACGAAAGATTCCGGGAACTCCCGGTGCGACTTCCCCGGAAGTACCAACCAACCATCCATCCATAGATACAAAAAAACAGATATCGAAAACCGAGTTCTCGGAGCCAGACATCGAGCGCATCGTAATCTTCCTGAAGAACGGCACCTGCATCTCTTACAAGCCCCGGTAAAAAACAGAAAATAATTTAACATAATGTAACCCCTGATAGACCTTTCTACGATTCCCTTATAGACCGGATTATTGCGTTCGGAGAAAACGATTCTTGCCCGGTATTTCATTGATTACATCCCGATATTCCGGACATCTTTATTTTATGCTAAAAAAGATCTCCCATTAATAATAACAAGAGTCGGCGGCCGATCTCACGATTCGCCGACCGATCGCGGTTCGCCTGAAAATACGGACAGTTATCTCTGAATCGATTTGCATAATTCATACATGATTCGATCGTTTGCGGCGCTCTTACGATTCGGAAATATTTTTGATTATAATATATATTATGTTAAATAATGCTTAAGGATTACGTCATCGAAGAATAAAAAAGACTCTTATAAGGAACCTAAATAGATCCCCTGCTTTTTATATTCGTAATCCAAACATATAATATACAATAATTTATCAATAAAAGGAGGTGGAAACTTTGTAAAAAATCAACTATCGCATCGGGAAGTTACGCGCTTCCCTTCCTGGAAACGGGAAAAAAACTACCCTAAAATTTATTTACGAACCAAAACTTAATTTAGGAAGAACCGACTATGGTGGCTGGCTGGTACTACGGCCGTCGTCTTATTTTTCCATTGTTGCACGAACGATCCGTGCGATTATGGAGGGGATGTCGGAGAAAAGGCATCCGAACATTTTCCGGCGCAGGAAGCCCGCGCCTATTTCGAACAAACGGCCGAAGACCTGCGCATGGTGCATATAGGCTGCCGACACGAACACGGAGACTGCGGACACGGTCACGGACAGTCGACCAAAGGGATACTCAACGAGGTGGAACAGGCCGCCCTAATGACGCCTCTATGGAATGACCTGCGGCAAACCTACGAAAACGGCAAAGTCGTTACCCTCGAAGTTCCGCTGCGCGTCGGAGGCACTCCGCTGAAAGCCTGGTCGCCGCGAAAAGCCGACGGACATGCCGGAAGCGTCGACGGCTCGACCGTAACGATGAAATTGATTCTGCAAAAAAACATCGAAACCGGAAATAAACGCTATTTTATCGCTACCTTTATTCCGGATTCGTCCTGCTACAACAAACGGAAAGACATGAAAACCCCCTATCGGTTTATGAGAGACCGCGATTATTCGGGTTATGTAATTATTTCGGACGTGGAAGGCCGATACCTCGCATCCTATCTGCACCGCAACGGAGGACGGATGGAAGTCGGCATGAGACAGCGTTCGACCGACGAAAACGCCGATACGACGGACGTCATCGACCGGCTGTATATGTCAACCCCTACCCTTGCTCTGGTTACCCGCAGTTCCGACTCGGAAAGCGACGGCAACGAAGGTTTCGGATACTGCCCGTTCTGCAATTCGATCTCCGTTTGGGGAGTCTGTCCGAACGGATGTGGGATCGAAGTAACCCCTTCCTATTGTTCGGTATGCGGATTCCTTTCGGAAAGATGCGTCTGCTGCCCGATCTGCAAACATCACCCGTGCACCTGCTTCTCCCAGGAAGGAAGCATCGACGTCGGTTACGGCGGGGAATTCAAATGCACGAATCCGGGATGTCTGTTCCAATTCTGCAACGGCGAATGCGAAGAACTCGATAACATCCCCACCGCAGGGCATTCGGATCCCAAACCGGATCAACTGACCGCAGCCTGGAACGAAGTGAACCTGGGCATTCCATGGGCTTGCAGCCAGATGCTCAGAAATCTTCAGGCTGAGGGGAAGCTGACTATAAAATTCGGGCGTATTTCCAAAGCGGGAACGACTAACGTAAGATATAATACTCAGACCCGTCAAATCAACGGCTATGTAATGACCTATGACGAAACATTGTTCGGAGATGCATCTTCATTAGGTAAAAGGATGCTGGTTTTTCACGAAGTCGTCCATGTCATTCTGTTCGACAGTCTGAAGTGGATGAATCCGAACAAATCTTTCAAAGATTACGACAATGAACATCACGAAAAAATGGTGAAAGATCAAAACATCAATAGCTGGCTTAAAAAGCTATTTCCAGGATTTACCGAGGAGAAATACGAAATGCTGAGATATGCCGGGACGGAAGATAGCCCTGTATTTAAAGATGAATTAACTAAGCCAGAACAAGGGTTTTACAAAAAATTTCTTTCCGATCAAGGAATAATTGTCGACGCAAAAGCAAAATAAAAAACAAATCAATATGAAAAGATTATTTTTTATACTATTTGCCAGTGTTATTACATGGCAAACGGGATCAGCTCAATCAGGTTCCGATACATACCTGACTTGTAACTCATTATCAAAAAGCAACATAACCGAAGGTATCGGAAGGTACGAAGATTCCCGAGATGACAAAAATCCTCTCTATAATTACCGAGCCGTCATGTTCCTAATGAATTCCGATAGTAAAGACATCTGTATCTGGTTTTTGCACTCTAATTTAAACTTAACCGAACTGCGTAAAATCAGAGAGCCCAAATGGTACGACCAGTTGAAAATCATCTATAAACCGAGGACTTTCCTCGGTACCATCGAACGGGCAAAACCGATCCACCTGGAAGAAAAACTGAAATCGTTCAGAAACAACAAAGAAGCATGGATGTGGGCAAATAACCTGAAAGGAAAAGTGCTCTACATGCTCGACTGGAACGATCCGATCAACTGCGTCGAAGAAGGCGACGGATCGACGATCAAGCTGATACAGGTTATGCTGCTGGATACCAACGAACCCAAACAGGGAACCGTTATCCAACCCGAATAATTGAAAAACAAAATAAAAACAGCCGAAATGCATCGTCATTCCGGCTGTTTTTATTATTTTTATAATTATCGAACAACAACACAAAATCGTCACTATGGGAACATCATTGAGAAAAATCATTTATTCAATACTGTTTTGTTCTTTATATCAAAATATCACAGCCCAAACAAGATCCGACATATATCTCATCTGCAACTCTTCTAAAAACGAGATTTCGGAAGGAATGTGGAGAGGTGATATTAAATATGATAACGATCCCGTATATAATCATCCGCCTATTACCTTTTTATTTGAATCTAAAAACGTAGGATATACGATATGGTTTACTCATTATAGTTTCAACCTCGACAAATTAAAGAAAGAAAGACCCATTCAAAAAGACGATTACCAAATGCAAATCTTAATTAAGCCTAAATCATTCTATAACAACACTATATTAAAAGCGAATCCGATCTATATAGATCGAATAAAAGAGACCTTCAAAACAGCAAAAGAGGCTTGGGCATGGGCAGACGGACTAAGAGAAAAGACAATCTATCTGTTCGACGGAAGCGATCCGATGAACTGGGGGGAAGAAGGAGATGGGACAACCATCCGATTAATCGAAGTCAGAATGGTAGCAACCAATGAGCCCAGAGAGGAATTGGTATTTCCGGACTAAAAAATCACGTTTTTCTTCTTCAGAGCCGGTTTCAACCGGCTCTGTTTTTTAATTATTATCAGTATATTGCATTTACGGAACAATCAATATGAAAAAATTACTTTTTATACTACTTGTCAATGCACTTGCATGGCAAACGGGATCGGCTCAATCAGGTTCCGATACATACCTGACCTGCAGCTCATTATCGAAAGATCATATAACCGAAGGGATCGGAAGATTCGAAGACCCCAGTGACGACGACGATCCTACCTATAATTATCGGGCCGTTATGTTCTTAATGCATTCTGACAGTAAAGACATTAATATTGATTTTATACACGTCAATTTTAATCTAACCGAACTGCGTAAAATCAGAGAGCCCAAATGGTACGACCAATTGAAGATCATCTATAAACCGAGGACGTTTCTCAGTACCATCGAACGGGCGAAACCGATCCACCTGGAAGAAAAACTGAAATCGTTCAGAAACAACAAAGAAGCATGGATGTGGGCAAATAACCTGAAAGGAAAAGTGCTCTACATGCTCGACTGGAACGATCCGATCAACTGCGTCGAAGAAGGCGACGGATCGACGATCAAGCTGATACAGGTTATGCTGCTGGATACCAACGAACCCAAACAGGGAACCGTTATCCAACCCGAATAATTGAAAAACAAAATAAAAACAGCCGAAATGCATCGTCATTCCGGCTGTTTTTATTATTTTTATAGTAAACTTCCCTCTATGAAAAAATTACTTCTTATACTGTTTGTCAACGTAATTGCATGGCAAACGGGATCGGCTCAGACAAAATCCGACCTATACTTAATATGCAACTCATTGCCGATCGATTCGGTCACGGAAGGCGTCGGTAGATACGAAGATATCAGGAACGACAACGACTCCATATATGACCATCGGCCGATCTCGTTTTTGATGGTATCCCGAAGCAAAGATATCAGAATCTGGTTCGACCATTACTGCTTCAATACGAACGAACGCCGTAAAATAGTTGCAATCGACCGGACGGACCAACTGAAAATTATCTATAAACCGCGGTCGTTCCTAAAGACGATCGAGCAGGCAAAACCGATCCGGCTGGAAGATCGACTGGAAGCTTTCGAAATAAACGAAGAAGCCTGGCTATGGGCGAAAACGCTGGCCGGAAAAATACTGTACCTACTCGACCGGAACGACCCGGTCAATTCGGCCGAAAATGGCTACGGCCCGACAATCAAGCTGATACAGGTAAATCTGGGCAGTACGAATAAGCGGGAACAGGAACTCTTTTTTCACGAAATCCACAACCGGTTTCTGCCCTGAAACGGAACGCCCGGAAACAAAAACCTTTCGGCAGTTCTGCTCCTTACCGGAAAACGACAGATTTTCGGCGCAGGAATTGTGCGATTCCGACCCGTTTTCATTGGGCGCATACCGATAAATTCCCTATTTTTGCACGACATATGCAGAGGTTATGACAATAAACCCTCTTTTATTAAACCGCATCGAATGAAACAATTAAAATATTACATATCAATCATTTGCGCAACAATCTGCATGTATTCCTGTACTGCACCCGACAACGCTCCGCAAAAAGGGATCACAGTCAGCATCGAACCGCTGCGCTACGTTACCGAACAGATCGCCGGAAACGATTTCGACATCCGGGTGCTGGTTCCTCCCGGATCGAGTCCCGAAACCTACGAGCCGACGCCCGAGCAGATGAAGCAGGTAGCCAATTCATTGGCATACATCGATATCGGCCTGATCGATTTCGAACGCAACCTGGAAAACGCCATCCGCGAGAATATGCCGAGCGTCCGGGTTATCAATACCTCAGAAAACGTCCCGTTGCTGGCAGGAACCTGCGGGCACGAAGCGCACGATCACGGACACGGAACCGATCCCCATATCTGGCTCTCTCCGAAATGCCTGAAAATCATGGCAGAGAACGTCTACGGTCAACTGTCGGAACTATATCCCGACTCGGTCGAATACAAAGCCGGTTACGAACGTTTCGACCGGCAATTGGATTCACTGGACCGCGCATTGCAAGAGACTTTCGCCGGACGGCAAACCGCCTTTATGATCTTCCATCCGGCGCTGACCTACCTGGCGCACGATTACGGACTGACGCAAATTCCACTCGAAAACGAAGGGAAAGAGCCTTCGGCGGCGCACCTCCGCAACCTGATCGAAACCGGCCGCAATTCCGGAATCGGGAAGGTATTCTTCCAACGGCAGTTCAGCAAAAATACGGTCGATGCGATCGCCGCCGAACTGGGACTCGAAGCGGTAGCGATCGACCCGCTGGACGGAAACGTCACCGACAATATACTGCATATCGCCCAATTAATAGCGAACCCATGAAACTGGTATCCCTGCATCACGTGTCGGTCAGCTACGACAAGGTTCCGGTACTGACCGACGTCGACCTGGATATCCGGAACGACGATTTCATCGGAGTGATCGGCCCGAACGGAGGCGGTAAAACCACGTTGGTAAAAGCTATCCTGAAGGCGGTTCCCTACTCCGGCGAGGTCATTTACGCCCCGGAGATCGAAAACCGGGGATGCCGGCGGATCGGATACCTGCCCCAGATATCCGAGATCGACAAATCGTTCCCGATCTCCGTACGGGAGGTGGTTCTATCGGGTTTACAGGCCAGGAAGCGACTGCTCGGCCGGTACACTGCCGAGGATCGGCAAAAAGCCGACGAACTGCTGCACACCTGCCGGATCGAAGAGATCGCCCGGAAACCGATCGGGACTCTGTCCGGCGGACAGATACAGCGCACGTTGCTGTGCCGCGCCCTGATCTCCGACCCGGAACTGCTGATTCTCGACGAACCGACCAATTTCGTCGACAACCAGTTCGAAAAAGAGTTGTACTTGCTACTGAAGCGTTTCAACGAAAAAATGGCGATCGTAATGGTTTCCCACGACCTGGGAACGATCTCAAGTTACGTCAGATCGATCGTCTGCGTCAACCGTCGCGTACACAGACACGATTCGAACATCATTACGGCGGAACAACTGCACAATTACAACTGCCCGATACAGATCGTCTCCCACGGAGACGTTCCGCACACCGTGCTGGCGAAACACCCGAACGCGCGGTCATAAAAAATCCGTCCGGACAACCCGGACGGAGGATAAATACGGGCCGCCTGCAAAACGGCCTGAAATTTCTGTTATTTACAGATATCGCTCAGCTTCCCGAACAGGGCGTCGATGCGGGTCATCATATCCCGGCGCATCTGCGCGTAATGTTTCTTCACCAGACTTTTATTCTGTTTATCGGCCGGATGATTGGCCCGATGGATCATCTCGTTACGGAAATCGACCGCCTCCTCGATGACGGCGACGATCCCCTCGCGTTTGCTCTGATCGTTGAAATAAAGAGCCATGTAACAATCCGAGATCACCTCGCTCACCAGGTAATCGATATCGTTTTTAATTCCTCTGAGACTTGCCATAACCTATTGTTTTTTAATGATTGTACAAAGGTAATAAAAACTATTGAATCTCAGCCAAAGCCTCTCCCAAAAAATCGATCAGGTCGGCGGCATTCATACCCTCCTGTCCGTAATAGGCCGCAGCCTTATCGCCGGCCGCGCCGTGGACATACACGCCGAGCAAAGCCGCCGACAGCGGTTCGTATCCCCGCGCCAGCAGTCCCGCGATATAGCCGGTCAGCACGTCGCCGCTGCCTCCTTTGGCCATTCCCGGATTCCCCGTCGCATTGAAATAAAGCTGTCCGTCCGGAGAGCAGACCATCGTATGCGCTCCTTTCACGACCATACAGCATCCGTAGCGCGCCGCGAACGTCCTCACCTTTTCGATTCGGTCTTGATCGTCGTTCCACGTTCCGACCAAGCGGCGCAATTCGCCCAAATGGGGAGTCAGTACGCATCCCGGAGGCATCGACCCGGCCAATTCGGGACGTGCCGCCAACATATTCAACGCATCGGCATCGATCACCATCGGCATCCCGCACGACAACAACGCCTCGAAAGCCCGCACGGACAAGTCGTGCTTCCCCACCCCGCTGCCGATCCCTACGGCGGCGTACTTCGTCATATCGTCCGGCAACCGGGAGAACACGGACATCGGATCGCCGCTGACCAGCGCCGACGGGCAGGACGTATGCAGAACGAACCGTTCTTCGGCAGGAACATGCGCCGTCACCAATCCGCATCCGGAACGCAGCGCGGCCCCTGTCGCCAATACGGCAGCCCCCATCATGCCCTGCGAGCCGCAAACCAGCAAGGCGTGCCCATAGGTTCCTTTGTGGGCAAAACGGCTACGGGGCAATACCAGTTCCGATACGTACCGACCGTCCGCATAATAATACGGCGACCGTGCCTGTCGTTTATAGTTCTCGTCCAGTTCGATCGGCAGAATAACGATTTCGCCGGCAGCCTCCCCCGCCTCGGACAGCAACAGCGCCAGCTTCGGGAACTCCAGCGTCAGCGTAACGTCGGCATACACGATCTCGCGCCCCGCATTGCCGTATTCGGACAACATTCCCGAAGGCAGGTCGATCGAAATCACCCGGCAGCCGAGCCCGTTGACAAGGGCGATCGCGCCGCGAACAGGCTCCGAGAGCCCGCCGCGGACGCCCGTACCGAGCAAAGCGTCGATCGCCACCGCATCCTCGGCAACTTCCACCCGATCCATGCCCTGCACCCGCACGCCGTGCGGCAGCCGTTCGAGGTTGTAGCGGCACTCGACCGACAGTTGCCGCTTATCGAACAAAACGTACACGGAACAGGAATACCCCACGTTGTGCAACATGCGCGCAACCGCCAGGCCGTCTCCGCCGTTGTTTCCTTTTCCGATAAAAAAAGCCAAAGGCTGCTCCTGCGGAATGTTGTTGCAAATCCACTGGGCGATCACTTCCGAAGCCCGTTCCATCAGCGCGAGACTCTCGATCGGTTCGTGTTCGATCGTATACTGGTCGGCCTCGCGTATCTGCGATCCTGTCAGAATTTTCATCGTATCATTTTTTAACGCCCGCGGATCAACGGGCTTTTTTGCCCGCTTCGCGAACCAGAAATTCAAAAAATTTCACCATCACGGTATCCCCGGCGACCGTATGATCCTCCGGATGGAACTGCGTACCGAAGACCCCCCTGTCCGGGTCCTCGATCGCCTCGACCACGCCGTCCGTCGCCGTAGCGGCCACACGGAATCCATCGGCCACCCGTTTGACGGCCTGATGGTGGAAACTGTTCGTCCGCAACGTATCCATACCGGTCGCCACTGCAACAAACGAGCCTTTCTCGACACGCACGGTATGCGTCGGTACGTACCCCGGCACCGCCTGCATGTGACACACCGAAGTATCGGCATATTCCGACGGCAAATCCTGATACAGCGTTCCGCCGAAGGCCACGTTGATCATCTGTATTCCGCGGCAAATGCCCAGCACCGGGATCTTATGTCGGGCGGCCAGTTCGATCAGCCTGAAATCGAACGTATCGCGCGGCGCATTGACATGCCCGAGATGCGGAGACGGCTCCTCGCCGAAATAGGCGGGATCGACATCGCCGCCGCCGGTCAGAATCAGTCCGTCGATCGACTGCAACAGTCCGTCCAGCTTCTGTTCGTCCCCGATCAGCGGAATCAACACGGGGACTCCCCCGGCCCGCAATACCGCATCGAAATAGGTGCGCGACACGGTCACCGTGCCTCCGTTGCAAAAATCGGAAATTCCGATCACCGGAACCCGCGATTCCGGCCGGGAGCCGCAGGCGCAGAGCACCGAGCAGAACCCGACGATAAACAATCCTAAAAATCGTTTCATAATAATCCCTCGATTTATACGAAGGCTGCCGGCGATAAACAACCGCCGGCAGCCTTCCAGTTCAAACGCCTTCCGGACATTAAGCCCCGAAGTTATCGTACATAATATTCTCTTCCGGCACGCCGAGTCCGTCGAGCATCTTGGTCATTGCGGCCGTCATCATCGGCGGTCCGCACAGGTAGTATTCGATATCTTCCGGCGCGTCGTGATTCTTCAGGTAATTTTCGAAAATAACCTGGTGAATAAATCCGGTGTAGCCTTTCCAGTTATCCTCTTCCTTCGGCTCCGACAGCGCGATGTGGAACTTAAAGTTCGGGAATTCTTTTTCGATCTCCTCGAACTGCTCCTCGTAGAAAATTTCACGCTTAGAACGCGCCCCGTACCAGAATGTTACAGGAGTGTCGATTTTCTCGGTCTTGAACAAATGGAAGATATGCGAGCGCATCGGCGCCATACCGGCGCCGCCGCCGATAAACATTTTTTCGTTCGGAGTATCCTTCACGAAGAATTCGCCGTAGGGTCCCGAAATCGTCACCTTGTCGCCCGGCTTGCGCGAGAAAATATACGACGAACAAATTCCCGGGTTCACCTTCATAAAAGCCCCTGCGGCCCGATCCCAGGGCGGCGTGGCGATACGGATATTCAGCATGATGATATTCCCTTCGGCCGGATGGTTAGCCATCGAATAAGCGCGGAACGTCGGCTCCGGATTTTTCGTAACCAGCCCCCACATCTTCATGTGATCCCAGTCCTCATGGTATTCCTGTTCGATGTCGAAATCGCTGAACTTGATCTCGTCGTATTTCGGAATGTCGATCTGGATATAACCGCCCGAGCGGAATTTCAGATGTTCGCCTTCGGGCAACTTCACGACGAACTCCTTGATAAAGGTGGCCACGTTGTGGTTCGACACCACTTCGCACTCCCATTTTTTAACGCCCAGGACAGCTTCGGGCACCTTGATTTTCAGGTTTTCCTTCACTTTTACCTGGCATCCGAGGCGCCACTTCTCGGCCTGTTGCTTACGGGTGAAAAAGTTCACCTCGGTCGGTAGGATATCGCCGCCGCCTTCGAGCACCTGACATTTGCACATGCCGCACGAACCGCCGCCTCCGCAAGCCGAAGGCAGGAATATGCCGTTGTTGCCGAGCGTCGACAGCAACGTACTGCCGGGTTCCACAGTCAATGATTTTTCGCCGTCGTTAATATCGATTTTAACCTCTCCCGAAGGGGTCAGTTTCGCCTTGGCATACAGCAGCAACGCCACCAGGATCAAGGTTACTACCAGGAATGCTACGATCGCTATAATGATTGATAATCCCATCTCTATTTCACTATTTTACGGTTTACAACTGAATCCCCATGAACGTCATGAAGGCGATCCCCATCAGGCCGGTCAGGATGAACGTAATCCCGGCGCCGCGCAGCGGGGCGGGAATGTTCGAATAAGACAGCCTCTCGCGGATAGCGGCCATCAGAATGATCGCCAGCCACCAGCCGATCCCCGAACCGGCCGCGAACGCGGTAGCTTCGCCCAGAGAAGCGTAATCGCGCTCCTGCATGAACAGCGAACCGCCCATGATCGCGCAGTTCACCGCGATCAGCGGCAGGAAAATTCCCAACTGATTGTACAATGCCGGCGCGAATTTCTCGACCACCATTTCGACCAACTGCACGAACGACGCGATCACGGCGATAAAAACGATGAAACTGAGGAAGCTCAGGTCGATCTCGCTCTCGCCGCCCGGCCCGTAAGCCGGATTTATCCAGCCGAGGGCTCCCGGAGAAAGGATAAACTCGTTGAGCAGGTAATTGATCGGCACGGTCATCACCATCACGAAGATAACGGCGATACCGAGTCCCATCGCGGTTTTGACGCTCTTGCTGACGGCAATGTACGAACACATGCCGAAAAAGAACGCGAACACCATGTTGTCTATGAAGATAGACCTTACGAATATGCTGATAATGTTTTCCATACGTGCTTCGCTTTATTATTTCTCGATCAGGTTCTTGTTACGGCTGCGCTGCACCCAGATAATCAGGCCGACGCAGATCAACGCCATCGGCGGCAGGATCATCAGACCGTTGTTGACGTAACCTACGCTGTAAAGCCCGAGCTTCTCGAAAATGGGATACCCCCAGATGCTGCCCGATCCCAGCAACTCGCGGACAAAGCCGAGGATCACGAGGATCAGCCCGTATCCCAGGCCGTTGCCTATACCGTCGAGGAACGACGCCCAGGGTTTGTTACCCAGCGCAAACGCCTCGATCCGCCCCATGATGATACAGTTGGTAATAATCAGCCCGACAAACACCGAAAGCTGTTTGCTGACGTCGTAAACGAACGCCTTGAGCACCTGATCCACCAGAATCACCAGCGCGGCCACGACGACCAACTGCACGATGATCCGGATCCGCGACGGAATCCCTTTGCGGATCAATGAAATAATCAGACTCGAAAACCCGGTGACGACGATTACCGACAACGCCATCACGAAAGCGGGTTTCAATTTCGCCGTGACCGCCAGCGCCGAACAGATACCCAGTATCTGCACCGTGATCGGGTTGTTCTGACCGAACGGCGAGGTCAGCAACTTCAAATTCTTAACCGAAAAAATCGGCTCTTTTTCCTGGCTACTCATTGTTTTCCGAATTATTGGTTACTACTTCCGCCGTTTTACCCGGAGACGCCGCAAGCTGTTTCCGGATATAGGCGTCATAATCGCCGAGGCAGCTTTTCAGCATGTTCTCGACGCCGATACTGGTCAGCGTACCGCCCGAAACGGCATCCACCGCATAAGGATCGCCCTGTTGCGCGCCGCCTTTCTGCAGGCGGATCGCCACGACTTTACCGTCCTTGAGAATCTGTTTCCCTTTGAACTGAGCCTGGAACTGCGCAGTCGAAATTTCGGCGCCCAGCCCCGGCGTTTCGCTCTTGTGGTCGAATACGATACCTTCGACCGTGTCCCAGTTGTCCGCCAGCGCGACATACCCCCAGACCGGCCCCCAAAGTCCGGCGCCCCAAACCGGGATCACGTAGCTGACACTCCCCTCGTCGTTTTTGCTGACGAATACGGGCAGTTCCCTTTCGGCGGCCGGCTTGTCGTATTCGGCTTTCAGGTTCGTCAACAGAGCGAACGCGTCCGCCCCTTCGACCTTATCTCCTTCGACGTTGACGGCATAACTGTCCACAATGTATTTTTTATACTGCTCGTTGATATAGGCCGCTTTGTTCGGCGCCTTGTCCGCATCGCCGCCTTCGCCGATCGAGCGCAGGATATCGCCCATTTTCTCGATTCTCACGTTCTCGGCCTGAATATTTTTCAGCGACAGCGAAGCAAACGAGAGCACCGCCGCCACGATCACCACCATGACCGAAGCATAAGTGATAATATACGTATTACTGTTCTTATTCATACCCCTACTCTATTTAGCTAATTTCAAACGACGGTTCCGGCGACGGATATTGGCTTGCACCACATAGTAGTCGATCAGCGGAGCCACCGCGTTCATAAACAGGATCGACAGCATCATGCCTTCCGGATAACCGGGATTCAGCACCCGGATCAGCACCGCCATCACCCCGATCAGGAATCCGTAAATGTACTTGCCGACGTTCGTCTGGCTGCCGGTCACCGGATCGGTCGCCATAAAGACCGCACCGAAGGCGAACCCGCCGATAATCAGGTGGTAATATGCCGGAATATCCATGTAGGCATTCGCGCCGATCAAGTTGAACAGCAAGCCCATCAGATAGCCGCCGGCAAACACGCTGAGCATCACGCGCCAACTGGCGATGCCCGTCCACAGCAGGATCGCCGCGCCGATCAGGATCGCCAGCGTCGAAGTCTCGCCGATACATCCGGGTATCGTCCCGAGGAACCAGTCCAGCGGACCGCCCTGCGTCCAGTGTATCTGCTGCGAGCCGGTCAGCACGGCCGACGCCGCATCGGCCAGCGGAGTCGCCCCCGAAAAACCGTCTACGACGCCCTCGCCTTTGGTCAGGCCGGCGATCCAGATCTTTTCGCCTGAAATATAGGGCGTATAAGCGAAGAAAATAAACGCCCGGGCCAGCAAGGCCGGGTTGAAGATGTTCATTCCGGTACCGCCGAACACTTCCTTGCCGATAATCACGGCGAAAGCGGTCGCAACGGCCACCATCCACAGCGGCACGTCGACCGGCATCACCAGCGGAATCAGCATTCCGCTGACCAGAAACCCTTCATTCACCTCGTGATGGCGAATCTGCGCCGAAATAAATTCGATCCCCAGACCGACCACGTACGAGACAATGATGATCGGCAGCACTTTCAGCAAACCGAACCAAAAACACGTCCAGAACGGAGCGTCACCCGCGCCGATGGCCCGGAAATGCTGCAATCCGGTATTGTACATCCCGAACAGCAAAGCCGGCATCAATGCCACGACCACCACGATCATCACCCGTTTCAGGTCGATGCTGTCGCGGATATGGCTGCCGCTGCGGGTTACGTGATTCGGTACGAACAGGAACGTCTCGAAAGCATCGAACGTCGAATGAAGTTTTTCGAACTTGCCGCCCTTTTCGAAGTTCGGCTTGATCTTATCTATAAAATTTCTTAATCCTTTCATGGGTCGTTCAGGTTAGTTAAGCTCTTTGATCATCAGTTCGATCCCGCGGCGGACGATATCCTGCATCTCGGTTTTCGACGGATCGACGAATTCGCACAGCGCGAAATCCTCCTCGACCACCTCGTAGATGCCCAGGTTCTCCATTTTGTCGATATCTCCGGCGAGAATCGCCTTCAACAGATAGAGCGGATAGATGTCCATCGGCAGGTATTTGTCATACAGCCCGGTTACCACATAAGCGCGGACGCCGCCGTTCATGTTGGTATCGAGATTATAACGCTTGCGGGGCGTCAGCCACGAGAAATAACTCTTCGACACCGAGAACTTATCCAGCCGCGGCATACCCCAACCGAGGAACTCGTATTTGTTCCCTTCGGGGATCACGGTCACCTGGTTGCTGTAAAATCCGAGGTATCCGTCCGGTTCCACCTTTTTACCGGTCAGCACGTTGCCGCTGATCAGGCGCACCCGATCGCCCGCGCGCTGCGGACGGATCTCGACCTGGCGCGCGATGCTGCCGACCGGAATGCCCGACAGCACGCTAAAATAGCGCGGATCGGTCGTCTCTGAACCGGTCAGCGCAACGATCTTGCTCATATCGACCCGGCCGGTACGGAAAAACCGTCCGATCATCGCCACATGCTGAATATCGACCGTCCACACCAGGTCGCCTTTGTTGATCGGATCGATATGGTGAATCTGAACGCCCACGTTCCCGGCCGGATGCGGCCCGTCGAACGCGCGCACTTCCACGCCTTTCACCCGATCCAACACCCCGGATGTTCCGGCTTTCAAACCCAGGTAGACTTTCCCCGGCGTCAGCTTCGACAGCATGGCGAAACCGGTATTCAAATTATCCAGCTCTTTCTCCAATACGTAATTCATATCGGGAGCCAGCGGCGCCGAATCGAATCCGGAAACGAAAACGGCTTTCGGCGTCTGTCCCGGATCGGCGATGATTCCGTAAGGACGCTGAACGATCATCGGCCACAGACCGGAACTCAACAGCGCCGAAGTGACGTTTTCCTTGTCGGCGGACTCTTCGGTGGGAACCTCGAACGGCTCGTAAACCTGTTCGGCGGTCGGAGCGATCACCACGTCGAGGATCTTACGCTTATCCCCGCGGTTTATGGCGGTCACCTTCCCGCTGACCGGCGAGGTGAACAACACCTGCGGACGGTACTTGTCGTAAAACAGCGGCGTTCCGGCCTTCACGACGTCGTCCACCCGAACCAGCATCTTCGGGATGACCCCCTTGAAATCGTCCGGTTTCAGCGCATAGGCATGTACCAGCGGCAGCCGGGTCAACTCGCGTCGGGCTTCCCCTTGCAACCGGATATCAAGGCCTTTTTTCAACTTTATGACTTGCGACATATTCGGTAGATTATTGATAGTAATTTATTAAGGTGTCTTTTTCATTCGTTTTTCGGTCAGCGGATTCCCAGCTTATCCTTTATATCCTGCGGAATCGCCTCGCGATGTACCTGGATACCGACCGTTTTATAAAGCAGGAAAGGTTCCGAAGCGTAAAAATAACCTTTATACAAACCCGTTTCGCCCCAGGAGTTTTTCACTTTGTAGAATTTCCGGCCGTGCTGGTCCGCCGCGATCCCCACCAGCAGCATCCCGTGATCGTCGGTCGTCTCGTAACGATCGAAAGCCTGTTGCCGCATTTCGGGCGTGATTTGGCGTTCGGGAAGCACGCCCGTTTTCAGGAGCGTCCGTTTCCGAATCTCGTCGTCGGTAAGCCCTTTCCAGCGCGCGCTGTCCGCCGCAGGAATTTCCGCCGCCGACTCGACCGGAACGATCGCACGGCCCTCCCGAAAGCCGAATCCGTTCTCGCTGACGTCGGACGCCCAGTTGACCGCATATCCTTTCCGCAGCGAAACGTCGACGATCCGGCCCAGCTCCTCCATCGTTACGTTGCAGAACGGCGACCAGTTCCAATTATCGGGTATTTCGAGCGGAAAAGCCGTATAAAGCGGATGGTGCGTCATTGCCGTGAACACTACGTAATCGTCGCGGCGAATACCCAGCTCCTGCGCAAAACTTTTCGGAGTATATTCTTTTCCGTCGTAAACGAATTTTTCGGGACAGGGGCCCAGGTAAGCGTCCAGTATCCCGTTCAGACCGTCGATCCAAGACGCGGAAAGCCGTTTGGACGGATTCCCGATCACCGCATCCGTATAGGCTTTGAGAGCAACGCTCAGTTCTTCGTGCGAGTGCCTCGACGCACCGTCCTTCAGTCCAGAATAGACCGTCTCGGGCACGATTCCGTAACGGTCGACGATGTATACGACGTCATCCAGCGTCCCCCCCTCGGAGAAATTGGCTTTACCGTGCAGGCGGGCGTATTTGATCGCTTTTTCGAGGTAAGTATGGCGGACGATCCACATTTCGGAAAGGTCGTAAACGCCTTTCCCGCGACGAAGCAACTCGCTCTCCGCCATCGCCGTGCCCGAAAAGCTCCAGCAGGTGCCGGACTTCGCCTGATCCTTCACCGGCGTCACGGGCACCAGCACTTTATCGGTAAATACATAGGCTCCGGTATCCTTTCCGTCCTCCTTGGTCTGTTTCGACGTATTTTTCGCACCGGCGACACCGATCAGCAGTGCGCACAACACCCCACACAGCAGATATTTTTTCATGCGTTCGACACAAAATTTAATTTTGCGTTACAAATATAACAATAATTATTTTATTTTTCTTTTCCAGGACGGATGCAGTCGCCGAATCCGGCACTATTTATCAACAATCGGTCGTCAATCGCCAGGCAACGTTCCGGCGTCCCCGCTTTTCCGGTAATCGTCCGTTATCTCGGTAAAGCCGCGACTGTAACGCTGCATATAATCCCTCGTCCGCCGGACGAAGCGATCCAGCCCCGGCCGTTGTTGCGGCGAAACCGTTTCGCGGGAATAGGCCGGAACGATCTCGTAACGATGCCCCGAGCGACTCCCCGGGTCGGATGAGATCGACGTCCAGTGAATCAGGTACTCGGGACGGTAAGCCGTCCGCCCGTCTGCGCCGAGCGACAGCCCGATCCGCACCGATATGCCGCCGTCCGTACCGGGAAAACGCTGGTTCGAAACAAAATTGCCCATCGAAAAAACGGTCGCCCCGCAAATCCTGCCCGACGAATCGGATACCGTTTCGACCGACTGAACGACGTGCGGATGCGAACCGATCACCAGATCGGCCCCCCAGCGATGGCTCCGGGCGGCCAAGTCGCGCTGCCAGCGATTCGGCAACGTCTCGTACTCGTTGCCCCAGTGCAGAAACAGCACCACGTGCGTCGCCCCGTTGCCGCGCGCGCCGGCGATATCCTGCCGGATACGGAGCGTATCGATCCGGTTCACCGTATAACCGCGCGGGACGGACAGTCCGTTGGTCCCGTAAGTATAATTCAGCAATGCCACCCGAAAATCCCCTTTCCGCAACCAAAGCGGGTGGCGGGCCGGATCGGGAAGCGTATCGGCGAATACCCCGGTATACTCCAGGCCGGCCTGCACGAGCGTATCGAGCGTAGAACGGATTCCGGCCCCGCCGCGGTCGCAGATATGGTTGTTCGCCGCGACGGCCACGTCGATACCGACCCGGCGCATCGCCCCGGCCAACGCGCCGGGCGAGCGAAACTGAGGATACCCCGAATAGGGTTCCCCGCCGAGCGTGGTTTCCAAATTGGCAATTACGAAGTCGGCCGAAGCGAAATAATTTTTCAACCGCGAAAAACAGGCGGTGTAGTCGATTCCGCCGTCTCGTCGGAAGGCGGCCTGCACCTGCGGAAGGTGTTGCATCAGGTCTCCGGTAAAGATCAGCGTCAACTGTCGGTCGTCCTCAGCCGGAACGGCAACGCACGCCGGGATGTCCGGCGCCCCGGAATGCCGGATTATCCGGTACACGGAAAACGTTCCGACCGAAACCGTAACGATGATCGCGCACACCAACCAGACGAGGGACCGTTTGCTCATTGGATACCGTTTATTACCTTTGCTCCGCAAAGCTAATCATTTTTCGCAGATGTACCCGCTTATCGACATCCATACGCACCGGAAAGAACCGGACGCCGCCGCCCTGCGGTCGATACGGCTCGGCACGGATGCCGTGCCTTCCGACGGTTCGCTCTTTTCGGCGGGCATCCACCCGTGGGACAGCGAAAAAGCCGATCCGCAAGGACTGCGGCAGCTCGAAACGCTGCCCTGCGCGGCGATCGGCGAAATCGGGCTCGACTACGCCGTATCGGTCGACCGAACGGCACAACGCGAATGGCTGGTTCGGCAACTGGAGATCGCCCGCAGACGCGGGCTGCCGGTTATCTTGCACTGTGTCAAAGCCTACAACGAAATGCTGCCGACCCTGCGCCCGTTCGACATACCGGCCGTTTTCCACGGATTCGCCGGATCGAAACAACTGGCCGGACAGGTGTTGAAAGCGGGATATTACCTGTCGTTCGGCGAAACGGCATTCCGTTCTTCGAAAACGGCGGACGCGCTGCGCAATACCCCATCCGACCGTCTTTTCCTCGAAACGGACGAAAGCGCGGCCGGGATCGGTTCCATCTACGAACGAGCGGCGGCGATCCGGGGAGTCTCCGTCGCGGAACTGGCCGCCGAAATCCGTAAAAACTATCGAAAAATATTCGCCGCATGACTCATTGGCTCGAACGAACGGAACTGCTGCTGGGCAGCGAAAAGACGAAACGGCTGCAAAACGCGCGCGTACTGGTGGTCGGGCTGGGAGGCGTGGGTGCCTATGCCGCCGAAATGCTCGCCCGCAGCGGCATCGGCGCGCTGACGATCGTAGACGCCGACGACGTTTCGGAAACGAATATCAACCGGCAACTGGTCGCCCTGCATAGTACGGTCGGACGGCCGAAAGCGGAAATACTGGCTGCTCGCCTGCAAGATATCAACCCGCAGTTGCGCCTGACCGTACTCCGGGAGTATGTCCGGGACGAAGCGACCGACCGGCTGCTCGACGGAGGAAAGTTCGATTACGCGGTCGATGCGATCGATACGCTGTCGCCGAAAGTAAATCTGATCAAGGGAGCCCTCGACCGCGGGATTCCGCTGGTCAGTTCGATGGGGGCCGGAGCCAAAACCGATCCTACGCTGATCGAAATCAGAGACATTGCGAAATCGCATCACTGTCCGCTGGCGCACATGCTGCGAAAAAGATTGCATAAAGCGGGAATCCGGACGGGGTTCCGGGTCGTTTTTTCACCCGAAGCGGTCCGCGAAGGCGCCATGATCCTATGCGAGGAAACCAACAAAAAATCCAATGTCGGCACGATATCCTACATGCCCGCACTGTTCGGCTGTCACTGCGCATCGGTCGTCATCCGGGGGCTGATCGGGGAATTATAACCGGCTTCGATAAAAAATACCGGCGGCGGCCCCAAAAACCGTTCCTTTACTCTTACTTTTCGATCGGTTTGACCCGGCAAGGCAGTTCGACCCAGAAAGCGCTGCCTTCGCCCTTCTCCGAGACGACTCCGATCGTCCAATTATAAATACCCAATGACGCGATCCATCCGGCAGGTATAAATTACGCCGTTTTCAATCAAGAGATCAAAAACGGCGTTCATGCGTTACATTTCGACCAAAACTTTCCCGGTCATCTCGGGCGGCTGGGACAGGCCCATCAATTTCAGCACGGTCGGGGCCACATCGGCCAACACGCCGTTGCGGACGCTCTTAACGCGGTCGGACACCACTATAATGGGCACCGGATTCAACGAATGAGCCGTATTCGGGGTTCCGTCCGGATTCTCGGCATGGTCGGCATTACCGTGATCGGCGATAACGACGACCTCGTAACCGTTCGCCTTCGCCGCCTCGACCACGTCGCGCACGCAGGCGTCCACCGCTTTGACCGCCTTGACGATCGCATCGTAAACGCCGGTATGTCCCACCATGTCGCCGTTGGCGAAGTTCAGGCAGATGAAATCGAATTTTTTCTTGTTCAACTGCTCGACCAGAGCGTCCTTTACCTGATAAGCGCTCATCTCGGGTTGCAGATCGTAAGTAGCCACTTTCGGGGAAGGGATCAGAATCCGTTCCTCTCCGCCGAAAGTCTCTTCGCGGCCGCCGTTCAGGAAAAACGTCACGTGCGCGTATTTCTCCGTTTCGGCGATGCGCAACTGACTGAGGCCCTGCGACGATACATATTCGCCGATCGTATTGGCCACGTTGTCTTTGTCGAAAAGGATGCGCAGGCCGGTGAACTTGGCGTCGTAAGGGGTCATGCAGCAATAGTACAGCGACAGCTTCTTCATGTCGTAATCGGGCATATCCTCCTGCGTCAGCACGACCGTCAGCTCCTTCGCCCGGTCGTTGCGGAAATTGAAGAAGATCACCACGTCCCTGTCCTGGATCGTACCGACCGGATCGCCCTGTCCGTCAACGCAGACGATCGGCTTGATAAATTCGTCGGTCACCCCTTCGTCGTAGGATTTCTGCACGGCGGCGGCGGCGTCCGTCGCCTTTTCGCCCACGCCTTTCACGATCAGGTCGTAAGCTTCCTTGACCCGTTCCCAGCGCTTGTCGCGGTCCATCGCATAATAACGGCCGATGACCGAAGCGATTTTTCCGGCCGAATGCTTCAGGTGCCCCTGCAATTTCTCCACAAATCCCTTTCCGCTGCGCGGGTCGGTATCGCGGCCGTCCATAAAACAGTGTACGAACGTCTTGTCGATCCCGTACTCTTTCGAAATATCGCACAACTTGAACAAATGATCGAGCGAACTGTGCACGCCGCCGTCCGACAGCAGGCCCATGAAATGCACCTGCTTGCCGTTCACCTTCGCATAGGTGAACGCCTTCACGATCTCCGGATTCTTCAGAATCGAATTGTCGCGGCAGGCCCGGTTGATCTTCACCAGATCCTGGTATACGACGCGTCCGGCGCCGATATTCAGGTGACCTACTTCCGAATTACCCATCTGTCCGTCGGGAAGGCCGACGTTTTCGCCGTCGGTCAGCAACTGCGCCGACGGATATTTGGCCTCCAGGCCGTTGATATAGACCGGGTCGGCCGAATAAACCACATCGTCGTGGCCGTGATCGCCTTTGCCCCAGCCGTCCAAAATCATCAGTAATACTTTGTTTGCCATCGTCTTTCTTTTTTCGGGGAAACCTGTCCGTTTCCCGCTCTTCCACTTATTTCAATTCTCCTTTGATCAATTCCACGGCTCTGAAAATAGCCTTTTCGAGTCCTTCGGGTTTCTTACCGCCGGCCGTCGCGAAGAACGGCTGCCCGCCGCCTCCGCCGCCGATCTCTTTAGCCGCCTCGCGGATCACTTTCGACGCATTCACACCCCGGGCCACGATCTCGTCGCCCAGCATAATCGTCAACGTCACCTTGTCGCCGAAGGCCGATCCGGTCACGAACACGAGATTCGGAAATTTCGGCTTCAGCCCGAAAGCGATTCCTTTAATGACGTCGGGCATCAAATCCAACTGGCGAGCGACCAGTACGACGCCGTCCTCCTCGGTCAGGTTCGGCTCAATGGATGCCACCAGCGATTGGATACGCTCCTTGCGCTGCTGCTCCATCTGTCTGTTCAGTTCCGAATTCTCCTCGACCAGCTTTTTGATCGCCTGAGTCACCGAAGGATTATTCACATACCGCTGAACAGCTCGCAGGGTATCCTCAAGCGAATAGACGTATTCCATCGCCCGGTCGCCCGTCAGCGCTTCGATACGCCGCACGCCGGCCGAAATGGCGCTTTCGGAAACGACCTTGAAAAAACCGATGCTGCCGGTCGCAGGAACATGGGTTCCGCCGCAGAGTTCGACCGACTTTCCGTACTGGATCACCCGCACGCGGTCGCCGTATTTTTCGCCGAACAACATCATGGCCCCGAGTTTACGGGCCTCTTCGATCGGGTATTCGCGGCGTTCCTGCAACGGAAAGTTGCTGCGGATATCCCGGTTGACCAACTTTTCGACTTCGCGGATCTGCTCGTCGGTTACCTTCTGGAAATGCGAAAAGTCGAAACGCAGGTAATCGGAACATACGAGCGACCCTTTTTGTTCGACATGATCGCCGAGCACCGTACGCAGCGCTTTATGCAACAGGTGCGTGGCCGTGTGATTAGCCGCCGTGTTCGCCCGCGCTTCGCCGTCCACTACCGCACGGAACTTCGCCGAAAGATCGTCCGGAAGCCGATCGACCAGATGGACGGTCAGGTTGTTCTCCTTTTGGGTATCGGTGACCGGAATCTTCTGTTCGTCGCTCTCGATGTACCCGCGGTCGCCGGTCTGCCCGCCCGAATTACCGTAGAAAGGCGTCTGGTCGAAAACCAACTGATAGTAAGTCTTGTTCTTGGCGGTAACGCGACGATAACGCGAAATCCGCACGTCGCTTTCGAGCGTATCGTAACCGATGAAGCGACTCTCGGCGATCGGGAACAGTTCGACCCAATCGTCGGTATCGACCGCCGCCGCGTTGCGCGAACGCTCTTTTTGTTTCTGCAGTTCGGCAGAGAATTCCTCGCCGTTTACCGTCATGCCGTTTTCCTGAGCGATCAGTTCGGTCAGGTCGATCGGGAATCCGTAAGTATCGTACAGCAGGAACGCTTCGCTGCCGCTGATCACCCGGCTGCCGGCGGCCTGTTCCTTTTTGATCACATTGTCGAGCAGATTGATCCCGGTAGCCAATGTCCTCAGGAATGCGGCTTCCTCCTCGGCGATCACTTTGGTAATCAGATCCTGCTGCGCCGCCAGTTCGGGGAACTGTTCGCCCATCTGCCGGACGAGTCCGTCGACCAACTGGCAGATAAACGGCTCGTTGAAACCGAGGTAAGTATATCCGTACCGCACGGCGCGGCGCAGGATACGCCGGATCACGTACCCGGCCTTCACGTTCGACGGCAGCTGCCCGTCGGCAATCGAGAAAGCAATCGCCCGCAGGTGGTCGGCAACCACCCGCATCGCGATATCGGCCCTGCGATCCTGACCGTAAACTTTTCCGGACAGTTCGGCCAGACGCCGGATCGTCGGTTGGAATACGTCGGTATCGTAATTGCTCTGTTTGCCCTGCAACACCATGCAAAGCCGTTCGAAGCCCATGCCGGTATCCACGTGGCGGGCCGGCAGCAGTTCCAGTTCGCCGCTGGCCTTGCGGTTGAACTGCATGAAAACCAGGTTCCATATCTCGATGACCAGGTGGTGCCCCCGGTTCACCAACTCGCGTCCGTCCAACGCGGCCCGCTCCTCGTCCGAGCGCAGATCGTAATGGATTTCGCTGCACGGGCCGCAAGGCCCCGTATCGCCCATTTCCCAGAAATTATCGTGACGGTTTCCGAGAATGATATGGTCTTCGGGCAGGAACTGCTTCCAATACTGGTAGGCCTCGTTGTCACGGTCGATATTTTCATCGGGACTCCCCTCGAAAATCGTCGCGTACAAACGCTCTTTCGGCAGGCCGTACACGTCGGTAAGCAACTCCCACGCCCACGAGATCGCCTCTTTCTTAAAATAATCCCCGAACGACCAGTTGCCGAGCATTTCGAACATCGTGTGATGGTAAGTGTCGTGGCCGACCTCCTCCAGGTCGTTGTGCTTGCCCGACACGCGCAGACATTTCTGCGAATCGGCCACCCGGCGGTCTTTGATCGGAGAGTTCCCCAGGAACAAATCTTTAAACTGGTTCATCCCGGCGTTGGTGAACATCAGGGTCGGGTCGTTCTTGACGACCATCGGAGCCGACGGCACGATCACATGCCCTTTGCTGCGGAAAAAATCGAGAAAAGTTTTTCTGATTTGATTAGAATCCATACCTTACTTATAATATCTGCGTACTGCGATGCGTTATCTTGTAGGAAATTGCAAAATTAAGTAAATTAGTCTAATTTTGTCACATTTCCCGTTGATAAAATACTTTTTTAGTGTCCGAACTTGCGGCGGCATCCGGAAGAAAGCCTCCCAATATCTGACCGATCATCGAATGCATGGCAAAAAAGCGGTATAAATTCAATCCACAAACCCTGACCTACGAGGTGATGGCGATCCCGTTCCGCATCCGGTTCTACCGGATTCTGCGGAAGGTGCTGATCGGCTTTATCCTGGCTTCGGTGGTCAACCTGCTTTTCTCCTTTTTCTTCTACACGCCGAAGATGTACCGCATCGGCGAACGGAACAACGAACTGATGCTGAAGTACAACATCCTGAACGACAAAATCCGCGCGGCGACCGCCAAACTGCAGGAACTGCGTCACCGCGACAACAACGTGTACCGCTCGCTGTTCGCCGCCGACTCGCTGAACTTGCACGGAATCTATACGCCCTATCCCGACACGAAATACAGCTTCCTGGAAGGAGACATGTACACGCCGGAGATGATCGGCACGTGGAGAGACCTCGACGCAATGACCCGGATGCTGTACCTGGAGTCCAAATCGCTCGACGAACTCGAGGTGCTGTCCAAAAACAAAGCGCTGATGGCCGAAGCGATTCCCGCGATCTGGCCGCTCGACCGCCGGAAACTGCGCGGCAACATCGGCGCGTTCGGCACGCGGGTACACCCGATCACAGGACGGGTGAAAGGACACCAGGGCGTCGACCTGGGATCGAACATCGGAACGCCGGTTTATGCCACCGGGGACGGATTCGTCGCCTTCAACAACGAAGGGACGCGGGGATACGGGCGTCAGATCCTGCTGAACCACGGATTCGGCTACAAAACCCGTTACGCCCACCTGAGCAAAATCGAAGTGATGCCGGGGCAAAAGGTGAAGCGCGGCGAGAAGATCGGGGAGGTCGGCAATACGGGACTGTCGAAAGGCCCCCACCTGCATTACGAAGTTATATATAAAGGTGTCCATGTCGACCCGATCAACTACCTGAGCCGCGACATGACCGAAGCCGAATTCCAGAAGATCATCGAATCGGCGCAGTACACGACTTACGAAGGCGATTAATCCGATGGACAACAAACGAACCCCGAAATTCAAGGAGCTGGTTCCCCGCTGGCACGAGCAACGCGAAAAATTCAAGAAGAAATTTTGGCGCGGCGTGATCCATCTGTTCGCATGGATCGGGATCGCCGTCATCTATTACGCCGCCTTCTCGTTCTTTTTCGACACGCCGCTGGAGTACCAGATGAAACACTCCACGCGCAAGCTGCGCCAGGAATACGACTCGTTGAGCGAACGCTATGCGACGGTCGAAAAAGTGCTGTACAACGTCATCGACCGCGACAAGCAGGTGTTCCGGACGCTGTTCGAATCCGACCCGTACAATTTCGACACGGAATTCGAGAAAAAACGCTGGGAAACCCATGAAAAACTGCTGACCAAATCCAACAAGGAACTGGGCAAGGAGTTTTTCGGGAAACTCAATACCCTCGAAAAACGCGCCGGCGAACACCTGTACACGCTGGCGACCCTCGAACAAACCGCCGATTCGCTGAAAGACCGAATCGACAACATCCCGGCGATCCAGCCGGTCATCAACAAAGACCTGACGCTGCTGACCGCCTCGTACGGTATGCGGATCCACCCGTTCTATAAAATTCTAACCGCCCACCAAGGCGTGGACTATACGGTGAGCGAAGGTTCGCGCGTTTTCGCGACGGCCGACGGCCGGATCAAGGACGTCGTTACGCGTAACACCACGTCCGGGAATACCGTGGTCATCAACCACGGGAACGGCTACGAAACGACTTACAGCCACCTGGGAAAAATCTACGCTAAAAAAGGCGAATTCGTCAAACGGGGCGACATCATCGCCCAATCCGGCAACACGGGTCTGTCGCTGGCGCCCCACCTGCATTACGAAGTCAAGCACGACGGTATGCGGGTAGACCCGATCCACTATTTTTTCATGGAACTGAATTACCAAGATTACCAAAAAATCATCCGGATCGCCCAAACCGGGATGCAATCGTTCGACTAAGCGTCCGAAAAAACATTTTTTTCGCGAATACCCCTGCAAAAAAATAGGGGCATTCGCGAATATTTGCTACTTTTGTCCGTTCAAATACAAACAACGAATCGACATGGCAATATTACGTTTCAAGGCGCTTGACGAAATGTCAAAACGGGAGCCGGTAAAAGCCGACCTGCCGGACAAAAAGATATCCGATTATTTCGGCGCGGACGTATTCGACCGCGAAAAAATGCGTCAATACATCCCGAAAGAAGCTTACGAAAGCCTCTGCACCGCTGTCGACGAAGGACGGCGGATCGACCGCAAGATCGCCAACCAGGTCGCCCAGGGGATGAAAACGTGGGCCATGGAAAAAGGAGCAACCCACTATTCGCACTGGTTCCAGCCGCTGAACGACTCCACCGCCGAGAAACACGATGCCTTCTTCGAACCGATGTTCGGAGGCGGATCGTTCGAAGCGTTCAAAGGCGAGCTGCTCGTACAGCAGGAACCCGACGCATCGAGTTTCCCGACCGGAGGCCTCCGCAACACGTTCGAAGCGCGCGGTTATTCGGCTTGGGACCCTTCGTCGCCCGCGTTCATTCTCGACCGGACACTCTGTATCCCCAGCATATTCATCGCCTACACCGGCGAAGCGCTCGACTTCAAAACGCCGCTGCTCAAGTCGCTGCAGGCCATTGATAAAGCCGCCGTCGAAGTGTGTCAGTTGTTCGACAAGGACGTAAGGAAGGTCAATGTCACGCTGGGCTGGGAGCAGGAATATTTCCTGGTGGACGAAGCGCTGTTTCTGGCCCGTCCCGACTTGGCGCAGACCGGACGTACGCTGATGGGGCACATCGCGGCCAAAGACCAGCAACTCGACGACCACTATTTCGGAGCCATTCCGAGCCGCGTGCTCGAATACATGAAAGACTTCGAACTGCAAGCCTACCGCCTCGGCATCCCGATCAAGACCCGGCACAACGAGGTGGCCCCGAATCAATTCGAATGCGCGCCTGTATTCGAGGAAGCCAACATCGCCGTCGATCACAACACATTGCTGATGACCCTGATGCGCCGGCTGGCGCAAAAACACAAGCTGCGCGTGCTGTTCCACGAAAAACCGTTCGCCGGCGTCAACGGATCGGGCAAGCACTGCAACTGGTCGCTGCTGACCGACACGGGCGTAAACCTGCTTGCGCCGGGCAAAACACCGAAAAACAACATCCAATTCCTGACCTTTTTCGTCAATACGATCATGGCCGCCCACAATTACGGTCCGTTGTTCATGGCGTCGATCGCCACCCAGTCGAATTCGCACCGGCTCGGCTCGCACGAAGCGCCGCCGGCCGTCATGTCGGTATTCACCGGCTCGACCCTGTCGGCCATCCTCGACTCGCTCGAAGAACGCCTGAGCGACAAGAAACTGACTCCCGACGAAAAAACCGAGATCAAACTCGACATCGGAAAGATCCCGGAAATTCTGCTCGACAACACCGACCGCAACCGCACCTCGCCGTTCGCCTTCACCGGCAACCGGTTCGAATTCCGGGCGACCGGTTCGTCGAACAACTGCGCCGCGCCGCTGATTCCGATCAACACGGCGGTCGCCGAACAGCTCACCCTATTCAAAGCCGAAGTCGACAAGCTGATCGACAAAGGGGTGAAAAAAGACGAAGCGATCCTACAGATCATCCGCAAATACATCATCGAATCGAAAAAAATCCGGTTCGAAGGCAACGGATACAGCGCCGAATGGCTGCGCGAAGCCGACAGACGCGGGCTCGAAAGCATCCAGAGCGTTCCGGACGCATTCAAGATTTTCAGCAGCAAAGCCTATTCGAAACTGTTCGACAAACACAAAGTGTTCAACGAATCGGAAATCCACGCCCGTTACGAAATCAACATGGAAAATCTGATCAAGAAAATCCAGATCGAATCGCGCGTACTGGCGGATATGGCGGCCAACCATATCGTTCCGACAGCTATTCATTACCAGAATATCCTGATTAAGAACGTCCAGGGACTCAAGGACATCCTGCCGAACGAGTACCTCGACCTGGCGGCCGAGGAAATCCGTACGATCCAGACGATCGCCAAGCACGTGAAGGCCATTCGCGAGAACACTTACCTGATGGTCGAAGCCCGTAAAAAATACAACCACATGGACAACCTGGTGGCGCGGGCGACCGGTTACTCGGAAGACGTGCTGATCTATCTCGACAAAATCCGCCACGACATCGACAAGCTCGAGCTGATCGTGGACGACGAACTCTGGCCGCTGCCCAAATACCGCGAAATGATGACGATCAACTAATGCCGCCGCAAAACGGCATACGCGACGACCTGTAAAAAGCGAAGCCGCCGGGAGATTTCCGGCGGCTTCGCTTTTTATCGGCATACGGTCGCCGGGACAATAACATCAGAAATCGAAATACGAAGGGCGGCAATCCGAAAACGCCGCCCTTCAGAATTCGAAGCTGTTTTCCGGCGGTTCGGAGACCGCCTTCGCATCAAACTATTTTTCGCCCATGTCCGGCATCGGCTTCTTGTAATCGCCGTTCTTAAGTTTCGCATGGCACTTTTCGAAGCAATCCAGCGTATACTCCACGTCTTCGAGCGTATGTACGGCCGTAGGAATAATCCGCAGAATGATCTCCCCTCTCGGAATCACCGGATACACGACCACCGAACAGAACAGGTTATAGGTCTCGCGCAGATCGACCACGATATTGCAGGCCTCGTCCACCCCGCCTTTCATGTAAACGGGCGTAACGGGCGACAAGGTGCCGCCGATATCGAACCCGCGCTTGCGGAAGCCGCTCTGCAACGCATGGACGATCGTCCAAAGGTTGTCCTTGAATTCCGGATGCTTGCGGATCATATCCAGACGCTTCAACGCCCCTTTGACCATCGGCATCGGCAGCGCTTTCGCATAGGTCTGCGAACGCATGTTGTAACGCAGGTAATCCACGATATATTTTTCAGACGAAACGAAAGCGCCGATCCCGGCCATCGACTTGGCGAACGTATTGAACAGTACGTCCACGCCGTCGATCACGCCGAAATGCTCGGGCGTTCCGGCGCCGGTCTTCCCCATCGTTCCGAACCCGTGCGCGTCGTCGACCAGCAGGCGGAACTTGAAATCCTTCTTCATGGCGACGATCTCGTCGAGCTTGCCCAGGTCGCCTTTCATGCCGAACACGCCCTCGGTGATTACCAGCACGCCGCCGCCGTTCTCTTCGGCCAGCTTCGTGGCATGACCGAGCTGCTTGCGGCAGGCCTCCATGTCGTTATGCGGATAAACGAAACGCTTGCCGGTATGCAACCGCAGCCCGTCGATGATGCAGGCGTGCGCCTCCGAATCGTAAACCACCACGTCGCGGCGGGTCAGCAGCGAATCGATGATCGAGATCATCCCCTGATACCCGTAGTTCAGCAGGAACGCGTCGGGCTTGCCGACGAAGGCGGCCAACTCCCGTTCGAGCTGTTCGTGCCATTTGGTCTGCCCGCTCATCATACGCGCCCCCATCGGATACGCCATACCGAATTCGGCGGCGGCTTCGGCATCGGCCTTCCGCACCTCCGGGTTGTTGGCCAGCCCCAGGTAGTTATTCAGGCTCCAGTTCAATACTTCCCGCCCGCGGAACATCATCCGGGGACCGATTTCTCCTTCCAGTTTCGGGAAAGAATAGTAACCGTGACTCAATTTCTGATACTGACCGATCGGGCCGCCGGCGTTCTCGTGTATTCGTTCAAAAATATCCACTGTAGTATAATTTGTTTGGTTGAATTCCACAAAAAATCACACAAAGTTAACCTTTTTCTACAAAGCATAAAAAATTTAACCTTTTTTTATGTTCCGTTTCCGTTTTTCCGCCCGGCAATCGAACGCAAAACGCACCCGCCGCATCCGCATCGGAACGCTTCCCGCCCGCGCCGCCGCATCCGCGGGAAGCAGCCCTCCCTACCGGAGACCGGCATCGGAACGCTCCGTGCCCGCATACAAAATATAAATCGAAAAAAAACAATATATGTTTTCCCAAATCGTTAAAAATACATAACTTTGCCCGTCCGGTAAATATGGTGTTTTCCGTGCGAAGCGTTTAAACCCTGTAAATAACGATGAAATTTTATCCTGCGAAAATTTTTATTGCGTTAATGCTTTTGACGACCGTGTCGTGCAGCGAGTACAACAAACTCCTGAAAAGCGGCAGCAACAAGCAAAAGTACGACAAGGCTCTCGAATACTTCAATGCTGGGAAATACAGCAGGTCGCTCACCCTGTTCAAGGACATCGAACACATCTTCAGTCAATCCGATCAGGCCGATACCGTCGCTTTCTACACAAGCCTGTGCTCCTACAAAATGGGGGATTTCGAAACCAGCTCCCAGCAATTCGACGAATTTCGCCGGCGTTTCGGGCGAAGCCCGTTCCTCGAAGAGTCGGAATACTATTTCGCCAAAGGGTTCTACTACCTGTCGCCGAAGCCCGAAAACGATCAATCGTTCACGTTCCAGGCCATGCAGGCCATCAGCGAATATTTGGATCGGTATCCCAAAAGCCAAAAACGGGACGAGCTGCTCGAAAACATGATCGAACTGCGTCAGAAGCTTTACGACAAAGCTTTCCTGAACGCCAAACTCTATTACGACGTAGGTTATTACAATTCGGCCGTTACGGCGTTGCGCAACGCGATCCTGAAATATCCGGAAAGCAACCACCGCGAGGAACTGGCTTATCTGATCGTCAGCGCGCAGTGTCTCTATGCCCGCAACAGCGTTCCTGCCTTACAGCGTCAGCGTTATCTGGATACTCAGAACGCTTATTACAGCTTTATCGACGAATATCCGGAAAGCAAATACCGCAAAGAAGCCGACAAAATGCAGGACGAGGCTAAAAAATTCCTGGAGAAATACAAAGAGAAGCCCGATGGCACCGAAGCGGAAGACAGCGAAGAGGTAACGGAATCGGCTCCGTCCCTCAATTTCTCCGACCAGACCGGCACGACGGCAAAACGCGGGAAAGCGGAACGGAAAGAAAAGAAAGAAGCAAAAGCCGCTGTCGAGAAAGAGCACAAACCGGCCAAAGAGTCCAAAGCGGCCCGGGAGCCCAAGCCGAAAAAAGAAAAGAGCGAAAAATCAAATAAATCCGATAATTCCGAAACAAGCAATGGAACTGAAGAAAAGTAGTATTCCGACCAACACCGTAACGCGTAAACTGACGGATCTGGACGCTCCGACGGGCAACATTTACGAATCGGTAGTCATCATCGCACGCCGCGCCAACCAGATCTCCAGCGAAATAAAACAGGAACTGACGCGCAAGCTGGCCGATTTTTCGAGCGTTAACGACTCGCTGGAAGAGACTTTCGAGAACCGCGAACAGATCGAAATATCGAAATATTACGAACGCCTGCCGAAACCGGCGATCGTAGCTACCGAAGAATTTCTCTCCGGAGAGATCTATTTCCGGGATACGAAAGCGGACGCAACCGAGGAGCTGCCGGCAGAATAAACCGGATCGTTCCGACAATTTTCAAATACGATGCTCAGAGGGAAAAAAATACTCGTCGGGGTAACGGGAAGTATCGCAGCCTACAAGGCTGCGATACTCGTCAGATTGCTGGTGCGCGAAGGAGCCGAAGTGCGGGTCGTAATGACCCCGCTGGCCAAACAGTTCATCACGCCGCTGACGCTGGCGACCCTGTGCAAACATCCCGTTCCGGTCGAATTCTTCAATCCGGAGAACGGGGAATGGAACAGCCATGTCAGTCTCGGCACGTGGGCGGACGCTTACCTGATCGCCCCGGCTACGGCCAACACGATCGCGAAAATGGCGACCGGCGTGGCGGACAACCTGCTGCTGACCACTTATCTGTCGGCGCGGTGTCCCGTTTTCGTCGCTCCGGCGATGGATCTGGACATGTACTCCCACCCTACCACGCAATACAACCTCGACTCGCTGAAAAGCTACGGCAACCAGGTGATCGAGCCCGCCGAAGGCGAACTGGCCAGCGGCCTGTCGGGCAAAGGCCGCATGGAAGAACCGGAGAAGATCGTCGCTTTCGTATCGGATTTTTTCGCCAAGAAACGCAACCTGACCGGCAAAACGATCCTCGTAACGGCCGGCCCGACGATCGAACCGATCGACCCGGTACGCTACATTTCAAACTTCTCGTCGGGCAAAATGGGGTATGCGATCGCCGCCGAGTTGAAAGAACGCGGCGCCGAAGTGATCCTCGTAACCGGGAAAACGGCCTTGACGCCGCCGGACGGCGTGCAGACGGTCGACGTGGTGACGGCCGAGCAGATGTTCCGGGCCGCTACGAAAGCTTTCGACCGATGCGACGCGGCGGTCATGTGCGCCGCCGTGGCCGACTATACGCCGCAGGCGGTCGCCGACACGAAAATCAAAAAGGAAGGATCGGCATGGAACATCGCCCTGCAGCCGACTCGGGATATCGCCGCTGCGATCGGAGCGGTCAAAGGAACGCGCCTCGTGGCCGGATTCGCGCTCGAAACCGACCACGAACGAGCCAACGCGCAATCCAAGCTGGAACGCAAAAACATGGATTTCATCGTACTGAACTCTTTGCAGGACGACGGCGCCGGATTTGGAGGCAATACCAACAAGATCACGATACTTCGCCGCGACGGAAGCGAAACCGTATTCGGGCTGAAAAGCAAAACTGAAGTAGCCGCGGACATCGTCGACGAAATCGAAGCGTTCTGGGCGCCGAAAAACGCCCGTCCCGAATAACCGAACGCTCAACAATACCTATAAACCGTCTGGATAAACTTTTGAAATCGCCATGCTGAATCGTTTGTCGGTTGAAAATTACGCGCTGATCGACCGGTTGGACATCGAACTGGCCGCCGGGCTGAATATCGTCACCGGAGAGACCGGAGCCGGAAAATCGATCCTGCTCGGGGCTCTCGGCCTGATTCTCGGTAATCGCACCGATGCCGCGGCGATTAAGAACAGCCAGCGCAACTGCGTCATCGAAGCGGAATTCGACATCGACGGATACGGACTGGAGGCATTGTTCGAATCGTTGGACATCGACTACGAAAACCGGACAATCATCCGGCGCATCGTCACGCCGGGAGGAAAAAGCCGGGCCTATGTGAACGACATTCCCGTACAGATGAACACCTTGCGCGAGATCGGCAGCCGGCTGATCGACATTCATTCGCAGCACCAAACCCTGCTGCTCGCGGACAACCGTTTCCAGACCGGTATCGTGGACAGCGTCGCTTCGCACGACGGTCTGCTGTCGCGTTACAAGGAGACGTTCGCTGCGCTGCAACAATCCGAACGCGAACTGAACCGGCTGCGGCAACAGGCCGAAGCGAACGACCGCGACCGAGAATACCTCGCCTTCCAGTCGGACGAATTGCAAAAAGCCAAATTAAAAGAGGGAGAACAGGCTGAACTCGAAGCGCAACAGACCGAATTGTCCCACGCGGCCGAAATCAAGGATACGCTGCTATGGATCTCGCAGGAGATGACCGGAGCCGATGAAAACCTGCTCGGTCGGATCAAAGAGATCGAAGTGTCGCTCGGTCGGATCGCCAGGGTCTATCCGCAGGCCGACGCCTTCTATACCCGGCTGCACAGCGCCGCGCTCGACCTGAAAGACATGGCCTCCGAGATCGCCTCCGAAGGAGATCGCTTGGAAGCCGATCCGCAACGACTCGAATCGGTGTCGCAGCGGCTCGACCTGATCTACTCGCTGCAACAAAAGCACAAGGCGGATTCCGTCGAAACGTTGCTCGCCCTGCAGGACGATTACCAAAAGCGCCTCGCGCAGCTCGAAGGATCGGCGCAGGCCATCGAAACGCTATCGCGGCGGATCGGAGAGTTACGCGCAAAAGCCGCGAAGCAGGCCGCAGAAATCACCGCCGGACGCAAAAAAACCGCCCCGCACGTCGAAAAACAGGTCAAAGAGATGCTCGCCGAACTGGGAATGCCGGCCGCCGAACTGCGTATCGAGATCACGCCGGCCGCCGAACTGCGACCCGACGGCGCGGACGACATCCGTTTTTTGTTCACGGCCAACCGCCACATGCCTCCTCAGCCGATCGAACGGGTAGCCTCAGGCGGAGAAATGTCGAGGCTGATGCTGAGCCTCAAAGCAATCGTCGCGCACCACAGCCAACTGCCGACCATCATCTTCGACGAAATAGACACCGGAGTATCCGGATCGATCGCCGACCGGATGGGCGAGATCATCAGCCGCCTGTCGGAAGACTTGCAGGTCGTCAACATCACGCACCTGCCGCAGATCGCCAGCAAAGGCGACCATCACTTCTTCGTATACAAAGAAGAATCCGGATCGACCACGACCACCCGCATCCGCAAACTCGATCAGCAGCAACGCATCGACGAAATCGCAAAAATGCTCAGCGGTACGGACGTCACCGCAGCCGCACGCGAACAGGCGCGGCTGCTGCTGAATACCAGGCCGGAACAGTAATCCTTCATGCTTTTCCCCCGGACAGGTTGACGTCGTACATTTTGCGGCGGCACGGGAGCGTATCGCATTTATTATGGACTCTTTAGTCGCGCCGTTTTGCTTTTTTGCCGTCGTATTTGTATATTTGCGACTTGACTACTTTCGAAATGAAACCGCTAATTTTGTAAATGAAAGAATGTAGAATTACGGTTTAAAAGACTTGATGCCATGAGTGAGAAATTATTTATTTTCGACACGACGTTGCGCGACGGAGAACAGGTTCCCGGTTGCCAGTTGAATACGATTGAAAAGATAGAAGTAGCCCGCGCCCTGGAAGAACTGGGCGTAGATATCCTGGAAGCAGGTTTCCCGATTTCGAGTCCGGGCGACTTCAATTCGGTGCGCGAAATTTCGAAGGCGGTTTCGAATCCCACGATCTGCGCGCTGACCCGCGCCGTACAGAAAGACATCGACGTAGCCGCCGACGCGCTGGCGCTGGCCAAACATAAGCGTATCCATACCGGGATCGGCGTGTCCCACTCGCATATTTACGACAAGCTCAAATCGACCCCCGAAGAGATCATCGAACGGGCCGTAGCCGCCGTGAAACACGCGAAGAAATATGTCGAAGACGTCGAATTTTACGCCGAAGACGCCGGCCGGGCCGACAACGAATACCTGGCGCGCGTCATCGAAGCGGTCATTAAAGCGGGCGCTACGGTGGTCAATATCCCCGACACGACCGGATACTGCCTGCCGCAAGAGTACGGGCGGAAAATCAAATACCTGATGGAAAATGTCGGCAACATCCACAAGGCGATCATCTCAACGCACTGCCACAACGACCTCGGAATGGCGACGGCCAACACGCTGGAAGCCGTCATCAACGGCGCCCGCCAAGCTGAAGTGACGATCAACGGGATCGGCGAACGCGCCGGCAACACCTCGCTCGAAGAGGTGGTAATGGCACTGCGCTGCCACAAGCACTTGAATGTCGATACGTCGATCAATTCGAAATTGTTGACTTCGACCAGCCGCATGGTAGCCAGCATGATGAACATGCCGGTACAGGCCAACAAGGCGATCGTCGGACGCAACGCCTTCGCCCACTCGTCGGGAATCCACCAGGACGGCGTGCTGAAAAGCCGCGAAAGCTACGAGATCATCAATCCGGTCGATGTCGGACTGGACGAATCGGTGATCGCCCTGACGGCCCGCAGCGGCCGCGCGGCGCTGAACCACCGGCTCGAACTGCTCGGATTCAAACTCGAACAGAAAGAACTGGACGAAGTATACGCCAAGTTCCTCGAACTGGCCGACAAGAAGAAGGACGTCCGCGACGACGACCTGCTCTATCTGGTCGGGGCCGCCACCGGCGAAAAGGTCGGCAAGCGGATCAAACTGAAATACCTGCAAATCCTGACCGGCACGCTGATCCCCACCGCGACGGTCATCGTCAAGATCGGCGACAGCGAACGCACGGCCACCTGCACCGGAAACGGCCCGGTGGACGCGGCGGTCAAAGCGATCAAAACGCTGATCAACGAAACGGTACAGATCACCGAATTCCTGATCCAGGCGATGAACAAGGGCAGCGACGACGTAGGCCGCGTACACGTACAGGTCAAATGCGGGTCGATGCTGGTCCACGGTTTTTCGGCTAATACGGACGTCGTAAAAGCGGCCGTCGAAGCTTTCGTGGACGGACTGAACCTGCTCAATGTAACGGAAAAAACAGAATAATCATAAACACACGAAAATGGGAAAAACACTTTTTGACAAAGTTTGGGATGCACACGTAGTCCGTCAGTTGGACGGCGGCCGCAGCGTATTATATATCGACCGTCATTATATTCACGAAGTAACCTCGCCGGTCGCTTTTCTGGGACTCAAAAACCGCGGGATCAAAGTAGCCCGGCCGCAGCAGACGACCGGAACGCCGGATCACAACGTGCCGACCCTGAACCAGGATCGACCCGTCGCCGAAGAACAGAGCCGCAAACAGCTCGAATCGTTCAGCCGCAACTGCGAGGAGAACGGTGTGGAATACTTCAAGCTGGGCAGTCCCGGACACGGTGTCGTGCATATCGTCGGGCCCGAACAGGGGATCACTCAGCCCGGCATGACGATCGTATGCGGCGACAGCCACACCTCGACGCACGGGGCTTTCGGCGCCGTCGCATTCGGAATCGGCACGTCGGAAGTCGAAATGGTATTCGCTTCGCAGTGCATCCTGCAGCCGAAGCCCAAAACAATGCGCATTACCGTGAACGGCAAGCGCGGCAAAGGGGTGACGGCCAAAGACATCGTCCTGTACATCATCTCGAAGATATCGGCGTCGGGCGGAACGGGACATTTTATCGAGTTCGCCGGCGAAGCGATCCGCGACCTGTCGATGGAAGAGCGGATGACCGTCTGCAATATGAGCATCGAATGCGGCGCGCGCGGCGGCATCATCGCCCCCGACCAAACGACGTTCGACTACGTGAAAGGCCGCAACCGAGCCCCGCAGGGAGCCGATTTCGACAAAGCCGTAGCCGCCTGGAAAGAACTTTATTCGGATCAGGACGCGCATTTCGACACCGAATACGCGTTCGACGCCGCCGATATCGAGCCGATGATCACGTACGGTACGAACCCGGGCATGGGAATGGGCATTACCGGCACGATTCCGTCGGGCGAAGGACTCAGCGGCAGCGACAAGGTCAGCTTCGACAAATCGCTGAATTACATGGGCTTCCACAGCGGCGAGAAGATGCTCGGCAAAAAGGTCGATTACGTGTTTCTGGGTAGTTGCACCAACGGTCGGATCGAGGACTTCCGGCAGTTCGCCAACGCCGTGAAAGGCCGCAAGAAAGCGCCGAACGTAACCGCATGGCTCGTTCCGGGTTCGAAGATGGTCGAAGCGCAGGCCAAAGCCGAAGGACTGGAAACGATCCTGAACGAAGCCGGTTTCGAACTGCGACAGCCCGGTTGCTCGGCCTGCCTGGCGATGAACGCGGACAAAATTCCTTCGGGCATGTACAGCGTATCGACCTCGAACCGCAATTTCGAGGGACGCCAGGGTCCGGGAGCCCGCACGATGCTGGCGGGACCGCTGGTAGCCGCCGCCGCCGCCGTAACCGGCGTGATCTCCGATCCGCGCGAAGTATTCAACCTTTAATCCGATAACAAGCACGAGGTGCATAATTTTCAAATACCATGGCTATTCCAAAATTCACGAAATTAACGACTACGGCCTGTCCGCTGAATATAGAGAACGTCGATACCGACCAGATCATTCCCGCCCGCTTCCTGAAAGCGGTCGAACGCAAAGGCTTCGGGGACAATTTGTTCCGCGACTGGCGTTACGATAAGGCCGGCAACAAGGTGGACTCCTTCCCGCTGAACGATCCGAAATTCGGCGGCGAGATCCTGGTGGCCGCAAAAAACTTCGGCTGCGGTTCGTCGCGCGAACATGCCGCGTGGGCGATTTTCGACTACGGATTCCGGGTGGTGGTATCAAGCTTTTTCGCCGATATTTTCCGCAACAACGCGCTGAACAACGGCCTGGTAATGGTACAGGTCAGCGACGAGTTCTTAAACAAAATATTCGCCGCCATCGCTGCCGATCCGAAGGCTCAATTCGAAGTCGACCTGCCGAATCAGACCTTCACGATCTGCTCGACCGGCGAAAAAACTTCGTTCGAAATCGACGGATACAAAAAAGAATGCCTGTTGAACGGGTACGACGACGTAGACTATCTGTTGAGCATCCAAGACGATATCGCCCGTTTCGAAAAGGCCCGGGCCTAACTTCCTTACGCTTATGGTAAAAGAGATTGAGATACTCGATACGACGTTGCGCGACGGCGAACAGACCTCCGGGGTTTCGTTCGCGGTACGCGAAAAACTCAGTATGGCCCGCCTGCTGCTCGACGAACTGCACGTAAACCGGATTGAAATCGCTTCGGCACGGGTGTCGGAGGGCGAATTCGAATCGGTGCGCAGGATTGCGCAGTGGGCTGCCGCACGCGGGTATCTGGATCGTGTGGAAGTACTGGGATTCGTCGACAACGGGGTATCGTTGAAATGGATCGCAGACGCCGGCTGCCGGGTAGTCAACCTACTGGCGAAAGGCTCGCGCCGTCATTGCGAACTTCAACTACGCAAAACCCCGCAGCAACACTTCGCCGATATCAAAACGGCCATCGCGCAAGCGACCGAAATGGGCATCGCGGTCAACATCTATCTGGAAGACTGGTCGAACGGGATGCGTTTTTCGCCCGACTACGTTTACGAGATGGTCGATACGCTGAAAAGAGAGCCTATCCGGCGCTTTATGATTCCCGACACGCTCGGGGTGCTGAACCCGGACGACTGCTACGCTTTTTGCCGCGACATGGTGGAACGCTATCCGGAGCTGCATTTCGACTTCCACGCGCACAACGACTACGATCTGGCGGTCGCCAACGTCGCCGCAGCCGTAAAAGCCGGAGTGCAGGGCATCCATACGACCGTCAACGGATTGGGCGAACGGGCCGGGAATGCGCCGCTGTCGAGCGTAATCGCCGTGTTGAACGACCACCTGAAAGTGCGTAATACGATCGTCGAGAAGAGCATCAACCACGTCAGCCGGATAGTGGAAACCTACACGGGCATCCACATCCCGGCCAACGAACCGGTCGTCGGCGAAAACGTATTCACGCAGTGCGCCGGCATCCATGCCGACGGGGACAATAAGGACAACCTGTACTACAACGACCTGTTGCCCGAACGGTTCGGACGGGTGCGCGAATACGCGCTCGGAAAGATGTCGGGCAAGGCGAATATCAAAAAAAATCTCGATACGCTGGGCATCGACCTCGACGAGGAAGCGATGCGCAAAGTGACCGAACGGATCATCGAACTGGGCGACAAGAAACAGGCCGTAACGTCGGAAGACCTGCCTTACATCATCGCGGACATCCTGAAACAGGACGTTTACGACGTAAAGGTGCATATCCTGAATTACAATCTGTCTCTGTCGTATGGCCTTAGGCCGGTGGCGACCGTGAAAATCCGGATCAACGATCGGGATTACGAGGAAACCTCGTCGGGAGACGGGCAGTACGACGCATTCATGCGGGCCATCCGGAAAATCTACAAGGAGCAACTAAAACGCGATTTCCCGATGCTGGTCAACTATTCGGTATCGATTCCTCCGGGAGGACGCACCGACGCTTTCGTCCAAACCTACATCACGTGGGAATACCGCGGCGAAACGTTCAAGACCCGCGGGCTGGACGCCGACCAGACGGAAGCCGCTATCAAGGCGACGCTCAAAATGTTGAACAAGGTCGAAAACATCCTCAATCAACAGTCGTCCGGCGAAAATTAATAACCGGAATCCCGCAAAACCGAAACGGGCGGCCCCTCAAGATTGGGCCGCCCGTTTTATCTGGTGAACAAACCATACAGCAAAGCATTCAAGGCTTCCGATAATCCTTACGCAAACTGCTTTTCCGCTCCGTCGGGAAGTCGTCGGGGACCCGCTGACGGACTTTCCCGGTAGCGGCCCATTCCGACCCGCGCAGCAACAACGTTTGAAACCCCGTGCACTGCATGGCCGGATTGTCTTCGAGACTCGGTCCCGCATGACCGATCATCAAGTGAAATATGCGGGCTTTCCCGTAATCGACGGTAAAAACCAACGGTTCCTCGCGTCCGGAACCTCCTCGTCCGGGATCGGCATAGGCCGTGTACAGCAATTCCGCGACATTGGCCGGACCGCGCATCCGATCGTACAGCTCGTCGGTCGCATGTATCCACCGCCCGGGCAATCCCCGGACAACCGGATGTTCGGCATTACGGCCATTCATCGAGTATTCGCGCTGTTCGCCGTGCGAGCCTCCGGGCCCCTTCGTCGTGTCTCTTACCAAACTTCCGTCCTTCCAGTACAGGTACGGGCCGGAACGCTCGTCGCGGCCTCCCCAACCTCCGAGAGCGGCAATACGATTAAATTCCTCCCAATCGGGAAAAGCATTGTCGGCGGCGTGGTAGAGCACCACCCCGCCTCCGTCGCGGACATAATCCAGAAAACGCCGCTCGGTCGAAGCGCTCCAGCGGTCTCCGTTATAATCCAGGATCACCACCCGGTAGGCGCTAAAATCGGGATCAAAAGCATCCATATCGCCGCCCTGCGGCGGAGAAACCGCCAGATCGACGGCAAACAGTCCGGAATTTTGCAGGATGGCCTGCAACGCCCGGTGGCTGACGGGCCAGTTGTGGTTATTCTGCCCGGTGACGATCAACGCCCGGATCGGTCTGCGGGCGCAGGACACACCGGGAAAACAGACGACGCATGCCAGCAGCAGCGCAGCCTTCAAAATCGTTTTTCTATACATAAGGTTAACGTTCAGGTGATTCCTAAAGATAGCGAAAGGGAGCCGGAATCCGCCTCCCTTTGCCGGTAAGTCCTCCGGATTACAGTTCGCGGATCCAGATATTGCGGAAACGCACCGGATTCAAATGATCCTGCAAGATGATCGGGCCCTTGCCGTGCGCGACGATCCGCGGGAAACCGATAAACTCGGTCGTTCCGAGAATCATCGTATTGTTCTGCACCAAAACACCGTTATGCAGCACGGTAATGCGCCCGTGCGATTGCAGCGAGCCGTCCTCCTTGAAACGCGGAGCGGTATAGATAATATCGTAAGTATTCCATTTGCCCGGTTTCTGGCAGGCGTTCACCAGCGGCGGAGTCTGCTTGTAGATACTCCCGGCCTGGCCGTTCGCATAGGTTTCGTTCTGGTAGTTGTCGAGAATCTGCACTTCGTACATGCCTTGCATAAACACGCCGCTGTTGCCGCGTCCCTGGCTTTCGCCGACGATTTCGGTCGGTGCGCTCCACTCGAGGTGCAACTGGAAGTCGCCGAAATCCTTTTTCGTGCGGATGCTGCCGGAGTGCGGCTTGACGGTCATGATCCCATTCTCGATCTGCCAGCCGACGGGCTTGCCCTCCTCGCAGTTTACCCATTCGCTAATCGCGTTGTCTTTCAGCCCCAGCAGAACGACGGCGTCGGACGGCGGCGCAACCACCGCATTGTCCATATCCGGAGGCGTAACGATTTTCGGTTGCGGCGTCCAGAACTCGGACATGTCGTGCGTCATCGGCGCGGGATCGGGGTATTTTTTGGCATCCTGACCGGCGGCGCCCGCGCATACCCCCACGCACCAGGCACTCAACAATAATAAATGTTTCATTTTTTAATGTATTGGTTAATGTTCGGTAAATGTTCCGCTCATTCGGCCGGCGTTTCCGTAGTTCCGGAATCGTCCGGGTTATCCGGATCATCGGGATTATCCGGATCGTCGGGTTGTTCAGGCTCTTCGGGCTCGGGATCCGGTTCCGGCGGCTTGACAGGATTCAGGATTACCCGGATCCGGTCGTGACGACGGTTGTTTCCGGTATTGGCCGGATGCGTGTAAAGCAGTTTCAGAGCGACCGTATCGGGCTTCAGCAGCGTCTCCGGATAAATCTTCAATACGATCTCCGAACGCAGCGTATCGGCAGTCACGAACCGCACGACCGAATTAACCAACTGATAGTTGTCGGGATCGACGGCCGTAGTGTATTCCGGCAGCACCTCGAAAGCGAGGGTGTCGACGGCATATTCGACTCCTCCCAGGCGGTAGACATAAATGGGCTGCTCGACGGGAACCCGCAACGACGTATCGACATCGACCGTCTGGGTCGCCGTCCGGAACCAATAAACATCCGTAACAAAACTCGAATCGTCCGTCTTATCGCACCCTCCTGAGAGAAAAATAAAAATCAGGACGGCACCAAGCATCCATTTTCCTTTCATAAACTCCATTTTTGCAACCGCAGAAATACGTATCCGGCAGCTTTTGCCCCGGTTGCCGGATACGTCCGCCGGATGACGAACCAAAGTTACAACTAATTCATTAAAATCTTACAAAACCCGAATTTGTTTTTCTTTTTCGCGAATTTTAACCGTTAAACCCGTAAATCGGAACAGGATTGCAAAAAAATGGATAGCTCATGAAAAAAAATGCCTCGCAAAAGGTCTAATATTGCACGTAGGAAAAGTTGATAAACCGGTAAGCGTATGGCGGAACGAAATCGAACGGCTTAAGCAAATTGGTTCTCAGCGAAAAAGGTTAATGTTAAGGTTAGTTTTAGGTTAGGTTAGCTGCGATGCAGTTAGGTAAAGTTGGGTTAAGTTAGGTTGGGTCCGGTATTTATACCGGACCTTTTTTGTATATTTGACATCCGAATCGTTTTTCAGAATCGACTTATACCATATCTGTAATCCGTATATTGTTTCAAACCCGAACCGACATGATCAAAAAAACCTTCCGGTCGATCGCACCGCTCGTTTTCGCGATGCTGGCATGGAGCGTCAACGCCCAAACTTACCGCCCGATCGCCGGCTTCTCCGCCGAAACGAACCGGAAACTGGAATCGTTTCTGAACTCCACCCGCACGATGAAAGAACGCAAGGTAGCCGTTTTCGACTGCGACGGCACGCTGCTCGGCCAAACGCCGTACTACCTCGCCGACGAAGCCACTTACGATTTCGCCCGTAAAAATTACGAAGGCAAAAAGGATGAAAATTCGAAAACGAAGTGGGCGGTCTGCCGGCAGTTGATCGACGGGGACAACGTCACTTTCTCCTACATCGAAAATTACATCCGGTTCTATGCCGGAATGACTCCCGACGAGATGTGCCGGGTCGGCTGGGAGTGTTTCCACGACAAATTCCAGCGGAAATTTTATCCGGAGATGAAAGAACTGCTCGGAAACCTCGAGGAATACGGCATCGAAATCTGGGTGATTACGGCCTCTCCTGAACTATTGTACCAGCGGTTTATCCACGAAGAGCTGGGGATTCCGGTCGACCGGATCATCGGAGTCAAATCCTGCATCCGCGACGGGATCGTCACCGACGAAACGGTGCGTCCGATCCCGCAGGACGCCGGTAAAGCCGAAGCGCTCAACACCTTTATTAAGGCCCGGCCGATCCTGGTCGGCGGCAACTCGCGCGGAGACATGGAGATGATGCTCGAATCGGTCGGTCTGCGCGTAATCGTCAACCCGGACGACACGAAACCCGAAGAGGCGATGGGCGGCAAAACGGTAAAGGCTTTCTGGGAAACGAACCCGAATACGATCGCCGTCCGCTGCAACGACGTGCCGGACGAAGGTTACGACTGGGCATGTAAGGCATACGGAATTCCGCAAAACCGCACCAATTCTGCAATTCAATAACGCAAATCCGATACGACCCATGAAAAACACAATCCTCGTTTTCTTATTATGCAGTCTACTGGCGCCTGCTACGCACGGCAGCGCCCGAAATCCGGAATCCGAAAAAGACACGTACACGAATCCGGTACGGACGACCGACGGAGAAGTGTTGCAAGTCGCCGACCCGTTCGTATACGAATACAAAGGTACCTATTACATGACCGGAACCACGGCCGGAGACTGCGGTTTCGATTACTATACCTCGAAAGACCTCGTGACGTGGGAATACGGGGGGCCGCTGTTTCGCAAATCGGCCGGGCATTTCGGCGCCGGGGCATTCTGGGCTCCGGAGGTAAAGTACTATAAAGGAAAATTCTACATGACGTACAGTTGCCTGAACGCCGAACGGGGCGTACTGTTGTCGTGCCTGGCCGTCAGCGACACGCCGGACGGGCCGTTCGAAGAACTTTATACGCCGTGGTTCGACCTGGGATATTCGGCCATCGATTGCCATATTTTCGTGGACGACGACAAAGCGAAAACGCCCTACCTGTACTTCAGCAAAAACGGAAATCAGGACGGTTATGGATACGGAGAGAACTACGTCGTGGAACTGAAAAAGGATCTTTCGGGAATGGTCGGCGAACCGCGGCTGGTCTCACGTGCATCGCAACCGTGGGAAAAAGTGCGCTGGAACGTAAACCGTTGCAACGAAGGGGTCACCGTCATCAAAAAAGGGAAAACCTATTATATGACCTACTCGGCCAACGATACCGGATTCGAGTTCTACGGAATCGGGATCGCGACGGCCCCCCACCCGCTCGGCCCGTGGACGAAATACGACGACAACCCGCTGATGACGACCGACCTGAGTAAAGGAGTATCGTCTCCGGGACACAACTCGATCGTCCGAACGAAGGACGGGAAACTATGGATCGTCTATCACCGTCACGCCGATCCCGACTGCCGGAAACCATCGTTCGACCGGGTGGTGTGCATCGACCGGCTGTTCTTCGACAAAAACGGCAAACTGAAGACGGACGGCCCGACTTCGACGCCGCAGCCGGTACCGTAAAATCGATCGCATATACGTTATCGTTTTAATCCGATTTTTATTAACTTTACCCAATAGACCATCTGGAAATGAAAAAATCACTGTTTATTGCCGGCCTGCTGGCTTGCGGCACGCTTTACGGACAAAACCCGATCGTTCCGCCGGGAGTATACCTGGCCGATCCCGAAGGACACCAATGGAAGGACGGGAAACTGTACCTCTACGTTTCGCGCGACGAAAGCCCGGACTACTACTGTTCGTGGAGTTACGACCTGCTGTCGACATCCGACCTGAAAAACTGGAAGATCACCAAAAACGCTTTCGCCTCGAAGGGGCCGAACGACCAGGTTCCGTACAGCGACGGCGAACTCTACGCTTCGGACGCCGCTTACAAAAACGGCAAATACTATTTATATTACAGTATGCGGGACGCGATCGACGAAGGCGTGGCTGTATCGGACTCGCCCGACGGACCGTTCAAAAACGGTCAGCCGATGAAAGGTATTTCGCAGATCGACCCGGCGGTCTTCGTCGACGACGACGGACAGGCGTACCTCTACTGGGGGCAATTCTCGGCCAAAGGGGCCAAACTGAAAGACAACATGCTGGAAGTGGACACTACGACGATAGTAGACGGACTGGTCACTGAAAAAGATCACTTTTTCCACGAAGGCAGCAGTATGCGCAAGCGCAACGGAATCTATTACATGGTTTACGCTCACCTGCGCAAAGGACGTCCGACCTGCATCGGCTATGCGACGTCGAAATCGCCGCTCGGACCGTTCAAATACGGCGGCGTAATCGTCGATAACGCCGGATGCGATCCCGAATCGTGGAACAACCACGGCTCGATCTGCGAGTTCAACGGACAATGGTACGTACTCTACCACCGGACGACGAACGGCGCTCGGTCGATGCGCAAAGCCTGTATGGAACCGATCACATTCAACGAAGACGGAAGCATCAACGAAGTGGAAATGACCTCTCAGGGAGCCGGCGATCCGCTGAACGCATTCGACAAAACCGGGGCGGAACGGGCGTGTCTGCTGTGGGGAAATACGCGGATACGCCTCTGCGCACCGGATAACGAAGAACTGAGCGGCATACAGAACGAAAATTACGCCGTCTATAAATACCTCGATTTCGGAGACGGGGCCGACAGCTTTACGGTGGACGTCACCCCGAAAGCCGGAGGCAAGATCGAAGTATGGATCGACAACCTGTGGACCCCGCCGGTAGGCGTCGTCGATGTTCCGGCGTCGGACGACGGGAAACCGGTCACGCTGACCGCAAAAATACAGCCTGTCAAGGGGGTACATGCCCTGACGCTGCGTTTCACCGGCGACAAAGACGCAGACGAGTTGTTTACGGTCGACGCGTTCCGTTTCGGAAAGCAGTAGACGACCCGATACGACCGGAACAGCCGGAGTCGGACTCCGGCTGTTCCTTTAACCTGCAAACCTACGACCTTAAAACCTAATCTATGAAAAAACTCTACCTAAGCATCTTACTGGCAACTGCTCTGACGACGCCGCAAACGCTGTTTTGCGCTCCCCCCGCGACGCGCCCGCAGACATGGACGGCGCAGGATGCACTGGGACGCACGATCGGATCGACCGAACAGTACGGCGCTCCGAGACCGGGCAAAACGGTCGGCATGTTCTTCGTCATCTGGCACGGCACGAGCGGTTACGACACCTACATGAAGCAATTGCCCGACGAAGGCGTCCGCATTCCGCAGCCGACCGATACGCTGAGTCCGTACGACAACCAGAAACTGATGACCGAAAATCCGCAGAATCCGCAATACGGACCGCAGTGGGTATTCCATCACTGGGGAGAACCCTACCTGGGTTACTACCTGGCCGACGACGATTGGGTAATCCGCAAACACGCGCAAATGCTGACCGATGCGGGCGTGGACGTCATCATCGTCGACCTGACCAATGCGGTGATCTACCTGCCGCAGTTGAAAAACCTCTGCAAAGTATATACGCAGATCCGGGAAGCAGGCGGAAGAACCCCGCAACTGTCATTCATCTTCAACACGCAGGCCCGGGAGACCGTCCAACGTCTGTACGACAATTTTTACGCAAAAGGACTGTACAAAGATCTATGGTTCTACTGGAAAGGGAAACCGCTGATCCTATGCCCTCCGCAGGACGTAACGCCGCAGTTCGCCGACTTTTTCACGATCCGGCATTCGTGGTTCTGCTCGCTTCCGGAGTGGGAGTGGTTCGGCGACGGACGCGACAAATGGCCGTGGGCCGACTACTATCCGCAGAATGCGGGCTGGCACGAATCGCCCGATAAGCCGGAAGCGGTTTCGGTCGCTCCGGCCACCCACCCGATCACCGACGGAGGACGCGTACGCCGCGTCGGACGCAGCTACCACAACGGACAGCAACCCGACAAGGCGCATCAACATTCGGAGCAGGGGCTCTGTTTCGCCGAACAGTTCTCGCGAGCAATGGAGCTCGATCCGGAATTTGTCTTCTTCGCCGGATGGAACGAATGGACGGCGATCCGGATCATCGACCACAACGACTTTCTCAAGTGCGGCGACCGGGATCTGAAAGAGGGTGACACTTATTTTTGGGATCTCTACAACCACGAATACAGCCGCGACATCGAACCGCTGCGCGGCGGGTTCGGCGACAACTACTACTACCAGCTCTGCGACTTCATCCGCCGCTACAAAGGCGTGGAACCGATCGAGGTACATTCGGACATTCACCGAATCGACCCGGGCGACATGACGACCTGGCAGCAGGTCAAAGCCGTTTACGCGGACGACCGGGGCGACACGTTCCACCGCGACCACTTCGGTTACGGACGGATCGGACAGTTGATCAATACGACCGGACGCAACGACATCGTCGAAGCGAAAATGGCCAACGACGGAAAAACGCTGTGGTTCTACGTCCGCACCGACCGGCCGATCACGCCCTGCACCGACCCGAAATGGATGCGGCTGTTCATCGACGTGAAAGGCTCCGAGCTGCCCGACTGGGAAGGATTCCAGTATGCGGTCGGAAATCCGGCCGCCGACGGATCGAAAACCGCGCTGTCGCGGTCGCGCAACGGATGGAATTGGGAAAAGATCGCCGACCTGGATTACCGCGTCTCGGACAACGAAATGGTCGTTGCGGTTCCGTTCGCCGCAATCGGAGTGAAAAATCCGAAGAACTTCACCGTGGATTTCAAGTGGATCGACAACGCGGTCGATCAGGGAGACATCCAGCAGTGCCTCTCGGACGGAGACGCCGCGCCCAACGGACGGTTCAGATACCGATACGCCTTCAGCAGATAACCCGGCAAACAAACCCAACAAACCTATCTATGAAAACGATAAAATTCAGAATACTACGCCTCGTCTGCTTGCTGAGTATAACGGGCGGGGCGGCTGCGGCGCAGGTCGTGCCGCCGACCTGGACGGCGCAGGACGCGCTGGGACGCACGATCGGCACGGACGCTCAGTACGGAAAACCGCGTCCGGGCAAAACGGTCGGCATGTTCTTCGTCGTCTGGCACGGTGCGCACGGATACGACCACTACGAAGCGCGCCCCGACATGGATGTGATCGTCCCCGGCAAAAACGACACGCTAAGTCCGTACGACATCCAGAAATTGCTGGACGAGCGTCCGGACGCCCCGCAGTACGGACCGGTCGGGGCTTTCCACCACTGGGGCGAACCCTACCTGGGCTATTACGTCGCCAACGACGAGTGGGTCATCCGCAAACACGCGCAAATGCTTTCCGACGCCGGCGTGGACGTTATCATCATCGACATGACCAACGAAGTGATCTATCTGCCGATCGTGACCAAGCTGATGGAAGTTTACCGGAAAATGCGCAGCGAAGGAAACCGGACGCCGCAGATCTCGTGCGTATTCCACACGCTGCTGCCCAACGGCAAAGAGACGCTGAAAAAGATGTACGACAACATCTATTCGAAAGGACTGTACGAAGAACTGTGGTTCCGCTGGCAGGGCAAACCGCTGGTATTCTGCCCCCGGGAAGCGCTGACTCCGGAAATGGATGCGTTTTTCACGACGCGCCACTGCTGGTTCGACTCGCGGGAACCCTGGTTCCGCGACGGCCAGCGCTGCTGCCCCTGGGCGGACTACTATCCGCAGAACTACGGATGGGACGAAGACCCGAACGTCGCCGAAATGATGTCGGTCGCTCCCGCCACCCATCCTACCGATCGCCGGGATCGCGTACAGAGGATCGGCCGAAGCTTTCACAACGGCCGCCAACCGCTGACCGAAGCGGAACAACGCTCCGGCGAAGGACTCCATTTCAACGAACAGTTTTCGCGGGCCATGGAGGTCGATCCGGATTTCCTGTTCTTCACCGGATGGAACGAATGGAGCGCGATGCGCTTCATCAATCAGGGCGAGATCCTGACCCTGGCAAATAACGAGTGTAAAATCGGAGACAGCTATTTCTGCGACGACTACAATCACGAATACAGCCGCGACATCGAACCGCTGCGCGGCGGGTTCGGCGACAACTACT
>ERZ772812.76-NODE-76-length-107623-cov-5.880225_pt1 | contig 107623 bp, 138 predicted proteins | sample MGYA00511343_ERZ772812 | MGnify/ENA primary metagenome ERZ772812 (study PRJEB29015, sample SAMEA2737706) | human gut metagenome | biome: human gut; feature: human-associated habitat; material: faeces | place: China | collected 2012 ...
CCGCCGGAGCGTGTAATCAGCCAGAGTGCAATATATCCGATAATCTGCGAAATCAGGAAATGAATCCCGCAGGGATAAGCTATACGCCAGATCTGTCTGCTATATGACTGCCTGCGTCGGGGGCTCAGTCGAAAAAATCCAGTACTTCATCAGCAGAAGCTACTATCTGTAACGGAGCTGCCTCTTTAAGTTCCTCCTGTGTCCCATATCCATAGGAAACTGCCACACAATCCAGTCCTGCTTCTCGTGCGCCAAGCACATCATGCTCTTTGTCTCCGACCATGACCACCTGCTCCCGATGCTTTTTCATTCCGATGCGCTCCAGTGCCTCTTCAATAACTTCTGTTTTATTGCTTCTGGCACCATTCATCTCGCTTCCGACAATCTCATCAAAATATTCTGTCAGATAAAAATGATCCAGTATCTGTTTCACATAATATTCCGGTTTTGATGATGCAACTGCCAGAATATATTTCTTGCGTTTTAGTTCCTGAAGCATATTCTCCACACCCGGATATGGTTTATTCTCAAATATCCCCACATTTGAATAACGTTCACGGTAGTATTTTACTGCCTTCACTGCAGTTTCTTCATCCAGTCCTGCATATTTCATAAACTGTTCTTTAAGCGGCGGACCGATAAATACTTCCAGTTTCTTCAGATTCTCTTCCGGTTTTCCGAGTTTTTCCAGTGCATACTGCACACATTTCGTAATCCCTTCCCCGGATTCTGTCAACGTCCCATCCAGATCAAATAAAATTGCCTTATACATGGTTCCTCCAAATTTCGTGTCCAAAAATCATTTTGCTTTCTTATGCATGTTAAAAAACATTATACGACAGTATAGCATCCTTTTTGATTTCCGTCCACGATAAATCTGACGGAACCATCGCTGCCAGCTCTATCAGATTTTCATTATCCTCCTGCAGCTGCACAATACAAATATTTCCTGAATCCGTTGTCCGGGATACTTCCTGTCCATTGATTCGGAAAGATATGACAGCAGCCACCACTCTGTGGTTCAGCTTAATTTCCATTTTCTCTCTTCCCCGCACCGTTTCCGTCCAGTAAAACAGCTTCATCTTTGTCAGACATTCCGCAGGTGAAATTCGATATTCTTCATGAAACTCGGTCACTTTATCAACTTCGGATTCCGGCACCTCCGTAGGCACAGGTGTCGGTATAGCTGTGGGTGTTATCATCGGAGATGGCACGGGAAACGGTGTATCAGTCGGTACTTCTGCCACCGCCTGATTATTAATTTCTGCACTTACGGTATCTGTCTGTCCATATCCGTCCGTATCCATCGAATCTAAACTTCCTGCCTGTATCTGATCGGTCCTCACACTGCCACCTGTATCTGCCTGATTCATCACTTCTGTATTTGATGCATTTGCCCGGTTCTCCGTCCCGGCCGGCTCTTCCTGCCTGCTTTCAGTTTCCCGGTCAGACGATCCTTCCCATCCTGTAGTCTCTGTTTCTCCATAAGTATCCCCGCTTTCACTGTCCACATTGCCCGACGATTCATCCTCGGTTCCTCCATCTGTCCCGTCTTCATCCCAGTCTGACCAGTCATCCACATCATCGACACCTGTCATCACATCAAATCCACCAAGTTCCATCGCATACACGCCGGAACTTATGCTGTTAAGAACCAGAAGTATTCCTGCCAATAACAGGAAGAATTTCTTTTTTCCATTTTTTCCACTCATCTGAGCGCACTTCCTCCTTATTCCTCTGATCTGCAGAAATATTATTCTGCCATTGCCGATAAACAGCACGGCTTTCCTGATATCGTGCCTGTCTGCACAGGAACCTTCCATATTCCAGATATCCTCTTTCATACTCAGGTTCATATGTCAGTAGCTGACGATAATACAATTCCGCACGGTCTGCATGATCTGCCAGCTCCCCGTTGTATGCCAGTAATTCAAGAATCCGAATCTGGTCTTCCGGACTATGGTATTGCTTTAATAATCTCTGAAATCCGGCTTCTGCCTGCGCATACACCCTTGCCTGAAGTACAGGATTCCCTGACTGATACGCAAATCCATAATATTCCTTTGTAATCACCGTCAATACCTTCGAAAGTTCCGGTAATGTTTTCTGCATATGAACTCCACTGCTCACCACAACCGCCAGCATCAGGACAGCCGCCGCCAAAGGCACCAGAACAGAACGGAGCCTTAGCTTCAAAGGATGGATATTATTAAGAAACTCGCTTGCTTCTGCCGCATTCTTCCAGCGTTTTCCTGCTTCCGGGCGACAGCATTTAAAGATAAACTTTCCGAAATACGGGCATCGCAAAATATATCTCCATTTCCCTCTTCCGCACAGACATTCCAGTGTCTTACCAAGACAGTAAAAATCACTCGTCTGATCAAGGCCTCCACGATACTGCTCCGGAGCTGCAAAACCTCGTGTCCCCTTACATTCTGTCCTGTAACTATGCCGCTGATATTCAAAAACAGCACTGCCAAAATCCACCAGATACAGCGTACCTGCCGATGTCATCATCAGATTATCCGGCTTCAGATCACCATAAAAAACGGCCGGTTTTCTTGAATGAAGATAATCCAATACATTTAGTACTGTATCTCCGATCTGCAAAACTTCTTCCAGTGAAAACACTTTGCCCTCTTTTAACAGCTGCGCAAGCGATTTTCCCTGAATATACTCCATAATGATATAGCAAAATCCTTCTCGCTCTGCATAGTCGATCATCTTTGGCAGTACCGGATGTTCCAGAAGGCGTAAAAGTCCCGCCTCCCGCCGATTCGAGATCGGAAGTTCTTTTACAGCGCGAAAAATCCCCAGTTCCAGATCTCGTGCCAGATACATCCGTCCTTCGCCACCGCTTCCTATCTGGTCAACAATACAGTATCTGCCTTTTAAAATGATTCCTGTCAATTCGATAGAAATCGCTCCTCCCGCATTTTATTCTCGTTCTCTTTTGTGGATATCCGTCGGAGAACACCGACAGTGAAATCAGAGATTCATAGATTTATAAATCATATTATAGCACAAACTGTACTTTTTATTTCTAAAAAAAGTATAAAAAATCCTCCACATGCGTAAACACATGGAGGATATCTGTTTGACTTATTTTATTTACAATAATAATCCTACATACGATCCGGTGCGGAGAAGCCAAGAAGATCGATGCTTGTTTCAAGGATATCTTTGGTCAGTCCGAGGAGTTTCAGGAAAGATTCTTTCTGTGCCTGATCTTCCTCACTGAGGATCTTTGTTTCATGATAGAAACTGTTAAATGCATTGGATACTTCATAAATATATGCACAGATCTTGTGAGGTGCTTTTTCTTCGAATGCATTTTCAATCGTATTTCCGAATCTGGTAAGCTCCAGCATCAAATTTTTCTGGCTTGCATTTACTGCCGGAAGGATTTCACCGGCATCCAGATTGCCGCCTTCTTCTTTGTAGCGGTTCAGAATGGATTTGATACGCACGATCGTATAGAGAATATACGGACCGGTATTTCCCTCAAAAGAAGTAAACCTGTCAATATCAAATACGTAATCCTTTGTAGCCTGATTGGAAAGGTCTCCATATTTGATTGCGGAAAGTCCGACGATTTCTGCTGTTTCTTTTGCATCCTGGTCCTTGACACTGCGGTTCTCAACGATCTTGTGGAACATTTCTTCATCGATATCTGCAATGAGATTTTCCAGACGCATAACACCGCCGTCTCGTGTCTTAAATGGTTTGCCATCTTTGCCATTCATGGTACCAAAACCAAGGAAGGAAAGCTCTGTCTCCGGTTTTACAAGACCTGTCTTCCTTGCGCAGCGGAATACCTGAATGAAATGCAGTTCCTGACGTTTATCCACTACATAAAGGATCTCATCCGGATCAAACAGTTTTACACGTTCTACGATCGTTGCAAGATCAGTCGTCGTATAAAGGGAAGCTCCGTCAGATTTCAGAAGCATACACGGAGGAATCTCTTTCGTGTCACTTTCTTCTTTTACATCTACAACCAGCGCGCCCTGGTCTTCATAAGCAAATCCCTGGTCTTTCATCTGCTGCACCATATCCGGAATATACGGCTGTGCATCGGATTCTTTCTTCCAGAGGTCGAAAGATACATTCAGGTTGTTGTAGTTTCTCTTAAGGTCTGTCACGGAAACCTGCATAATATGGTTCCACAGTGCCATATATCCACGTTTGCCCTGCTGAAGCTGATGTGTTGCCTCAAGAGCTTCATTACGGTACTCTTCGTCTACTTTTGATTTGCCGCTTGCGCATGGATAGATTTCTTCCAGCTCGCTGATGGTAAACGGTGCTTCTTCCGGGTATTCTCCCTCAAAACTGTCATCAAAATATACAAGTTCCGGTTTGCGGTGTTTCAGCTCAGTAATGATCAGTCCCATCTGGAGACCCCAGTCGCCAAGATGTACGTCACCGATCACTTTATGACCTACAAAACGTCCGATACGTTTGATGCTCTCACCGATGATTGCAGAACGAAGATGTCCTACATGAAGTGGCTTTGCAACATTCGGTCCGCCGTAGTCGATGATGATCGTCTTTGGCTGATCTGCTGTATTTACAGAGTATTTCGGATCTGCTGCCATCTCACAAAGATATTCAGCAAGAAATTCTTCCTTTACGCGCAAATTGATAAATCCGGGTTTTACAACCTCTGCTACAGAAAAAATATTGCTGTCTTTCAGAAAAGCAACCACATCATCTGCAATCATAAACGGAGCTTTCTTATACGCTTTGGCACCAGCCATTGCTCCATTGCACTGATATTCGCAAAGATCCGGTCTGTTGGAAACCGTCACCTTGCCGTATTCCGGATCATATCCGGCTTTTTCAAAAGCAGAAGCAAGTTCCTCTGCCATTAATTCCATAAGCTTTTTCATTTTATTCGCGACTCCTTATTTATACAGTAACTTTTTTTGAGCATGCAACTGCAAGCGCTCCATGGCCAATGTGACAGGCTACACTGAGTGACAGCGGATCCATATGAATATCCCTTCCCGGGAATGCCGCCTCTACTTCTTTTTTGAATTCTTCGGCTTCTTCTTTATTACCTGCATAAGCAATCTGCAGACACATCTCGCCGGATTCCACATACTGCTTAAAGCGTGTGTTCCAGTCTTCCTGCATTGCCTTCATCATAATTCTCTTTGCCTGCTTTTTGCCACGGACTTTTGCGTAAGCATCCAGCTTTTCTCCCTGAATCTGAAGAACCGGTTTCAGATTCAGTACTGTACCGATTGCCGCTGCAGCCGGTGTGATTCTTCCACCCTTTTTCAGATATTTCAGTGTTTCAAGTGTAATATAGATGCTGGATTCCATTTTTTCTTCTTCAAGTTTTGCCTTGATCTCTGCAGCAGATTTACCGGCATCACGAAGTACCAGTGCATCCAGTACTGACTGGCGCTGTGTAACAGAAATTCGCTGGTTATTGACTACCTCAACCTTACCGTCATAGTCACGTGCAAGCATCGTTGCTGTGTCACATGAAGCACTCAGCCCGCTTGACATCGGGATATGAACAACTTCATCATATTCTTTCAGAAGATTGTCCCATAATCCACATACCTCTGCCGGACTTGGCTGAGAAGTGGAAATCGTCTCGTCGTTTTTCAGGCGCTCATAAAACGCTTCCTGTGAAAGGGTTATTCCTTCCAGATACATCACATCATTAATATAAAAAGGCATCGGCAGGACAGAAACACCGAGTTCTCTGCCCTCATCCTGAGTAATGCCACTGTTACTGTCTGTTACAATTGCAATTTTTCCCATACTGCATCTCCCTATGTATTTTTTCATTTATCAGATATACATATCCGAAATATTGCATACTGTCTTTAGTTTATCATACATCCAGCAGTAACTCAAATAAAAATTTATTCGCTTCTCAAAGCATCGATTGGATTCAGATCTGCTGCTTTTACAGATGGCAGTAATCCAAAAACAACACCGATCAACATGGAAAACAGTACAGAACCAATGATTGCAGGAATGCTGATTGCTGTCGGAGCTCCTGAAAGCTGGGATACAACCTTTGACAATATAATACCTACAACCACTCCTATGATTCCCCCAATACTTGTCAGCATGGCCGCTTCTGTCAGAAACTGGTACAAGATCACTTTCTTTCTTGCCCCGATAGCTTTCTTCAGGCCGATCTCACTGGTTCGTTCCGTAACAGAAACAAGCATGATATTCATAACTCCGATGCCACCTACCAGAAGTGAAATACTGGCGATCCAGATCAGCTGTGTATTGGTACTCTCACTGAGTTTCTGCATATTACGTACCTGCTGCATAATGTCATCTGCTTTGTATTTGTACTTCGAGGAATTCGTATCGATTCCCTGATTCATCACATCTGCTGCCGCACTTCCTGCTGAACTCATATTATCTGTGGAATCTGCTTTTACTACTGCATTCTCCGGTTCATCAAACTGGAATGCCATCGGCCAGCATTTATTTGGGATCATGACCGTTCCCATGATCATCTGATAATATTCATTAAACTCATCGATTGTCTTGATATTCGGCTGGTAATTATCGCTCTGCTGCACAACACCGATAACCGTAAACGGTTCGGAACCGATTTCAATGGTCTTGCCGACAGGATTCTCTCCTGAAAACAGATTATCCGCCGCATTACTGTCTACAAGTGCAACTTTACGCATATTGTCATAATCTTTTTGTACAAATCCTCTGCCGGACTGCACCATATATCCACAGGTGCTCAAATAATTGGCATCAATTCCATATATACTTCCGCCCTGAAAACTTGTGTTCTCATAATATACACTGCTGGAATAAGTACGGCTGTAAAAAAACGTAGCATTCTGCACATGATCAAGGTTTTTGATATCTTCTTTTTGCTGATCAGAAAGAAGCGGCGGTGCAGTGCCATCCGTCATTCCATACTCCGGATCATACTCACTGTCACCGTAATTCAGGCTGACCGAAACTGTATTGTTTCCGGCACCGATCAGATCTTCCTTAATCTGCTCACTTGTACCTTTAATTGTCGAAACGATTGCAATGATCGAAGCAATACCTATAATAATTCCCAGCATTGTCAGAAAGGACCGCATTTTATGGGACCAGATTCCCTGAATCGATATTCTCATATTTTCAAGCATAAAATACCATCCTCCTAATAACCATAAAGCTCATCTACGGAAATTTCCTGCGTTTTGGCACCTTCTTTGACTGTATCTCCATAAGGGAATGCAATCTTGTCATCACGTGTGATTCCGCCCGTAACCAGCACACTGTATCCTCCGTTTACATTTCCGCCAACGATCAGCTTCTGTTTCTTGAGCACGCCGTTGTCATCCTTATAAACATAACTGTTTCCGTTTTCGGAACGTACAAATGCTCGATCCAGGACGATTCCCTTACTCTGCGTATCACTTTGAAGCGTAATCGTAAGCCAGGGATCGTCATCGGACACTTTCACTGATTTATCCGGAATAGTTGCTGTATAGGAATAATAAGAAACATTTGGATTCCCATTTCCGGAATAATTGTCTCCGGAAACCGGATATTCCGAAACATCAACCACTTCCGCCTCGAAGTCACCGTTCTGTCCGGAACAGTTCAAAATTGTTCCCTCTTTGATCTGATCCAGCATCAGTTCGCTGACCGTACCCTTTACATAAAATCCCTCTTTGCTCTTTATCGTCATAAAATCACTGCCATCTGATGCTGTCGTAGCAGGATCACCGACTTTTGCAACTGTTCCATCCAGTTTACTGTAAATGACTTCTTTTTTGACTTTTTTCTCAAGTTTTTTGATATTAAGCTTACTCTCACGTATGTCCAGTTTCAGGCTTTCTACTTTATTCTGCTGTATCTTGATCGCATCCTCACGCGAGATAGAGGCATTACCACTATCGCCCTGGTCTCCGTCATCACCTCCGTCATCATCATCCGAATCGTGATCATAATGAGATGCATCTGCCAGTGTAAACTCCACTTCAGAATAGTCCGGAACCATTTTTTCAAGAAGACTGCCGTCAACCAGATAATATCCGGTGCAGGATTTCTTACGATCTGCAAGATCTTCGACTGTATCATTCTGATGAAATTCCAGCTGATACCAGTATCCTTTCTTACCATCTTCTTTGTTGCCGTTCGCATCAAAGGCTGCCATTTTATTTAAGAAAGAACCCTGCACAACAACATAACCTTTGGCCGAACTGCAAAGGAATACATATGGATGCTTTTTGGTTCCTTTTCCGCTAAGCGGTTTTGAATCACCATCAAGTACCTGATAAAACATCGGATTACCATCGGTCAGACCCGAGGTATCCTGGTTCACATCTTCGTCGGTATCCAAGATATCGATCTGCTCATCTGAGCTGTCACTGAAATCATCATCCGCATTGTCCCCGGAGTTACCGGAATCATCACCATCTATAATATCTATCTGATCGCTATTATTATTGTCACCGGAACTGTCGCCACTGCCGGAAGCACTGTTTCCGCCTGTATTTCCATTGTTACCACCTGTATTGCTGTTGCCTCCGGTATTGTCACCGATATTATTTCCGTCACCAGAGTCTCCTCCGGCATTTGTATCAGCCCCGTCACCCTCCGCAGTACTGCCGGAATCACCAGTCTGAGTATCAGCGTCGTCATCCTTTGCAACATCACTTTCTACAGAATCTTCTTCCTGATAAACAGCTGCCTCAGAAATATCTCCTGTATTTACAGCCGCTGCCAGAATTGGATTCATAACAGCTGCCAGATATACTCCGTTGACATTACCGGATACGGAGGCTGTTTCATCTCCATCATCAGAACTGTCACTTCCATCCATACCGCTGTCTGTATCTGTATCAGAATCTGAAGAAGTATCTGAAGTATCTGCATCACTTTCTTCGATTGCGCCACCATTTTTCAGACTGTTCAGTCGATTGGTGGCCTTATTCAGTTCCTGTTCCTGCTGCTGTTGTTTCAGCTTTGCAATATTCAGTTCCATCTGAACCAGAGTCATATCGAAGGAAATCAGTTTATCATCTTTTTTTACCTCATCACCCTTTGATACATAAACTTCCTGGATGATCATATCTTTATCTACGGTAATATTCTGAATCGCACTTGTCACGATATTTCCGTCAAGATTCGTGTCATCCATATAATACTGTCCTGCCAGATTGTCCACGCTTACAACAGAAACTGTTTTTTGATGAGACTTTTTATAATAGGTTGCGCCTCCTGCTGAACCACCAGCAACGAGAGCTGCAATCAGAATGCCTATAATAATTCTTTTTTTCATTCTATTACTTCACCTCTTTTTCCTTCAGCTCACCATCACGTATCGTTACCACACGCTTTGCATGTGCTGCGATATCCGCATCATGGGTGATCATCAGTACCGTTACCCCCTCATCATTCAGCCTTTGGAAAAGCTCCATAACCTGTGCACCTGATTTACTGTCAAGAGCACCGGTCGGTTCATCCGCAAGTAAAAGCTTCGGATTATTCACGATTGCTCTGGCAATCGCCACTCTCTGCATCTGACCACCGGAAAGCTGATTTGGCAGAAAATCAACACGATCTGCCAGACCGACACGTTCCAGTGCTTTTAATGCACGTTCTCTTCGTTCTTTTTTGGGTACTTTTGCATAGTTCAATGGTAATTCTACATTTGCCAGCGCCGACTGTCTCGGGAGCAGATGAAAACTCTGAAATACAAATCCGATCTTATTTAATCTCAGATCTGACATATCATTCTCGGAACAGGTCAGAATATCCTGTCCATCAAGTGAAAAACTTCCTTCTGTCGGTTTATCCAGACAACCAATGATGTTCATCAACGTTGTTTTTCCTGAACCTGAAGGACCCATGATTGCCACATATTCGCCCTCTTCCATGGAGAAATTGACATCTTTGAGTACCGGCACGCTCATTTTGCCCTGCTGATAGTTTTTATATATGCCTTTTAATTCAAGAATCATTCTGAATCCTCCGTATCCTCCTGATCCGATATGAGATTTTCATCCATCATACTTTCATCATCGGAGGTATCATCCGAAATCAGATCTCCCATCGCATCCGGGTCATCAATCACTGTGCTGTCATCGTCTGACTCATATTCATCTTCGAAATCCTCATCTTCATCATCGATGCTCCAGTCATCCGCATTCCAGTCATCTTCAGAATCAGAAGAATCCTCAATGGCATCTGCATCTTCACTGTCAAGATTATCAGCCCCAAGTTCATCCACTGGCTGCATATCTACGGTACCGGTATCCATTGCTTCATCAATATTTGTCGTTGTAGCCATACCCTCTTCAAGGACATCCGAAGGGAATGCAATACTGTCGTCTTTTGTAAGTCCGTCTGCAATCTCATATTCGCCAAGTTCCTCATCATGTTGTCCAAGAATTACACTTCGTTTTTCGAGTTTACCATTTTTATCGGCGGCCCAGACATACGGACTGCCTGTATCTGCATCTACAATATAGGCTTCGCTGATCCAGACCCCAACTTTCTGCGTATCCTGCCCCTCGTCCATTTCTATGTAAACATGCTGTCCAAGCATCAATCCATCCGAAGAATCCAGGTTCACATAAAACGGATATGTACTGGTACTCGTCTGCGAATCTCCGCTGCTATCCATCATTCCAGAATTTGAATTATTGCTACTGCTAGTTGCACTTTCGCGGTCAATTGTTCCCATAGTTCCCTTCCATGTCTGGCTGCTATCCACACGGGAACGGATAATGACCGGATCTCCTTCAATGATATTCTGGACATTCATTTCATTGACAGTGCCTTTGATACGATATGCACCCGTGCTCAGAATCGTAATAAAAGCATTTCCACTGCTGCTGTCACCCGAATAAGAAGCTGTATCTGAATCATCTGAGCTGTCATCCACACTACTATTATCATCCGAAGCCAGCTTTGAAGTATCAATCTTCTGAATCACGCCGTCAATACTGCTTCGTACCTCCGTATTCCCCGTTGCACTCTGCAGCTTGTCAATTTCAGCCTGTTTACTTTTTTGGCTGTATTCATTCTTTTTGAGATTCATTTTGTTTGTCTCGATCTCAATTGTATAAGAAAGCTGATTGTCCTGCGTTGCCTGCTTCTTTTCTTTTTCCAGAGTTGCAATCTGTTCTGTCAGACTGCTTGCTTCATTTTTGAGTCTGTCCAGATCAAGCTGCGCTTCCTCCAGACTTTCCTGAATACTACTCAGATCATATTCAAAAAGAAGTTGTCCTTTTTTGACCTGATCACCTGTCTTGACCTTAACTTCCTTAACCGTCCTGCCGCTTTCCAATTCAACCGATACGGTCTCCTGCGGTTCAACAACGCCCGCATAACGGTTGGATACTCCGGATGCCTGATCCGTCAGATCACTGATCTTCGTTACATAGACTGCGTCACCGCTGGTCTGCTGATGGTTTCCAATGATTCCCGTCTTCCAGCATACTCCTGCTGCTCCGCCGCCAATTATCAATATCCCAAGAAGGATCAATATACGTTTTTTCATAAACCTGTGTTCCTCCTAACCTCGTAAAAGGTACTTTTAATTCCTATATCATAGCAATTTTCTTTTCTAACCCTGTAAAAGGTATTTTTTAACTTAATTATCATAGCAGATTCTGAAATAAAAGAAAAGAGCTGTGAAAAATCCGTCACTGTTTCACATTTTTTTCACGAATTATTTCGAAACCCAACGTAAATTTACCTTTTTTTGACTTTTATGCACTTATCTGATAAAATATAAAGGACTATTTTTGAAAGGAAAGATACCTATGAAGATCGCAAAAGGTCTGATGCCTTTTCTCCTTTTTATCCTTATGTCTGTCACATTTCTGACAGGCTGTTCCCACGTGGATAAAACGGATGTAGAGGCAGTAATTACCAACGAACTGAATCTGCTGAAAAATCTGGATTCTGATACGACCCAGAAATACGTATCCTATAAAGAACTTTTTCCTGACACGACACAGGAGATAGAATTATCCAAAGAAATTAAAGAAGTTTTTTCTCTCTTTTTCCGGGATTTTGATTACAAAATCCGGAATGTTGATGTCGACAACGATACAAAAGAAGCCAGCGTTTCCCTGCAGCTTTCTACACTGGATGCCAGGACACTTGCCAAAGACTATGCACAGGCATCTCTTGAAACTGCCATTTTAAAAGCAGCCGCCTCTGATACCTCTGCAACAGAGGAGACAACCGATTCCCTTGAGGAACGTTATCTTATCATAGATAGTCTGCTCAAAAAAAGCAAATATGAAACGGTGACACGAGACTGTACCATGACGCTCCAAAATACCGGAACCGATCATGATGAATGGGAAATTCAAAGATCACATTCCCTTGAAAATGATCTTGTCGGCGGTCTTATAAGTTATCTCTCTGATAACAATCTGCTCTCACCTGAAGAAACATTAACTATTTATCTGAACACCCTGAAATCCATGAATACCGAACAGATGGGAGATTATCTGGGCATTGAAAGTCTGCTCAACACTTCCGATTCTGACAAGAATTCCATTGCTTCTGTACTTGTTGAACAGGTACACCAAAATTTTGATTTCAAAATCACAAGTTGCGAAGAGCAGGGATATACTGCAACCATCAGCACGGAAATCACGACTTTTGACAGTTCCGCAATTCTCAATACTTTCAGTGAGGAACAGGATGCTTATTTAAGTTCTGCCGACGCAGTGATCGACGGTTCCGAAAAGCGCTATCAGAAAACTCTTGAGATGCTTCTCAATGATATTGAAAACAATGCTGCAACGATTACTTCCACTGCTGACTTCCATCTGACCAATGATGGAGTTTCATGGAAACTCGATGACAGTAATACAACCATCGGAAATGCCATCTTCGGAACTTTGAGCAGTTCTCCGGTAAATGAAGAAACAGCAAAATGATCACGTATCACAAAACGGCTGCCCCGTAATTCGGGACAGCCGTTTTATTTACTCTTTTATTCTTCTGTTTCAGGTTCTACTTCAAGGCCGAGTTCTTTAAGCTGCTGCTCACTTACTCTGCTTGGTGACTCCGTCATCAGGCAGGATGCATCTTTTACCTTCGGGAAAGCAATAACGTCACGGATGCTGTCAACTTTTGCCATCAGCATAACAAGACGGTCAAGACCATAAGCCAGTCCTGCGTGAGGCGGAACTCCATATTTGAATGCATTCAGAAGGAATCCGAACTGTTCGTAAGCAGCTTCTCTTGTGAAGCCTAACATCTCGAACATCTTTTCCTGAATGTCGTTCTGATGGATTCTGACACTTCCTCCGCCGATCTCATTACCATTCAGTACAATATCATATGCTTTTGCACGGATTTTTCCAAGATCTCCACTTTCGATCAGCGGGATATCCTCATCCATCAGCATTGTGAACGGATGATGCATCGCTGTGTAACGGTTTTCTTCTTCATTCCACTCAAGAAGCGGGAATTCTGTTACCCATACAAACCGATATTCATTCTTATCAAGAAGATCCATCTGTTTTGCAAGTTCTACACGGAGGGCTCCAAGTACATCATAAACCACTTTGTTCTTATCTGCTGCAAAAAGAAGCAGGTCCCCCGGCTTACCTTCCATTGCGCCAACAAGTGCATCCATTTCTTCATCTGTCATGAATTTTGCAAAGGAAGATTTGCGTGTACCATCTTCTGCAATAGCGATGTAAGCAAGACCTTTTGCACCATAAGTCTTGGCGAAATCAACAAGCTTGTCAATCTTCTTACGAGGCATGCTTCCCTGGCCTTCTGCATTGATACCACGGACACTTCCACCAGCCTCCAGTGCATTCTTGAATACTACGAATCCGCAATCTTTCACTACTTCACTTACATCATGCAGTTCCATACCAAAACGCATATCCGGTTTGTCAGAACCGAAACGGTCCATAGCTTCCTGCCATGTAATTCTCTGAATTGGAAGCTTGACATCCACATCCAGAACTTCTTTAAACAGATAAGCAAGGAATCGCTCATTTACATCGATAACATCGTCTACGTCTACAAAGGAAAGCTCCATATCGATCTGTGTAAATTCCGGCTGACGATCTGCACGAAGGTCCTCATCACGGAAACAACGTGCGATCTGAATGTAACGGTCATATCCGGAGCACATCAGAAGCTGTTTGTACAGCTGCGGAGACTGTGGAAGGCCGTAGAAAGAACCTGGGTGAATTCTGGACGGAACAAGATAATCTCTCGCACCTTCCGGTGTACTCTTACCAAGCATTGGTGTCTCAACTTCCAGGAATCCTTCATCTGTAAAGAATTTACGGGTAAGCATCATTACTTTGCTCTTCATCATCAAATTTCTCTGAAGGTCCGGTCTTCTCAGGTCAAGGTAACGGTATTTCAGACGAATTTCATCTTTTGTCTTGCTGTTCTCTTCGATCGGGAAAGGCGGAACCTCAGACTCTGCGAGAATTCTTAAAGATTCTGCACGGAGTTCCAGTGCACCTGTAGCAAGATTTTCATTTACAGCACCACCGCGATTCTCAACTGTACCAGTAACTGCGATTACAAACTCACTTCTCAGTTTGCCTGCTTTTTCAAAACCTTCCTGGTCAATGCTGCCATTTTCAAAGATCACCTGCATGATACCGGAACGGTCACGAAGATCAACAAAGACAAGACCTCCTTTGTTACGTGCCTTCTGCACCCATCCCATCAGGGTTACTTTGCTGCCGACCATATCCTTTGTTACTTCTGCACATCGGCATGTCCTGTGCAGACCTTTCATACTTTCAGCCATGATTTTTCTCCTTTTTGAAGCACTTATTTATTAAAGAATTCTACAAATTCTGTATATCCTTCCGCTGTCATCTGTTCCTTCTGGAATTTCTTATTTTTCTTCATGATAGAAATGTTGATCTGAACACCATTCTTACGTTCTTCTTCTGCCTGTTTCAGAATCGGAAGAAGTTTATCAGCCGGCATGTTCTTCTCGATCAGATACACTTTCTTAGCTGCATTTGTCGGGATTTCATACCCTCTCTCCAGAAGCAGCATAACGATTCTCTCAAATCCAATGGAAAATCCACATGCAGATGTATTCTGTCCGGTGAATTTACCGATCATCTCATCATAACGTCCGCCGCCACCAACAGAACCGCCAAACTCATCCATTGCGATCTCAAAGATCGGACCTGTGTAGTAAGACATTCCACGAACCAGAGTCGGATCAAAGGAAATCTTAAAGTCTGCATTTTTCACAGAATCAACTGCTGTGATGATGGTCTCAAGATCTTCTGCTACTTTCGGATCCAGAACATCACTCAGTTTTTCTTTGCAGTAACGTACGCCTTCAATATCAGTTGTAATTTCTTTGAACATACCAAGATAGATATCAATACTGTCTTTGCTGAAACCTTCTTTTTCCAGTTCTTCAGCTACACCTTCCAGACCAATCTTGTCCATCTTGTCCAGAATGATGAAAACTGTATCAAAGCTACCTTCCGGAAATCCACTGTACTGTGCCATAGCTTTCAGGATTTTTCGGTCATTGATACGGATCGTGAAATTATGGAAATCCAGTTTGCCAAGCAATGTCGTTGTTGCCATGACAAGTTCAATTTCTGCAAGATAAGTAGGCTCACCAAGAATATCAATATCACACTGCATAAACTGGCGGAAACGGCCTCTCTGCGGACGGTCCGCTCTCCAGACATTGCCCATCTGAAGTGCCTTAAACGGAGTCGGAAGCTGTCCTGCATTGTTGGAATAATATCTGGAAAGCGGTACAGTCAGATCATAACGAAGGCCTGAATCAACCAGATCAGCCTCACACTCTGCTGTATCCAGTTTCAGTTTTTCTCCTCGCTTCAGAATCTTGAAGATCAGTTTCTCATTCTCTCCACCCTGTTTGCTGCTGAGATTTTCGATATGCTCCACACATGGTGTCTCAATTGCAGAAAATCCAAATTTTCCATATGTTTCACGAATCATGTTCATCACATAATTACGAATTTCCATCTCTTTTGGTAAAATGTCTTTCATACCGGTAACCGGTTTCTTCTTTAACGCCATACTGTCCTCCTGTTATTTGTTATTGTGTACAACTCTCTGAAATGCAAGAAAAACTTCCATATCAAAATTTTTGATCTCATCGATCATAAGCTCTATCACTGTACTGACATCAAACGCTTTTCTGTAAGGTCTGTCTGAGCTCAGTGCCGCATAAACATCGCAGACACGCAAAATTCTGGCTCCAAGCGGAATGCTGTTCCCTCTGAGATTCGACGGATAGCCGCTGCCATCATAATTTTCATGATGATACAAAACACTCTGAAGTACCAGCTCTGAATACCCCTGATCCTTCAGTTCTTCATATCCCAGCGAAGAATGCATACGGACATACTTCAGTTCTTCTATCAGAAGGGGATCATTTTCCTGTCCGTTGATATAGCCGGTAAGCTTCAGCTTCCCAATATCATGGAGCATTCCGGCAATCGCCATCTGATAACAGAACTCCTCGTCCTGCCCCAATTCGGCAGCTAAAGCATACGCAAGATTACTGACAGCAATTCCATGATTCAGTTCCTCAGAAAGATCAAAATCCAGCAATCTGTCACCAGACTTGAATATTTCCGCCTGTCCCGGCTCTTTCTCTGCTGTCTGCAATACGTCCACCTCCTGCTGTCATAACCAGGTATTGATTCCTTTGCGTTTTCGTTCTATCATTTCATCAATACGGTCAATGTAATTTGTAACATCTTTGACATTTTCCACACGTTCAATACGTTTGCCCTGATCAAAGACAAGCTTGGAAGAACCGCCGGCCCCCAAAGCGATGATCGGCTGTTTTTCCTCCATAATTAGTATATTGTAAATCCCGGCTTTGTCAACCTTTGCATAGCCAACATTCTCAAAATTTCCCTTCATATTTTTCTGTCTGTACAGATAATAAGGGCCCATTTCCATTTCGTAGGCTGTTTTCATGGTCATGTCCATGATCTCCTGGTTGTTCTCAAAAGTCATTTCCTGATATTTATCTTTAAAAATATTCAGTCGTGCTGCCCTCTTAACAGCAAGGGAATGTACGGTTATGCTGTCTGGTGCAAGTGCTTTCACTTCATTCAATGTGTTTTCTACCATTATCTTATCTTCTCCAGGCAGACCAACAATCAGATCCATATTGATGTTGTCAAAACCACACTCTCTTGCAAGCATAAATGCCTGCTTTGTTTCCTCTACTGTATGACGTCTTCCAATAATATCCAGCGTTTCCTGATTCATCGTCTGTGGATTTACAGAAATCCTTGTAATCGGATAATTGCGGATCATCATCAGCTTTTCTCTGGTAATACTGTCCGGTCTTCCTGCTTCAATCGTAAATTCTGCAAGATTCTCGCAGCAAAAATTCTCCATCAGTGCATCCAGAAGGACTTTCAGCTGCTCCGGTTCCAGCGTTGTCGGTGTACCTCCTCCAATATAAACCGTATCCAGTTTTCTGCCTTTTGCTTTCATGATTGCAGCAACTTCTTTTATCTCTTTGCAAAGTGCTTCCAGATACTGGTTCACACGGTTCTTCCACTGTTTCAATGGATAGGAACTGAAAGAACAGTAAAGACATATACTCGGGCAGAACGGGATTCCCACATACAGACTGTAACCATTTTCATAATCAATATCTTTGAGAATCTCTCTTTCTCTGTTCGCTATTGTGATCGCAAGTGCTGTTTTCTGCGGACTCACCATATAGCGCTCTCTCATTTCCTGTGCCGCTTCCGTATTCTTCATACCAGATTCAATCAGTCCCATTGCAAGTTTCGCCGGCCGGATACCTGTCAGGTTTCCCCACGGAAGTGTTTTCCCCGTCAGCTTTACTAATAACTTGTACAGTGCAATCTTAACAATATCCTTACGCTCCTTACGAATCGCATGTGCACGTTCTTTTGCCTCACTGTCATCAGCATCCACACAAGAAATAAGGGCATCCGAAGACTGCCCTTCTATAAACTCTGCACTTGTCACGCCTTTATTCTCATGGTTCTCATACCGGATCACACAGGAATCACCCTGCTTTTCAATCCGAAAATAAAGATCACAGCCCGCTTCCTCTTCTTCATAGAAAGAACAGATCTCACTTCCCGGATAAAACGCACGGATCAGTTCATATATATCGTGTTCAAACTCTCTGTCCTGAAACAGAATACCAATCTTATACAAATGGATTATACCTCTTTTCATAACCAATCGTTGTTGACGTATCATGTCCCGGATAAACTTCCGTATCATCCGGAAGTGCTTCCAGAAGTCTGTGCAGACTGTTTACGATTGCCGCAGTGCTTCCCTCCGGAAAATCAGTTCTTCCCACCGACCCACAGAAAACAGTATCTCCGCTGAACAAAACTCCTTCATCTTTCAAATAATAGCAACAGCTTCCTAACGTATGTCCGGGAGTCTCGATCATCTGAACCGAAAAACCTGCCAGTTCCACAACCTGAAGATCCGTAAGATAGACATCCGCCTTCAATGTATAGCTGCTCATGTGAAATGCTGTCAGATTGATTCTTGGATCCTGCAGCGTCTTTTCTTCTTTGGCACATGCATAAATTGGAATATTATATTTCTTTTTGATTTCTTCTGCTGCAAGAATATGGTCAAAATGACCATGTGTCAGAAGAATTGCAACCGGTCTGCCCTGCATTTCAAGAACCTTCTGTTCGATTCTGTCGGCATTATCGCCCGGATCAACGATCAGCATTTCTTCTGTTTCTTTATTTTTCAGGAAGTAACAGTTCGTAAACACACTTCCAACAATACATTTCTGTAAATCCAGTCTTTTCATACTATTATCCTCATCTAAATCAACCGGTTGTACGTTCTACGTCGATCACACTTTCTACCTGACGTATCTTGGCAACAAGTGATGAAAGCTCTTCTTTGCTTCCAATCTCAAAGCTGATTGAAATCGTCGCCTTTTCCTGCTTGCTTGTACGGCTGTTAATGCTTCTCATATCAATCTTTCTCTCTGTAAAGATTTTGGAAAGATCCACCAGAAGACCAGTACGGTTATTTGCATAGACCTGAATCTCAGCCATATATTTCTCAGAACCTTTATTGTCCGTTGGCTGCCATTCAGCTTCGATCAGACGGGATCGATCCATTTCCGACATATTCAGCACATTCACACAATCTGTACGATGAATGGTAATTCCCCGTCCCCTTGTAACAAATCCAACGATTTCGTCTCCCGGGATCGGACTGCAGCACTTTGAAAAACGAACTGCAACATCATGGATACCTTTTACAACGATACCACCTTTGTTTTTGGTAACATGCAGTTTCTCCTGTGCTTCCCCAGTAGCCTCCAATACCTGCTCGTCTGTAAGATTCTTCTGATTTTCTTTATCATAAGCTTCCATCAGCTTATTGAAGACCTGTCCTTCTTTCAGACCACCATGGCCGATTGCAGCCAGTACAGAATCCCAGTCACGGAATCCATATTTACGCATAACGGATTCCAGGAACTGCGGTTTTGTATAGATTCCAAGTTTATATCCTTTGGACTTGGCATACTGTGTCAGCATGTCTTTGCCTTTCAGGATGTTATCTTCTTTCAGTTCTTTCTTGAACCACTGATTGATCTTATTCTTTGCCTGTGTGCTCTTGACAAGATTCAGCCAGTCACGGCTCGGTCCCTGTGAATTCTGTGAAGTAATGATCTCAATACGGTCCCCATTTTTGATCTGATACTCAATTGGAACCAGTTTACCATTGACACGCGCCCCAACCATACGGTTACCAACAGCACTGTGTACACTGTAGGCAAAATCAATCGGTGTAGATCCATTTGGCAGGTTCTTGACATCTCCCTGCGGTGTGAAACAATAAACACTGTCTGCAAAAAGATCTAAGTCATTCTTAAGAAGACTCATAAATTCTCTGTTGTCAGACATATCTTTCTGCCATTCCAGAATCTGACGCAGCCAGTTCAGTTTCTCTTCTTCTCTCTTATCAACAGGTACTTTACCATCGGATGATTCTTTGTATTTCCAGTGTGCAGCAATACCATATTCCGCAGTCTTGTGCATCTCAAATGTGCGGATCTGAATTTCAAATGGCTGTCCGTTCGGGCCGATCAGCGTCGTATGCAGAGACTGATACATATTTGGCTTCGGCATGGCAATATAGTCCTTGAACCTGCCCGGAATCGGTTTATACATCTCATGGATGACGCCAAGTGCCGCATAGCAGTCTTTGACAGTATCTACCAGGATACGTACTGCAAACAGATCATAAATCTGATCGATCGTCTTGTCCTGGTTGACCATCTTTTTATAGATACTGAAGAAATGTTTGATTCTTCCGTCAACCTGCGCTTTAATGGATGCCTCATCCATATGCTGCTTGACCTGTTTGACGATATTGTTTACAAACTCCTGTCGTTCACTTTTACGAAGAGCAACTTTATCCACCAGATCATAGTATACATCTGGTTTCAGATATTTCAGCGAAAGGTCATCCAGCTCTACTTTGATTTTGGAGATACCAAGTCTCATAGCGATCGGTGCATAAATATCCATCGTTTCACGGGCTTTTTCCTGCTGTTTCTCCGGTCTCATATACTGCAGGGTGCGCATATTATGCAGGCGGTCTGCAAGCTTGATCAGAATAACACGGATATCCTTTGCCATGGCAAGAAACATCTTTCGAAGGTTTTCTGCCTGAAGTTCTACTTTATCAGCTGAATAGCTTAACTGTCCCAGTTTGGTAACGCCATCCACCAGAAGTGCAACTTCTGCACTGAACTCCTTCTCTACTTCTTCTATTGTCATCCAGGTATCTTCAACTGCATCATGAAGAAGACCTGCAACGATCGTTTCTTTGTCCAGCTCAAGATCTGCAAGTATGATTGCCACACAAAGAGGATGTATGATATACGGCTCTCCTGATTTTCGCTTCTGATCTTTGTGGGCTTCCCTGGCCACTTCGTAGGCTTTCTGTATCATGGAAATATCCGTAGAAGGGTGATATTTCTTCACACTGGCTATCAGCTCCTCATACAAAACCTCCGGACTGGTAAAATCCTGCATGGTTTTGACCGCTGCATCTGCTTTTTTTACGGATTCAAGCTTTTCCTGTTCTGCCTTGTCCATTGTTTTTTCAAGCTGTACATTCTCTTTCTTATCTGCCATTATCTCCCACCTGCCTGCCGTTATTTATTACTGTTCACGCTGTTGCCGCCGCAGAATCATTTACCTTCGTATCTGATCACAGAAGCCACATCATAACCAGCGAGTCTTTCGCGTCCTTTTAATCCTGCAAGCTCCATAAGGAAAACAACTTTGACTACTTCACCGCCAAGTTCTTCTACCAGCTTAATTGCAGCTTCCACCGTACCACCGGTAGCGATCAGGTCATCAATGATTGCTACTTTCTGTCCTGGTTTGATAGAGTCTTTGTGCATCTCTATAGTTGCACTTCCATATTCCAGATCATAGCTTCTGGAAACAGTCTCACATGGAAGTTTGCCTTTTTTGCGAACCGGTACAAATGGTTTATGAAGATTATATGCAATCGGCACACCAAAGATAAAGCCTCTGGATTCAGTTCCTACGATCACATCTACATCCGTATCCTTGAGACAGTCCTGCATGGAATCAATTGCAAGCTGAAGTCCATCTGCATCCTGCAGAACACTTGTAATGTCTCTGAAAATAATACCCGGTTCCGGAAAATCCGGGATACTTCTTACGTAATCTTCTATTTTTTTCATTTTTGCGTACCTCGCTTTTCTTTACATATAAATCTGGTTTATAATTATATCACTTTTTTGTGACAGAATCAATGACTAACCCGTTTTGTCGGCTGTTCAGACCATTCTGTGTAAATTATGAAGTAATTTTCTGCAACATAAAAAAGCCACCTGCTCACAGGCAGGCAGCCTTTCTAATTCTTAATTGTTCTTTTATTAGTTCCAGATTGAAGAGTAAGCTTTCAGTATTGCATCTGCTCTGGCAGTTGTTACTGTATTCAATGCTGACTGGATCGCCTTATATGTATTCGGGCGCTGGCTGCTCAGTGCAGCTCCATTCAGCATATAATCCTTCACAGATTCAGCAAAATATTCCGCAGCATTCTGTGTTGCATATGCTTTGTTATATCCAGTGAATTTTGCTTTTTCACTGTTATATACAGATGCGAATGCACTGCTCTGATCTACGTTGCCTGCAATAAATGCAAGGAAATGTCCAAGCTCATGATAAATTGTCTCATCTGCTTCCTGGATCGTGATGCTTCGTGATCTTGCATCAAAATGTCCTGCATAAGCGGCATTCGGATCAACCGTTACCGTAAATCCCATTCTTGCATACGCATTCAGTACTCTGCTGTCCATCTTCGGTGCAATAGAAGCAACATTACTGATCGTATGCTTGGATGCCTTCTGACTGGAGGTCTTTGCTGAACCGGAGTTCTGAGTTCCGGAACTCTGGAATGAAACTTCCTGCGTCTGCGCATTCTGCTGTGAAGCTGCAACTGTTGTTGTAGTCTTGACTGTTGTTACTATTTTCTGTGTGACAACTTTCTGTTTGGATTTCTTTGTGTACTTCTCAGTCGTTGCTGTCTGTACAGTTGTCTGTGTCTTCACAGTCTTCTTACCACTCTTCCTGGTTTTGGTAGTTGTTTTTTTCTTTTTTGGAAGTTTTTTGGTGTATGATTTCTTTGATGCTTTTTTCAGTTTTACTTTCTTTCTCGTTGTCTTCGTCTTTCTTTTTGTCTTCGTTGTTACCTTTGGCTTGGATGCCAGCGGCGTATCATCACCGGTAATTGTCGTTTCGATCACCGGATCCGTATAACTGGAAAGCTCTGGTATGTCAGAAGACTGCATCACCATCGAAAAACTTCCTGCGGCAATCACCGCGGCTGCTGCAACACATCCTGCTGCAACTTTTTTCCTCGTAAGGAATTCTTTGATTTTCATTTTTCTTTTCATATTATCACACCTTTCAGATATCGACGTATGAAATACAATATTGTTCACAGCAATCCAGTCGCCGGAACATCAGAGTTATTTATATTTTAACACACAAAAAAACCGTTTAATTAAATTAAACGGCCGCATATGTTAATTCGGATTCTCTCTTCTGTATTCCATAATACGTCACTAAATCGGAATTTAATGCGGCAACCGGCTGCCTTAGTCTCACGACCTTGGACCCGTGGCTTTGCGTCCCTGCCTTTCAGCAGGTTTGCCTTTATGCCATAAGTATAGTTTTTTTTCAGTGAATGTCAACGTTTTTTCCTGTATATTTCACATTTCTGTAATAATTCAAAAAATCAAAAACCTCTTAAGGAATATTGCCTGTAAACATCTACTCTGCTATACTTAACTCAAAACAAACACAAGTAAATATTTCATATTATCAAGGAGCAGTCACATGAACCGATTCATTCGCTTACGACTCCTTGCCATGATATTGTGTCTGCCTTTTCTGTTAATATTTATTTCAGGCTGCGGATCTTCTTCGCAAAAAAAAGATGAACCCCCTGTCTATTCCCCGCTCCAGGTTCTTGTTCCTGAAGCCACCGGAAAAGAAACTCTTGGCTCATCGCCTATGATACTGGATGTATCCAATATCAGCCAGGGCTACTTTATTGCCCAGTCCGATTCTTCTGACCTGACATGCAGTTTGCAGATCATTTCTCCTTCTGGTGTACTTTATTCTTATTTTATTGCACCCGGAGAATCCGCAACCGTCACTTTTACAGAAGGCAGCGGTGATTACACAATTACCGGTTACCAACAGGTACAGGGTGACCAGTATGCAGCTCTTTACAGCGAAACAGTTACCGTACAGCTTGAAAATGATTTTCTGCCTTTTCTCTATCCAAATCAATATGTAAACTTTACACCGGACAGCAAAGCCAGCCAGCTTGCGCTCTCCCTGATCGATGAGGACACCGTTGATGTAGATGCATTGCAGCAGATTTACGATTATGTTGTGTCAAATCTGACTTATGATTATGAAAAAGCAGATACTGTGACCACCGGATATCTTCCCGATGTCGATGAAACCCTGAAAACAGGCACCGGCATCTGTTTTGATTATGCCGCGCTCACCACGGCCATGCTCCGAAGCTGTGATATTCCATGCAAACTTCAGATTGGTTATGCCGGAGATATCAAGCATGCCTGGATCGATGTATATATACGCTCCAAAGGCTGGGTCAATCAGGCAGTATCCTTTAAAGGAGATACCTGGACACTTATGGATCCTACCTTTGATTCTAACAGCGATGACAAAGAAGCTATTCAGGATTACATTGGAGACGAAAGCAATTACACTGTACAATTCACACGTTAATGGCAAAGGAGATTTTTTATGAAATACACATTAACAGCCCGGGAGCTCAGTAACTTTTTCGGACAGCTTGGAATGCTGATTCATTCAGGCATTTCTGTAACAGAAGGCTTGGCGATTCTTCAAGATGAAAGTCAGACGGATACAGACCGTGAAATCATCACCGCGCTGCTCACTTCCATGGAAGAAACCGGAAGTCTTACACAGGCAATGGAAACTTCCGGAAGATTTCCCCATTCTTCTGTTTCTTATATAAAGACCGGTGAAGAAACAGGATGCCTGGACGAAATTCTGAACAGCCTGACTCTGCACTATGAACAGGAACAGGAAGTTTCCGAACAGATTCGAAGTGCAGTTACCTATCCCCTGATCATGCTTGGAATGATGGGAATCGTTATTGTCGTTCTTCTTGTAAAGGTACTTCCTGTATTTCAGCAGGTCTTTCAGCAGATGGGTATGGAAATGAATACGCTTTCTCTTGGATTACTGAAAGCCGGGAGTATTCTCAGCAATTATTCCGGTATTTTCCTGATATTGGTAGTTCTCTTGGTTGGTCTGATTCTTTTTCTCAGTCTGAGCGAAAAAGGACACATTTATCTGAGAAACGCAGCTTACCACTTACCAGTCTTTCGCGATATCCCACTGGCTGCCGATTACGGGCGTCTTGCACAGGGACTTTCTCTCGGGCTGAAAAGCGGTCTCACTCCAGATACAAGTTTTGAGCTGTCTGCTGAAATGGTTTCACATCCTCTGATTTTGAAGCGACTGGAAGAAACAGGTCATTTACTGGAAGAAGGCACTCCGTTTTATCAGGCACTGACAGATTCCAAACTTTTTACCGGTATGGAGGGAAGACTGATTTCTGTTGGTTTTCAATCTGGTTCGGCAGATGAGGCACTTAATCAGCTTTCCGTAAAATATCGTGAAAAAGCAGTTGATCTGATTTCGGAAGCAATCTCCATCGTTGAGCCAACGATTGTCATCATCCTGTCCCTGCTTGTCGGTCTCGTTCTGCTTTCTGTAATGATGCCGCTTCTGGGTATTCTCTCTGATATTGCATTGTGAGGTGAGCTATAAATGGAACTCTTTGACAGCCACAGGAAAAAATTTTTACGTAGATTCAGTCTGTTACTACCTTTATGCTTTCTCATTCTGATCAGCAGCATTTTTTTCATCAGTGTCAGCTTTGCATCCGATGAAACCCTTCACAAAGAACAACAGGCACTGGAACAGGCACTTGAAAATGGCACAATCCGGTCATATGCCATGAATGGTCAATATCCAGAAAGTCTGGACCAGATTCTGAATGATTACCACATAACTTATGACCGCTCTCGTTTTGTTGTCGAATATACCCCAAACGGTTCCAACCTACTTCCTTATATAAGTGTAATTCTGCTGTCCGATACTGCCGGACATGGAAAGGGGGCTGCCAAATGAAAAAAAGGCTTATCACCAGACATCCAGTTGCTGAACTGGCTTCTCTTCTGCTTTTTGGCATTTTTGTTCTTTTTCTTCTGCTCATGCTGCTTTTTTCAGCACGCATTTATCAGCAGACTGTAAAAAATACAAATGCAGAAAATACTCTCGGTACTGCTGTTTCCTATCTTACAACCAAGTTCAGACAGCATGACACAGTAAATGGAATTTTCACCGGCAAACTGGATAATCTTTCTGCCCTTTGTTTTCGTGATACACTGAATGATCAGGATTACATCACTTATATTTATCTTGATCAGGGTAATCTGAAAGAACTCTTTACTTCAGACAGTTCTTCTGCCAATGCATCTGCCGGAACAACGATTGCTCAACTTTCTGACTTTCAGATCTCTGAAAGCAGACCTGGTTTTTATTCTTTTGAATTAAAAGATTCTGAAGGAAACAAAGAAACTTTTTATCTCCATCAGAATTCCGTTTCCAAGGAGGCATCATGAAAAAAATATCCGCACATTCAAAAACAAGTCTCTTTTTAATGGAAATGATCTTTGTTCTGCTTTTTCTGGCACTTTCCAGTGCTGCCTGTATCCGTATCTTTGCTGCTGCAAAAAAAAATCATATACAGGCTCAGGAATGGCGTCATATACAAACGCTCACAACTTCCGTCGGTGAAATTCTGGAAGACAGTGACGGAACCGCAAAAAGCTTTGTCTCACTGTTTCCTGATGGACAGATTCAGGACAATCTCATCGAATGGTACTATGACAGTTCCTGGCAACTCTGTTCCGATTCACAGGCTTCCTATAAAATGGAACTTACATTACACGAAACAGCAAACTCCAGACAGGGAACCCTTACTTTCTATCACGCCACAAATGATATACAGATTTACACGATTGATCTGGTTTTTCCTATTATTGAAAATTCAGACAAGGAGGCCAGCTCATGAAAGACCACAACAGCTTTTTTACTGCCACGGGAATTCCCTCTCTGTTTCTGATCTTTTCCGTGCTTTGTCTTGCAGTGCTTTCTTTGCTGACACTCGGAAATTCCCGTTCAGAATTAAGCACCGCCCGTAATTCCATGCAACAGACAGAAGATTATTATAATGCCTGCAGTCAGGCTTCCACAGTTATCAATGAGATTCAGACAGAACTCACAGATGCCTACCGGCAGGCCACCGATCAGAAGAATTATCTTGCCCTTGTCGGACAATTCTGCAAGGATCATTCTGAGCTTACTTTTGACGAGGAAAAGCAGACATTGCTTTTCGCCGAATCACTCTCTGACACTCAGCAGCTCACTGTCTGCCTGAAGGTTTTATACCCGGAGAAATCCGGGGATTCTCTGATACAAATATTACAATGGAAAACAGACACCACGGCTTCCTGGACTCCGGACACCAGTCAGTCTGTTTATAAAGGAGGCACTCATGAATAAAGAACAAACTCTGGAATTTCTCTCTAAGGCAGCAGATCTGCACGCTTCAGATATTTTTATTATTGCAGGACGTCCACTTTCTATAAAAACCGATGGACGTCTTTCCACCTATGGTGACCGTCTGATGCCGGAACAGACCAGTGAAATTCTCGAAGCAATTTATCAGATGGCGAATAACCGTGATATCTCACGACTGCACAATACCGGTGACGATGACTTTTCCTTTTCTATTCCAGGTCTGTCACGTTTTCGTATCAATGCTTACAAACAGCGTGGTTCTCTGGCAGCAGTCATACGTGTTATCGCTTTCCAGCTGCCGGATCCCGCCGAGCTTTCTATTCCCGAGGATGTCATGAGTATTGCTGATCTGACAAAAGGCATGGTTCTTGTAACCGGATCTGCCGGAAGCGGAAAATCCACAACCATGGCCTGCCTTATAGATCGAATCAACCATTCTCGCGAAGGGCATATCATTACGCTGGAAGATCCTCTGGAATACCTGCATCGACACGATCGTTGTATCGTAAGCCAGCGTGAGATATGCACTGATACGGAAAATTATATTACTTCCCTGCGTGCTACCCTTCGCCAGAGCCCGGATGTCATTCTTCTTGGCGAAATGCGTGATCACGAGACCATTCAGACTGCCATGACAGCTGCCGAAACCGGTCATCTCATCCTTTCCAGTCTGCACACACTCGGAGCCGCAAATTCGCTCAACCGTATCATAGATGTTTTTGAACCATCCCAGCAGCATCAAATCATCATGCAGCTTTCCATGGTACTTCAGGCTGTCATTTCTCAACAACTGGTTCCGGATGTCAACGGCAAAAATATTCCGGTTTTTGAGATCATGCGTCTTACTCCTGCTATCCGGAATATGATCCGTGATAATAAAATTCATCAGATCGACGGTGTCATTTCTTCCAGTCCCGGACAGATGCGCTCCATGGATCAAAGCCTTTTTGAATTGTACAAAAATGGACGCATCACAAAAGAAACTGCCATCAACTACGCAATGAATCCGGAAATGCTCCGCAGAAGACTTGGATGATTTTTTCTTTTGGAAGCTTCCTCACATAAAAAATCCGTCTCAGGCTTATCACCTGAAACGGATTTTTTTATTGCTTATTTTTTTCTGATCATATATCAGTTCTTTTTGCCTCCGAAACGTTTTTTTACAAAAACTACAATTGCTACGATTGCTGCCAGAAGAATAATCACGAATGGAAGAGCGTCATGCAATGCATGACATACTTCTTCTGCGCATCTCTGCAATCCTGCCGGAGGCTATATCAGATGGGGGATTGACTCCCACCACTGATACTGATTTGTTGCTCGCCACCTACAGAGGTGGGGGCATTTCACATCTGATATAAGTTCCCGGTTTCACTGCACCTTATGTGACTCTTTTCCAGATGTCCAACTCGCTACTGTTGTTTCTTTTCCATATTTTCCCTTATTTCAGTGCCAAAATCAACAATAATTCTTTATGACCACCTGCAGGTTTTCTCTTCCCTGAAAAACATTAATTTCAGGATAATATGTAACAGATATGGTATCATGCGCCTGTACAAAATCCACGAATTCCTGTGCTTCTCCAAAATATACTGCATCCATCTTTATTCCATTTTCATCTATAAGAAGCATCTTTGCCACATTCCTGTTTCTGCCCAAAACACGAATCCCCACTGCCCGAAGATTTTTCTGTGCAAACAAAGGTTTCGAGTTCCCTTTACCAAATGGTTCCAGCACCTTTAACTGTTCTGTCAGTTTTTTGGAAAGATAGGAAATCGGCATTGGCACATCGATCATAATTTTGGGAATCAGATCCTGTTCTGTAAGGGTACAGTTATCATTCAGACGTCTGCGGAAAAGTTCTACATTTTTTTCCTCCATTGAAAGTCCGGCTGCCATCGGATGACCGCCAAACTGCATGAGCAGATCACTGCATTTCACCAGTTCCTCATACATAGAGTAGGCCTCGATTGACCGTCCGCTTCCCTTTACTCCATCAGATCCTTTCGTCAGCACAAACACCGGCTTATTATATGCTTCACGGATCCGTCCTGCAATAATACCAGCAAGGCTCTCATGACAGTCTGGAAGATACACTACCAACACTCGGTCCTTACCGAGATTATTTTCCTCAATGCTCTGAATCGCCTGTTCTTTTCCTTGCTCTGTCATGGCTTTTCTGCTCTGATTCAGATCATACAGATCATCCGCAAGCTTCATTGCATCTTCCATATTATCCGCAAGAAGCAGTTCCAGAGATCTTGCTGCTGTATCAAGCCGTCCGCTTGCATTGATACATGGGCCAATAACAAACCCTACATGATATGCCGTAATCTCTGCACCTTCAAGATTATTCACACAAATCAGTGCTTTCAGCCCTTCAAAAGAAGTAGAAGAAAGTTTTTTCAGTCCTTCCTTTACAATGATCCTGTTCTCTCCCTGCAGATCCATGACATCACCTACTGTTGCAATTGCTGCCAATTCAAGAAAATCCCATATCTCATCACTGTCAATCCCCAATCTTTCATATAACGCCCAGATCAGTTTCCACGCAACCACCGCCCCGCAGATATTTTTATTCGGATACAGACAGTCATTCTGTTTCGGATTCACCACTGCATCTGCTTTCGGAATGATCCAGATTCTTCCATCCTCTGTATCGCGGAAAGGAATATCATGATGATCCGTAACGATCACAGTGAGTCCTTCTTTTTTTGCGTATTCTATTTCAGCCGCAGCTGCAATCCCATTATCACAGGTCAGTATCGTATCAATTCCATCTTCCAGTGCTTTATCGATCAGCTGCTCATGCATTCCATATCCATCTTTTACTCTGTCCGGAATGTAAGTATCCACATTTGCATTAAGTCGTTTCAGACCTTTCAACAAAATGCAGGTAGCTGTCACGCCATCTATATCATAATCTCCGATGATTCGGATCTTTTTTTTCTGCGTAATTTTTTTCTGAAGGATCTGCACTGCACGTTCCATATCCTTCATCTTCCATGGGGATGGAATTTCCGCAAGTGTTCCATATAAATAGGAACGAATCTCTTTCATATCCTGTATATCACGGTTTCGTATCAATCTCGCTATCACAGGATCAATTCCAAATTCACTGCCTATTTTTTGAAAATCTGCTTTCTTATTATATACCATCCACTTTTCCATAATGATCCTCTCTGTTTATCAACCTATCCATTATTAAAACACAAATCCCGGGGCAGCAGTCTGTCCCGGGACCTGAGATGTGTTACTGTTCACTCCGTTCACAGCAACTTAATTGTTACTTTTTATGTTTCGGATTATGCATCCTTATTTTCATCATTTGAAGCATTTTCTTTTGCCGCTGCTTCCTGTGCCGCCAGACGTTCTGCTACTCTCTTGCGGTTTTTCTTTTTCGGCTGATCTGAATTTTTCTTTCCGGATTTTGTATCCTGGCTGTTATTATTCTGTTTTGCAGGAGCTGCAGTATTCTTTGCTGCTACAGCCTGTGCAACAGGTTTCTTATAATAGCGTTTCATTACCAGCCACAGAGCACCTGTGATGCATACAGAAGAGTAAGCTCCACAGATAACACCTACCATCAGAGGAGCTGCGAACTCACGTATAGAAGATACACCCATGATGTACAAAACAGCTACCATTACGAAAGTTGTGAAAGAAGTGTACATACTTCTTGTAAGTGTCTGTGTGATACTTTCATTAACGATCTCTTCAAGGTTTGATCTGCTTCCCTTCGTATTCTCACGAATACGGTCGAAGATAACGATCGTTGCGTTGATAGAATAACCTACGATGGTAAGCATGCAGGCAATGAAGGTATTACCTACGGAAATTCTGGAAATTCCATAGAATGCAAATACAACCAGTACGTCATGCAGCAGGGCAAGTACTGCACTGCTTGCGAAACGGATATCTTTGAAACGGAACCAGATGTAAGCAAGCATGCAGAGTGTAGCCACAATCACGGCAACAACTGCATCTCTTCTCATCTCGGAACTTACTGTAGAAGAAATACTTTCTGTTGTGATCAGAGAATCATCTACATTAAATTTCTCAACAAGTGCATTATCCAGTTTCTCACGTTCTTCCTGAGAAAGCGTACGCGTCTTGATAACTACCTGATTTGTTCCTACAACTTTAGTCGGCTGTACATTCTTATCACCTGTAACCTCTTCAACGACAGGAGTTACTTCAGAGTCAATCTGCTTGATATCCATGTCTTCGGTGAATGTTACAGTTGTTGCAGTACCACCTGAGAAGTCAAGTGCATAGTTCAGAGCTGTTCCATCTACGTTGTGATGGATTGCCATTGCAACCGGACCACTTAAGATCAGAATGATGGAAATAATGAAAAATACTTTTCGTTTTCCAACAACATTGAATACTTTACGCTGTTTTGCACGACCGTAGAATTTCTCATCATGGAATCCTACTGCATAAAGAGCATTCATAACAAAACGTGATACAACCAGAGCTGTAAACATGGAAACTACGATACCAAGAGCCAGTGTATAAGCAAAGCCCTTAACAGTACCGGAACCAAGCCACATCAGCACGAGAGATGCGATCAGGGTTGTGATGTTTCCATCGAAGATTGCGCTGAACGCTTTTGAGAAACCGGATTTAATAGAAGCTCTTACAGAGTTTCCGGCTGCGATTTCTTCCTGAATACGTGCGTAAATGATAACGTTCGCATCAACCGCCATACCAATACCAAGAATGATACCTGCGATACCCGGAAGAGTCAGTGTGATGTCAAATGCATTCAATGTAATGAGTACGATCGCTGTATACAGGATCAGTGCCACACCGGCAACAACACCCGGCAGACGATACATAATAATCATGAAGATGATTACAATAACAAGACCGATCAGACCAGCCATAACACTGGTGGAGATTGCTTCTTCACCAAGCTGTGCAGCAACTACGCTGGAACGAAGTTCTTCCAGTTCGATGCTCAGAGAACCGATACGGATATAGGAAGCAAGATTCTGTGCTTCTTCCACACTGGACATACCAGTGATCTGTGCCTGTCCACCTGTGATTGCTTCGTTTACCTTCGGTGCGCTTAAGATCTGATTGTCATAAACGATCGCAATCTGTTTTCCTACGTTTGCTTCTGTAGCATCTGCAAATTTTGTCTTACCTTCATCTGTAAGTGTCAGGCTGACTGCATACTCTCTGGAGCTGTTTTTGTCAGACTGGAATGCACCACCCTGGGCATCTTTTACATCTGTACCTTCCAGAACGACGGATCCGGATTCACGAATCTCGTCCAGACTTCTTGCCAGTACATAACCGCTTCCTGTACTGGAGAAGTTTGCATTACCGTCATCATCTGTCATTGTGATAAAACACAGAGAACCCGGTTTTCCAAGGTCATTCAGAATCGCATCTGCATCTGTAACACCAGGAATCTCTACAGCGATACGGTCGCTTCCTTCTTTGTACACCTGTGCTTCTGTACTGTACTGTTCAACACGCTTCTGGAGTTTATAAACAGTATCTGACATGTCTTCTGCACTTGGGTTGCTGTCTTTTGCCTGATAGGTGATACTTACACCACCAGACAGGTCCAGGCCGGTCTTAATGTTTTTTGCAGAACCGGTACCTGTTGGTCCGAGGCCAATCCCGGCCGTGTAACACAGAAAGACTGTGATAATGGCGGTCAGAAGCAGCACAACAATTCCTTTGCTTTTCTTCATTGTTCTTTCCCTTCTTACATTATTTTATTCCGCTAACGCGGCCTTTATCATGATTGCGCACTCCACTCTCTTACGCTGAAGTTCGCATCCGATACCATAATTGCCATTTATATCTTTCTGAAAATGATAAGCATTGGCAGCACAGCCACCACTGCAGTAAAATCTTGCGAAGCAGTCTTTACAAGCTTCTTTTGTGTAAACATTACATTTACCAAACTTATCACGGATCTCCGGATGTGTGATTCCCTCATCCACATTTCCCATAAGGAACTGCTCTTCACCAACAAACTGATGACACGGATAAAAATCACCCCAAGGAGTTACTGCAAGATACTCGGTTCCTGAACCACATCCTGAGAGACGTTTGTAGACACAAGGTCCACCGGTCAGGTCAATCATAAAGTGGAAGAAGTTGAAACCTTTTCCGGCTTTTTCTCTGGCGATCATTTCTTTTGCCAGTGCATCGTATTCTTCCATGATCTGAGGAATATCCTCTTCTCTGATTGCATATTCCTCTGTATCAGCTGCAACTACCGGTTCAACAGAAATCTGTTTGAAACCAAGATCTGCAAGGTGCAGAACATCTTTTGAAAAATCGAGATTATGATGTGTAAATGTACCACGCACATAATACTTGTCCTGATTTCTGGATTCCGCAAATTTCTGGAATTTCGGAATGATCAGATCATAACTTCCAGCTCCTTTGCGGAAAGGTCTCATATAATCATGAACTTCTTTACGTCCGTCCACACTGAGAACAACATTTCCCATTTCTTTATTACAGAACTCCATAACTTCATCATTGAGAAGAACACCGTTCGTTGTCAGTGTAAAACGGAATTTTTTATTATGGAGTTTCTCCTGCTCTCTTCCGTATGCCACCAGGTCTTTGACAACCTGCCAGTTCATCAGAGGCTCTCCTCCGAAGAAATCCACTTCCAGGTTCTTTCTGGATCCGGAATTGGCGATCAGGAAATCAAGAGCTTTCTTACCCACTTCAAAAGACATCAGTGCTCTTCTTCCATGATATTCTCCCTCTTCGGCAAAACAGTATCGACAGGCCAGATTACAATCATGGGCAATGTGCAGGCACAAAGCCTTTACTACTGTCTGTCGATTCTCTGTAAATTCATCAATAATGTTTTCGTATATATCTCTGGTAAACAGCATACCCTGTTCTTTCAGTTTCTCACACTCGGAAACAGAAGTACGGATATCAGCCTCAGGATACTGATCTTTTAATTTGTCAACAATCTCCTGCTCTGAAAGTCCCTCTTCCATAAAAGGAAGAACTTCGTATGTTACAAGGTCTACCAGATGAATACATCCACTGTTAATATCCAGAACAATGTTATAGCCATTGCTCTGATATCTATGAATCAGACTCATCTTTCTGAAAATCCTTTCCTGTAACTTTTTGTTCATAAGAATAAGCAGCGGATTTCACTCCGCTGCTTACTGAATGTTCTGAACCTGCTTATTTGTTCTCGCAGCTCTGATTTCCTACAGTACAGGAAGTTTTGCATGCTGACTGGCAAGATGTCTGACATTCACCGCAGCCGCCTTTTTTCACTGTGTTCTGCAGATTTTTTGTATTTAATGTTTTGATATGTTCCATTATATATCCCTCCTTATGTATAATTATCTGGGCATAGTATAGCATAAAATCAGCCTAATTAAAAGCATTTTTTTATCAGGAAAGCATCCCTCCAAGGGTTCCTCCTCCAAGACACATAAAAAATGTAGTCACCAGATGTTGGAAGCTCATATCCCACTTTCTCTGTACTGCAAAAGAAACAGCTGCAAGTAACACAAAATAACATAAGCCTACCAGAAATCCCCACCGATATTTATCCTGACGAAGTATCTTTCCTGCCAAAAATCCTCCTGCCAGGCAGGACAGCACATAAATCACTAAAATTCCTACCGTAACCGGCCCTTTCCCTATGTCAAGTTTGAATACCAGTAATGCCAGCAGGAGCAGGCAGACACCCGACAGAAGATATGCCAGAAACAATGATCTCAAAATTGCCTTTACCTTCATAAAAAAGCCCTCCCATATTGAAATATATGGAAGAGCTTTGCTTCATATGTGCAAAATGCTATGCAAAATATTATTTTTTCTTCTTAAGATAAACGAGTACTGCTACAATTACCGCAGCTGCGATGCCAATGATCACAAACGGAAGGATCGGAGTATTATCTCCAGTCTCAACTGCTCCTACAGAATTTCCCTTACTGTCTGCTTCACTCTGGTCAGCAGAATCAGAAGTACTGTTCTGATTTTCAGATGTGGATGCCTGAACAGATGTATTATTCGCAGAAGTGGATGCTGTATTACTTGCATTATTTGCAGTAGTGCCAGATGTACTGCCTGTATTTGTAGAAGCTGCGGCTGTTGCCTGCGGAGTCGTTGTCGCGGTAGAAGTTGTACCTGAAGAATAACTTCCATCTTCAATTTCTTCTCCTACAAGTGCCTTGCTTCCTGCAATTCCAAACGGGCTGAAAGAGTGTGTACTGAATACCATTGTACTGCCCTCAACACTTGGCACGATTGTTTCCATAGCACCACTGTCCAGAAGATGCTCAATTGTATAATCATATCCGGCCTTAACAGGAACTGTCACACTCAGATATTCACCATCTGGGATCTCATACTCTGTATTGTTTTTCAGATCCCATAATTCAAAATCATAAGATTTGAATACATTTGCTTCTGCTTCATTGGTAAATTCATAATTCTCACCACTTGCAGCCCTGAACTGTACGTACCATGGAAGATTGATCCCTGATACAGAAATGCCATTGCATGTGTGATTTTTTTCTGCTATCTGTGCTTTTTCTTCATCAGACGGCTCTGTGTCCTCCTCAACCGACTGAGCTCGGTCATCTGCTGTGATATCTTTCTCTGTTCCATCAAAAATATTGTCTTTATCAGCCTCCGGAGTCACTGTAGGTTCCGGTGTATCTGTCACTGACGGTGTATCTGTCACTGACGGTGCCTCAGTAACTTCTGCGATATCTGCAGGTCCCGGTGTCTCAACGGCCTCTGGTGTATCTCTATTTTCTGACGGAGTTACTGTTACAGCCGGTGCTTCCGTATTCTCAGTAATAATATTGTCTGTATTATCATTATCCGGTGTTTCCGTCACTTCTGTGCTGTCTGTATCTGCGTTATTCTTGTCCTCTGTGGACTCAGAGTCTGCTGTGTTCTCTGTATTTTCCGGGTTTTCCGTTACTTCCGGAGTTACTTCCGGAACAGTAGTTTCCGTATTTTCTTCAGTATTATCTGTCGTGCCGGCCTCTGTGTTTTCTTCTGTGTTTTGTGTCGTATTCTCAGTATCTGCAGCTTCCTGCTCTGTCTGAGCCCCCTCATAATCTGAATCCTTACTGATACTGCTTACAACAACTGTCACACTGCTGTAAATTGCCTCTGACTGCCCATCCCAACCAGAAATCTTCGCCAGATCAGCAGCATTATACGGACGAAATACAACATCATAAGTCTGCACTCTCGCTGACGGTACACAAGACCCATCTGCCCAGGAAAGTGTTCCATAATCACTCTTCGGAAGTGAAATATCTGAAAGAGGAACTGGCTGATCAATCGTAACATTATTCGGGATCAGACTGCTGACCTGTACTGTCGCTGTATCGTCTCCCATTACTGTTGCAAATGAAAACTGACTTGTTACAAGTGCTGCGGTAAGTGCTGCAGCAGCAATAAACTGCACGTTCTTCCTCTTTTTCATCATAATCCTCACACCTCAATCTATATTCATTACTGCCACGCAAAGCCATTATATGCCGGCAGCTTCATATTATTTATGTAATCTTTAAACCAAAAATGTAACTTGTTTCTATATCATATATAATTCGAATTTAAGTACTGTAATATAAAAATATCTATTTTGTCGTATATGAAACTTTTATCTTTTCGTAACTAATTTGTAACACAATATTTTATTTTACGACACAAGCATTATATCACAGTTCTACTTTTTTCGACACCCCCAAATTATTTTTTTTATATTTATCAAGATTACATCATTAGTGAGAATTGAGTGACTATTCTGTTTACTTCTGCAAGAACTTCTTTTATTCCTCTCTCAGACTCTGTCCAATTATCTCTGGTAATGCCATCAACACAACATGGGCATACCCGAAACTCAGTGTCCGGATATGCCCTCTGATAATACATTAAGGCTCTTCTAGCATGATAATTTTTGCAACAAATAATTGCCTTCCTTATATTAATACCAGCCTGATCTGTAACTTTTCTGGAAAACTTTGCATTTTCCCAGGTAAATGTCGCCTGATCTTCCTTCAGAACAGCATCCGCCGGCACACCATTCTTCATCAGTACATCCTTTAAAAATTCCCATTCCGTCTGATACTCTCCATTGTACCGTTTCTGACCAGTCAGTACTCCGCCAAATCTGCCTGCAGAAATACTGTATTTTCCACTCGGCAGTACAAATGGAGCATATTTTTTCGCATACAGCTGTGCCGCTCTCTCTGCCATCTGTGAATAACCATTGCCGGGTACAAAAATAATATCCGCTTTCTCTGGCTTATTTTCTGCAAAAATGAACTTACTTGTTTCTTTTATGAACTCTTCGTACATATTCGATACCTTCTCTTTTGGTTTATTTTGTTACAATGACCGTACTATATCCTGCATCTCTGAGGCGTTGTTCCATATTTATTGCATTTCCGATCTGCTGAAATGCACCAACCTGTACTTTATATAAATCATTTTCATTCAACAGAAATGCCGGATATCCCTGATCTGTCAATTGATAAAGCATACGGTCTGCATTCTCTCTGTTCCGAAATGCACCGGTCTGTACCCGATAATACAAAGGAGCTTCTATCGTTTCTTCCGATAACGTTCCTAGAATTGCGCCTGCAATCGCCTGTGCTATTTCATCTTTTTTCTCATCATATAATGCATTATCCGCATCTGAGTTTATAAATCCGGTTTCAATGAGAAGAGCAGGCATTCTGGTTCTTCGCAGAACGACCAGTCCCGGACGTTCTTTTACTCCTATTTCTCTGAATCCAAGTTCCCCCAGTGCTCCAACAATATTTTGTGCCATCTGATACTTAATTCCACTTTTGTCATATACCAGAACTTCTACGCCCTGATATTGATTATCTTCAGGGCTGCTATTCCGATGAAAAGAGATAAAATAATCTGCACCTGACTGATTTGCGATTCTTGCCTTCTCAAATGGCGTCTGGTAAATATCTTCTGTTCTAGTATATACCACATCCACACCATTGTCTTCAAGGATTTTTCCTACCGCTTGTGCAAGTGCAAGATTATCATCTTTTTCATTTCTTCCATTATATACAGCACCTGGATCCGTTCCGCCATGTCCCGCATCCAAAACAATTTTATAAGCCAATTTTGTATCTCCTGACTGCTTTTTAATTAGTATATGCACACACTGATAAAAAGCATACGGGATAATCAGATTGCTTCAATAATAGCTGAACTGACCAGTTTCCGCATTGTAATGGTACACATAATAGGTAAGAAAATCTTCTTCCGGTGTCGTTTCCTCTACAGTCTCTGCCAGAACCTCTTTTAGCTTTCTTGGATCTGCACTATCTTCGCTGTGTATCATTACTTCATGAATACTTGTAAACACCATATAAAAACTGCCACCAATAAGTTTCCCCAATCGCTGCGCAACTCCGGGTAAAAAAACAGCCACTGCTCCATTGGTCCGGACAGATGTACTCAGACAATTTCCTATTGCATCTTTCTTCAAAGACATATCAAACAGCAGATTCATAAAATTCTCGCCTTCATAATCCAAATTATATAGAAGTTTCTCCCAGCAATAAATTCTTGGTGGCGAAATAAAATACGTATTCAAAAGTGCCTCATTAAACACTGACTGTTCATCCTGCTCCCATTTCTGTAACATATGTTTTTTTATTTTAATGCTGGTACTGCATCCATCCAGTTCTCCCATCCGGGCATATAATACCAGTGCAATATCCCCAACGGTTCGAAAAATTGCATTCTTCAGTTCATCTCGATATTTAACCACATTCATCAGGCGGATAAACAGATCTCCCTTTACCTTTTCGTAACTGTCCAGATTTTTACTTTTCTCAAAACACTCGGAACGAGCAAGCGTATCTAATCTTTTCATAATTTCCTGTATGATATTCTCCATGCTCCATCCATTTTGAAATTCATCATACAGATCTCGCACATAAAGTGCACAGACTTCATAAACGCCTTCCTTCTGTCTATTTTTCAAAAGCAGTCTGTCACCCGAAGTCGGAGGATATTCCTCAGCCTTCTTATAACAGATCATTTCTTCTTCATAAGAAGTTTCCTTAAGAAGACTCTGTCTCAAAGTGTCCACGAAGTTTTCGTAACCGTTTTCCATATTCAATTCCTCATCTTTCCTGAATTATTCGGGCGATCTGCCCATGACTTAAATAGATTTGAAAAAAAGAAGGAAGCAGATGCTCCCTTCAAGAGTTGCTGTATCTAGAGGATACCGCATAATATTGTTTATGTAAAGAAAATTCGTTCGACAAAATTCGTGGATATCGACAATTGTTTTTATAACATTTCTTATTATAAAATACTTTAGAATAAAATTCAGATCAGGTCAGTTTAATTCATAATAATCTGCCCTTTGCCTTCCAGATATGTCAGAAAGCCCTCGCATCCCCTGACTACGTCGCGATATGTAATGTCAAAATTTCCTGTGTACCATGGATCTGCGATATCCCCGTGTTCGTCCGCATAATCCAGCAGAAGGCTTACCTTATTTTTCGCGTCTTTGCCAAGAATCCGAAGCATATTTCTTCTGTTTCGCTCTTCCATTCCAATCAGATAATCATATTTGTCATAATCTGATTTTTTAAGCTGTACTGCCCTTTTCCCTTCACAGGAAATTCCATGTTTCGCCAGTTCACGCTTCGCCGGTGGATATACCGGGTTACCGATTCCATTCCAGATTTCCTCTGTACTCGTCGCCGCAGAGGCGACGTAGAACTGGTCACTAACCCCACGGTTATTGACCATGTCCTTAAATATAAATTCTGCCATTGGAGAACGACATAGTATTGTGTACATATAACAGAAAATCTTTTCCTATCAGTATAACCCCGGCTAAAAGGTCAAGATCTATTACATAGTGCTCTTTATCAATGACAGTGATTTTCTTTGTGTGCTCAATTAAATAGTCTACCTTACTATCTTCAAATTGTGATGAGGCTATGTAAGTGTCAATCTCTTTGTCTATGTTTTCAATTACTGCCTCAATATCCTTAATATCCTCATTCTCTTCTACCGGGATCAAGAGCTTTTGCTGTTCTCTAATCTGATCCTCAAGAGCTGAGTATTTAGCTTTGTAATCTTCCTTAGAGATGATCTCATCTAAGTAAGCCTCTGTCAGTTTGTTTTTCTTTCTCTCAAGCTGTTCAATGGCTTTTTGTGCCGCCTCACTTTTATCCTCAATCTGTAATGAGGCTTTCAGCTTATGGAGCCATTCCAGCATAGAGGACTTTACCGCTGACTTATTTACTATCAGATTCTTAGAGATCTCTGAGTAAATCTTTCTCACCTTTACAGAGGTGGTAGAAACTCCAGTACACTTAATATCACCTTTAGCCATTTTAGAGGAGCAATGCCAGTTTACATAGCCGTTTGAGTTGTGTTTCCAGAGTTTGCCGCCGCACTTACCACAATACAGCTTACTACTTAGGGGATTAGAGTAAGCATTTACTCCCCTTTTCTTTCCGGTCTTTGCTTTGAGTCTCCTCTGTACTTCGTCAAACATTTCCTCACTGACATAAGCCAGCTCTGGAGCTGGTATCCTAACCCATTGCTCCTCAGGCATCCTCACGATTTTCTTTTTATCAAAATCGTGGTGGTGATGTCCCATCACAATTATACCTTTTGCTTTCTCATTTTTCAATATTCTACCTATACTCTCAGTAGTAAAAGGTTTTCCCACACTATTTCTGTATCCGTTTTCATTTACCCAGTCTCTTACTTTCCTGAGGCTGTTCCACTGGAGATAAAGCTCAAAGATCTTTTTACCCAGCTCAGCCTCTTTCTCATCCTTTACCCATTTACCATTTATAATTTTAAAGGCTAAGGACTTACCGTTACCCATTGCCGCTATTTCCTCTCCAGCAAGAGCTCTCTCAACTCTTCTCCTGTTGGCGTTATTCAGTTTCTTACTCAGATTTCTACTGTACTCCTCAGCAATGATAGCTTTTATTCCTGTTATCAGAGCATCCTCTGACGGGGTAAAAAATTTGTTATCCAGATACATAAATAGTTTTAAGCTGTTCTTAACCAGATTATCCACAAAGAGATACCAGTCAAGAGTATTTCTCTGGAGTCTTTCCTGATCCTTGCAAACGACAATATCAAACTTATCCTCTGTCATATCAGCTAAGAGGCGTTTGTAGTCACTTCTCCTCTTTGTGGTAGTGCCACTCTTGCCCTCATCTATGTACTCTCCCACCAGTATCCAGCCGTTTTTACTTATTACATCTCTGTTCTCCTGTATCTGTTTTTCCAGAGCGTTAAGCTGTTTCTCCTCCTCTGTAGAAACTCTTGCATAAAATACCGCTCTTAATCTTTCCTGTACCATCCTGTTTCCTCCTGTTTGATAGAATTTGTACAGGTTTGTCATAATATCTCATAGTTATTATACACCTTTTTGATACTATGTAAACCCATTACTTGTTATTTGAGTAATAACCAGAGATACTCCTCATTTTTAGACAAAAAAAATAGGGCTATCAGCCCTTACACTGATAGCCCTCTCAAAATAACCCTTTTGGATTATAAGAGTGTCAAATCTTCATTCTTTACCCAGCTTACAATACCGCCAAGTAAACACTTACCTGTACCGACCTGAATAACCTTGTACTCAGATCCCTTAACAAAACTTGCGATTTTCTGACCTGTTGCATAGTGAGTAGCGGATTTATTAACCCGTACTCTACAGCCTACACAAAAGCTCTTTGTACCCGGTAGCTTAAGAACCTGTCCCACATTGATGAGATCTTTGTTCTTGATGTTATTCAGGTCAACTAATACCTGCACTGTAGTTCCGTATTTCTTAGCAATCTTTGTAAGATTGTCTCCAGCCTTTACAGTATAGGTCTGTGAGCTTGTATTTTCCTTTGTAGGCTTTTTATCCTCTTTCGTGGTAGAGGTGTTAGCCTTTGCGTATTTAGGTCTTGCAAAGCCACGAATATAGCCCCAGCCGATAGCTACAGTTCTATGACCTACAATACCGCCGCTCATGTTACCCTCTGTAGTCTCAAAATTCTTAGAGCCTACAGATCTTACAACGCCGATATGGTCTGAATAACCATCATTAGGCTGAGTAGTATCATCCCAGTTAAATACTACAATGTCACCTTTCTCCGGGGTAATGGTTCCATCTTCAATCCAGATCCCGGCTTTCTGGAAGAGTTTAACGTGCTCTTCAACTCCACACTCAGTACCGCCGATAAGATCCACGGCTCCAGCTTTAATAAATGCCGCTGATACTGTAGTGTCACAAAACTGATCCGAATAGTTTACTGCATAGCCACGGGCTAAAGGCTTGTGACTGTTATACAGATCAATGATAGGCTTGTGAGTTCCTTTTGCTCTGCTGAGTCCTACCCAGCCATCCATAATATCAATAATCTGCTGTGCTGTTACTCCCATGTTAGTTTCCTCCTCTTTGCTATTCACCTTAGTTTTTAAGGTGTTGTAAACGAATTTCTGACGGGACTTGTAAGCCCCTACCTGATTACCTGTATCTGTACAGCAAGCTGAGTAAATGTGATCCAGAGTGTAAGGTTTCTGAGTCTTACCCAGCACTCTCTTTACTGCACTTAAGCCGCCATGATGTCTGAAATTGGCACACATCATAAGAGCCGCCTGATCTGTTACTCCCAGCTTTTCAGCCTCAGCAACATACTTTTTCATTTGTTCTCTAACAAGACTGTCCTGTACCTCTTTTCCGGTATCTGAGGAGATAATCTTAACGATTGTCTTAGCCTTTGCTGAGCTCTTCTTTAACTGGTACTTGCTCCAGTCTGCACTCTTGAGATCTGCCGCAATTTCTCCTTTAGAGTCCAGTTTTGCGAAAGTATCAGGATCTTTCTCTTTAATCTTCTGGAGGAGTGTTTTAGCCTCCCCAGCAAACCACTGTCCGGCTCCAATGGTAATAGCTGTCTCACTTGAGGAATTTGTATAGGCTTCTGTAAAATCGTCATAACGACAATTTCCGTAAACCTGTCCTCCTGTCTCTACTGCATAAATGATCTTGACTAAGATCTCTAAATTTTCTTTACTTAACACTGCCCTCACTCCTTTCAGGCAAAAATAAAGAGAGCACCGTTGAAAGTGCTCTCCCTGTCTTTCTACATCAATCAATCTTTAGCTTTTGTCTGTACAATAAGCTGGTTTGTGAATACCGTTACACCTGTTACAAGGATACCCTGAATGATAGCCTCTACAATCGGGATACCAGCCGTAAAGCTGAGGGCTACAGCACCGCCCACACCCAACACTAACAGGATCCACGGGATCTCCCAGTCTTTGACCTTAGGCGTACTTTTAATCATCATACCGATAATGTACAGTACAGGTACTAAGATCAGCATTTTATCAATTAAAAAACTCTGAAAATCCATTTCCTTTTACCTCCAAAAATCTTATTTACAGTGAGTAATAATCTGAGGAATATCACTGTAATTATCCTCAGATAGATAAAGCGGATCACCTCCTACTTTAGCCCCACCTGTACGGCTAAAGAACCCAGTACAATAGTTACTAACCCGGCTACAAGTAACCACTTGAATTTCTCCCACTTGTCACTGTCTTTACCCTCCAGCTTGTTAAGTCTTTCGATTGTATCGTTAAGATCCTCTCTCATATACTTAACCTCTGTGGCAAGTTCTTTGATAGCACCTATGAGATTATTATTCTCTTTAATCTCCTGATCGTACTCATCAAGTCTTTTGGTATTGCTTTTTGCTCTTTGCTCAACTTCTGTAAGTCTGTGCTCAAAGTCAATATCTCTATCCTCCACTCACTGAGATCCTCCTTTCTGCCAGAAATAAAAATGAGGGTAACAAAACTGTTACCCTCAACCTCTCAGGCTTATTTTACTCTGCCAGCTCCGGGACTTCCAGATCAATCAGGATCTCTTTTACTTTGTCCTTGAGGACTGCCGGAACCTCTGCAAAGGTTTTCTTACCCTTAATGATAAGGGTTGCATAAATTACAGCCATGACCGCTACCTCCTTTCGTAAGATTGTTTTAAGGATAAGACTGAACAACATCAAGCCTCACCGCCTAAAATCTCCTCAACCTGTTTCCTGAGTCTCTCAGGAACATCTTCCAGAGTTTTTAAACCCTTTCGGATCAGATCAGCATAAATCTTAGCCATCTCTCACACCTCCTTAAGAAATAATCTGCTCATAGACCTCAGCAAGAGCAAGCTGGAGATCTGTAGCCTGTTGATCCAGAGAGTCATTTTTCTCAGCCATGAGCTTAATATACTCATCTTTCTCATAGACTTCCTCTGTCTCAATCTTCCACCCGGTAAATCCCGGCTCATTTTCTGTACCGGGTTCCTCAACACGGGTAATACCAGATCTGACAATTACAGTCTCCTCAGTGATCTCCAGAGCCTCAACCTTATCCGCACTGGACATAACATCTGTAAACTTCTGCATGATCTTTTACCTCCCTTTCATAATAATCTTGCATATATTCTATAAGAGGCTCTATGTACTTTTTCGATAACCTATAGCTATCACAATTTCCAAGCCAGCCTTTATAGCTATTGAACGAACACCACTCACTATAAGTAGGTGGTATGTTATTTTCCATTTTCTTTCTACAAGCTCTCATTTTCCGCTTAAAATTGATAGCGGTACTCTTCCTGAGTAATGTATATTCTCCAAAGAACCTGTAACCTACAAAGTCAACACCTCTCACTTTTGTAGGGAATATCTGATAATTGCCTTTAATACTTAGGTGTAAATAATCTCTTGTGTAAGCCGTTACTCTCTTATGAATTTCGTGTAACTCCTCTTTTGTTGAGGCGAAAATAACCACATCATCCATATACCTGTAATAGTGCTTAACGTGTAAAACTTCCTTAACCCAGTGATCGAAAGAACTAAGATAAAAGTTACCGCTGTATTGGCTCATGTAGTTCCCTATCGGGATCCCTGTGTTAGGATCAACCTCTACCTCTCCAGATAGAGATAACTCAATCAAATCATCCGCTGTAGCTGTGTTGATACTATCCGCTATTTCATCCAGTACCCATAAGAGCTCAGGATCTTTAAATACTTTCCTGTATTTCTGTTTGAGGACTTCGTGATTTATTGACTGGTAAAAGTGGTGGAGATCAATCTTATAACAATATCTTGTGTTCTCCTCATCAGTGAGGAGTATTGATGGAACCCACACGGATTTCTTTTTACCGTCTACAATCTTTGTTTTGTAGTGTCCTCTGAGATCATCTACTATAGGCTGTATCCCTTTTCCGGGAATTGCACTATATGTATCTGTTGTCATATTTGCCAGTAAAAACGGCTCTATAACTTGTAAGATAGCCCACTGAGCTATCCTGTCAGGGAAGAATGGTAACTTATAAACATCTCTCTTTTTCTTGCCCTCATTTAAAATAAAGATCTCATATTCTGAGGTTTTAAATAAATGATTTCTGAGCATATACTGTAGTCCGGCTAAATAGTAAAACGGTCTTTTCTCAATCTGCTTTACTTCTGTGTACCAGCCTTTTCCTGACTTAGCATTTTGGTAAGCTCTGTACAGGTTATCCATACTGCATATAGAGTCAAAGAGATCTTTTGTACCTGTCATTTTATTTATCCACCCTGTATTTTATTGTATGTACCAAAGGGGAGCCGACCTTTATTGGTATTCCTAAACGGCATTTCAAGGATCTTTGTTAATCCCCTTATCAGCACCCCTTTACATACTTTTTACCCAGTCCGGGAGGCTCCCGTCTGTTTTATGTTTTGCCAAGAGGCAAGGTCACTAATTCTCAGTATTTTCAAATTTTTCTTGATTTTCACAAGGGTACATAATGCAACTGACCGCTGATATTACGATTACGATTACCTGAGGTATTATTCACATTCAGATAGAAAGGTGAGCAATTACTGCCATTATTCCATTTACCGCCAAGTTGAGTAACTATAAAGCCAACTCTATTAGTGACCTATGAAAACAGGGAGCCTTTCAGCTCCCTATTATTCAATCAATATTAAATTTATTTTCCCTCAGCCTTAAGCCGCCATAACCTTATACAGATACTTAGGCTTATCTGCCTGAGGTACATACAGCAACCGACCGCCGACACCACGATAACGATGACCCGAGGTATCATTCACACTCAGATAGAAAGGCGAGCAATAACTGCCACTATCCCACTTACCGCCAAGCTGAGCAACCAAAAAGCCATTGTAAGCATGGTTCTCCCAGTGATAAGCACCTACAAAGTTACTTGCACCTTTACACTCAGCCGGGAGGAAAAGATAAGGGTGAGCCTCATCATAGCCGAACTTACTAACCCAGCCGCCAGCCTTAGCCATTGTAAAGCCTGTGTTCTGGTAGTTCTCTTTTGTATCATCTACCATAGTCAGGTTATCAGGATTAACATAAGCGTTCTGAATGTCTTTACATTCAATGTTAATACCGTCCAGCCATGTCCAGATATTTCCCCAGAGGTTTTCCTCTCCTCTATAAGATACTGAGCATTTACCGTTAGTACCTGTAGGATCAATACCGGACTTGTTACCAAGAGCACTTGTACCACCTGTATTAAGAGCCATGTTAGAGGCTCCATCATCAGTAAGACTACAAACTCCCTGACCTACCTTAGACTGAGCGTCAAGGTGAGCATACTCAACCATCATAAGGATCTGAGTAATTGAGAGAGCAAAGATATTGTGAAGTCTCCAGCCTTTACCTCCGGCTGTATTGTCTGCCTCAACTCCTGTATTTCTGTTATCTGCAAGAGCTCTTGTGTTCTTTCTTGTGAGGCTCTGAGTTTTACCTGAGCAAGGTTTAGCTCCGGCAATACTACAGAGCTTATCTCCTGTAGAGGCTGTAAAGTCTGCTACCTGAGCATCATCCAGAATATAAGCACCCTCAGAGGTATCATACAGAGATCCCTCAAAAGCTGAGAGGTAGATAAAATCCTGTTCCTGTCCATTTGCCGCCTCAAATTCATCAATAACGATAAATCCCGGCTTAGCTACTGGAGAAACATAGTAACGGGCTTTGTCAAACTGGTAGCCTCTTCCATAGGTAGCTTTACTCATAGAGAGCGGTACAACCTTAACCCAGAATTTAGGCTGTTTTACCATGACCTGTACCAGAGTACCTACAGGGAAGTTTTTAGTTACCGCCGGAGTAGATTCTCCATTAGCCGGAGTAATCTCTACATTTACCGCCTGTACCAGCTTTCCGGTTTCTGTGTACTGAGGATCCCCATAAGATCCCAGCTCATAACCATCATCAGAAAGGATAACTCTCTTTCTACCTCCCCACGGGGTAAGGCTATCGAAAAACTCTCCCTCTGAATGTCCTACAGCTCCAGCTAAACGGGTACATTTCTTATTTACAAAGTCTACCTCAACTCCATAAATATCCTCATCCATGTAACCTGTATAACCTTTCAGATCATCAATCTGATTCTGTAAATCAATAACCTGAGATACAGTAGCCGCCGCCGCTGGATCTACGGTAACTGTTACGTTTGCCGCATTTCCTACAGTAGTTACCATGTTCATAATCAGGGATGATACACCAACCCCATTATAAGGCGGCATATAGTCCGGGGTGGATACTGATTCATCTACAATACATACACTGTAGAGGATATCTCCCTCAGCCGGATCTACTGCATAAAGTCCTACAGTTCTAACATAATAGCCCGTCTTAAGAGCCGTGTTAGAAAACTGAGTGCTTACCTGTACAGTAGCATCATTTTTCTTTGTAATGTCTGCAATCAGAGCCTCCTGTTTAATCCCTGACAGGGATGTAAGTCCGGCTAACTGTTCCTGTTTGTAAGTAGTATCAGATGTACAGATCTTACTAAAATTAAGTTTTGTTTTTCCTGACATAATCTTACCCATCAGGGCTACACCCTTTTTAGTAATGACCGCTGATTTATACTGTGCCATTTTTAAAGTCCTCCTTTATACTGTAATTACTTGTGAGGTACTTACTGCAATTCCTACAGTTTTCTCCTCATTCAACTCATTTACTGAGTTAATATCATTTGTTACTGTCTTACTTACCGCTTGTGCCGATCCAACTCCCGGATAGAGAGTAAGCTCAGAACTATAAGACTCAGAGATATCATTTGTGATAACACCCTCTGAGGCGGTAAGAAATGGATGAGCAATATACAGCCCTTGCTCAAGAGGGTACTCTTCTTTTATGTCATTGGTTACGGTATAGCTCATAGCTGTTACACCGCCAACTCCATAGTAGATCCCGGCGGATCCCTCCCCCCTGAGAACGTTCTTGAGATCAAGTACCAAGTTAGCCGGGAGAAAGTAGTCAAGCATCCGTGTAATTTCATCAAAGATACCATAGCCTCCTACATTCGTGATAATATGGATCAGGTATTTTTTGTAGTCAGAAATTATCTCATAGTTACCAGCTCCACACAGACTCTCCAGCCTATTTCTAAGCTCTCCCTCTGTGTATGGTTCCTTGTCATTCCAGTACACATAAAGACGGGCTTTCCTTTGCTCCAGAGTATCCTCAGCCTCCGGGTAAATCCCGGCTATTTTTTCCAGCCTCTTAACTCCGTACTCATCCGCTGTCTCAATAAACAGATTCTTTAAGGCTCTATCAGTTTCCCCATAAAGCCTTAAAAATTCCAGATCCTCAGTTTTTGCAAGCTCCTGAAATTCACGGATCTTTCTGAGCTCTTTGATCCAATACTTGATAATCTGAACATTATCACGCATTTTTTACCACCCCCGTTTCTGAGGGTACGGGGATCTCATCAGAAGCAAGAGTTAAGTTATCCGCTACCCCGTTTATCTTTGTATCAGAAATATCTACAATACCCTCAATTTTTAAGAGCCTTGCCTCAACCTGAGTAATTCTGACACTTAAAAAAGACTGGTTAGCCCAGTCCTTTCTCATTTCTAAAAGATAGTCCTCAATGGCGGCTTTGATGTCCTCACCCAGCCTACTCCATGAGTAACCCTCTTTGTAAACGATATTCACGGTAACAGTAATAGGAACCTCCTTAACGGTCACTACTGTAACAGTGTGACCTATTGGAGCTATGCCGGATCCGTTACCTCTGTCAGATAAAGGATCCATAGCCTCTTGCACCTCATTTACTAAGGTACTGGAGGCTTTGTTAAATTCACTGTTAATAATAATCAGCTTAACAGTTCCTCCTCCGTCCCATGCCGGGATAACCTTTGTAGCTCCTACACCGTTTAACTTGTTTGTCTTTTCTTTGTAGTCCTTTTTATTCCCTCCAAAAGGTGCTGTCTCAAAACTGGAGAAATACCGGGCTCTTAATACCTCAGTGTCCTCCTCATCCTCAGCCGGGATAAGAACCTCTGTAAGTCTTGCAACTTCCAGATTAGTAATATACTCAATGGCGGTAAGATCTCCAAAGTGTTTATTACCATCTGTACCTACAGTCTCACACTCCATCTGATACAAATAAGTACCAGAGCCGTCCTCCTCTGTAGGATTTCCACGCCCTATATATTTCTTTGAAATATAGTTGAGCTCATCCAGAGAAAAACGCTGACCTACTCCAATGTCAACATTAAACTCTCCCTGTAAGACCGCCGCTGTAGCCGGGTAAGGAGTGATACCACGCTCTTTACATCTGAGTATCAGGTTATCCCTGTCACAAGTATCAGCATATCCCTCTCTTATGAGTCCATCCAGCTCAGTATAGTGAATAGCAAATTCCAAGCCAGCCGGAGCTATAGCGGTATATAATACGGATCCCTCTGTCTTGTCAATATCATCTCTTGTATTGACAAGCATCCGCTCTAAGATCTCCTCATAGGTCTGATCCTCATACATCTATTTCCACCTCCCCTAAGTCTGTGAGTAATGTAAATGTAATGTGGAGCTTATCTTTCTCCACGGTTACTGTTAAATCCTGTATTCCAGTGATGTAAGGGTGTTGAGTAACACACTCAGTTATCATCCTCTCAACCTCACTCTCAAGGTATTCCTGAGTGTATGAATAACCTAAGAGATCTGTGTACTCCTCACCATAATCCCACGAAAATATTAACCACTCATACCGCTTAGTTCTAAGTGCAAGCTGTACCCACATCTCTATAGCATCCAGCCCCTCAACAATATTCCCGGTCATTTTCATAGTGGTAAAGTCTATCTCAAAATCTCTTATTGTGTACTCTTCCTCCTCAGTGCTGATCTCCTCACCGAACTCCTCAGCATCATCAAAAGGAAATAAGCCTCCTGTATCACTCATGGTTTCACCACCCTTTCAAGGATCACATAGGTAGTGTTATCATTACATTTCATAACTGCTACCAGATCTCCCTTTTTAAGCCCGGAGGATCTCACCGCCGGGTTAGTCTTTGTAGTGGTTTCACTTCCAAAGTTGACACTTGAGACATAAGGAGTTTTCAAAGGAAATTGATACCCAGCCATGAGGTGAGCCGCTATATAAACATCATCTCCATCCAGTACCAGCCCATCAATTTCCACTGAGGTAGCACTCCTCATAGTTCCGATATAGAGAGTTTCCGGGTTATCCTTTGAGCCCTCCTGTCTCATAATCTCCATGAGATTAGCACAAGTCTGATCTGCTTTAGCCATGTATCACACCTCCTTTGTATCCATTGCTTTTTTAAACTCAAGGGTAAGCGTCATAGTATGAACACCTTTTTCCCATACATGGGTATCTCCTGTAATCCAGAATAAGCCCTTTAAGCCTGTAGCTTTGTCCACAACTGCAATCCCATTACCAGTGATAGCCCCCATCATCTTGTTACCCAAAGCCTTGATAGTGGCGGTCTTATCAATACCGTGTAACTTTGCTTTTGCTGTTGTAGTGGCATTTTTATTTTTCTCTTTTGTGTAGGTTTCCTGAAAAATACCATATTTCTGATTTCCAGTATTTTGTACTACACCAATCTGTTTACCGTCACCGTCATAGATCCGAACTTTATTAACCATATTCTCAAGGGTTTCCTTGAAAGCTGACTCTGTAATGTTTGTATCCTCATCCAGCTCATAGGTACAGATTGTAGCTCCATACTCAACTACATTCAGTTTTCCCTTACTTGCCCTAACCATATAGAGCTTTTTGTTGACCTGATGAGCCTGAGTATAAGCACTCATAATAATGTCATAGATTGTTTTATCCTTGACTATGAGTTTTTGACTATGTCCCGTCTTTGCTAAGGATCCTGTAGGGATCTTAAGATCATCACACACAATCTTTGTGATCTTCTCAGCCGTTTTACCTTTAAAGTTATAGGTGGCTTTGCTCTTCTTTGTGTAGTAGCAAAGATCATAAGCTGTATAAGTGATGTTCCCGGTCTTACTGCTTCTTTCACGCTCAACAATAAACCCTCTAAAGTATTCAGTCTTTAAATCATCTGAATACAGATAGAGGGTTTCTGCCAGCTTTAAATTAAGCTGTTTGATATTCGGATCATAAGGGGCATTTACTACAGTGATCTCCAGTTTTCGGGTTACTTGCGGCTTAGAGCCGCCCCACTCAATAGAGATCACATAATCTGTAATATCATTCGTCAACTTGTGAAGAATTTTCATATATGACCTCCTTTTATGGGATTGTCAACTTCTGACCGGGATAGATCAAATTAGGATTTTTAATCTTGCCCCGGTTAGCGTTGTAAATCTTTGTGTATTGAGCACCATTACCATAAAACCTCTTAGCAATATTCCAAAGGCAATCCCCACTTTTAACAGTGTAGGTCTTTGTCTTTTTCTTATTGGAGGTTCTTTTAGGTGTGCTCTTTTTGGTAGTTTTCTTTTTCTCTTTGAGCTTTGTCTTTTTGATTTCTACCGCCCTGTATTCTTTCAGGGTAAGATCATAATAAACATCTCCTGTCCCATCCTGTTCCCCGTATTTCAGAGTTTCAATAGTGACAGGGAAGTTTATCTTAGTCCCGGTAATAATTAACTGTACGGGCTTTCCAGAGCTTTTCCATGTCCTCAACTTATGAATATAAGTGTAAGGAGCTTGTCTACCAGAATTGTTAGCGTAGTTCCTGTTACGTTTAGGAAAGTGGGAGGATATTGTACCCTCCCTTAAACTCCTCTTTCCCAAAAGGTTTACCTCACCAATGCTATTTACATTTACTGAGGTGTTGTTATGCTTTTCTGTAAAGGTGAAAGACTCAGGATTTACAGGTAGCATAAATTTGTCAGAGTTTGACTTTTTTAACCAAAACTCCATGATCCTCCTCCTTTACTAAGCCATTGTCTCCTGAACCTTGCGGAGCTTTCTTACCATCTCTTCCATGATCTCATCAACATCCGCTGTCTCTGTGAAAGTAACATTCTCAAACTTGATCTCAAGAGGTCTGTTATCTCTTGCCTGTTTGGTTTCCTGTTTGGTAAGAAGTTTCTCTCCCTCATGTGCCAGAATTGGAGTACCGTCCTCACGGATCTCTCCTGTACCCATTGCTCTACTAACCATTCTCACTCCCCTTGTGGATCGTTCATACTGGTTAGCTTCGTTCTTAGTCAGGAGCTTTTCTCCCTCATGTGCCATGATAGGATAGTTGTCATAAGGTACACGGTCTACACCCATTGCTCTACTTGCTCCACCAGCACCCTTAGGCATACTTGCCGCCGCACTTGCCGCACGACTTACCGCCGACTGGATACTTGCCGCCGCACTGTTTACAGCCGCCGCCGCTGAGCTTGCCGAACTTGATATACTTCCCATTGCTGAGGAGAATGATCCAGCAAGTGAGGACAATGTACCAATGATAGAACTGCTGTAAGAGGAGATACCACTCTGAGCACTTGCAAAAGCACTCAATGTAGAACTCCAGCCGGATACTGTAGTTGATACAATGCTATTCATACCTGAGGACATTCCAGAGCTAAGAGTTGTAAGAGCTGTCTGGATAGCTGTCATAGCTGTAGTGAGAGCTGTCTGAGCTGTGGTGAAAGTCTGTGTAATTCCCGTCCACCCTGTTGTCAAACTTGTGTTAAGGGTAGTAATGCCAGTAGTCAAGGTAGTAAATACCTGATTAACTCCTGTCCACCCTGTAGTTACTGTTGTAGAGATCTGAGTAAACGCTGTTGTAAACGCTGTACTCAACTCTGTGAGAGCTGTAGTCACTGTACTGTTAGTAGTACCGATACCCTCAGCCCCCGTGTTATAGGCTTCTGAGATAGAAGTCCATGCACTCTGTACTTGAGGAGCAACCTCATTCATCTGATCGAAAGCTGTTTGATAAGAGGCTACATTTGCCTCAGCCGTAGGAGCTGAGTTTCCAACCTCCTCAGATCCACCAGAGAAGAAATCACAAATATTTCCCCAAGCGTCCCCGATAAATGAGCCGACACTTTCAAGAGCACTTGTTACTGTCTGTCCAATTCCGTCAAGAACTGAGCCGACTCCCTCAAGAGCCCCGGAGAGTAACTCTTTTCCAGTATCGAAAGCACCGGAGATAGTAGTCCATGCTCCCTCTACAATCGGAGCTACAGCATCAAGAGCACCTGAGAATACATCACCGATACCCCCCACTACAGAACCGATACCGGAAACCGCCGTGGAAATTGCTGAGCTTGCTGTGTCGAAAGCACTCGTGATAGCCGACCAAGCTCCCTCTGCTATGCCCTGAGCACCCTCAAGACCGCCGGAGAAAAAGTCTGCTATACCTGAAATTACGCCGGAAATTGTACTTACCACCCCGGAGATTACACCGTTTGCTGTCTCAAAGGCTGACTGTATAGCCCCCCAAACTGTAGAGACAACCCCGGAAATAGCTGAGAAAATTCCCGAAAATACGCCAGACAGTGTAGAGATTACGGATCCTACCGTACTGGATGAGGAGGATACTCCCTCTGATCCACTGGAGAAAAATCCTGTAATAGCCGACCATACTGACGATACAATAGAGCCGATAGTTGAGAAGATACCAGAGAAAACACTATACAGTGTTGAAATCACCCCGGAGATCACACCTACCACACTACTGATAATGCTACCAGCCACACTAAAAGCTGACTGGATCACGCTCCAAGCCGCCGATACAATCGGAGAAATAGCTCCGAAAATTCCAGAGAAAACACTCTGCAATACCGAAAGGATACTGCTGATAGTGTCAATCACCGCAGAAATTACGGTTCCGGCTACCTGAAAAGCTGTGCTTATTACACTCCATACCATAGGGATATATGGAGCCAGAAAACTAAATACTGACTGTACCCCACTCCACAAAGTCTGGAGAACAGGTACGATAATACCGACTACCTGACTTATCAAGTTTCCGGCACTTGTAAAGGCTGGTTTTATTCCCTCCCATGCTGACTGAATGTAAGGAGAAATCTGATCGAAAATCTGAACAAAATAATCTTTTAGCCATCCAATAGCTGAGCCTATAGCCTGTGAAGCTGATAACAGGAATGATCCAGCACTTTCAAACGCTGAGGAGATCATGCTCCAAGCGTCTGACACTACAGGAGCAATAGCCCCCATCACACTCTCCACGATACTCAAGATAGCATCCAGAGCCGGAGAGATCACATTTCCAGCCGCCTCAAAAGCTGTCCCGATAAATGAAACCGCTGTTGAGATCACCGGGGCTACAGCGTTAATTACAGTCTCAATAGCTCCCATGTGGTTCGCTACTACCTGTACAACTTTCTGTATAGCCTTACCGACCTTATTAGCCGCCGCTGATACTGGAGGAGCTATTTTTTGAATAACCCCTGTCAAGCTGTTTACCACTCCCACCACAATAGGCTGAGCCGCTACAAAAATGTCTGTAGCTGTCTCAATCAGAGGAGTGATCCCGGTTACTACTGCCGCTGTTGCGTTTGTAATTCCCGGTAATACACTGATAACTGTACCAGCCGCCGCAGATACCGCCGTTTTCAGTGAGCTAAAAGCTGTTTGAACCATCCCCAGACTTGCCGCCGCCAGATTAGCAAATGAGCTAATAATAGGGTTATCCATGTTTAGGGAGGTAGTTGTAGTTGTAGTTGTAGTTGTCTCAGGCTGTGAGCTTGCCGCCTCAGATTGTGAGGTATCAGCCGCCTGAGTATTCGGGACTTGAATTGTCTGACCTGTAAAGATCTTATTAGGATCCGGGATGTTATTGTACTCAGCAAGCTCCTGATAAGTTGTTTTATACTGCTTTGCAATAGCTGAGAGAGTATCTCCACTCTGCACCGTGTACTCTACATACTTAGAAACCTCTGAGGCTACATCTCCTACCCCAGCTCCAGCCTGTTTTACCGTAGAGGCTACATTGCTGACTGAGGTTGTTACCGTTTTCATGGAGTCTGGTAACAGATCCATTAAACCACTTGACAGACTCTTTACTATAGAGGCTCCAGCCTGTTTTACCTTAGGAGCTCCTGTTTCAATAGCTGTCTGAATGGCTGAGGGGATAGCTGAGAACACATTACCAATCATAGGGATAGCGTTATCAAACGCAAATGTAACAGCACTCTCAACCAACTGTGACATTGAGGTTTTTACATCACCGCCAATAGCCATGTTACCTAAGAGATTTTGAGCCGCCGCTTTCATGGAGTTAAATGATCCACTGAATGTAGTAGCCGCCTCTTTTGCTGTTGTTCCCGTAATATCAAGGTTCTCCTGAATTGCATGGATAGCGTTATATACATCTGACAGATTGTTTATGTCATACTTCTCACCAGTAAGTTTCTGAGCATCTGTAAGGAGTCTCTCCATCTCTGTCTTAGTACCGCCATATCCCAGCTTTAAGTTATCCAACATGGTATAGTTCTGCTTAGCAAAACCCTGATAAGCGTTCTGAATGTCCTCCATGTTAGTACCCATCTTGTTAGCATTATCTGACATATCAACTACAGCCATATCCGCAACCTGAGCCGCTTTCTGAGTATCTCCACTCAAAGAGCTTAACAATGACGCTGAGAAAGCTGTTACTGTTTCCATGTAGTTATTTGCTGACAGTCCGGCGGTCTGGAAAGCCGCATCAGCGTTAGCCTTTACAATTCCAGCACTGTCTTTAAACAGTGTCTCAACACCGCCTATACTCTGCTCCAGATCAGCACCCTGACTAAGAGCACCGCCCATAAAAGCTGTAGCACCAGCCCCGGCAATACCTACAGCAATGGTTACACCCTTTGCAAGGGTTTTCAGTACCCCACCAATCTTACTTAAAACAGAGCTTGCGGCATCTCTGACCTTAACCAGAGGAGCCGCTATTTTATTCCCCAAATTGGAGAGCTTATTTCCAATGTTACTAATAATCCCGGAGGCGGTATCTTTAATCCTAATAAAAGGACTTGCTACCATCCTACCTACTGACCGGATCTTAGTAGATACACCGGATACTACCCGGGAGGCTGTATCTCTCACCCGGATTACAGGACTTGCTATAGTCCTACCTACAGTCCTCAGGTTATTCCTCACTCTTGTAAGGGCGGCTGAGGCTGAGTCTCTCAGCCTCACAAAAGGAGCCGTTACCTGAGATCTGATATTATTCAAACTATTACGGATCCGGTTAAGCCTGTCAGTAGCCTGATCTCTTAACCTGACAAAAGGGGCGGCTACTCTGCTACCAACACTGGAGAGTGTTGATCTTATGCTTTGTAGCCGCCTACTTGCTTCATCTCTTAATCTGACTACTGGAGCCGTTACGGTATTCCTCAGGCTTGCCAGTCTCTCCCTCAACGCTGATACACGCTGTTGAGCTCCTGAGTCATTGACATTAACCCTTGCATCTACCGGATCCCTTAATCCATCCAAATTCTCTCTGAGCTGTTCAGTCTCTCTTTGAGCCTCAGAGGTATCAGCTTCTACTGTAGCCGTGGTATCAGTGCCGTTTACCTGATCCAGTACCTCCTGTATCTGGTCTACTTGCTGTTGTGCCGCTGAGGTATCAACCTCAACATCAGCATTGTAGTTTCCTCCTGTCACTTGCTCCAGAGCTTCTCTGGTGGAGTCTATAGCCTGTGTAAACTCTCTCTGCCTCTGGATGTTTCTCAGCAATGTAGCTGACATCTGATCTTGCAAAGTGAGCCTTGCACCAAACTCTATCACTGTTTACTCACCTCCTACACGAAAAGCTGATAAGGACAAACTATCTTGTTATCCCTCATTTCTTTGAGAACCTTGTCCCTCTCCTCTAACTCTTTTTCATAGAAAGCCTGAATAACAGTCAATTCACCTTTTGGCATGGAATAAAAAACAGACGGTCTAATACCATGATGTTTCCAGTAATAAAACATCAGATTAGCTAAACCGTCTGTCCATATTAGTTTTTTAACTCTTTAACCGCTGTCTCAGAGAATCCGCTCAGCTTTGTGATAGCATTGTACATATTTGCTACCTCACCAGAGAGAAAGAGCTTTCTACAAAGTTCCTTAGGAGTCGGGGCTTTAAATCTGCTTAACAGATCCTTGTTTTTCAGGAGTAAGCCAGCCGCTACTCTGTTACCATTCTCATCTACTGCTGTAGCCTTTACGCCCTCGATTACAGTGAGCATCTGGAGAGTATTCATATCAAGGTCTACATCCTTACCCTTGATTGTAATAGCGTTCTCCTGTACATCCTCATAAGTATCCGGGGTAAGTGCCTCACAACGAACCACAAAAGGAGCTCCCAGAGCCTCAGACAGACGGGTAATTTCCACATCCTTGTAAGGCTGTTTGATAGTGCCTAAGTCGGATCCTAAAAGAAGATCCAGCACATTAACCGCCTCTTTTTCAACTGTCTCAGTTACTTCTACATTTTCTGTATTTACTTCTGCATTTTTCTTAACTGCCATGATAATAGTCCTCCTATAATCCAAAAATTAAGAGAGGCACGTTTTTAACTATGCCTCTCTGATACACTCTTATTATTTGCCTCAATTACTGAGGTTTGATCTGATCCAGATATTCATATCCGGTAAAGGTAAACGGACACTCCGTTTCTCCCGGCTTCTGAGCCTCCCAGTCAAACAGGGTAAGATCATCAAAGGAAACTCCGGTAAGAGATACACGCTCAGCACCAAAGGAGTCAGGATCTGCCAGCTTACTGATAACAGTAAAACGAACATCCTTTTTATCCTTAATCATCTGAGCAATCTTGATACCCATTCTGGTATTGACTTTGTAAAGGGTAAGGGAACCTTTACCAGTACATCCCACAACCTTGTTATCAGTCCACCATGTACCACACTGTTTGATTTCCTCTTTGTTGAACTCTACTTTACCCTGAGCTTTGTAGCACTCACCAACATAGGAACCATCCAGCCAAACCTCACCAAAAGTACCGTTACAAATTCGTTTAGTTTCAACCATTGGTATTTACCTCCTTTCTCTTATTCCTTGTTGATTACAATATCTACATCCTCGATAGCATCAAGGATAGATACAGAACCTTTCAGGAACACTCTGGAGCCTGTGTTAGCCTCCTTAACCGCCTGATCATCCATCTCTGTAGTATCAACTCCAGTAGACTCCAGATAGGCTCTCTGTTTCTCAACATTGATCTCCATAACGGACTTATCTTTTTCGATATATCCCTTATCCTCAAGCTGAGTCAGATAACCCTTGATAGCGGTAATTAACAGACACTTATTGTCATAAGAGTTAGAGTAGTTACCTACATAGCTCTTATTGATAGTGTCGGTAATGTCTGTAGTGATAAGATCCTGAATAGCCAAAATCTTAATCTTTTTCAGATCCTCAGTATCTTCCTGAGTCACTGTGGTAAGGGAGTTTACTCCTCTACCGATTACAATACCTGTGCCGGAGTCATACAGTACCAGTTTTCCGGCATCAATAGCCTCATCCACTACATCATCATCCTCAACCTCCGGGATAGCTGTAACCTCATCCAGAGGTTTATAGGTAGCGGAAACATTCAGATCCAGTCCGGCTAACAGTCCGGCAATTCTGGAGCAATACTGAGCCGGGGTGTACTGTGTATCACCTACACTCAGATTGTCACCGCCTACCAGACAGAAATTGACTGTACCCTTGTCATTTGCTACCACATCCGGTACTACAGCTACAGGATGGATCTTTCCGGCTTTACGTTTGCCCTTAACCCATGTAGACAGGTTTGTAGCAAGCTCTTTTGTAATAGCCGGATCACCGCAAATATAGTTAATTCTCTTATTTGCGAAATACTTATAAGCCGCTGAGTAATCAGTAGCCGCCGCCGGAAGTACGAAAACATGAACTGCTTTCGGAGCTCCCAGAAAAGCTCTCTCAATGTAGGCTTTATTGTCTGCTGTCAGATCAGCCGGGATAGAGTCAACACTCTTAAGAACGTGAGAGCCGTTACACTTTGCGTCCTTAATGATGATACCGACTAAGCCGCCTGTACCTACAGCAATGGTAGCTACTGCCTTTTTCGTAAATTCAATTACAATATCAGGTAATCCCATTATCTTTTCCTCCTTAATTCTTTCTTGTACTCATTTCCAGATCAATCTCTTGCATGAGCTCATACTCTTTCTCCTGTTTTGTATCCTCTGTAAAGGAAAGCCCCATCTTTACATAAAGGCTTTTCTCTGACAGTCTGATTTCTGAGGAGTAAGAGGTTAATTTTGCATACCGCCGCTTCTCTGTAGATCCCTTTTCTGAGATCACCGGAATAGCTCCGGGCAATAAAAAAAGAGCCTTAAGCTCTTCTCTCACTTTGTATAACCTCTCAGAGTAAACTTGCTCTGAGGCGTTCAAACGCCCAAAGTAGACTATCTGGTATATAGGAGTATCCCTATACACATTTTTGTTTAATAAATCTGTCCCCTCTGTAGCAAGAGTTACTAAAAAAGAGGGACGCTGAAAGCCCTCAGGTACATCCTCGATATACACCGGGACTCCTTTGTATTTGCCAGCTAATAAGCTACAAATACTATTCAAGAGCCTCAAATCATCCACCTCCCTCTATCTCTCTGCCTATCTCTCTCATAAAGCTCTCCCCTATGGACTTAAGCCGGGGCTCAGCCTGTCTCATACCATTCTCAAGGAAGTGCTTACCGGGAACATACTTTTCTTTCAGCATTATTCCCTTTGTATTTCCGGGCTTGATATACTTACCACGCCCTCCAGCCGATAAATAAGAGATAGGTAAAAATCTTTTATGCTGTACATGACCATCATTCACATAGATAGCATATTCCACATTAGTACCTATCTCAGCCTCATCAGGAGTAATAACTCCCACCTGAAAGCTACTGACAAGCCTTGAGGTATCTACCGGGATCAGAGGAGAGATCTCCTCTAAACAGATATTAGACATTCGCCGCATAAGCACCAGTTTTTTAGCCTCAAAGCTATCAACTACACCCTGACAGCGTTCTGTAAACTCTTTCCATCCGGGAACCTCAAATATAACGCCCATCTTATACCTCCTCTATCGCATTGAGAGGTATTTCTAAGTGTGTTCTCTTCTTATAAGGCTTATCAGCTACCGCCTTATATTCTGAGGATAAAATGATCTGTTCGTATTCGTCCAGATCATAGATACACACTATGTCTCCCAGCTTTATATCACACTCAGGATCCATATACAGGGTAAACCCTGTAGAATTGGATTTCTGAGGCTGGAGCTGAGCTGTACTGTTCTGACTGATCTTTACAGTACATTCATAAGTACCCACATCAGTGAGTTTATTTACCGGGCGGTTATACTCTCCCAGAGTTGAGCTGTAACGCCTCACTATACACTTTTTGTCATAATAAAACATTACTCATCACCTCCGGGGGATCAGCCTTGTAAACGGATACAAACGCTGTTTGATACTGTCCGGGAAATACTCCTGAAATGAGGTACTCTCATCTCCTAAGGTCTGAGAGTTATATCCCTCAGCCTGTCTCTTTCTATACCGGGCTAACACAAGATCCTCCAGCACACTGTTAAGCTGTTTGGGAAAAATATCCTCCCCGGTATCAGGATCAAGAAAGTTATCTCTACAAACAGCCTCAATGTCCTCACGGGCTTTCTCCATGTAGACAGAAAGGAGCTGGAGTTTCTCCTCATTGTCTGAGGATATTCCCAGAATGATCCTTACTCTTTCTAAGCTGTCCATAGGATCACCTCCTTTTAGTCCTCAATCAGATCTACACCATCAAGCTCTACAAGAGCTCTTACTACAGCCGGATCAGTAGTAGAATACTTACCAGCCATAAACTGAACACCCAGAGAGGAAACAGTAAGATACTTGTTAGAGGATCTCAGATTATAAACTGTAGCCTCTGCCTTAGGTGTTTCTGTTGCCTGTACAGGCTCCTGTGTGGCTTTCTCAGCCGCTTTAGTTGTACCAGCCATGACTTTACCTCCTTATAATTCTAAGCCTTTTAAAGGCTCTTATTTTGTAATACTGATAATCTTAGAACCAGAGTAGCTATTTAACAGCTTAATTGTACTCTCATTCAGGATATGTCCCTTGAGGTAGTCACCGCCCTTAGGGAGCATTTCAAAGAAAGTACCTCTCAGCTCAGCAATCTGTACCTGATCTAAGTCAAGGATCAGCATAGTTTTAGCATCCATGTGACGATCCAGAACCAGATTAAGAGTACCGAAATCACTCTCAATCTTCTGGACTGTGATACCCATTACCTGATTAAGTCCCTGAGATGTATTGATACGAATATTACCAGTAGTCTTGAGAAGCTCGTTAATGAGTCTCTTGATATTTGCATTTACAAAAGTAAAATACTCACCCTGAGAACCGTGATCCCACATATTCTGCATAGCATCCAGCATAAGAGTTTCTGTAAGTCCCTCTGTACCGTCTACCACGTTTTCAGAGTTTACAAGGTTTACAAGACCGTTCATCTGACGAGGTACAGTATCGCTACCAATCGCTTTAGTACCGTTTAAGAAATACCACTCCAGATCTCTCTTAGTCTCAATCAGACGGTCGGTAATCTCAGCCTCAAAACTCTTACCAATACCCTTAGGGTTAAGAGCCTGAGCTGTACCAGATACCTGAGTTACTTTCTCAATAATCTGACAGATATTAGAAAGAGTAGATCTGTTAGACTTGATAGGATCACCAGCCTCAGAACCCTCTACTTTCAGAGTACCTCTTGTTTCATTCAGTTTTCTTTCTCTCCAGCTTACTGTAATATCGTTAGCTGGAACAGTAGCACCTCTACCCAGTAACAAAGTAGTAAGAGGCGTGTCAGTAGGAGATACAAGTGCAATCTCTTCTCTGAGATCAAGAACCTCGCCCTCCAGAAAATCCTTACGTTTTAACATTTCTGCCATTTTAAATTTTCCTCCTTATTATTCTTCACCAAACAAACTGTTAAGTTTTTGTCCGATCATACCAGTGACATTCCCGGAATTTTTGTAATCGCTGTAAGACTTCTCTCCAGATTTCTCTTTAGAAGCCGGAGGAGTATGTCCCTTTAGAAACTCAGCTTTTTCCTTAGCAACCTGTTTCTTCACTTCGGCATCAAAAAGCTCTTTCATGCCCTTAACTCTTTCTGTGAGCTTCTTTTTTCTTTCCTCCTCATCAGAGATAAGAGCCAGATCTTCTACAGCAACCAGATTTCTAAATCCGTTATCAAGTCCCAGCTCTGCTACAGCATCAACAACATCCAGACGCAAGCCCTTAATTACAAGCTCATGCTCTTTTCTTGCGTTCTCAGCCGCTCTCTGTTCATCTTCTGCCTTTCTTCTTTCTTCCTCAGACATTTTCTCCATAGCGGCTTTCTTTTCCTGATCCTGTTTCCATTTCTTCTGTGCGGCGGTAACTCTCTGATCTGCCAGCTTTTCATAGTTAGCCTTTAACTCTGCCTCTACCTCAGCTCTGATCTGTTCCTCAGTCTTGACAGCCCCGGAGCCTGTCTTACTGTCTTTCGTCTCAGTACCAGTAGTGGTAGTGTCGGTCTTTGTTTCTGTAGAAGTCTCTACAGTAGTTGCCGTTCCTTTTGTTTCTTCCATTGTCTTAAATCCTCCTTTTTATAAGTTTTAAGATGTAAAACCCCCGTAGGTTTTCTACATTTAACCCTCTATACTTATGTGTGTTTACTTCATGTAAAATCAGCCTACTAAAGAGGAAAAAGGCAAAAAAAAAATAAGCCTAACAGAATATTTCTACCCTGTTAGGCTTATTTCTCAATTATTCCTCTGGAATTTCATCCCAGTTTCCTGAGGTCTGCAAAAGCTCCTCCCATGTCTTTCCCTGTTCAATGCACTCTTTATAGAGTCCCTCAATGCCCCCATATTTCTCATCAATCCGATAATCAGGAGCTCCAGTACAATACCCAAAAGGCTTACCGCCCACCTTTTCATTATATTCTAAATAGGCTCTCCCGACTGGAGACAGTTTGAAAAGTTCACGCTGTTCTTTATCGTATTTAATTTTAGCCACTTCTTACACCTCCTTAATACTCAAGATCATTCTCCTCCAGATACACGGCTATCTCATGGTAAATTCTATCCATACAATCCCATGTTTCCGGCATGACCTTTTTCATCATATCAACTTCCTCTTTACTTCCGCATACTCTCAAGGCACAAAATGTAGCCCATGTCTCTGACGCTGATCCATCTCTACCTCTGTTTTTATTGTAAGAGCTATCATGTCCCCAACCAAAACCTAACATATTCCTACCCAGCTTATCCCTTGTAAAGAGCCCTATAGCATCCGTCAATACTCCTAACTGACAAGTAATTTTACTATCCTTGCCGCCGGAGGTTAAATGTACCATATACCGGGTAAATGCGTACCTTGCATCTGAGGTAACTCTACCTAAGCCCTTAACAGCCTTGTAACTCTGCCCCTCCTTAGTATTTGAGTAATCAATAGCCGTATTTACAAATTTTATGAGATCCTTTTCTATTGCCTCCTGTATCTTCTTACCTGTAGGAAAAGCACTACTTGTAAAAGCCCGGTCAAATAGTCCCGTTTTTTCTCCTCCAGCAATTTTAGAAACGCCGCTAATAATGTGATCTAACTGGTGTCCCTCTTCATGGAATTTTGTTTGCCATGCTCCCCTCAATCCATTCTGCAAAGATCTTTCATGTGTATTAGAGCTCATGTCCATGTGTATCTTTTTTTCTGCCGGAGAATACCATCCAGCTCTTTTCTGTGAATAGTTGTTATCCTGTATCAGATGAGAGAGCTTCTTCTGTATTGTGAGAGCGTCCTTATCCATCCTCTGAGCCATCTGTACCAGCTCATCCTTATAAGAGTCCATGTCAAAGGATTTAATGCTCCTATGCCCCTCTCTAAGGTTTCTGAAAAGGTCTAAGTTATCATAGTTCTCCCGACTGTTCCCTACATAGGAAATATCTAAAAGGAGATCCCCCTCTTTTACAGATAATTGTAACATATTTTTATCAATATCTCTAATCTTATCCATAAGAGATTTCTCTTTTTCTTTTATAGCTCTATCCCACTCCTCAAAATCAGCTTGATTTTTCCAGCCGCCCTCCTCAGGAGACATAAGACCTCTCCTTACAGATCCACCTCTCCGCTGTTCTGCAAGAACTTTCTTTCTCTCTTCCTCAAGAGCCTCTTTCTGGAGCATTGCCTCTTTTCGCTGTTCTGTAAACTTCTCTCTATCCCGTTCTACTCTCTCAGCAATAAGAGCCTGAGGAGATTTCTCTCCAGTAGCCTCTTGAGCCGCCTTGAGCCTTGCCTCTTCTTTTTCTCTCCACTTCTCATAGTTCTCAGCACCCCTCACGGATCCTGTAAGCTCATTGAGCTCATTCTCCTCAAAGGTATCACGGGTAACAGGAATATACCAGCACCTACAATTAGGGTGTCGAGGTAAAGAGGGTTCCTCTCCCAGCTTAAACTTTTTCCCATGATCTTCCCGGCATAGGTCACAAGTCCGGCTATCTCCCCCATTATTCGCCGCCATATACCGAACCTCATCAACTCCCTGATCCGCAAAAGCCGCCGCCTGTGAGGAGTATGTAACCCTCTTTGTTTCTGTCCGGGCTACTCTCATAGCATTGTATTTTGAGGTGTTAATATTTGCCCCTACTCTATCCGCTATCTTGTCCATGTCCTCACCTAAGATCATAGACTGAGTAAGCCCAACTCTCAGATTTCTACCCAGCCTGTCCTTATCCAACCATAGGCGATCAGAGAACATAGCCCCAGACCACGGATAATCAAGTGTATCCTGTATCAGACGGGGATTAAGCATAGCAAAGCTACTATTGATGGTCTGAGTCTGCCCTAAGCTGTACAGAGTCCTCAGGAATTGATCTGTGTAGATATTCTGGAGATTAGTCCTAAAGACGGTATTCTCCTCTTTTCCCAGCTTTACCAACTCTTTATTGATCTGTTCAAAGAGTCCCCGGCTCCGGGTGAGAGCTGACTGATTAGCATAGCTCCACTCTCCCCCGGCTTTCTTTACCTTTGCGATAGTCTCAGCAACATTCCCTAAGATCTCTTTCTGACAGGATCCATAGATAGAGGCTAATACTTTGTTTAACTTCTCAGCATCCTCAAAGGCTCTCTTGTTATTCCTCATAAAGTCTCTCTGTCTCTCCTCAATGAGTTTAGCCCTCCTGATCCCGTCCTGTCTCAATATCTCTCTCTGTTCTGGAGTAAGCTGAGAGAGGGGAATACCATACATTTTCCTTACTTCTTCATTTACATAGTAGCCGCCCACAACTTACTCCTCCTTTACTCCTCATATACTCCTACATTATTCCTCATAAAAGAGTTATTCTGAGGAGCATTAGTGTTAGGAAACTGTATTTTACTATCATCCTCAGCATTTTGGAGAGAATATGGATCAAACTGTTTCATATTCTCCTTTTTCTGAGCTTTTACCTTTTCAAGTACCTCTTTTGGGTTATCTACAAACGGTAACAGGGCTAACAGAGTCTCATTGTCAACCTTTCCATCCAGTTTTACTACAGTATCCACAATCTCTGTGATATTTGCCGGGATATTTCTCTTAAATTCCAGCTTGAGGTTACGCATATCAACTTCTTTCCCGGTCACTACCTTGATAGGAACCGCTAAGAGCTCTACCAACTGCCTGATAGCTTTATCCATCTTTCTCTCTTTCGTGATACACTTAGTCTCCAGCCCAAAGAGTTTAAATCTGATAGCAATACCTGAGAGATTTCCGGCGAAATTCTCATCTGACAGATCAGGAACCTGAGCGAACTTATAAATATTCTTCTCCAGTCGGTCTAAGTGGCTATTGATAGCGTCTGTCTGGATCTCCTTAGTTACAAACTTCATGTCTCCAGAGTCGGTAATTTCCACAATACCCTCCTCTTTGAGCTTCTGGATACTGTCCCCATTCATTACCATATCTTTGATAACAAGGTAAGCGTTACGGAAAGCCTCAAACTCATCTGAAATATCACTCATAACCCGGTCATAATCGTTTACAAGGCTCTCAATCTTCTCAAGATCACTCATCTCCTCCTCATTGTTATACAGAGTGATAATAGGGATCTTCCCAAAAATATGAGGCTCCTCTCTCACGAACTCAAAGCCCTGTACCCGTGGGACTGAGGTATCATCTGTTCTCTTGAAAAGCTCCATCTTTGTAGCACTCCAGACCTCAGCATAAAGAGTAGTTCTGTCTGTATCCTCTGTATCAATCACATACAGACGGATTTTGTAAAGAGCCTGTTTTGTGGAGCTGTTGGCATACACTATAATCACATCCTCAGCCTTGAGCCGGATGATCTTAGTTTTACTCTGTTCATCCTGATATACTAACAGGTGAGATATGCTCTTAATCATGGACTCTTTTCCCCACTCCATGAAAAGATCATCCCGGTAATTCTCCTGTAAGATACCGTCAAGCTCATCCTGTACCGCTGTATCCGTGGTCTTAATCTCTCCCAGATCTACTCCCACATCAGCCTCAGCCGTTTGAGTGCCTACTGCCTTATTTTCTTTCTCTGTATAGTTGATGGTAATAGGATTACCCAGAAAGTAACCTACTGTAGTATCAATGATTTGACCGCAAAAATCATTTGCAATCTTGTTACACGGTTTATTCTTGCCTACTTTCATCCGGCTCTTTTTAAAGATCTTAGCCTTACCCTCATAGAGTTTCTGATACTTCATATACCGGGGCTTAATCTTTCTGAAATGGTAATCTACCAGATCATCCAGTAAAGCCACATTAAAGCGGCTCTCCTGTTTCTCAATGTTAAATTCATCATCTATAGGTCTTTTTGTTATCACTGTTCTCATCCTCCTCTTTTCACGCAATAAAAAAGAGCCTCCTCCGGCTCTCTGTTAAATGTTAAAATCATCTCTGTTTAATACTCTTGCTGAGTTACCCTGATCCGCTACAGTAAGGGCAAAATCCAGACCGTCAAATAAATCATCATGGTCTACCTCAGGGAATAACAGTAAGCACTCCTCAAGATCATCCATACCGATCCTGAACCACACTTTCCCGTTTTCAAAGAGTGCTGATCTCCTCATAGCTCTTGTTACCTTATCCTTACTTGTCTGGATATTGATTACAGGTAACAAACTCAGTCTCCTGATTTCCTGAGCAAGGGATTTCTGATACTGTACAGTCTCCACGCCGATCCTCTCCACCATAGGAAACTTATTTCTACCATAGTCCAGAATAGCGTTAAGCTGAGCATTGAAAGAAAGTCTCTCCTTTAGGTAATCCAGTACATAGACATTTTTATTTTTATCCACGCCTATTACTGTCAGTACAAAGTAGTCATTGTTACTTGTCTCATCCTCCGATATTGCAAGGTCAGCACCCATATAGATCCTTACCGGGATCCAGAAAGGCACTCCCTGAGCATCTAAGACCTTAACCCTCACTCTATTGAGGGCATAATCAACCTCATACTCCTCAAAGTGTTTGAAATACTTGTATTTAAAGATCTTACCCTTTGCAAGCTCTGTATTGTTCTGGTACTGCATATTAAAGATAATGAGCCCAGCCTCTTCCCGGATGCTCCTCAGCTTCTCCAGACTAAACTTAGACTCCCAGAGGGATACCTCCTGACCGTCCTTAATCGTAATAGCTTGCTGTACATTTATTTTGTAGTTCTTACTCTTGATAAGATCCTCATACAGATCCATAGGGCTATATCTTGTCCCCAGAATGTGTATTTCTCCATCCGGCTCCAGTGTCGGGTATAAAGAACTGTAAAACCACTCCTTTAACACCTTTCTCTGAGCCTCTGTACGGGCATTTTCAAAGCCTACTAAGTCATCACCTATAATTATATCGAAATGCTTAGAAACTACGGCTCCTGAGGCTCCTAACGCTGATACAGTAGCCTCTTTCTTAATCACTGTCCTCCGGTTTACTGTAAACTCCTTATCATTCCATACATTATCCCGGCTTTTCTTCCAGTCCCCGAAAATACGGATCAAGTTTACATTTTGTTCAAAGTGAGTTCGGATCTCTTTTAAAAATGCACTTGCCTGAGTCTGTGTTTTCGATCCGATCATAATTCTTATATCCGGGTTTCTGAGTACCTTTGTGATACAAAAATCCACATCTCCAATAGTTGACTTACCATGTCCACGGGGAGCCAGATCCATAGAGGCTTGATTGTCTGATACATTGTGAATGATACTTGCGTGTAAAGGCTGGAGGGTTCTACAGGTAATGTATTTACACACTGTATAATAGGCGGTCTCAAAGTCTGCTGTCAGAATGATCTCTTTTATGATCTTGTCTTTCTTCGACTGTTCTAACCATACGCTATCTAACACATTCACCTTTATATCCTCCTTTCTTACGAACTAAAAAGAGGAGCCTTTCAGCCCCTCTCTGTTTACATCACTATTCTTGCCGCCCTTACAATACAAATAACCATCAGCACCAGCCACGCTAACAGGTTACACGCTAAAGTGTTCTTTTCCTCTTCCTGTCTCAGCTTGAAATATTTGTTATTCTCCATAGCCATATAAAAGCTCCAGACAGCTCCTAAAGCCCATAACACCAGTTTAACCAGTTTCATTAGAACTACATAATTTACCATCTTTTCTTCCTTTCTGCTTCATATCTCAGATCTGAGAGGATACGATCACAATATTTACATCTGTACCCTCTTCCCGGCTTCTTTATCACTCTATGTTTCTTGAGATACAGAGCCCCTCTACACCGCTTACCGATTTCCTTATATTCCTCATTGCTCCTCATTTCTTTCTCCTTACCCTCTGGAGGAGGTTTATATCAAACTCTCTCTCTGTCTTGTCTATCAGATCCCATACTGTTACTATGTCCCAGTCTGATATAGCCAACACTTTAAACCTCCGGCTTGTTTCGCTCTTCAATGTCACAATCTGCCCCACTCTCATCACTACTACCTCCTACCACACATAAGCACATCATAAAAACCCCACTCAATGAGCCCACTATAAAGGCAATAACGCCGACTGCTACACATGTTCCAATACTTACCATAGCTTTTACCTCACAAAAAGAGGAGAGCCGCCGCCCTCCCCCTCATCTTTTATCATTCAGTTACCAGATCATCAAATACTACCGGGATCTGTTTCTTTACTTCCTCCAGTAATGGAACCATAACCTCTACCATCTGAGGATGAGGCTTTCCTGTCACGCCTACAGCTCTCAGCTTAAAGATGTTCCTCCACTCTCTGAGGTTTGCTGTTACTACAATCTCTGTCTTAAGACTGTTAGGTAATACCGCTCTTGCCTCCTGAGGGCTTGCTCCATATTCCAGTAAAGCTAAATATCTTTCCTCAGCTTTCTCACAAGCCTCAACCCAGCTATGATACTTCCACGGCTCTTTCTCCCGGCAATCCTTAAAATAATACGGCTCAATAACGGTAATCTCTCCCTCATGCCCGTAATTACAGTATCTTGTACTCTCCTGAGCAAAAGAGGCTATTCTGTGGCGTACAAGCTCATGGGAAACACCTCTATCCACTGTAAACTTAACTGAGAAAGAGAAATGCTCCAACATTGCCTCATGTCCTCTCTTAATCAGCCCTCTTACCATCTTCTCAGCGGATCCGGTGGTAATCTTATCCTCCGACTTATAACACATCCTTGCTACTCTCTCAATCTTCTTTAAGATCTCCTCCCCATTCAGAGGATCCATGATCTCAAAACCAGCTTTTACAATCTTCATTTCACATTACCTCTTTTCCCGTATTTCAGTTTCCAGTAATCTGTAAACCGCTCCTCAGCAATCGTTAAAGCAAACCCATGAGGAATTGAGGTAGGAAATACAATCTGAAATCCTAAAATCTCATTTCCTACACTAACCTTTGTTTTATAGGCAATATACAAACAAGTCCCAAAAGTACAAACATTCTCCCATTCCCATTTATGCTCAGGGATTTCTACAGAGATATTCTCATCCTTAGGCTCATCAGCCTCCAGACAATCAATCTCATGCTTAAGGAACTCAGCCGCCTTTTTAAGATCCTGTATCTTTGAGTTACCAGCCTTTCTCCCACATCTTCCAATGTACTTAAGCACTGATCCCAGATCAAAGTCAAGATCCCAGTCCTTAGCTACATCCCACGGCTGATACTGTCTACCTTTCCGGTAATGATCCGGTTTTATTGCATTGTTCATTTCTTTTTACCTCCCTGTTTCTCTTCCTTAGGGGCTCCTATCAGCAACTCCCTTTTCTCCGGCTCCTCACTCTTGCCTGTTACCATCTCTCTGATGTATCTATGAGGGACATTACAGTTAATAGCGTTAAGCATCTGATCCCTCTGAGTACAACCTCTTACCAACTCATAAAAATCAGAAAACTTTACCTGTACTCTATCCTCTGCCCCAAAAGCGTCAACTAATCCCATGACTTTCTCCTCCTTAAATGTCTCCCGGCTTTCTGTGGTTTGCTTTCTTAGGATCAAAGCCCTCCGGGTATCTTGCCCGGAGCTTGTCTACATTCATCTGTAAGATCTCATCAAGACTAAAACCAAAGCTCTCACATAACATAGCCACATACCACATTACATCCCCGATCTCTTTCTTTAAGTGATCCTTGTCCAACTCTTTCTCATGGAATACCCATTTCTTAACCATGTCCAGCACTTCCCCGGACTCTCCAGCCAGTCCTAAGCATCCATTCAGGACTCCACCAAAATCCTTGATCTCATTCAGTCCCGGATCAGTGTGATACCCTAAACGCTCTGTAGACTCTCCGTCATTCGTTCTCATGGCTAAAGCCTGATACTCATTTCCTGTCATTGTCCTTAATCCTCCTCATCATCTCTTTATACTGTGGTACGCCGATCAGCTTAATGGATACCTCTCTTTTCTTCTCTGCGTCCTCAAAGTATTCATAGGACATTACATAGTAAGCGGTATTATTAAACTTTACCCGGCTATTGATCTGGAGCTCATAACCATACTTCTCCACATAAGCTGTAGCCTTTTTGAGCTTCTTTCTTCTGTGTCTCTTGATAACAGCCCCTATAGCTCTTGCAAACAGCTTTACTACTCCAGCTAATAAATCCACTATCCCGGCTCCAATGTATTTAAAGCCCTTTGTAATCTTTCCCATGATCCTTTTAAACCTCCTGTGTGATCCTTGCCTCTCAGCTTACTTACACCCAGTAATAACCGCTTTCCTTGCCATTTTTAGACAGGCAAGCTCTTTTTGTGTATATTTCACAATCAGGTTTTATAAAACCATAGGGATTTTTTCCTCTCAAAAGTAATCTTGCACAATAAATCAACTCCTAAGAGCTTTCATCTCCTCTTTGATACTGTCAGCTACAGCAAAAATAGCCTTTCTATCCTCCTCAGTGAGTTCTACTTGCTCCTTATTCTCCTGAGCTATCCTGTCTGTAGGATCTCCCAAAAGTAACAGATCCAGCTTAACCACTCTCTCAAAGTCCTGTATATTCTTAATCTTGACCTTACCAGCCTTAAAATCCTTTACAAACGCCGCTACAAGGGCTCTGATAACCTTTCTATACTCTGCTTTTACATCTAATACTGCATTAGCTGTAGAGCCTCTCTCAGCCGTTTCCTCTATTTCTTTCTGTAAAATACGGTCTTTCCACTGAAATTTACGGCTCCATTCCCCGATTGTACGGGTACTCTTGCCGCAACTGTTAGCTACAGCCTCTAAAGACCTCTTTTCTCCCATTCCATAGTACAGCTCAAAGGCTTGTTTCTGAGCTTCTGACTCTTTTAGGCTCGTTTTCGGTACAACTGGAGCCTCAGCCGCCTGATTTTGCCCTTTTTCCTCTACCATCAGCTTTTAAACCTCCTTTCTCCTCACTCACTCCTCCCTGTTTGTTGTGGGAGGGTTCTTCTTTAAATTGCTTAAACTGTATGTTAATTTCATACCACTTAGCTAAAAGGCTCTAAAAATATAGCTTTCTTTTATTACCTCTTATATCTTTGTTACTATGTTACTCATTCTTTCTTTTATTTTTGGTATTACTGTTTCTGCTTTTATCCCTGTATTTATCAGTATTTTCTCTTTCCCCGGCAATGCTCTTTTTCCCCGGATTTCTTCATCCTCATTTCTATGAATTGCATAGGCTTATGAAATATAAAATGAGGTACTTTTCCTTTCCCCGGATCTGTACCTCATTTCTTTTATTTTTCCTCTGTATTCTCTTCTTTCCCCGGACACGCTTTACACTCTAATCTGTTATTTAATCTCCTGATCTCTAAAGATAATATGTATATTGCCCGGTTCATTTCTTTTCGCCGCTCTTCCTCCAGCTTCTTCTCTTTTTTGATACTTACCAGAGTGAGCACATACTCCGCAAGTAAACAGATACAGAACACATAAGGACTAAAATAGATCATATACGCTAAGATCTTTCCTACCATTTTCTTTTACCCTTTCTTCCGGCTACCTCTCTTGCCATTATGCCGCCATGTAATTTAAGATAATTGTTTGTGATCTTCATACCATACATAAGACTCAGCATACCATTTCTCTTAAGCCTAAAATCACTGAAAGTAACTGTCAGCTTCTCAGGAAAGTTAAGAGCTCTGTCCCTGAAATCCTTATCAAGCTCTACTGTCTCAACTATCTCCTCACATTTATCTGCTACCTTTTTACCGTCAATATATAACGCTCCTATATGCCTCTCTTTAACAGCCATGTTACAAATCCCTCTCCCGGCTCAGCCTCTACATACTCATTGTATCTGTTACTCAGCATGATTAACTCATCCTGTGTAATCCTTACACTGTTGGATCCAAACCTCAGCATAGGGAGAGTAGTTTTCTTTTCTTTCGGTTCCTCCGGCTCTATGTCCTCCAGATCCTCCTCATCTTTTAAAAGGTCTGTCAAATCTACATCAGAGAAACCAGTAAGAGAAATATCATAGTCCTCATCTAACAGATCCTCCAGCTCTTCCTTGAGTAAATCCTCATCCCAAATAGACAACTCTGATAACTTATTGTCTGCCAGTCTATAGGCTTTCTGCTGAGCTTCTGTAAGTCCGTCAACTACTATGTACGGAACTTTCTCCAACCCAGCTAAGATAGCCGCCTCTCTTCTGGTATGTCCGGCAAGGATCACTTTCTCCTCATTTACCAGAATAGGATTAGTAAACCCATATTCCTCAATACTCAGCTCTATAGCATCAAGAGCCGCACGATTATCACGGGGATTTTTCTCATACGGGATCAGCTCCTCCGGGTTACAATACTGTATTTCTCTTTCTTTCATATCCATTGTAAATTTACCTCCTAAATCTTCCTTTTTTACTTCCTACTACTTCAAACAGCTTTCATAAATATAGTGTAAATACTTCCTACAAAGTCAGCCGTTATTGCTTCGTTACGTTCAAATAATCCAGATCCACATTAGACACGCAAGTAATAGGAATCTCCTTTCTCTGCCTACTCACTTCCTGATCTGGAGTAAGGTAAGGATGTTTTATCATTTTGGCTTTTCCCCGGCTCATACTGGTATAATACGGATCATGCTCTCTTAACCATTTGTCTGCCGGATCCTCTTCTCTCTTTCTTATTCTTCTCACCCTTGCTGTCCTCCTTTTCAAGAAATCTACAGATCCTCTTAAGAGCTCTCTGTATATGCACATTTACTGTCTGCTTTTTGCATCCCAGTACATAGGCTATCTCATCCTGTCTGTACCCCAGCCCCAACACATACACCAGAGAAATAAATTGAGCCTCAGTTAATACTCCTCTGCTGATCCGGCTCACATCAAAGCCTACTTTTTTGTTTTCCCCGAACTCTGTAATACTTACACCTATTGCACTCTGGAGATCTACTAAAATAGCTGAGGCTACTGTATCTCCTCCCTCTGCCAGCTTCTCCACCATCCCCCAACTTGAGATTATCTTTTTTACTTCCTCTGGATCACTGTAATCTACATTCAGTAATCTATCATTTATGGTTTTTACCCTCACGGCTCCCAACTCAATCACCCCTTTCCAATATGTTCCATCATTCTGTAAGGAACCTCAGTAACAAGCCCTTGAGGATAAGATTTTAGTAATACTGTAGCTCTGCCTTTCTTGAGCTCAAGGATTACTCCATAGCTGTAATCAGCATCCAAAGGCATCATATACTTTATAAATTCGCCCTCTTTAAACATGGTTACCCTCCTCAAAAATAAAGAGACAGAAAGTTATAAGCTCCTGTCTCTCCTGTTTATTCTCCTGATCTGATCCTTTTTAATCCTGTGATAGCCCTTTTCATCCCGGAGATCCTCCCCTCCAGATGATTTAGAGTTTTATCAATGTCCTCCGGCTTCTCAGAGTACCAATACCCACGGCAAGAACTACATACCGGGTATCCCTCACTCCTCAAGTGGTTTACCACCGCCCTCAGGTTCTCTTTCTTCAAGTTAAACAGCTCACATATAACGCCACTCTTTACCGCCCTGATTTCTTCATAATGAGTAGTTTTGAGATACTCTAAAATCTCATCCGCTTGCTCTGAGATCCATATACCCTTAGTCTCTTCCATGCCCTACACCTCCTGTATAGTGATAACCAGAGATATAGGAATATTTAGGCAAAAAGAGAGCCAAAAAGAAAAATTTCTTTTCAGCCCTCCAGTTATTTACTCCTCAGCTTCTACTACTTCTCCATCAACACATCTATAGTATGTATCAGCCTTAATCTTTTCACCGTCAACCTGTACCATCTTAGCTCCAGCCAGCTCCCAGCTCTCTGTATCATAAGGAGTTTTATAGTCCCCATCAAACCACTTTTCTCCAATGTATCTCCAGTCTGAGAGAATCAAGTGAGCTCCTACGCAACCTTTAGCTTTTGCCTCATGTCCCCATGCAACCGCAACACCAGTAGGATCACTAACAGATGAGGCTCCACGATACCCTGTAGCGGATGAGGCTCCACAATTCCCTGTAGCGGATGAGGCTCCACAATTCCCTGTAGCGGATGCAAAGCCGTGATCCTCATAAGACTCTTTCTCTTTGTTTACCTTACTCATAGTAAACTCAATAGCCGCTTTTACCAGCCCAGCAATAGAAATTCTTGCACCAATCTTAATATCAGTAGCACATACCTTTGTATCATCACTTCTTCTATCCATGTCTCCAGATAACTCTACCTCATGGAATACACTCTGAGCCGGATTGTAATAACCAAAACAATCCAAAGGATACTCACACGCATGAAAACCCTCCTCACAACACTCAGCTCTCTCAGTATGAAAATCCTTACCCTCCTCATACTGGAAACCTCTACAAGTTAAGTCTTTGTTAAATCCTTTAAATGCTTTCATTCTCCTTATCTCCTCTCTGGATGATTTATTTTCTTTACACTCAGTAATAACCGTTTACTCCTCAAAATTTAGGCATAACAAAAAGAAAAAGTGTAAAAGATTTCTCTCTTACACTTCCTCACGGATTACCACTACTTAACTCCTACTCCCCGAAAATATTCCCATAAACTTTTCCATGTAATCTGTATCCACTTACCATCCTGAGCCGTCAATCTAACCTCTGAGATACTGAGTACATCCTGTAAAATATCTCTAAGATCAAACTCCCATAAGGATCCCGGCTCTATATCCAGATACTCTCCATCAATCATAAACTCATCCTCATCTATCAATGGTACAGAATAAGCTCTTGCACACTCAAAGATAACTACCGGATCCTCTTTTACATCCCTCTCATAAGTCTCCATCAACTGAGGTACTGCATGGATAGAAGGTTTTCCCAGATTTTCACGATACTCATGGTACTCCTCAAAAACCTCCTTGTCCCTCATATCAATACTATATCCACACCCTCCTGATGTTCTGTTATAAACTAACAGCGGTCTTTCTTTCAGGTAATGTCTTGCTCTCAGGACTTCATACTTACCTACAGGCTTCTCCAATTTCCAGCCATTCATTACCAGCCAGCCCTTAAACTCATATAACATACCATGACTTAACCACGTTCTATTTTTACTCATACAGCTCCTCCCATCTCTTCCCGGATACTTCTGTCACAAGCTCCCTGAATGATTTTACAGATCTCAATATACTCAACCTTTGTAAGAAAAATCCCTCCTGTAATATCATGGACAATAGCTCTCAGATTTCTGTTATCTGTCATTGTTACCATTTCCTCAGCCATGCTTACCACCTCTCCCCATTTACCTCTACAAGAAACTTAAAATCCTCGTCAGAGCTAAACCCTAAATCAATCAGAGTATCAGCCTGTTTCTTTGTCATTTTAAGCTCATGTGTATAGATATGCTGTTTATGTAAAGTCTCATAAGTGTAAGGTACATCTCTGGATATTTTGATCCAGCCTTTCTCCTCAAGCTGTGACTCTTCCAGATAACTCCTGTATCCCAGCTCAGCACATATCATAACCGCCGCCCAGTAATGTCCCTCAAATCCTGTGTTATAAGTATCTCCCTCTGGAGAGATCCATCCAAACTCAAACTCTGGAGAATTTTTAGGAAAACACTGTTCTCTTGTGAGTGGCTCCTCATCCTCCTCCACCTCAATGATCTCTACAAAGTTATCCTCTACCGGATAAAAGGAACATCTTCCTCCTGAATCATTAACCACTATAGGGAGATCCTCCTCTTTTATTCTCTGCCAGCCCAACACTCCACGATCATTAAACAGCTCAGGATCTATCTTATCAAAATACTCTTTTGCATATAATCCTACAGAACCTTTATAGACTGCATACTTAATCTTCATTACTCCAGTTTCCTCCTTATCAGTGCTCTTACTCCACTTGCTTTCAGATCTGGTAAATCTACCAGCGGATCCTCTAAGCCTCCCAGAGCCTCAATAACAGCCTCCAGAGCCGCTCTACTCTTATACAGATCCTCCATGAGATTATCCTCAATCACATAGTAATCCTTTCCATCCCCGAAAGAGATAGCAAGAGCATAATCTTTCTTTCTCATGCTGTAGGCTTGCTCCTGAGCCTTTTCTAACCACGCTTTTTTAACTGAGATAGATTTACTCTCTACCGCCTTTGTCTTTGCCTCTATAAAGAGATCTGAGGTAGTTACATCCCCTTTCAGGAAAGGAGTAGAGCCAGAGCCTACCACCTGTCTCCCTCCTATGTTCTTTGCAAGCCGCTTTTCCTGTTTATCACTCAGCTTTCTTGTGTTCATGCTTTCCCACCTCTTCTACAGGTAATACCTTTGTTGTAAATCTCCACTTTCGGGCATCATCCCCGATCATATAAAAGAGTCTTGCCTCAGCTAACATAGGTGTATCCTCAGCAATTCCGAACTGAAAACATTTCTTTGCTGTATTCCAGATCCCATACTTTCTCCCGTTTCTGCCTCTGTAGTATTCTTCCCTTTTCATTCCTCAGCCTCCTGTAAATCTTTCTCCAGAATTACCCTGTACTTATATCCCTGATACTCAGATTTTACACATCTCTCAGTTACTTTCTCTCTTCTGATCTGCCGGAACCCTAAAGCCTTTAATCCCTCAATGATAGCCTTGTTACCCCTTTCCATAACACTTAAGCCTACTGAGAGAGCTACCATATCATCCCCGGCGGTAACTCTTGTGAGTGCAAGATCTTTCTGTACTGTCTGAATCTCCTGAGTTACTTTGTCAATGTCTGCCTGATTTTTATAGCCTTTCACATCTTCCTCCATCCTGATCCCACCAATCTCCCAGAGATCTTTCTTGAGTTTTCCCATATCAAGCTCCCCATTCTGCCAGCGTCCGTAATAATCCAGAACCAGATCAAGAAACTTAGGGATATTTTTACTACTGCTTTTCTGCCAGAAATGCTCCATTAACACCTGACAAGGTAAGGTAAGTAATAGCATCATAGCGGCGTTTACAGCATCATCATCATAAACCTCAGCTTTTATCTTTTTCACTTTCTCCTGAAATTCCTGATTAGCCTCCCACTTAAGCTGTCCTCTCAAAGACTCAGGAGTATAGTTATAAACAGGCGGCTTTTTCATCTTTTCGCCCTTTTTCATCTCTCTACGTCTTTCAGCTCTACCCATGCTACCACCTTGCCTCCCTTTAAACTTTCCTGTACGTTAATAACTCTCTGGTTCGCTGATCCAACCCACTTAAGAGAGGTATCCTTGTAAGAAAATACAAATTCTCCGTCTACCAACACATCAATCTTTCTCAAGATACCGGGATATAACCATAACAGCTCCTCCCACATATATCCTGTATAAATCCAGATTGTTTTACCCGGAAAACTCTCTTTTATCTCATCAATGAGTTTTTCTACTTCTGGAGCATTATAAGGGGCTAAAGGATCTCCTCCAGAGAATGTAACACCTGAGATATAATCTCTCCTCAGGATACCAAATAACTCAGCCTTTGCCGCCTCATCAAACTCTATACCGCCCTCAGGATCCCATGTAATAGGGTTCTGACAGCCGGGACACTGGTGCTCACATCCGGCTAACCAGAGGACAGCTCTTAAGCCGTCCCCGTTTAACATATCGTCCTTAGTTATATTGTGATACCTCATTTATCCCTCAGCCTCCAGATCATAATATACAAGCTCCTCTCCCTCAGGTAATGGACAATCATCCATACTCCACTTAAGAGACTTAATCACATCCCAGCTATATCCCAGACTGTCCACATAATCCTGATTAAATACCCGGCTATCAATGTATAATCTGTCTGATTTATCGGATCTATCAGACTCTTTCAGGTATGTATCTAAATGCCTCAGATCAGTGAGATCCCTCTTTACAGTCTCCATCTTTCCATAATGGATTGTATAAGTAATACCGTCCACAGCATCAATCAGCATCTTACAAGCCCAGTAGCTTTTTAACTTTCTACTACTTGCTGTATAGAGCCAGATCTTACCTGTATACCCCTGTAAGCGTAATCTGTGGATCATCTCCACTACACGCTCAGACATTAACATAGGCTCTCCCCCGGTAATACAAATCTCCTCATACTTAAAAAGATCCTCAAAGCTCACCTTATCAATTAAGCCCAGTCTTTCATTACAGCATCCCTTACACTTCCGGTTACATTTCTTTGTAACAATCACTCTTGCTCTCATCTCATACCCTCCTACTTATCCTCATCATCATAACAATAATCATCATCTATAGAACAATTCTTTTTAGCTACTTCCTCAGGCGTTAAATCTCCATAAGTATTTTTATAATACAGTGAATGATAACACTTAAGATAAGCCGGATCACATACACAATCAGTATACCCCTGTGGACATACTGGTTTATATTTAGAAAAATAAGAACTTGTAGGATAATCTGAATACTTAGGATTATCTCTACATCTATCGCAATTTGTTTTATCACTACAGCATTCACTACAGTCTCTCATCTTGTACCTCCTACAAGTTATTATTTATATTTTGACGGATCCGCTTTAACTTAATCAGGATCTCCTTTTTACCCAGTCCAGACTCTCCTTTACGGATAACAGCCTCAAGCTCTTCTCTGGTACTCTGGAGGAGCTGTAAGTAACCGTCAGCGGCTACCTCTGCCTCTTTCTCCCAGTTCTCCAGAAACTCCTCTACAGCTTCATCCTTTGCCACCTGAGTAAATCCCTCAATAGCCTCATACACATCAGCCGGGACTACTTCCTTAAGATCTTCCAACTTAAAGACCCACTGAGTTTTCCCATCTTTCCCGGTAACTGGTAAACAATCAGTACCATTAAATTTTCCATTCATACTCACACCTATCACCTCCTTAGGGCTTTCTTGCCAACATTACAATCTGCTGGTAATAAAAATATCTATCATTGGTATCCTTGTAAGCCTCATAGATCCCAGATCTCTTAGCTACTGCATTTCTCACTTGCTCAGCATCAAACTCTTTATCAAAGTTTCTTTTCTGAGTCTCCTCATGTCTATCCCGGACAGCTACCAGCCTGTCAATCTCCTGATCTGCCTCATCCATGAGCTTATGTAATCTCTCAGCCTGTTCTTTTAAAATAAATGAGTTTGTCTGTGCCAGCTTTATAGCTCTAAGCCATGTCTCAGGATCTCCAGACTTAACTACCTCATCAGGATCCAGCTTGTGCTCCATGCAATAACACTCAGCATCATGTAAATGTAAAAAGACCTTTTCCTCGGCTCCTGTATCTATCAGGAAATAATGTTTATTTTGTAGCTTTCTGACTCGATCACCTGAGTATAAATGTCCATCACTCCAATGAGATCTCAATTACTCCTCAACTCCTTTCTTTATTGAGTGATAACCAATATTTCCCGGATTTTTAGACAAAAAAAAAGAGGATCTCACTCTTTTTCTAAGATCCTCTTTACTGATATTCTATTTTACTTTCCACCGCTTACCACAATCCTGACAAGTAGCCCATGTCTCTGTTACCTTTTTCTCTTTCCGCTTTCTAATCAGCATCCAGATTAACCACAAGCCTCCTGTACAAATAATTAAAAGCAAATTCCAAATAAAACTCCGGCTCTGACTTACCATCATTGTATTAGTTGTTACTGACACATTTTCACTACCGCATTTAGGACACTTCATACACTTTTATCCTCCTTAAATTTTGAGTACATTATACTACTTATTTACCACTGTATCAATCACAAACTGAGCCCACGCTCTACTATCATCCTCCCCATACATCCTGTATATACAATCCTGATAAGGGATCCTCCAGTATTCTCTCCCAGCTCCCTCAGAGGTTAGACCACGCCGCTCATATCTCCTCTCTATGTTCTGTAAATGATGTCTGAATTGATGTAAAAAACTCTCAAGATCCGGCTCAGTGAGGTATATCTCCCCTGTAGCCTGTACATAGCTATCATCCCTTACCCAGACTGTTATAACCGGAATAGATACTTGATAAAGGTCTGAGAGCTCTGTATTGAGCTCTCTCAGTGCCTCCAGTCTCTCAAAAGGATCTCCAGTAACCCAGTCTGTTTTATTCATCAGATCTACTACCGGAGCTATAGCCGGACTGTTTTTATAGATCTTCTTATACAGATCCACTCTCTCATCTATCCTCACTTTTCTCCTCCTCTTCTTTTCTCTCACACTTCTCTCTGTATGCTATAGCCTCCTCAGTTCTCCCAGTCAAACAGAGAAGTAAATAAAATCCTTGCTGTTGTTCTGTCACAAAATCACCTCCCTTATAAATAGACCATTGCTGTATATCCACGGCTATTATACCCAAATTTACAGCCCAGATCCTCACATAACTTTTCTACGTTCCAATCCGCATCTCCTAAGTATAACTTAAGTTTCTCCTTTCTCAGAAGCTCCAGAACTAAATGAGCCTCATACAGCTTTCCAGTTCTCACAAATTCTCTGTGTGCATCCATTAACTTATACCGTCTGATCTTCTTCTCTAACATAAGTCTACCTCCTCATAATCCATACCCCATATAAAACCGTTTTCATCTTCCCACTCCCAGCCGTTCTCCTTACAGAAGCTCTCAGCCTCCTCCTCTGTACCAAATGAGATAAACTCTTTTCTCATTCCTCCGGGGCTTTTGAGGATGATCTTAAAATCTTTCTCCCGGATACTGTAAAGCTCCTCCCCGTTCTTAAAGATTGTAATTTCATCCTTGAACATCTGAGCCTCATAGGAATCACCCTCCCGGATGATCCCCTTTCCTGTAGCCATGTGAGCCGCTGTAGCTTTATCTATTCCCATGTACTGAGCTATCAGAATAATTGCTTTTTCTTTTCTCATCTCTTACCCTCCATCAAATGTACCTTACACACATTACTTACAGCATCCAGATCAGCCTCTACTAAAGGCTCTTTGATATAATGTAAAATGTTATCCTGATACCAATTTCCCTTAGTTACAAGGGATTTTCCTTTATAAATTCTCACCTGTGTTTTGTCATTTACTGCACTTACTACCTGTCTCATACTCATTACTGCCATAACTTCTACCTTTCCGGGAGGGGCTTACGCCGCCTCCACTATATTACATCTTGTTAATATTGTCTGTTTCTCACCATGATAAGTATTGTGCTCTTTTACTTTAGCCTTAATAGTGTACTTTGTACCCTCCTGTAAATTCTTCCAGCTACTTGTATTCCATATCAGAACATTACCAGAATCATCTACAAACTTATAAATCCTTGCAAGCTCCTTTCCCCACCCTGAGTAACTGTTTCTTTCATACTCAAAGTATCTTACAAAGGTTACTACCTGACTGAGCTTATCTCCTACAGCTCCAATAAACTCACTTTCCGGCTTTCCCTCTTCCTTAGGCATCTTAGACTTTATGAGATCCTCATTACCTGTCTCATAATTCCAATTTACATAACCTGTCTCCATATCAACTGTATAACACTCATCAAATAAAATCTGTATTGTAGGGTACTTATCTGTATCCTCTGTAAATCCCCAAGATCTTAAAGCACTAAACCACTTAGCTCCAGCGGCTTTTAACTCCTCTCTAATTTCATAGGTATTACCAGTCACTACAAAGATTTTTCCCTCTGAGCTAAATCCATGCTTCTGATAGATTTCTGGTAACTCACCCTTAATCTGCTCAATACGCTCAAGACGTTTCTTTTCTCTTGCCTTTGATCTCCTCTCCTCCAACTTAGCCTCATACTCTGGAGTATACTCCTTAAAAATCTCCGGCTTAGCGGCTACCCCTGTACCCCCACACTCATAACAAGTATATCCTGTATAAGTCCACTGAGGTAATCCTCCCTGACCGCCACATCTTTTACAGGTATAATCAGCAAAATACTTAGTACCGTTTCTATCTGTTCTGATATACACCCTTTTCTTATCATTCGTTTTATACACCTGAGCTAAATCTGGACTCAACATAACTTCCACCTTTCCGGGAGCCCTCAGGCTCCCAACTCCTTTACATACTCCATACCATCAAAGCTACAAAAGCCTCCGGCATTTAAGATAGCCTGTAAAGCTCTTTTTCCTCCACAAGGAATATATGGAGCTAAGATACCGAACTCATCTCTATCGTGGCTATAAGCTACATAGCCCTTACCCTTTACATAAAAAGCCCAACCTGTAACAACTACATGGAGCTCTTTTGTACCAAACTTAGCATTTTTCAATCTCTTGATTTCCATTTCTTCCTCCCGGTCTACTAATTCAACCTTGCAATTTAATGATCTCCAGTAGAATACTCTACCGTCCTCTGTTACTAAAAACTCTTTATGTAAATTACTGTCAGCTTCTTTCAGATCATAGGCTTTACAGTTCACACATTTCTTATCAATGTACTCTACTGTATAATCCTCAAATTCTGCGTTTTCTTCCAGATAAGAGATAAACTCTTTAACTGTAAGCTGATCCATGAGCTCCTCTGTAGATCTCATAAACTGTACTCTGTATCTGTTATCATCACTATTTTTATATCTCATATCTCTTACCTCCGATTTTTTATATATTGCTCCTTACAAGAGATATTATACACCTTTTAGTTAATATGTCAATAGATATTATATAGGTTTTTAAAACTTTCTTTTTTATTTCAAACAAAAGAGGAGCCTCTCAGCTCCTCCAGTTATTACTCCATTGCTCTCTCATTTACCTTAGCCTTTAACCAATCAAACTCATCCAGATCATTGTAAAAGTAATTGATTACTCCGGCTCTGCCCTGTAGTTTTTTCTCTGATCCATCACTAACAGGAACCTTAAACCATGCTCCGGTCTGTTCGATCACATTCAATTTTATTCCCAGATCAATAGTATCTGTACCATCATCCACTCCCCGGAAATAGTTGAGAGTGTAGCTGTCCAGTCTCCTATCATTCTTTGTAACCTTATTCTTTTCTACCTTGACATTTACCACATTTCCTACCGGATCCGAATATGTACTACTCTTTTCCTCACCTTTCTCATCTAACAATGAGCCCTTTGTAAACCACAATATCTGTGAGGAGGCGTGAGCTATTGCTGTGCCGCAAGGAATTTTATACGGCTTATATGGATTTCCCACATTCTCCCTAAGCTGGTTAAGCATCAAAAAGGTACACTCAAACTTTTTACAAAGAGGAATAACCTTATCACAAAAGGCTTTCATAAGAGCACTGTTACCTCCATAGCTTTTCTCATCCAGCCCTTTCTCCTGTACTGCCTTAGGTACGATAAAAGGAGCACTGTCTAAGACTGCTAAGCCTATCTTACCGGATCTTATGTAGTCTAAGAGCATATCAAGGAGCTCCTCCCCGTATTCACTCTCAGGCTGGATCAGTATAACCTTACTCCAATCTACTCCCAGAGTTTCTCCCCATTCTTTATCTATGGTATTCTCTGCATCCAGATACACACAATACTTGTCTGGATACTTTTTCTGAAAGTTTGCTACTACATCCAATGTAGTAGTTGTCTTTCCACTCTGAGGGAGTCCTACAAGCTCTATCATTCTCCCCACCGGGACTCCTCCTCTTGTGAGATAATTCATCTTAGGGGAGCTATACTGGATAAACTCCACACTCTTGAGCTCAGAGGCTTTCCTCACAATGTTTGTTTTATACTTCTTATTTACGCTTGCTACCAGATCATCAATCTCCGACATTCTCAGCACCTCCCATAAGCTCATCAAGGATCTGAAAATCCTCTACATCCTTTTGAGTAAATCCCACTTTGTACTCCAGCCGCTCCACCTGATTTACAAAGTCAACCCCCACGTTGTCTCCCTGTTTCTTTATTACTGCTACACAATCCTCACAAATTACTGCCGTTTCCCCGTCCTGATTAGAAATACTGATCCCGGACTCTTCCAGCTTTTCAAGGAAAGCGTTTACTTTATCCATAAAATCCATTAACTATTTTCCTCCTCAGATTTTAAGATCTTACTCACTACCTTATCAATCTTAGGCATCTGCTTAGCTATCCAGTCTACAAGTACCTCATCATCTCCATACCCCGATAAGCCAGACTCAGCAAAGAAAGCGTGAATAACCTCATGTCTGATAACTTCATCCCGTCTTGCTTTCTTTGCTGATATTGAGTCTATATCCTCCAGAAAATCCTTGAGATCTCTGTAAATGATTTTTCGATTATAAGGTTGACAAATTCCGTCAGCACCTATCCCCTCAATAGCTGAGGTGTTTCTTGTTACTGTATATTCAGTACCTAACACATCTACTGTCACTGTTAATCATCCTCCTCACTTCTTCTCACATAACTATCCTTTGAAAATCTATCAAGATCACTCTCTGAGATACGCTTAGAGAGGGCTTTCTTTAAGCCGCTATACAGCTTCTCAGCCATGTCCAGCTTTCCTCTCAGACTATTATAAGTTCTCTTATAAATGACCTCTACAAGAGCCTTATCCTCTATAAGCTGTTCCACTCTTGCCTTTTTCTCCTGTACTGTACCGGATACCTTTAACATTGCCTCATTGTATTCTTGTCTCTTCTGACTGGAGCTTATATCTGCCATGAGTCCAAACTCTTCCAGCTTTACCCCAGCTCTGTACATAAGAGCCGGGATCTTCACACAATAATACTCAAGCTGAGTATCTGGAATATCCTCTATAGAGCTCTCTCCGATACTATCCATGATAACCTCAAGCTCCCGGATAGCGTTATCAAGATCCTCACTAAATTCCTTTGTGAGCTTCTCACTAAACTGTACAGCTACAGAGCTCTCCTCCCGGACTTCCTCAATCAGCTTTTTGAGCTTTTCACTATTCGCCATAATGTACACCTCTCATTCTCACAATATCCACGGCTTTATTTACTCCTACCGCCTTAAAGTATCTATGAGGGCTACTCTCTGTTGACATTAAAATAGCACTCTCCCTCAGCTCATCTACAATTTTGTTCTCCATCATCTGAAAGTTTTTCACTTGCTGGATATTAAAATCTACAGCAACATTGTAGTTATGCTCCAACATTCTGATATACTCAATTAAATCCGCTTTCTTCATGTTATTGAGGGTACTGTCTGCTTTTGTCTCACAATGCTGTCCAATCTGGTTAAGATCAATTAACACTCCCATCTATCTCACCTCCACACTTAACTCATATCTCTTAAGCCATGAGCTCAAGTCATATCTGTACAAGGTTCTTTTCTTCTCTGCCGGGATCCTGATACCATGCTCTCTAAAGAACTCTACCGGGATACTCTTTCTCTCCCCGGCTTTTACAAAATTCTCTACAAATCCTACAGAAAGAAAATACGTCTCCTCCAGATCCCGGAAGTTTACCATATACCCTCCATATACTCCCAGATAATTTACAGCCTTTATCATCCCACTTAACTGAGCTGATCTGATCTTTGCCAGAGGGAGGCTCTTACCTTTGTGAGTCTTAAGCTCTAAGAGAATCAATACCGGAAATTTATATAACCGGAAGTCTGCCGGATTACTTACCCCATAAAAGCCGCTTGTATCATCTTTGTATCTTTCAAGAAAGCAATCAGCCGGGACACTGTCCTTAAACTCTTTCTCAAAGACCTTTCCCATATTCTTCTTTCTCTCAGCCATCAGAAACACCCTCCTCCGGTTTTATTATCCTGTATATTTCTATCCGGCTCCTGAGCCACCTCAAGCCTCTTACACGCCTCTTTGTACCTACAATAGGTACATTTATCCTTATTAGCTGGAGGAGCCTCTCTATGGGTTATATAGTTGTTCACACGCTGTATCTTTCCTCTGACCTCTTCTTTCATCTCATCTGTGATCTTCCAGAGGTAAGGCTTTTTACTACAGAAATTACGATCCTCATAAAAGAAAAGTATGTAATCAATTCCCAACCCCAGCCCGTAACAAGTAGCCTGATATTTATGATCCATTTTAGGCTCATACCTTTTAGAGTGCTGATAAGTGCTTTCTGTCTTAATCTCTAATATCACATCCTTACCCATGAAATTTAAAACTCCATCAGGTTGAAACCAGATACTCAGCTCATCATTTTTACACCTTGCCTCTGTATGATCTTCATTCCATCCTACAAAGTCTGTGTTTATCCCTTTTGCCTGAGCCTCTTTTACCATCTCCTCCAGATCCAGAGTTTTTACTCCCTTCATAGACTCTACAAGGTGCTGGATCCGTAAATGTCTATCTGTCCCGGAGTGACAAATCTCCATAAGGTTTATATCATGCTCCTCCTTATCCTGTTCCTCTCCGGTTCTCATAAAATAAATCATCCTCTCACATCCATACATAGAAGAGGGACGGAAATAATCAGCCGGGATAGGTTGCTTATGTTCCTCCTCATACTTAACTACAGCCTCCTCATACCCTTTAAGAAAAGAGTCCTCAAAAGATACGTTAGCGGCGTTCTTACCCTGAGCCACTTTAATTAAACTTGATAATCCCATGATCCTGTATCCTCCTTTTTATATTCAGGAAGTAATAACCAGATCTGGAGCTATTTTTAGACAAAAAAAAAGAGCCCTTATGAGCTCTTTTCCTTTAATATCTCCAGCATATTATAAACCTTTTCCAGATCTTCATAGCTGAGATCAGCATACTTGTACTCTTTGAGATAGTTCACCATCTTGATCTTTTTATTTCCCCGGATAATCTCCTCAGCCGCCTCTTTTGAGTATTCAGCTAAGTATCTATCCCTCATAACATACCGCTCTCTTTTACAGTTCTCAGATCCATCTCTCCTGTATCGAACTGTATAACCACAACACAAAACATCTACCAGCCCTGAGGGAGTTTTCTTTGTGACGGTTCCTACATACTTTCTGCATCCTGAGAAGTTATCACGGTAAACCACTATTACCTTATCCCCTACCTGTAAATTATCAGTATTAAACTCCATCCTTTTTCTCATCCTCCAGTTTTATCTCTGTACAGTCTCCCTCCAGCACAACTACAGTAGTTTTTATATGAGCCTCTGATCTCATTCCTACTTGTCCTACTCCTATAGCTGTTACACTTACTGCCCCGGCGTACTCATCCGCTATATCAATTATTACCCTTTTCATCAGTACCTCCTACTCCATATCTCCCTACACATTCATTACAAAGCCGGATCTTTACAAACCGATCTATAAACCTGTTCCATGTTTCTCCAGATCTGTAGGGCTCCATCCAGACATATCTTTTACAGTGAGAACACATAACCGGAACTATTGCAAATCTGTTACTTTTCAGTTTCATACTTATACACCTTTCGTAACATAGCCCATCTGTTTCATTTTCTTATAAAACAGTTTCATTTCATAACCAGAAAGACCTACACAAGTATTTCCGATCCCCTTATTATCAGACAGTCCCTTATCATAAGACTGTAAAATATGTCTGCCGGAGGCTTTATGTAAAATAGAAACACACTGAGTATATTTGTATTTTTCATCATATCTCTCATACTCAACTCCATACTTACCCTCTTCAACCTTTTTAAATCCCATCTCCTCAATTTTCTCATCAATACTCTTAAATAAAAACATAATACCCTCCTTATAATCCGTATTTCTCAGCTAAATTCTCACCATACCAGTAATCATTAACCTCAGCATCCACACTCATAGGGAGATCAATAAGGCTATGTCCTACTCTCTTCATGGTTCCTACTAAGAGCTCAGCTCCCTCTTTTACATTCTCCTCAGGTACTTCCATGATTAACTCATCATGTACGGTAATAATCATGTGACAGTCAAGAGCCTTATACCGTGGATCATTGTAAATAGCAATCATAGAGAGTTTCATTATATCCGCTGAGGATCCCTGTATTACTGAGTTAAGGCTCTGTCTGTGAGCCTCCTGATAACGGTAATCATCTTTATCCTCTAACTGCATATCCGGCAATCTTCTCTTTCTGCCAGTGATGGTAGTTACATAACCATAAGTCTCAGCCATATTCTCAATCTTAAGACGATACTGGTTAATCTTTGGGAAACTCTTATAAAAGTTATCAATCAACTGCTGAGCCCACTCAGCACTCTTATTAAACTGTTCCCCGATAGCTGTAGCTCCACGCTCATACATGATACCTAAGAGAACACTCTTCATAGTGGTTCTTCTGTGTTTTCCCTCAGCGTTTACAGTTCCATCAGGATAGAACTCTCTACAGTCCTCATAAGGCAACTGATACACCTGAGATCCCATGATAGCGTACAGGTCTTTTCCCTCTTTATAGGCGTTAATCATACTCTCATCACCTGAGAGATAAGCCAGTACACGGGGCTCAATCTGTGAGAAGTCTCCACCCACCAGCTTATAACCGTCACGGGCTTTAAAGATTTTTCTGATACGTTTCTCCTTTGATGGGATATTCTGGAGATTGATCTTACTTACAGTATCAGAGCTGGAAAATCTTCCAGTCTTTGCCCCGTACTGATTGTAAGTAGTATATACTGCATTGATCTTAGGCTCCTTTACCTGAGGGATCTTATCTACATAGGTTCCTAACAACTTTTTGATTTCCTTAAATCTCTGATAGTTCTCCAGAAACTCAGCAAACTCTCTTGATTTCTTTGTATCTTTCTTTTTCGCTGTACTAAGAAACTTCTGGATGATCTTATCTCCTGTCCCCCGTGGCTCTTTACGGCTCACGCTTCTCAGCTTGAAAATGTCATAGAACAAAGCCGCCACCTGTTGAGGACTACTATAGTTAATCTTGCAAGTACCTTTTGTGAGTCTCATCAGGTTATTGTGATCCAGTATGTACGGCTTAAACTGTTCTACATAAGCATCACACTTAGCCTCTACCTCTACCATTTCCCTGTTAAAATCTTCTGACAACTCCTTAGCGAAATCCTCCCGGATCTCTACCCCTCTCATTTCCATATCTGTACAGAGTGGGATCAGCGGCATCTCTACCTCACGGAAAACATAATACATCTTTCTAAAATCTTCCCGTGGATGATCCTCCCGGAGATACTGAGCCTGAAACTTATACAGAGCGTATGTCTTAAAACCATCATTCGCACCATATACAGTAGCTATGTCAATCGGTACATAATTAAACGGGATCCCCTCAAACAGATCTCCATAATCCTCAGAGGAGCCTTTACCGTGGAGGATATACTTGTTATACAGTGGCTTCAATCCGTGAGGCTCATTCTCATTCAGGACATAACCAGCTATCAGGGTATCCCAGAAGATATTAACAATGATCTGTTTCCAATCCCACGCCAGTTTTTTATTATCAAACTTGATATTGTGGTTAATACATCTAAGCTCAGGATCCTGTAAATAAGGGATCATTATATCCCTCACTTGCTCCTCACTCATCTGATCCTCAAGTCTGATATTCTGGAGATCCGTGTGATTAAATGGCACATAAGCACTTGTCTCTCCTGGAGTATATAAACAGATACCTACCAGAATATCATTGTAAATATCTAACCCGGTTGTCTCCACATCAAGTACATACTCCCCAGACTGTGTACAGTGATCCATATACTCTTTCAATCTCTCCGGGGTTCTGATAGTTTCAATCTCTCCCTCTGCGTGGAGTCTGCCAGCCTTTACAAGCTCCTGAATAACTGCAAGAGCATTTTCCAGCTTATTCTTATTTCTCTTTACTGTGACATTACATACTTTGTTATGTACTAATCTCTGACTAATATCATCCATGCTAATCTCTTCCCGGCTTAAGTTTAAATCCAGCTCTTTTCTATCCATCCTGTTTCCTCCTGTTATAAAAATGGGAGTGAAACTTTACCGCCTCACTCCCATCAGCTTAAAATACTCTTGTGCTGTCTCCGGCTCCATCAGAGCCGCCACCCTCATTGTTATTATTCTTCTTTACTTCCAGTCTGCCCTCAATAGCCTTGATCTGATCCTCAGGAGATAAGTCTAAGATCAGGGAGCCTACAAGGTTCTGCTTCTCAGGTAACTCTCTCTCACTCTTGTCTTTCGGGAAATACTGGTAAGTAGTTTTCATACTACCCTTAGCCCCGGATCTCTTGATCTTAATATCTCTTGCGTTGAGATCTCCGTACTCCTCAATGATACCTAAGATCTGCTTAATGTCCGTGATACCCCTCTCCCAGAGCTGGAGCTGTTTCTCTTTGTCTTTCTCATCAAGATTAACCATCTGTAAGAACATTCTAAGCTGAGACTTGATACCAGCCTTACAGAGCTCACAACCCTCTCCTTTACAAAGTACAGTTCTGTCTCTTCCTGATCCATCCACATCCAGCTTATGTACCTCAAATACATCCAGATCATACTTAGGGGATCCGTCCGGCTCAGTACCGATAGCTCCCTTGTGTAACATTCTGACTGTAGCTGAGTCTCCATCATCTTTCAATGAAAACCAACCAGCCTTAGAAAAACCCTGACTCTCATACTTATTGATTAACTCTCCTAACGATTTTCCCATTGTTCCTGTATCCTCCTGTTTTATGATTTTTTTTTATTTTTACAGTGCCATAGCCTTTAAAGTGCTATACAGGCTACTGACTGCATACTTCTTAGAAACATTTTTTCCTACCAGCACATCCGCTACTCTTTCCTCAGGACTTTGAGCAATCACAATAGCCTTTCCCGTAACCAATGCCAGCAATACATTTAAACGCTTTCTCATGTGTGTTACCTCCTCTCCTGTTGTCTTGTTTCAAGTAGTAATAACCAGAGAGGAGGGATATTTTTAGGCATAAGCCCCAGATAAATTTATCTTTGTTGCAATGCGTTTTACATAGCTATGTACAGATGGAGTTTTTACTCCCAGCCTCCGGGCAATGTCCGGCTTGCTGTTTCCAGCCATAAGAAGATTTACAACCACTCTCTCCTTATCTGAGAGCTTGAGTCTACTCAGGAGATCTCTGATCTCTACCATGCTGTAATCTTCACACTCTACAGAAAACTCAGAAGATCCTAAGCTATCCTCATCCTCCTCATATTCTGAGTTAGAGTTGATCTGTTCATAGCTTCTTACAAATCCACCCGGATTTCTCTTAGCACTGACAGCCTTTGTAAACAGGTCGTTATAGTGTCTGGAGATAGCGGCATATAAAAACGTACTAAAAGAGGAGCTGTATTTCTCACTGTCAAAATTCTGGATAGCTGAGAGCATCTCCATAGCTCCCTCACTCATCAGATCCTCAAATTCACTACCCGGAATATTTAAGTATCTCTGAGCTAAAGAGCTTCTCAGTGCCTCAGTCTTTTTCATCAGCTCATCAAAAGCCCCTGTATCTCCAGCCTTGTACAGTTTCACCAGTTCCTCATTGTTTAATCCTTTATATAATCCTGTTCTCATCCTGTTTTCCTCCTGTTTAAAACCTTTGGAGATAACTCTCAAAATCATCTCCGTAATTCTGAATAAGCTCATTTACATCCTTGAGATCCGTCAGCCACTTGAGGTTAAAAAAGCGAAAGCCTAAAGGTATGAGCTTGTCTTTTATCCGTCTTGCCGCTTTCCTCCCGGCTTCGTCATTGTCTGTAGCTATGACAAATCTCCTGTAAGGGCTCTGACACATTTCCTTGATCTGCTTCTCTGAAATATCCGAACCCATGAAAGCCCATGCTAAGATCCCTTTAGAGACAAGGCTTAGAGCGTCTATCTCACTCTCCACTAACCAGATCTCTGTACTGTCCGGGATCTTTGCCTCTAAGGTCTGATAGAGCCCGTAGACAGCGGCGGTCTTGTCTATATCCTTTGCGTTGAAAAAGTGCTTTCCCACCAGTGAGCGGCTCTTGTAAAAGAGCACATCCCCCCTCCGGGAGTAGACCGGGAATAAAACCACCTCATCCGCTGGATCAAAACCTAAGTTGTAAATCTCCATCACATCCCGGCTAATACACCGCCCCCTGAGGTAATTCTGAGCTTTCTGACTCCTCAAAAGGTTCTTGTGATACTCCTCAACTTCTCCCTCATCCATTGCGGCTACCTGTCCCTCATCCGTACCCCGGAAGAAATTAAACTGAATTTCCTCCCGGTCATTCGCTGAGTAGTTGTAATGTCCTACCAGCCACTTAAAACCCTCCATAGCGTTTCCCAACCCTAACAGGTCACTGATAAAAGTAGGGAGGTCAGCGGTATAACCGCATGTGTAACAGTGGACTGTACCAGCCTCATAGGTTTTATCCGGCGTTATCTTTTCCTTGAGGCTCACACCACAGGAGGGCTTTCTTTCATGCCCTCCCTTGTGGAATGGACAAGTAACCATCACATCAGATCCGGTATTGTTCTGATCCCTGAGCAACCCCTCAGCGAAAAGCATGAGCTTGAGATCCCTGAGGATCTGCTCCACGCTTGCCGCTATCGGAGTATTCCAGACAGTTATCATTTCTTGACTTTTGCCGGATCTGTGAGTTTCAGCATCACAACCTCTTTGACTGTGAGGTACTTCTGGAGCTCCTCAGCGGAATACTCTCCGGCTTCAATAGCCTTAAGTACCTGAGGCTCATCTACTGCCTCAACCGTCTTGATACACTGAGTAAGTCCTTTCTCTTTGAGGCTCTCCAGCACACCCTTTTCGTCCATGCTCTTTCTGTTCTGTACGATTCTTTCAAAGAGAAAACCGTCCTCATCCGTGTAGTTTTTAACTCCGGCTTCTTCCATTGCTTTCTTGAGGGCTTTCTTGAGTTTGTCCTCTTCTTTTGCCGCCTGATCTGCCGCCATCTTTGCGGCTCTGTACTGTTTGTAGAGTGTTGTTAATTCCATTTTTTGTATCCTCCTTAGATTGTTATTTATTCCTCAGAAGTTAAGTTGAACTTAACTCAATGGGTATAAAAATAGGCGTTGTAAAATTTTTTGATAAAAACCTCCCAACATCCTCAGTATATGTTAAGTTCAACTTAATGTCAATAAAAAGTTTTGTTAAACTTAACTTTTCTTTCATTCTTCTTTACATTTGTTTTGTTTAATGTTATAATTACCATATCCCCAAAAGAGAGGAGGTGAGAACAATCTCAACCAGAACACCTCTCATTGACAATTTTGTTAAGGCTTTTGATTACTACAAGAGTAAATCAGACAAAACAGGGAGAGACATAGCTAACCACTTGAACACATCCGCTCCTACAGTTTCAAACTGGGGAGCCGGAAAGCATCTACCTGATATGGATACCCTCCAAAAATTAGCTGATTATCTACACGCTCCTGTAAGTCAGTTCTTTAACTTCACAGCTCTTACAGAGACAGAGAGTGAAGATCAAAAAGATCTAATAGCCTTAATCAAGACATTGCCTGATGAGGATATCAAAGTTTTAGGAGCCGTAGCCCTCCGACTGAAAGAGCTACAGGGAGAGGAGCCATAAGGCTCCTTTCTTTTTACTTAATCCCAATTACTACACTGTTACCTCCACCTTTTGACAAATGTCTTAACAGTTCTTCTACTGTCAAACTACTGTCAATTTTTCGTATCAGCATCTCATTTTCTCTCTGATAAGCATTAGACTTGTCTCTTTCAGCCGCTAAATCAACCTCTACCTTACATTTATCATTATAGAGCTCCTCACAGCTTCTCTTATATCCCTTAATCTCAGACTCCAGTTTTTCAACCTTAGCCTTATACTTTTCATTCTCACTCAATAAATTCTCATTCTCTACTGAGAGAGCTTTTACATTGTCCATCAGCTTATTAACATCCAGATCCTTACTCATTCCTGAGATCCTCCTTTAATCCTTTATTACCCTGTTCCCTACTTTTGTGAAATCCATCATATCCATAGGGACTCCATAGAGCTCACTCATTTTCTGTCCTAAGTCCATATCCGGGCTACTCTTTCCCTTTTCATAATTTACAAGGGATACCTCAGAGATCCCAAGAGCCTTAGCCGCTTCTCTCTGATACAATCCAGCCTGTACTCTACAGGCTCTCAATTTCCACTTAAACATTTATTCTACCTCCTGACGTTTCCTGTAATCTTCCAGAGCTGACTCTGTAATTATTGATCTCTCTCTTGTGAGGATCTGCTGATACTCTCTTTTCTCTGTAACAATCTCTCCGGCATTTATTCTTCTTCCCAGAGTCCTTACAGAGATCCCCAGAACCTCAGCCGCCTCCTCCAGAGTGTACTCTTTCTCAGGTTCGCTCTCAGGCTTCGTATTTTCCCCCTCTGTGCCGTTTTTAAGCCTTAGCCCTACAGCAATAAGGAACTCCTCTTTTAAGTCTCCCTTGAGCTTATTAGAGAGCCTCTGACAACCATCTAAAGAAACTTGAAAGCACTCACGGACTTTTCCCTTACCATCTGTGTAAGTATCCTCTTTATAATATTTTTCCGGGGTTTCAAGGTTCTTTAGATCTGTTCTGATAGTTCTCATCAAGTTATCATGTCTTTTCTCCATGAGATCAGCTACATCTTTACTGCATAATCTATTAGTCAATTAAAAACCACCTCCTTAGGCTTCTGTTGAGTGATAACCTAAAAGAGGTGGATATTTAGACAAAGATAATTAAAATTCTTCAAAAGATTATTTTTACTCTACTAAGTGGCTCACATCTTGCCTCCCCAGCTCAGTAGCATCATAGAGATAGAGGACTCCGTCCTTAACCTCACATACAGCCCCATAATCAATAATAGCTTTATTGCTCCGGTCATAGACAATAACCTCATAGGGGAGATGTTCCGGCTCCGGCGGCTCCTCAAAGAATACATGATAAAACCCTATACACATCAGGATCCCACAACAAACCAGTATCCCCAGAAAGCAAATACCAAACAAGCTCCACCTTATTTCCTCATGTTTATCATCAGAACCCATAATCCTCAGCCTCTCCTTTCTCTCCCTCTTTGTTCTCCAGTAACGGCTTAATGTATCCGGCGTTAATATCCCACATCACCATTACATCCTTGTTATTGATACCATATCTATTTTTCTTGATAGCCAGCTTTAAGATCCCATCAATAACAGAGAGAGCTATTACTCTGGTAGCGTTCTGAGCTACTCCATCAGACTCAGCCAGATCATGTAGCTCAGGAGACTGACCTTTCTTTTTATTCTTGACCGCCTCCCTGTTTGCCTGAGCCAGCATAATAACAGGTATCCCCATCCTTTTACTCATCAAAAAAGCATCCTCTGAGATATTGTTATAAGCAATACGAGGAGTGTCAGCTCTTCTCTGATCTGTCATAAGGGAGAGCTGATCTATGATAACCATGTCTGAGCCCAACTTTTTAGCCATAGTCTCCAGCTCTCCTACTGTTGGCTTTCTGCCTCCAAAATGGTCAGGAGTAACAATCACATAGCCGGACTTTGTAGAGAGCTGAGTGATATAATCTTTATAGTCACTCTGTAAGAGTTTTCCCCCGTCTGTCCCCTCTTTCTTTCCCAGTATCCCGGATCCGTTAAGGAGTCCCATGTTACTAAAATGTTTATGGAGTGTATCAAAACGAAAACCAACCATCTCCACGCCCATCTCACCGGAATACTGGAGGATCTTATAACCAGCCTCCCACGCCATTGTACCGAAAAACTCAGCTATCCATGATTTACCTACATTTGTTCTACCTGTGATAACTACAAGCTCCTCACCATGCAACCAACCATTTGTAAGATCATCTAATTGAGAGAGTCCTGTAGGGATACCCATTAACCCTTTCATCTCACATCTTTTCAGATATGACTCCAGCCTGTCCTTAGCTGATGAGATAATATCAACACCCTCTTTGTTTTTGCTTACCGGGTTATCTTTCTGTAAAGCCTCAAGTGCCGCCCTCAGGTAATCATAGGCTTTTAGAGAGTCCTCTCTTAACAGGTTTCCTCCCTCCTGTACTATCGGGACTAACTTAGTGTAAAGGAATTGCTCCTTTATTCTGTCAGCTAAGTAGTCCATACTCTCTGTTACTTCCAGCATTTGAAAATCTTTAAATTTCTGGAGAAAAATCATTTTATCCGGGAGCTGTTTGTATTCTGCCTCATGTTTCTGGATAAACTGGATCTGATCCTTACAAGTCAAAAACATTTCATCCCGGAGCCCGGACTCTTTCAGAGTATCCAGAGATCCTCCCTCTAAGAGTTTACAGATATAGCTTTCCTCAACTAATCCATTACCAGCCATTACTTACACCCCCTCCTGTCCTGTCCTACTAAATGGATCTCTGTAGCGGATCCTCTTATCCGACTACTGATCCGCTCCCCCATCCGGTTCCCTATCTCTTCCAGAGAACAGTTAGAGGTATAAACGGTACTAAGCCCTTTCATCATCCGGGTATTGATGATACTAAGTAGTCTCTCATTTACCCACTCTGTAGACTTCTCAGCTCCAATATCATCAATAACCAGTAGCTTACAATTTTTCAACATATCCAGTAGCTCAGAAAAATCAGCGTCCGGCTCATCATAGCTCTGTCTAAGATCATCCAGAAAAGTAGGGAGATAAATATATAGCCCCTCATTTTCTAAACCACTCTTAAATGCCACCTTTCGGAAATAGTAGCTCAGGATCTTACAAGCCCATGAGGTTTTCCCATTCCCTGTACACTCACTCCAGATATATAGTCCCTCACCATTCTCTACTTTTTCCTCAACATTTTTCATAAAATTATTGAGAGCCTCAAAAGCTCCCAGATCTTTCCCCTCCGGCACAAGAGGGATATTATAACAGTATCTCTCAGGGATCCGGCTCATCTTATACAGAGCTCTCAAAAGCCTGTACCCGTCACAATACTCATTGCACTCATTTTTATTTTTCTTGCAATAGGTTTCTGCATAGCATTTCATAAATTTACCACTCCTTTCTTGCTGAGTAATAACCAGCTCACTCCCGGATTTTTAGACAAAAAAAAAATGAGGAGAGCTTTCACACTCTCCCCTCCTCAAAATACCAGAGGATTTCCCTGTTTATCTGACGCTAAATTTTCTGGATTAAATGGAGTTGATACCACACCACTAAGCTGTTTATTTTTCAGAGGATAAAGAGCTTTCCAGCCTTTCTCTATACTCTGATCCACAATCCTCATAGCAATTACAGGATTACCATTTGACTCTGTATTTAAGAGCTTAGCAAATTTCTCTACAGTAGTTACCTGAGGCGTGTAGTTCATTCCCCTCAGGGCTCCTATGTATTTTACTAAGGACTCTTTTACAGTCTCATTTTCTGGATCATCTAAGATCTGAGCATAGGACTTTTTCTTTACCTTGACCTCTTTCTTTTCCGGCGGCTTCTCAACCTTTTTCTCATGTACCTCCCGGAATGGATCCGGGAACTCATTGAGGGTATAATCCATATCAGTAAATTTCCCCCCGGTTCTGAGAATAGATCTAACAAGATACCCCTCTCTCTCCAGTTCTTTGAGAGCTTCGTTTATTGCATCCCGTCCCTCTTTCAATACCTTTGTAAGCCCACTAACTGAGTAATCCCATGTATCCGGCAAGCTCCACATAAAAGCATAGAGCCCCTTAGCTTTCAAAGAAAGATTATTATTCTGTAAAACATGATTAGAGATCACGGTATAGTTACCGCCCTTGTTAATCTTTATTTTTCCCATGAGTACCTCCTGACAAGAAAACCGGGGATAGTTCCCCGGCTTCTCATAAGTTTCTACATCTCCTCTAACAGCTTCTCAATGTTCTCACACACCTCATCAAATCCCTGTTTAATGATAGCCGCTCTCTGAGCTGGAGAGGTTCCCCCATCTATTGTAAGGTTCATTCTTGCTGTAGGTTTACACCAGATACCAGCCTTATTCTGTACACTCATTCCTAACTCCACCTCAATAGAGGCTACTCTTACCTGTGGTTTATTGTTATTATTCTCTGCCATGATTATTTTTCCTCCTCTTCAAAATCTTTTGCAAATAATTCTTTTGCAAGGTCAGCAATAATAGGAGTAACTGCCAACACCAGCATAGCTCCCATATGAGGATCACTTTCTTTAGCCATACTCATAAATTTACCATTAGTCAATACCTGAGCTGAGATCTCTGTAAACTGACGCTGAGTGATTGTGATAGGCTTATCCAGATTCTCCTCATACTTCTTTCTGAGCTCTGCCTCACGCTTCATCTCTTCATTTTTTTTTGCTACTTCCTCTGGATCAAAACCAAAAGCTCCAAACATTCCACTAAACATACTACTTTTCCTCCTTATTCTTGTTGAAATATTTTTTATTTAATTCCTTGTTAGTCAACCCCAGTTTCCGGGCAACAACCTTTTTCATAGGCAATTCACCTTTATTCTTCTGGATCTGCCTGTTTAACTTCCTGAGAGTTCCCACTGTCCTCTACCCCTTTCTCAAACTGATCCAGCGTAACCTCATGTGTTATTGCATCACATCCGGGATCATCATAGGTAATTGTCTCTGTAATATCTGCTGATCTATCATCAATAGTCACTGACACATTACAGAGCCGGGACTTAAAAGGTTTACCTTTGTTTTCATCCCCTAAGTATTCATATCTACCGGGAACCTTTTTAATAGCCCCTAAAGACATTGAGATAATATCTCTGAGCTCTTTACCATTTACGATAAGCCCATGTCCATCATCCTCTACTACAGCGTTTAAAAAATTTAATTGGATCATTGTAGCTCTTAGCTCCTTTCGTTTTATTTGCTTTGCACTGAGTAATAACAAAAACTAAGGGGATTTTTAGACAAAAAAAAAGAAAAGTTTTTATAGAACTGAGAAAAGGGGCTTTGCCCTCTTTCCGTAGGAAAGATTTTTTTATTTGAGTATTTATTTATATTAGTATTTTATTTGTAGTGGATTTCCCGTAAACGGAAAAACCGCATACGGAAAACCCGTAAACGGTGAAATTTTATAGAACTGAGAAAAGGGGCTTTACTTAGTGAAAAAAAAAGAGGGCTCACTTGCCCTCTTTCTTCATGTTACCATATCTCTCTTTATGAGATTGTCCAGCATACTCCACAATTTTCTGAGTATCCTCAGCACTCCAGTATTTATAGCCGTTTGGTTCAATATGAGGAGCCGGGATAAGTCTTTTCTCCCCGGCTTCTTCTCTTTGTTCACTTGCTTTATTCCAGAGCTTTATAGTCTGAGTAGAAACACCGCAAAGCTGAGACACTTCTGTAGGTGTATAGTGGATTATTCCATTGATAACTTTCATTCCTCAATCCTCCTCAATGAGATAAATATACTCCCCATTTATCCCTCATTAGCATAAACCTATATAATATCTTATCATTAAACCCTTATAACTGCAACATCTTTCTTAAAACTTCTCCTAAATCTACTGAGGTATCTTTTCCCTCAATAACTCTATCAAAAAGAGCCTTGTTATCCCTCAGCATCTCCTCAATTTCCTCATCTACTGTATTTGTTGCTACCAGAGATACCACGTTTACTGTGTCAGTAGTTCCAATTCTATAGGCTCTATCCTCAGCCTGTTTATTTTCAGCGTCCCAGTATTTTTTATCAACAAAGAATACATAATTTGCCGCTGTCATTGTAAGACCTGTTCCCATAGCTCCTATGGTTCCTATAGCTACCTTACAGTTAGGATCCGTCTGGAACCTATCAACCTCTTTTTGTCTGTCCTCAGGATCTATAGCACCTACTATATAAGCTGGATTATAGCTATTAAGAGCATCTCTGTAGATAGATGTAACCGTTTCATACTGAGAGAAAATGAGGGCTTTGTGACCGCTCTCTGTGATCTCTTCCAGCATATCCTTTACTCTATCCAGTTTAGGGTTATCGTCAGTAAAGAGCCCTCCTGTAAGCTGTTTGAGCCTTACAATACAAGTAAGAGGATTAGATACTCTCAGGATCTCATCCAGATTACTAACAATTCCATCACGGATCTGTTTATATAGAGTTCTCTGTTTTCTGGTAAGCTCAACAAATTCTGTAGTGTAAATCTTAGGGGGGAGATCCAGTACATCTTCTTTTTTTCTCCTTAACATTACAGTATTAAGCTCTTTGTTGAGCTCATCCAGATTTCTGTACCCTATTACTTTTTTTCCATTAAAACCGCCCTTAATACAGTAGCGATTTTTAAACCTGTAGTAGTCTCTTTTCTCAACTCTGAGCCATGTGAGGATATTCCATAAATCTTCAGCTTTATTCATTGGAGTACCTGAAAGACCTATTCTGATTTTAGCCCTCAGGCTTCTTACAGAAAGTCCCTGAGAACACATACCGTTTTTTACTTTGTGGATCTCATCTACAATAACCATCCCTATAATACCATCTTTACAATCTGCATAGAGTCTACTCATAATTTTATCATTTCTCAGACTCTCAATATTGATGATACCAAAATAGGTATTTCCGCTGATCCACTCATCAATCTGTAAAGCTCTTTTATCCATTGTCTTTCCATCTATTACAATGGAGCTTTCATTTGAATGTACGCTAACCTCTTTTTTCCAGCTATATTTTACTGAGTTTACTCCGCATACAATCAAACATTTACCTATCTCAGATTTTCGGGCTACTGCAATGTCAATACTCTCTTTTGTTTTTCCAAGTCCCTGATCGTCTGCAAGTAAAAGGTTCTTACATTCATACCCCCTGTTAAACGCTTCTATTTGATGAGGAAACGGCTTTGTTTTAAATGGGTAGTCAACTATAGGGGTAATACCTTTCAAACGCTCTTTGACGGGATTAGAGGGCTCAGCGGCTTTCTCCTCTTCTTTCTTTATCAGGCTATTGAGATATTTAGAATTAACATCTATATCATCCTCCCCGAAAAGGTCTACTAACTGTTTTAGCTCACTTGCCGGGATCTCCCACGCCTGTTTTTCCGGGATGTATCTCCTATACTTTAGTTTTCTGATTTTGTCTAAGTATTCTTTACTGTGCCTGTAGGTTACAAGGAAAGCGTCCCGGAAATAAGTACCGCTCTCCAGTTTTTCAAGTTTAATCATTAAAAAACCTCCTTAGCTATTACTTTTGAATATTTAGTAATAACCAAGGAGGATCTGAGATTTTAGACAAAACCTGTATAAGTTGTTTTATGCGACTATTTTAAATTCAACATCAAAGTTTACTGTTTGTACACGATAGGACAGATATTGCCGTGGCATACGAAAAGTACTCGAATCATTGTTTTATTTCTCCTTGTTTTGCCCAGAAATGCCCTGTTTTGCAAGGGTTTCTGAGATTCATGTAGTTTGCTCTGAAATTACAGATTGTGGCAAATCAGAGCAAGAATGAGCAAGTTATTACTACCTGTTAGTAGTAAAATTGGTAGTAAAATATAAAGTGTTACTACTAAGAATTTTTTAGCTTTTTATCTTGCTTTGTTTTTCGATAAGATAATTTATAAAAGCTGAACACGAAACTAACATATACTTTGCGTCCTCAGCAGGTGCATTTGTAAAATCTATTCCACCGTGTCGAATTCCATCTGAATCTGAAGTATATCCATATAATTTTTCAAACGCAGTTTTCATAGCTCCATGAATCACTACTCCACCGTCTTTTTCCAATTTCTTCAATGTGCTCCCTAAAGTTGCTTGCGAACCTGTGGCTCCTGTAATAATGCAACATAGTGACTCTACAGCACTAATTGATTCTTTAATTGAATTTTCATAATCTGGTTTCTTTCTATCTGAATAAAGAGCGAGAGCTTTATTAATGTGAATTTTAACTGCTTGATATGGGGAGTCTATTATTTTATTTATTTCCTGTAATTCCTCATCACTAATTATGTTAACAAATTTATCATTTAATAATCTATATCCAGATTTTTCTTGTTCTAACATAATATTAATATCAGTTGTTACATTTCTAAACCACTCTGTGTAACCACAATACTCACAGCTATTATCGCTTCTATATTCACATTCTTTACAATGAAGCCTTTTTGCTTCAAAAAATAACTCAATTACTTCATATGGCATGTACCAAGGAATAGATGAGTCTTTGCCCTCTAAAACTGTATTAATAATATACCAATTTCTGTTTGTAGTTGATTCCACTTGATATCCAAGCCTATCAACAACATATTCTAATTCTTCGTGTATCATTGGAGAACTCTCTGAAAATCTATGTACCATATTATACAAGCGATTTCTCAAGCTTCTATCTATTTCATCTACCTGAACAGTCTTCTCTTTCACAAAACCATTTCTTTCTGCAAAACCCATAATGTCCACCTCCTATCCCATAGCAGCATTCTTTACTATCGGCAATAATTCTTCGCAAGAAGAATACCTATTTTCAATGCTACTTGATAAACATTTCATTATTATGTCAATATCTGTTGGTGTAATTTGTGAGTTTGACTTTTCCAAATACTCCCTCATATCACTCCCACTTGGAGCTCGCCCGCATAACAAAAAATACCAAATTGCACCAACTGAATAAATATCACTTCTCACATCTCGAATTTTAGGTTTTTGTTGTAATATTGGATCGATAAAGCTTCCACCTGCGATGTGTTCACCTGTTTTTGTCAATTGTGTATGATTTTCTGTATCTAAAAATGCACTTACACCAAAATCAATAATCTTAAACATTTTTTCATTTTCTGAAAAAATCACATTTCTTGGTCTCAAGTCCCTATGAATCACACCATGTTCATGTGCATGCTTTAATCCAGCTAAAATATGTAAAATTACAATTGCACTTCTAGAAAAAGACATATTCCCTTCTCGGTTTCTAAGCTCCTCTACTGTATATCCTTTAATATATTCCATTCTAATATATGGTTTACCATCCATACGACCTGCATCATAAATTCTAGCAATATGAGTATTATTTAGTGAAAATAACATTTTAGCTTCTCTGAAAAATCTCTTTTCTCCTTCAAGTTGCTCTTCTGCGGAAACAAACACCGGATCATATATCTTAACGGCAAAATCCATATCTAAACAATTATTATGATATTTGTATACAGTTCCAAAACCACCACTTCCCAATTCTTCTTGCTTTGTGTATTCTTTCATCTGCATGAACTGATCGCTATCTTCATTTAGATAAGAAGCCAAACTATCCATTTCGGTATGTATCAGTGAACGTCTATCTGCATAATGTTGGTTATATGCTTGCATATAACGACGAAAATCGTTTGCCGAATGATTACTTTTAATAAATGCAGGTATATGTGATTTTAGTTCTGGAACTTGCATCAAAATATCCCTACATCGCTTATAATCCTTCTCTGACATATCCCCATTTGTTGCTTTTGCTATTAATCCGCTTTTAAATTCATCAATCAAATCTCTTATTGCATTTTTATCCATCTTATCTGCCACATCCACTCCATAAAATCTATAATCATACACTTCTCTGCCTGATATGTATTCCTTTATATATAATTCATACCCGTCTTCTTTTATCAAATTGTTTACTTTTTCTAAAAATAATCCCCACTGCTTTTTTTCATCTCTAACCAAAGGATGGAATATCTCACAAATGAACCTCAAAAACATTTCATCCGATCCATTTGCTAATCCAAATCTATCATCTTCAAAAACCCAACAATACGGATAATCATCATTATTTATTGTATGGCGAATAATATCCCCCTTTGCATTTTCATGCCTTGAATCAATGCTTTTCATATTATCTAAATCATATAGTCTCTCAAGAAAATCAATTTCTTCTAATCTTCCATAATAAGGATATTGAACATTCTCTGTATGAAACAAATCTTCTACAGTGCATCCATCACGAAATAATTCATATATGTCTCTCTTAGTTATTTCAGTTAATCTATTCAAGAATATCGCCCCTTTTTGCAATATTAATCCAAATTATATTATATCAGTAGCCTCACGATTTTTCCATAGAAAAAACGCCCCAGCCTAAGCCAGAGCGTCATCCCACTTCCATATTAAACTACCTTAAACATCTTCTGCGACATCGGTTTCTCCTTCTTCTGCTCAACCTCTGCCTGTGCTTTCCTAAACTCTTCCATCCGCTTCAATTCTTCCTCGGCATCATCGAATCCGATATGTGTGTACACATTCATTGTGACCGATATATCCGAATGCCCCATGAGGTACTGTAACGTCTTAGGATTCATTCCCGATTTTGCCATATTCGAACAATAGGTGTGTCGGCATACATGAGGTGTGATGTTTGGCATCTGCACCCGGTAAATGTCATTGTATCTGCCAACCATATGATTGAAACGATGTTGCCAGTGCATTGCCACAAGTGGCATTCCATTATCATCGTAAAACAGGAATCCACTATATCCATCTATGGCTTTCTCCACTTTCGGTGCATTTCTGTCCTCGATGATTGCCTGAAACATCTGTGCCACATCCTCTGTAATCGGCAATACTCTTGTTCCGGCATCCGTCTTTGTGGTTTCTATGATGTATCGCATATCCGATGTTCTCTGCAACTGATGGTCAATATTTACAGTTCTGTTCTCAAGATCAATGTCCTTCAGCGTCAGTCCACAAAATTCCGATATTCGCATTCCCGTATGAAAGAGTATGTACACAACTTCATAGTATTTACAGTACACCACATCGTCATGCACAAACTTTAGGAATTTTCTCATCTGGTCTTTGGAAATTGCCTCTCTTGTAACTGCATCATTTACCAGTACTCCAGCAAGTTGGAATCCAAATGGATTCTTTACCAAAATATCATCATCCACCGCCATCTGAAAAGCTGGTCGCAACACTCCCCGAATGGTATGAATGGAACTGTAGCTTTTCCCATCTTCCTGCTGCAACTTGATAAGAAACAACTTTGCATCGGAAGTTTTCACACTTCGTATCGTCTTTTTACCAAATGCTTCCTTCGCAAGTAATCTCTGCACTGTTACATATCCCTGTTTTGTGCTTTGCCTTACTCCGGTCTTTGTTTTCAAATATCGGTCTACAAGTTCACAGACTGTCATCTGTCCGTCCACGATATTTACAAGCAAATCCAAATCTGTGTTTACCTGTTTTTCCAACTCACGAAGGGAAAGGCATGGCTTTTTGCCCTTTGGAAGTTTATCCGTAGGCTCCAGTTTCCAACTGTATACAAAATGTGGTTTTCCATCAATGTGATATTTATATTGATATTTTCCATCCGCTCTTACGCTTTCTCCCGGTCTTAATACTCTACGCTTGGAATCCCGCCTTGTCTGTCCTCTTCCTGCCTTTGCCATTATACCCGCCTCCTCAACTCTGGATGGTTACACAGATACCTTTCAAAGGCTACACGAAGAATCAGCTTGCGTTCTCCGTAGTATGCCAGAAACTCTTCCCCATCCGTATTATTCAATAAATCATAAAATTTTCTCCGGCTCAGAACAAAATATTCAATTGCCTCAGAAGGATTCAAAATATCCTTTTCTGCTAAACTTGGTCTTGCCATAAAATCACATTCCTTTCTGCCAAAAGTGGCTGTTTTCAAGGGTTTTCGTGGTCATCCTATGTTCGCTCTTATGCCCTGTAATAGCAACTACTTTCGGCAGATAAAAGGAACTATATTTCTGAAGAACCACTAATAAATTCTTCAAACTTCGGGCGGATGATCAGGAATCTGTTTCCACAGTACACCGCCACTGTTCCAAGGTTGTCCTCTGCAATTCTTCTCAGTTTCTTTATACCAATATTAAAATAAGCTGCTGCCTCCTTGATGGTGAGCATATACTTCTCACTAACAGGAAGCGTTTCGTTGCTTTCTGCATTCATAGTATCTCTCCTTCCGACAAGGTGGTCACACAGCTGACTCCTTTGTACTATTTTTTCTTTTTTATCATTTTCACTCTGATTCTGTGATATTTGCCCCCAGGGGCGGTCTAAATCTCTGTCACCTTTTATGCCGGGCAACGGTGCCGCTGCACTAGTCAACATATTTTGGACACAAAATTATAAAAATTATTCCGTTACAGCGTAAGGTTGTACAAGCCGTACGCCACCCTTGACATCGCTCCAGGAAACGCTGGTCGGCTTTCGCCGACGGTATGAACTCATGAACAGATTAAATTAATCATTCGCCGGATATTTATTGTAGCGTTTCTTTCCGGCTGAATGTCAAGGGCAAGCCGCTGACGCGGTGTCTGGTATCTGCCTCCGAATTCGAATCTATGAACAGATTATGCTGCATACCTCTCACGGTATTGTTTCGGTGTAAGATAACTGAGCGCATAAGCAGGGCGCTCCTCATTGAAAAATTTAATATATTCATTCACTTCTTCGTAAACTGGTCGTTCACCTGTGACATGAAAATCCATAAATAATTCTGCTTTGATCCATCCGTTGATGGATTCCATAGCACTATTATCAGTAGGTGTTCCAGCTCTGGACATGGATCTTACCACATACATAGGAAGAAGATCATTGTATGCCTTTGAAGCATAGACGGATCCTTGATCTGAATGACACCCAGACGGATATCCTGACTGTCATCTTTAAGATCGCAGATGATCAGGAGCTGCTTCTGATCGATACCAAGGATC
>ERZ772812.79-NODE-79-length-105414-cov-4.196224_pt1 | contig 105414 bp, 90 predicted proteins | sample MGYA00511343_ERZ772812 | MGnify/ENA primary metagenome ERZ772812 (study PRJEB29015, sample SAMEA2737706) | human gut metagenome | biome: human gut; feature: human-associated habitat; material: faeces | place: China | collected 2012 ...
TGGGCATCGACAAGCCCAACGTGCGGTTCGTCATCCATTATAATATGCCCAAGGATCTGGAGAGCTATTATCAGGAGGCGGGCCGCGCGGGCCGCGACGGTCTGCCGTCCCGCTGTATCCTGCTCTATTCCGGTACGGATGTGCGAACCATCCGCTTCTTCATCGACAAAGAGATGGAGGCGGACAACGGCCTGCCCGCCGACGTCAAGGCCGAGGCCGCCCGCAAGGCGGAAGAGCGGCTCAAGTATATGACTTTCTACTCCACCACCCAGAAGTGCCTGCGGCGGTTCATGCTGAACTATTTCGGCGAGGCCGCACCTGAAAAGTGCGGCAACTGTTCCTGCTGCCTCTTTGCCGAGCAGAACGCGCAGGAGGTGGAACAGCGCGCTGCCGCCGCAAAGCAGAGGGCCGCGGCCAACTCCCGGCGGCTGTCGGCCCGCCGTGCTGCTGCCGGCGGCGACCTCAGCGAGGCCGACGAGAAGCTGCTGGCCGCGCTCTACGCCCTCCGCAAGCGTCTTGCAGCGAAGCAGAATGTTCCGGCCTACATGGTGTTCAGCGACGCTACCCTCCGCGAAATGGTCCAGAGCAAGCCCCTGAGCATGGATGAGTTTTTGAACATCACCGGCGTCGGCGAAAAGAAAGCCGCCCGCTATGGCATGGCGTTCCTGCGGGCCATTGAGGATATGGTGGGAAGCAGAGAATAAGAAAAGGCGCAGATCTTCCACGAGCGGAGAGGCTCGTTGTGGAAAATCTGCGCTTTTTATCGCAAGTCAAGAAAATAACGCAACAGGATAACAGCATATTTGCGATATGCAATTCAACGCTGTTGCTGTTGCATTAAAAAGTTGAATTGCTATGTTTTATCGTTCCATCGTATGGGTGGAGAACACTTTTTCGTCCTGCCACCACACCGGCTGCCCGGCGGCGAGGGACTTGGGAACATCCAGCAGACGCTGGTTCCGGCTGCCCCGGAAGCGGAGGGAGATGTCGTGCTCAGCCTCCACGAAGCGGCCATCCACCAGCACATCCAGCAGACTCAGCAGCTCGTCGGTGACTTCGCACCGCGCGTGGCAGGGGACTTTGCCGGTCAGCTGCTCCCAGGTGTAGCCGGAGTAGCACCAGACTGTTTTCTTCGGGTAAAGGGCTTTGAAATTTTGCACGAAGGTCACCAGCTCCCGCTGGTTCTCCGGCTCCATCGGCTCGCCGCCCAGCAGGGAGAGGCCCGTGATATAGTCCGGCTTGCAGGAGGCGAATACCTCGTTGCGGACGGGCTTGTCGAAGGGTTGGCCATAGCCGAAATCCCATGCCACCTCATTGAAGCAGCCGGGGCAGTGGTGGCGGCAGCCGGAAACGAAGACGCTGGTGCGGACGCCCGGCCCGTTGGCGATGTCGTAATATTTAATAGTCGCGTAGTTCATAAATCAGACCTGAAAGCAGAGCACACTGCTTTGCCTTGCAATTTTTTTGTGCTTGGGTAGCTTGCCAATGGCTCTCCCCTTGGGAGAGATGGCGCGAAGCGCCTGAGAGGGTCACAAGTGTAACACCCGATCCTTGATCTCCTGCGTCCGGCCCTGGTTCCAGAACTGGGTGCCGATATAGCCGCAGGTGCGGCGGGCGACATTCAGCTTGTTCTGGTCACGGTTGCCGCACTTGGGGCATTCCCACACCAGCTTGCCATCGTCTTCGACAATTTGGATTTCCCCATCGAAACCGCATACCTGACAGTAGTCGCTCTTAGTGTTGAGTTCGGCATACATGATGTGATCATAGATAAACTGCATTACACGAATAACAGCCTTCAAGTTGTCCTGCATGTCGGGAACCTCTACGTATGAAATCGCTCCGCCAGGAGAAAGCTGCTGGAACTGGCTTTCAAATTGAAGCTTGGTAAAAGCATCGATTTCTTCAGAAACATGCACGTGATAGCTGTTTGTGATGTAGTTCTTGTCTGTTACTTCAGGAATTACACCAAAGCGACGTTGCAATGCCTTAGCAAACTTATACGTAGTCGACTCAAGAGGCGTTCCATAAAGCGAGAAGTCAATATCAGTTTCGGCTTTCCACTCAGCGCATTTGTCGTTCATTTTTTGCATTACCGCCATTGCAAAAGGCGTCGCTTGCGGATCAGTGTGGCTATAGCCAGTCATGTACTTTACGCACTCGTACAGACCTGCATATCCCAAGCTAATGGTGGAATAGCCGCCATAGAGCAACTTATCGATGGTTTCGCCCTTCTCAAGACGAGCAAGAGCGCCATACTGCCACAGAATAGGAGCCGCATCTGAAAGCGTGCCTTTCAGTCGGTTATGACGACACATCAATGCCTTTTTGCAAAGCTCCAAGCGCTCTTCAAAAATCTCCCAGAATTTGTCCATATCACGATAGGACGAGCAAGCCACATCCACCAAGTTAATTGTTACTACGCCCTGATTAAAGCGCCCGTAGTACTTAGGCTTGCCAGGCTCATAGTTGCCCGCATTTGCAACGTTGTCATACCCGTTACCAGAGCGGTCGGGAGTCAGAAACGAACGGCATCCCATGCAGGTATAGCAATCACCTTCACCTGGCTTTTCACCCTTGGATAGCTTGAGCTCGAACATTTTCTTTTCAGAAATATAGTCAGGCACCATGCGCTTAGCGGTGCATTTTGCCGCAAGCTGGGTAAGGTAGAAATATTCGGAATCTTCAGATACGTTATCTTCCTCTAACACATAAATGAGCTTAGGGAATGCAGGAGTAATCCAAACGCCCGCTTCGTTCTTTACGCCTTCATAGCGCTGACGCAGCACTTCCTCGATGATGATGGCAAGGTCGTGCTTTTCCTGATCGTTGCGAGCCTCGTTCAGATACATAAAGACCGTCACGAAAGGAGCCTGTCCGTTGGTTGTCATCAAAGTTACAACCTGATACTGAATGGTTTGAACGCCACGACGAACTTCATCGCGCAGACGCTCTTCAACAATAGACGTAAGTTGTTCTGCGGAAGGCTCTACACCAACCATGTTCAATTCATGAATGACTTCACGGCGAATTTTCTTGCGACTGATATCAACAAAGGGAGCCAAGTGAGTGAGCGAAATGGACTGCCCGCCGTACTGGCTTGAAGCAACCTGAGCGATAATTTGCGTTGCAATGTTGCACGCCGTCGAGAAGCTGTGCGGCTTTTCGATCATGGTGCCCGAAATTACTGTGCCATTTTGAAGCATGTCTTCGAGGTTTACCAAATCGCAGTTATGCATATGCTGCGCAAAGTAATCAGAGTCATGGAAGTGGATAATACCCTCTTCGTGAGCACGAACAACATCTTCAGGCAAGAGAATACGCATTGCTAAGTCTTTGGAGACTTCGCCTGCCATATAGTCACGCTGAACGGAATTAACCGTTGGGTTCTTGTTGGAATTTTCCTGCTTAACTTCCTCGTTATTGCACTCGATAAGGGAAAGAATTTTGTCGTCGGTCGTATTGGACTGACGTTTTAAGTTCTGAACATAACGATAGATGATATAACGACGGGCAACCTCGAATTTATGAAGTGCCATTATTTCGTTTTCCACCAAATCCTGAACTTCTTCGACGGAAACCGTATGGCCAGCTTCTTCGCACTTGTCCGCTACATTATGAGCAGCATAGTCAATTTGACGCGGAGTAAGACGTTCGCTTTCCGGTGATTCGTCGCTCGCAGCCTTAATAGCGTTTGCGATTTTAGTGATATCAAAAGTCACTTCGGAACCATCGCGCTTGATGATTTTCATCCGTACAATCCCCTCTCGGTTGCTAGTTTTTTCGTGCACCAGCTATAACAAAAAGCTCCGCAAGTAATCTTCTTTGCTTTAACCGCAATTCCTTAGGGAGCTTCGTTGGTTATCTGCCGTTAGATACTATACACAATCTGGCACAACATATTGTGACAATTTAGAGGTTTTCCTACTATTTGTAGTAATTTTTAGATTAATGGTACAAATTTAGTAGCATTTTACATAAATACACACCAATTGAGGAGATTCGTTTTCAACAATGCAGGAGCAATACAGGAAACAAATCCTGAAATTCTAACAATCCTCGACTTTGTTTTTGGTTTGGACGCATTGAATTGAGTAACTTAAACCATATTTGAATACTCTAGAAGATTCTTATTTCAAGAGAATTCTTTATTATTCTTTGACGAAGTCTATTATTTAGGATTTCTTTTCAACTTTAGTGCCGCACTTCGGACACGTTACCAAAAGTTTGCCTTTTCCCTTTGGCACATTTAGAACCGTATTGCAGCCTTTGCATCTGAAATAGAGTGTAGTGTTGCGATTTTCCCATCGCTTATTGGTTAAACGCCACCACGCTTTTGGTTTCTGCATTACTTCTTGATACTTTTCCAACTCACGCGCTCGAGCTGAATAATTTTTTGAGTAACAGCGGAAAATTCCCCACACGAATGCTGCGAGTGACAGCAGTGAAACGAATGGAATTCCGAAAATAAAGTTGATTACCGTCAACGCACACCCAACAATAATCAACGCTTGAGTCATTTCGTCGATACCATATCGACCTTGCATCCATTGCGCAATGCGCATTTGCCAATTTGTGTTTCCGCCACGTGCCACGCTATTTCCACGTCCTTTGTAGGTTTCCTTCGTAGGTCAGATTCGCAAGCATTCGCCTTTCGGCTTTTACCAGTAAACCGCTAGAATACATGCGGTAGTTGCGATCTATGTCTTTCTTCCCTTTTATATTAATCGGACGAGATATAGAGCCAGCAAATTTGCACGAAACTCCTACGAAGGAACTACAAAACAGGCATAACTCCTAATCAGATCAACCTACAATCTTTGCCTGAGCATAGGCATACGCATCGGCGGTATACACCTCATCATTGTTTTCCTGGGGACGTTCGCCCGGTGTAAGCGTCTTCTTCACAACGCCCGGAACGCCTGCCACCAACGAATACGGCGGGATTACGGTTCCTTCCTTAACCAACGCTCCTGCGGCAATAATGGAGCCTTCACCGATTACCGCACCATTCATCACAATCGCACCCATGCCAACAATTACTCGGTCTTCGATTGTCGCACCATGAATGATTGCCGAATGCCCAATCGAAACGCGACTACCAATTCGAATGGGACAATCGTAATCAGCATGCAGCATAGTATGGTCCTGGACATTGCTCATTTCTCCAACACTAATAGGAGCAACCTCTGCGCGAATTACCGCATTGAACCACACGGAACTATCTTTTCCGAGCGTAACGTCGCCGCATATTGTGGCGTTTTCAGCCATATAAGCCGCCTTAGACACATCGGGAGCCATTCCTTTGAATTCGATAAGCACTTTAAAAATTCTTTCGTGCGCCATTCCCTTAAATCACGCACCAGTTAAAAGGATCGACGTACCGCACGCATCACCTATTGTTAAGTATCTCTACCACTCTTGTGCTTCATCAGACGAAACACATATAGGAGCCCGTAAAAGCAAAGATTACTCAAAGTCCCGTTAGATATCCTTCGCTTCGCCCAAACGCCCAATGCTTTCGTCTAAACACTCCTCTATACAAAAAATAGACCCCCGATTTCTCGAGGGTCTATTAAAATGCGTTTGGATTTTAGAAGCTTGGTTGCACTCATTAGGTGTATCGAATAGTCATACTAAACGACAATGCCAAATAGCAACCTCAAACGCTCATAGCAAGAGCCAAACCTAAAAAGTAGACAAAGTGGTTCAAACAACCGTTAACTACTCAGCCTTCTTTTCCTCGGCCTTTTCCTCTGCAGCTTCTTCAGTGGTTTCAGCTGCTTCTTCTGCAGCCTCTTCCTTAACCTCTTCAGCTTCCTCAGCCTTGGTCTCTTCAGCCTTAGGTGCCTCTACAGCCTTAGCAGCCTTCTTCTCGGCAGGCTTTTCAGCCTTTTCCTTTTTCTGAACTGGCTCGGTGCAAAGCTCCATGATTACCATAGAAGCATTGTCGCCCTTACGATTGCCAAGCTTCAGAATGCGAGTATAGCCACCCTGGCGATCAGCGAACTGACCCTGAGCAACCTTCTCGAATACCTCGCGTACGAGTTCCTTGTCACCGAGAGCAGCGATGGCAAGACGACGAGAGTGGAGGTCGCCCTTCTTTGCCCAGGTGATGATTTTATCAACATCAGGGCGAATTTCCTTAGCGCGAGCCTCAACCGTCTTGATGCGGTCGTTGGTGAACAGCGCACAAACCAGGCTCTTCTTCATTGCCTTGGTGTGGCTGGCATCGGTGCCAAGCTTACGCCCCTTCTTGTAATGCCTCATCTTATATCTCCTATTGCTTCAAATTGAGGTCCATAGAAATGAGCTTGTCCTTCACTTCTTCGATGGACTTCGCGCCAAAGTTCCTAATGTTGAGCAAGTCGTTTTCAGAGTATTCAACCAACTGACGAACAGAATGAATACCTGCACGCTTCAAGCAGTTGTAAGAACGTACGGAAAGATCCAAGTCCTCAATCTGCTTATCAAGCTCAGCGTTTGTTTCCTGATTTTCAGGAGCGAAGATAGAAACAACTTCTCCGTCTTCGTCTTCCTCGACTTCATCAAGCATCAAGAATGCGCCCATGTACTGGTTAATGATGTTCGCAGCGCTGCAAACTGCTTCCGTTGGGTTAATGGAACCGTCGGTTTCCACTTCCAGCGTAAGCTCATCGTAGTCAGTACGCTGACCAACACGCGTATCGGAAACGCTCATTGAGCAGCGACGTACCGGTGAGAACAGTGAATCAACATGGATGATGCCGATTGGATCTTCGGTACGCTTGTTGCGCTCTGCAGACACATAGCCACGACCAACACCGATGCGAATGGTCATATCGAGCGTGCCGCCGTCAGCAACCGTTGCAATAACATGATCGGGGTTGATCAGAGTGAATTCCGTAGGAACCTCAAGATCAGCACCAGTCACCGTGCAAGGACCTTCAGCATGCACGTGAGCCGTAGCTTCGGTGATGTCGGAGTTAAGGGCGCTGAATACCAGGCCCTTAACATTCAAAACGATATCGGTAATGTCCTCGATTACACCTTCAGCAGTGGTGAACTCATGCTGAACGCCTTCGATCTGGATTGCAGTTGCCTTAGCACCATCCAAAGAGGACAGTAAAACTCGACGCATGCAATTACCGAGGGTGTAACCGTAGCCACGCTCCAGCGGCTCCACGACGAATCGGGCAATTGTGTCATTGACCTCTTCAATCGTTACTGTCGGCCTCATGAACTCTGTCATATTGAATAAGCCTCCTTAATAAACCGCAGTGCGTACGTTACTTAGAATAGAGCTCGACGATAAGCTGTTCGTTGATATCCAAATCAATCTGGTCACGTTCAGGAAGGGTTAAAACGCTGCCCTGAAGCTTTTCAATGTCTACCTCGAGCCAAGCAGGAACCTGAACGCCTTCATTAGAAACGAGAGCGCTCTTAATTACGAGAAGTTCCTTAGCCTTAGGAGCAACAGAAACAAGATCGCCTGGACGTACGCGGAACGAAGGAATGTCTACGCGACGACCATTTACATGAATGTGACCATGGGTCACAATCTGGCGAGCTTCTTTACGAGTCTTAGCAAAGCCAAGACGGAAAACTACATTGTCGAGGCGAGATTCAAGGATTTGCATAAGGTTGTCACCGGTAACACCAGGCATAGCCTTTGCACGCTTGAAGTAGCCACGGAACTGCTTCTCGAGAACGCCATAGACAAACTTTGCCTTCTGCTTCTCGCGCAGCTGCATACCATATTCAGATTCCTTGCGACGACGCTTTGGCTGACGGTTGGATTCCTTCTTGCTGCTGTAACCCAGAACAGCAGGGTCCAGACCGAGCTGACGACAACGCTTGAGAACCGGAGTCCTGTTAATTGCCATAATGTATCGATCCTTTCAGTTAGACGCGACGACGCTTGCGCTGACGGCAACCGTTGTGCGGAATAGGGGTGCAATCCTGGATGCTTGCTACTTCAAGGCCTGCTGCCTGAAGGGAACGGATAGCGGTCTCACGACCAGAACCTGGGCCCTTCACAAAAACAGAAACCTTCTTCAAGCCATGCTCCATAGCGGTCTTAGCTGCTGCTTCAGCTGCCATCTGAGCTGCAAATGGCGTGGACTTACGAGAGCCCTTGAAGCCTACGGTACCAGCGGACTGCCAGGAAATTACATTGCCCTGAGGATCCGTGATGGAAACGATCGTGTTATTGAAAGTGGATTTGATGTGCGCAGCGCCAACAGCAATGTTCTTACGTTCAGAACGCTTGATGCGGGTGCGGACGTTTTTCTTAGCTGCCACTAGTTACACCTCTACTTCTTCTTGCCGCCGATTTGCTTACGAGGACCCTTGCGGGTACGAGCGTTCGTGTGAGTGCGCTGACCGCGAACGGGCAGGCCACGACGATGACGCAGACCGCGATAGCAACCGATCTCCATGAGGCGCTTAATATTCTGAGAAACTTCGCGATGCAGGTCACCTTCAGTGGTGAGGTGCTCCTGGATGTAGTCACGAAGCTTGGAAAGTTCATCTTCAGTCAGATCGTTGCAGCGAGTGTCTGGATTTACGCCAGTTTCTGCGAGGATCTTCTTGGAGGTGGTAAGGCCAATGCCGTAAATGTAGGTCAAGCCGACTTCAATGCGCTTGTCGCGAGGAAGGTCGACACCAACGAGACGTGCCATGAATTAATTTCCCTTTCTCTTTAACCCTGACGCTGCTTATGACGAGGATTCTCGCAAATTACGAGTACCTTGCCATGACGTCGGATAATCTTGCACTTGTCGCACATTTTCTTGACCGAAGGACGTACCTTCATAATTCAATTCCTTTCGGTAAATGCGTTCTTTTCTTTATTACCACGCCCAGCCGCAGGCGATGATTGGTAAAGATTTTTCGCTTAGTAAGTAATTACTACCTGCTAAACATTCCGATAGCCAACAAATAGGCGAACATTACGCAATTAACTCTGTTCGCACACAAAATCACCACATTTCGAGACATGAAACGTGGTAAATCGTCGCTTATTTATAACGATAGGTAATACGACCGCGATCTAAGTCATACACTGAAAGTTCAACTTGAACCTTGTCTCCGGGAAGAATCTTGATGTAGTGCATACGCATCTTTCCAGAGATATGAGCCAATATCTTGTGCCCATTTTTAAGTTCTACCCTAAACATTGCGTTTGGGAGAGCTTCGAGAACTGTTCCTTCTAATTCAATTGCATCTTCTTTTGCCACAATTGCTCCTTCAGGCAAATAAGTAGACGAGCGACAAATGGGTATGTTACCAAAAATTAACCCTCTTGTGCAAGTTCAATAATTTCTGCACATTCTGAGAGATACCCACGATCCCCTCACGAAATCAAAACCTTTAAAAATTAAGCCACCGTAAAACATTCGGTGGCTGAGAATTTAGGTGGTGCGCCGTGAGGGAATCGAACCCGCGACCTTGGGATTAAAAGTCCCCTGCTCTACCAACTGAGCTAACGGCGCATATGTAGTACTCAAACGTTTTGTTGTGAGCAGCTAAATATATTAATGCTCATCTATCTATTGGTCAATCAAAAGATTTCAAAAGATGATTTATACTCAAGAAAACTTTACAAGCTTCAACACTTGAAGATTGCTAAACAGGCTCAAATTACTAAATGAGCTCAAAAGACATCAGGCTCTTCAACGCCGTGACAAACGTCACCCTGCTTTTGAAAGGAAAAAGATGGCTGCGATAATCGTCGGAGTAATTTCGGATATCCATGGTGTGCTAAGCAAGAATGTCACAAAGGAGCTTGCTTCATGTGACGTTATTCTTTGCGCTGGAGATGTTGAACGCGAGTTTATTCTTATGGAGCTCGACGCTATTGCGCCAACTATCGCGGTAAAGGGTAATTGCGATTACCCCAGCATAAGTTCCGACGTTCCTTTTACTGCCTCTCCACGTATTGGCGGAGTTCGATTCTTTATGGTGCATCGTCCTGAAGATATCGGCACGCCCGCAGATGACGTAAAAGTCGTCATCCATGGACATACTCATATTCCACGCAACCAAGTACTAGATGGTATTCGCTACATCAATCCTGGAAGCGCTACACGTCCTCGAGGGGGAAGCAAGAAAAGCTTGGCGCGTTTAACTATTGAATACGGCAAAGTGTCGAAGGTCGAATTCATCACCCTTAACTAAGTCACGTTTTGCTCTAACCTTCGTCCAAGTTCTGGCAACCGCTAGTCCATTCATTTTTCCTGCGTCTACCAGTCTATTTATTTCCCTCGAGAGAACCGCCCTCTCACTTCCCTCGCTAGCGCCAGCACGAATAGCAATATTCTGTCGGTTGATCCGAATCCGCCTGATCTATGCCAGATTTATTTGAATCAGGCTGATTCAAATCTGACCGATCTGTATTCAAATGGCCTGAATTAGATTGAACCGAATCATTTTGAACTAAGCTGTTTTGATCAGAACTATTTTGATCCAAAAAACACTGTTTTGATGCAAGCACTTCAGGATTCAGACAGTCTTTCGGCATACGCCCTAACACCACATCAAGGGCTGCTTGCATGGAACGACGATGCAATTCTTCGCCTGATTCTTCAGAATAATAGGCAACATGAGGACTCAACACCGTGTGAGGTGCCTTCATGATGGGATGATCCCAATCGAGCGGTTCTTCTTCGAACACATCAATACCCGCACCCCAAAGCCTATCCTCACGCAAAGCCGCAGCCAAAGCAACAGTATCGATGACAGCGCCACGCGAAGTATTGACCACTACCGCACCCGATTTCATAAGACGCATATTATCCGCGTTCAGCAAATGATGAGTTTCTGAAGTAAGCGCTGTGTGAAACGACACCACATCAGCCTGTTTAAGAACATCTTCCAAAGTACCAATTTCGTATCCTTCGGGCGTGCGACGACCCGGCACTAAGGAGCGAGAATAGCAGATCACCCGAAAGCCCAAGCCTGCTGCCTTGCGCGCAACCGCGCGACCAATTTCCCCCATGCCTACAACGCCAAAAACCCTGCCAAATACTTGACCGAAGGGCCTACGACGCGTGTAATCCCATACCCCCGCGCGCATGTCGGCATCGCACTCGTTTAGTCTGCGCAAGCAGGCAAGCGCGAGCGTTATGGCGTGGTCAGACACCACTTCAGTGCCATAACCAGGAACTATACAAACTGCCGTGCCATTTTTTGTTGCGGCTTGTGCATCAATATTGTCATAACCAATACCGGTCCGACTCACTACTTTTAAATGAGGGAGTGCTTCAAATACTCGCGCTGAATAATCACCATAGGAAGTTACAACACCATCAGCATCTTGGGCATGACGAATGATAGCTTCAGCGCTTCGATCATTGTAGAGAGCAAGCTCCACGCCCGCTTCTTTTGCCATCTCGATTTCAATTGCATTATCTTCAAAATCGGTATCAGTAACTACAATCTTTGGCATATGAGCTCCTCAAAGTGTTCCTTATCACCACTTTAGCGACAAGCAATTCAATCTTTCGGCAATTTGGCATTTCTTGCTTTGAGGTTCACCTTACCACCACTGCGTCACAGTTCCTGACCCATCAAGGTTAACGGGCTCACTTTTCGTTTTGGGTTCACTGTTAATCAAAACGGCCACAAAATCTTTTACGCGAGCAAGAACTTCCCGTTTCTCATAGTCGTCCATATGATCGTAGGTAGACTTATCCCCCGGAACACCATACGCATCTATTCCGAAAGACCGCGCGTCATACAGCGCTCGATAAAGATGGTATTCTTGGGTTACCACTACACACCGTTCCACTCCAAAAACATGACGAAGCCTATACATGCTGTCATAAGTAGAAAGCCCCGCATGATCACAAAAAACGGCATCAGCAGGCACGCCTTGTTTTTCAGCGTAAAGCGCCATAGCCATAACTTCATTGTACGAAGCATCGCTATTATCACCACTCATGATGATTCTCGTGGCTACCCCTTCGTTATAGAGTGCGATGGCTGTATCGAGGCGATCTTTCAAAACAGCCGAAGGGCTGCCATCCCAATTAATCCCCGCACCAAGCACAACAATGGCATCTGCCCCGAAGGTATTCTGTTGGATATCAGGACTTGAAACAGATGAAAATTCAGGACGCGTTGAAGCACACACGAAAGCATTAATTGCAAGAGGAACCCCTACGACAATGATCACAACTGTAAGCATAAGCCCTACAACTGCTCGCACTAAGCGACTAAAACAGCCCCTGTTCCTATGTCTATCCTTACGCGCAATCATCCCTAGATTAAACCGACCTCACTGCTTTGTACTACTCTGAGAATCTTTACTTTTCTCCATACTTTCTCGAAATTGCCGTTTTTTTCTCTGGAAAGGTATAGTTCCAATTTTGTTTACTGCGTTCTTTTCTGCGCTCAAATAAAGCTCAAATAAATACGCCCCAGATGGGGCGTATTTGGCAATGCAATTCGTTGAACAGTGCAACTCATCTAGCAATGTAACTCGTTGAACCGTGCAACATATTTAGCAATGCAACTTATGAGTGTAAGTATTATATTTTGCTCAAAGTCAATTCGTTTAGAGGAAGAAAAGCTCCATTATTCCTTCGCACGACATCCACAAGATACAACACCGACACATACATTATCGAAAGATGCGACGCTACCTTGTATGGTGCCATAATATGTGACGCCGCAATACGCGGCGTCACATCAAAGTTTTATACCTTGTCAGTCCACAAGAATTTATTTTGCGACGATATTAACCAAGCGCCCAGGAATAACAATGACTTTCTTGATATCTTTTCCTTCGGTTGCACTAGCTGCTGCCTCGAGCGCTGCCTGGCGAATAGACTCCTCGTCAGCATCGGTGGCAACCATAATCCTTGCCTTAACTTTACCGTTTATCTGAACCGCCAACTCAACCTCGTCAGCTTTCGCTGCTTCGGGATCAAAATCCGGCCAAGCTTGATGATGGACCGAATCGCTATGACCGAGTTCGGTTTGCCATAATTCTTCTGCCCAATGAGGGGTAATAGGAGCTAAAAGCTTAACCAAGACTTCAGCGATCTCGATATCAAACGAACGCAATGCTTCATCGGTTGCACGCACTTCAGGAGAAGTCTTATGCAAATAGTCACTTGCCGCATTAGCCAACTCCATGATTGCAGCAATTGCTGTATTGAAGTTGTTGCGTCCAAAATCCTCGATAACTTTACCTACTACACGATGGCGTTCGCGCAGCAAAACATCTTTTGCCTCTTGTGCTTTCTCCTTTGTTGCACCTTCCTGGAAGAGAGTCTTTTCTCCTGCATCTCCCACCAAATCAGCAACAATTCGCCAAGCACGATTGAGGAATTTATACATACCAGCAAGGCCATCTTCGTTCCACTGCAGTTCTTTATCTGGTGGAGCCATGAACAAAATATAAGCACGGACTGCATCGGCACCATAGCCGTCAATCATTTCCTCGGGGGAAATAACATTGCCTTTAGATTTCGACATAACATCGCCATGCTCATCAAGCACCATGCCTTGGCACAAAAGATTCGAAAATGGCTCATCGAAATCAAGCATGCCCATATCGCGCAAAACCTTCGTGAAGAAACGCGAATACAGCAGATGTAAAATTGCATGCTCAATGCCGCCGATATACTGATCAACGGGCATCCAACGATTTGCACGTGCAGGATCAAAAGGCTGCTTGTCGTTATGAGGATCGGTATAGCGCAAATAATACCAACTTGAGCAGGTAAACGTATCCATGGTGTCAGTCTCGCGACGAGCGGGTCCGCCACATTTTGGACAGGTGCACTGAGAAAACTCTTCATGCGTTGCCAGCGTTTCGCCTGCCGCTAAATCGATATCTTTAGGCAGCATAACCGGCAGATCCTCTTCGGGAACAGGTACCAAGCCGCACTTATCACAATAAATAGCAGGAATAGGATTGCCCCAGTAGCGCTGACGCGAAATAAGCCAATCGCGCAAACGGAACTGAACAGATTTCTTTCCTTTGCCCTCTGCTTCCAAATCTCCAATGATGGCATCTACTGCAGGTGAATGCTTACCACCCACCATGCCAGTATATTTGCCAGACTGGACTAAAACGCCTTCTGCCTCGTAGGATTTTTCCCAATCTACCGTGGTAACGCGGCGCTCTTGTACACCGTTGAGTTGATCAAACAGCGGGTCATCTTCGCCTAAAATAATTGGAATAATAGGAAGATCATACTTGCGTGCAAATTCGAAGTCGCGTTGATCGCCGCAAGGAACTGCCATAACCGCACCCGTACCATAATCAGCAACAATATAATCAGCAACCCAAACGGGCACCTTGTCGCCATTGACAGGATTAATCACATAGCGACCCGTAAAAGCACCATGCTTTTCGCGATCCCCTTGAGCACGCTCAACAGCGCTCACTTTTGAGGCTGCCTCAACAAGCGCCTTAACTTCTGCTTCGTATTCGCTACCTTCAACCAGTTTTTCCACTAAAGGAGATTCGGGAGCTAGCAAGAAAAAGCTACAACCAAACAACGTATCTGGACGCGTAGTAAACACGGTAATGGTGTCGTCCTCGCTGGGATGCTCGGGGGCATTGCTCTCTTTATCACACAACAAGAAATCAACTTCAGCGCCTTCTGAACGACCGATCCAGTTTGCCTGCATTTGCTTTACCGGCTCTGGCCAGCCTTTAAGCTGATCAAGATCATCTAGTAGCTCTTGCGCGTAGTCGGTAATTTTGAAGTACCACTGGGTAAGATCGCGTTTTTCAACCGCGCCATGACAACGCCAGCACTCGCCTTCAGTTACCTGCTCGTTTGCCAAAACAGTCTTACAGTTTGGACACCAATTCACAGGAGAGTTGCGGCGTTCAACCAATCCGCGCTTCCAGAACTGGAGGAAAATCCACTGACCCCAGCGATAATACTCAGGGTCACATGCTACTACCGTGCGATCCCAGTCGTAAGAAAAGCCCATGCGCTTAAAGCTTGCTTTTTGCGTTTCGATGTTGGCATAAGTCCAAGTAGCAGGGTGACTATTGTGCTTGATTGCCGCATTTTCGGCAGGCAATCCAAAAGCATCCCAACCCATAGGATGAAGTACATCATATCCACGCATGGTGTAATAACGTGCCGTAACGTCACCAAGCGTGTAGTTACGAACATGGCCCATGTGAATATCGCCCGAAGGATAAGGGAACATCTCAAGCACATAGCGCTTTGGCTTCGACTCGTCTTCGCGAGCGGTATATGCGCCCGTATCTGCCCAGATCTTCTGCCAATGGGGCTCTATTTCATGCGGGTTGTACTCTTTCATAGGTCAATCCTTTTTCTTGTTAGTAAGACTGCCAACTATAAACTTCAAGGACGCTTTATTCGCTTGATGCGAATTGATTTCGCATCGCGCAAAACAAAGCGTCCTTCATTATAAGACCGAATTATTACAAGTGGGGAAATAGTCCAGAAAAACGACTACAGAATACGGTAAGAAACCGTTCTTACCCCCCATGCTTGACAGGTGCTAAAACCAAACGCTTTAAAAACGCCTGGCTGCAAATCGAGATGACGTGCTCCTCCTGATAGACCACCGCAGTCGTTAATTGTGGCAACAACTGTCTTACCGCCGTATTTGATCTCGACTGCACGACCGTAATAAGAAGAACGGTTTGGCCAGCTTACTGGAATCGCGACACCCATTGAATTATCGTCGCAAACGGCGCCAGTAGCAGTAGTTCCAGGGTTTGGAGTATAAGGATCAGAAGATCCACCATAGGCAGAAGCAAGACCGCTCTTCCATCCTTTTGAAGTGTCCGCAGACCCGCTATCGCCAGAACTGCCACTATCGGAAGAACCCCCTCCTGTAGCGGGACGCTCGTTGTTAGTGTTCCAATCTGAGCTTTCTTGCTCGCCACTGCCTGAAGACTCATTGTTGCCCATCTGGTCAGCCTGAGCCTGAAGTTTTGCCAATTCAGCTTGCGATTCTTTTATCGACGAAACTTTTGCAGAGGCATCTGAAACAACCTTTTCGGCTTCAACCTTCTTTGCTTCAGCTTTATCTAAAACTGCCTGTTGATTATCGCGTTGCTCATTGAGGTCATCGAGCGCCTCGTTAAAAGTTTCATTGAGCTGACGCTGCTCAGCAATTTTTTCAGCCTGATCTTCCTGAACTGCCGAATAGTATGTCATGTTGGTGACAAAGTCCGAAATAGTTTCGGAGGTCAAAACGATATTGACCAAAGAGAGACCACCGTCGCTTTTGTATTCAGCAAGAACAGCGTCTCCTAAAAGTTCCTGACCCTCAAGCATAGCTTGCTGAGCCTCTTGCACCTTTTGAGTTGTAGTTGCAATTTCTGCATCAAGGTTGTTAATTTGCGTTTGTAGATCGTTGTATTCTGCAGAAATTGCCTCCAGCTCAGCAGAAGCAGCATCAAGCGTTGCCTGGGCATCGGAAAGCTCATCTGCATAGGCCTTTTGAGTTCCTCCCACATAAGGAAGAAGCATCGAAAAAGCCAACAGAAGGCTCATGAATGTGGCGCAAAGCGCTTTTTTTGTTCGCGTAAACATGTCTAAAAGTGTAACGTAGAATGGCTTTTCCTCATAATTCCGACCAACCTCATCCCCCTCTTTAAATGTTACGTTTCTCTATAAGCCCAGTTCATTGATATATTTTTGCTACCTTTACCCCCTTCAATTTCGGGGAGATTTTGTGAAGAGGACCCAAGGCGGTCCTTGGTGATACCTCTTTTAAACCCTGCTTTTCCCGCCACACACCAACCAATAACGAAGAACCGCCACAACAATAAAGGGAGTCCACCTAACGCCTTATCCCAAAACCGATCTAAACAAAATACTCAATCGATTAGATCGTGAGATTCAAGGCATAGAGAGAACTCCCTATGCATTTCCCTTGTTGAGAAATTTCTTCAAAAGAAATTTCTTGGTTAAACCTTAAGATCTTTACAAGCTTCTTTTGTTTTTAACCACGAATGGTATTACCCACATAAGGGGTTTTGTCCTTCAGCAGAACGTCGTGCGCACCGCCCTCGACGATAGAGGTGGAGCTGACTACCGTAAGCTTTGCCTTCTCTTGCAATTCTGGAATAGTCAAAGAGCCGCAATTGCACATGGTGGATTTAATCTTAGACAAGGTCATATCCACATTGTCCTTCAGGGCACCAGCGTAAGGTACATAAGAATCTACGCCCTCTTCAAAAGTGAGGCCCTTCTTCGAACCACCCAAATCATAACGTTGCCAATTACGTGCACGAGCAGAACCTTCACCCCAGTATTCTTTCATGTAGCTGCCATTCACCGTTACGCGATTGGTAGGGCTTTCGTCAAAACGAGCAAAGTAGCGACCCAACATCAGGAAGTCTGCACCCATTGCAAGAGCGAGCGTCATATGATGGTCATAAACGATACCACCATCAGAGCAAACAGGAACATAAATGCCTGTTTCTTTGAAGTATTCATCACGTGCTTTTGCAACTTCGATCAGCGCAGTTGCCTGACCGCGGCCAATGCCCTTCTGTTCACGAGTGATGCAAATGGAACCGCCGCCAATACCAACCTTGATAAAATCTGCGCCAGCTTCTGCCAAGAAGCGGAAGCCTTCTGTATCTACAACGTTTCCTGCGCCCACCTTAACTGAATTGCCATAATGGTCACGAATCCATTTAATGGTGCGCAGCTGCCATTCGGAATAACCTTCTGAAGAGTCGATACATAAAACATCGGCACCCGCCTCAATAAGGGCAGGAACGCGATCAGCATAATCGCGCGTATTGATGCCAGCGCCCACCAAATAGCGCTTATGAGAGTCAAGTAGTTCGTGGGGATTAGACTTATGCTGCTCGTAGTCCTTACGGAAAACCATGTACATCAAATTGTCGTCATCGTCCACAATTGGCAAGGAGTTAAGTTTGTTGTCCCAGATGATGTCATTTGCTTCTTTTAAGCTGGTATCAGCAGAAGCAACGATAAGTTTTTCGCGAGGCGTCATAAATTCAGAAACAGGCGTATCCAGCCCCATACGAGAAAGGCGATAATCACGACCCGTTACAATGCCGAGAAGCTTTCCCTGAGGATGGCCGCCTTCAGTAACAGGCATAGTGGTATGGCCATTCTTTTCCTTTAAAGCAACCACATCACGCAAAGTTGCCGTTGGCGTTAAGTTGGAATCGCTGCGAACAAAGCCCGCCTTGTGATCCTTTACGCGCCCAACCATTGCAGCCTGAGACTCAATAGTTTGAGAACCGTAAATAAAAGAGATGCCACCTTGCTGCGCAAGAGCAACTGCCATGCCATCATCGGAAACTGCCTGCATGATTGCAGAAACCATAGGGATGGAAAGTTTGAGTGGACATTCTTCTTCGCCCTTGCGAAAACGCACCAAAGGAGTACTGAGATCCACCGCTTCAGGAATACATTCTGATGAAGAATATCCCGGAACGAGGAGATATTCGTTAAATGTACGAGATGGTTCTTCGAAATAGTAAGCCATTGAGCACCCCTTGCCTGAGTTCTTCTATGTGTTCTGATTTCTGCCGACGAACTAACAATATCCCTCTATAAGGATAAGTTTTCACCATTATAGTCACGCACGCGGCGTATGACATGACTTTATTTATATTTTTTTCTTTAAGCCGACCGCTTTCTTTCACTCAAGGCCGATTGTCTTCTCAAACACAATGCCGACCCTACGGTCGGCATTGATACTACGCTTCAAGAAATGCTCGATAGGCGCGATATGCTTCATAGATATCTGCTTTTGAAGTTGCCTCCCAAGGAGAATGCATCGAAAGCACCGCAACGCCTGAATCAATAACGTCCATGCCATATTTCGCAGGGATGTAGGCAATGGTGCCACCGCCACCCGCATCTACTTTGCCAAGCTCAGCTGTTTGGTACGAAACACCCGCGTCGTCCATAACGCGACGAACATAAGCCACGTATTCAGCGCGTGCGTCGTTGGAACCGCTTTTACCTCGAGCGCCCGTATACTTATTGAAAACAATACCTTTACCCGCAAAGGCAGAATTCTTGGATTCAAAAACGCTTGCATATGCAGGATCGTACGCCGCCGAAACATCCGAAGATAGCATGCGCGACGAAGCCAAGCAGCGACGAAGAGGCAATTCGCCCTCTGCGCCCATAAGTCCTAATATTTCTGCAATGGTATTCTCGAAGAACAACGATCCCATTCCAGTTGCTCCCACACTACCAATTTCTTCCTTGTCAACCAAAACGGTAACTGCGGTAATCTTCGGAGCTGAATCGAGTGCAAGCTGAGCTTCGAGAGAAGTGTAGGCGCACACACGATCATCCTGACCATAACCCAGTACCATGCTGCGATCAAAACCAAGATCACGCGCGCGTCCAGCGGGCACCACTTCAATTTCAGCAGAAATAAAGTCCTCTTCGGTGATGCCATATTTCTCTTCAAGTAAAGCCAAAGCGAAGGCTTTGACTCCCTCCTTGGACTTCTTGCTGTCCTCATCACCCTTTTCGTGGGCGCCGTCGGTTTTAGCAATATCGGAAGCTTGTACTGATTTTTGTTCGACAGCAAGTGCTTCGTTATTGCTCGATCCTTCAGTTTTGTCCTTTTTCAGGACTAAAGGACGATTACCCATGAGAATATCAAGGCTCTCCCCCTCAACGATTTCGCTGCCCTTCTTCGCCATCTGCTGACTTCCCAGATGAGGAAGAAGATCGGTTACGCAAAATACAGGATCGTCGGGATCATCCCCAATAGCAATATCAACCACGGTGCCGTCGGTCTTAGCAACCACCCCATATAAGGCGAGAGGTAAAGTAACCCACTGATAGTGCTTAATGCCGCCATAATAATGCGTATCCAAATAAGCAAATCCATCACTTTCGTAAACAGGATTTTGCTTCAAATCCAATCGAGGACTATCGATGTGAGCTCCTAAGATATTAAGACCTTGTTCGAGGGGATTTTGACCAATATGAACAAGCACAAGCGTCTTGCCATGGATTCCACTCCATACCTTGTCACCTGGTTTGAGTGGTTGGCTTTTTGCTATCGCCTCTTCAAGCGAGATATAGCCCGCTGATTGCGCCTGAGCAACCGAAGCACGAAAGCAACGTCGCTCTGTTTTGTTATCGGAAATAAAATCTATATATCGTTTGCTGAGCGCCTCTAGTTCTTCAAGCTGATCTTCAGAATATGATTCCCATGCAACTTTACGTTCCATAGCATTCCTTCCTTTATGGTTTCCATAGAAAAGTTTTTCAGCTACAGCATATCCCTTATCGCCTTGAATGCGAGTTCTTGTTACGAAAGGTATTGTTGTTGGAGGTTATCGAGAGTTCCATCTTCTTCCATTGAAGCAAGGGCTTCATTAATTGCCTCGGTTAATGACTGGTTACTCTTGTTAACCGCGATGCCATATCCCTCGCTCGTAGTTATCCGTTCTAGTATTTCGCAATTGGAATAAGAAGTAGTAAGCGCTTTTGCTACAGGATATTCTGTCACCACCGCCTGGACCGCACCTGTTTGTAAAAGATCAAAACAATCCTGTATCGAAGTTCGAGAAACCACTTTGCTTGATACTGAATTGGTTGCGTAGTCAAAACTTGAGGAATTTGTCAGAGCTACCACAGGTAGATCCGCCAGCTCTTCTACGGTTTCAAAGGTTGTCCCTCGGATAACAATTGCCTGATCAACATAATAATAAGGCGTTGAAAAGTCGACCTGCTCTCTACGCTGATCGGTAATGGTAAGCGGAGCTACACCCACATCACATTGTGTTCCCGAAGCAATGGTTGCAATAATATTGTGGGAGGGTACCTCTTTAATTTCACATTCCAGCCCAAGCCGATTTGCTACTTCCTGTATAACCGCGATGCTATAACCGGTAGGGGTATCTCCTTCGAGATGCTCAAAAGGTGAATAGTCGAGAGATGCCGCAACGGTAAGCTTGCCCTCTGTTACTAAAGAATACTCTTCTGATCTTGAGGATGACGAACAGCCTCCTGTTGCACTGAGAACAAGAGTTAAGAGCAGCGCAAGAGCCAAAAGAACGCCGATTAGCTTTAAGCCTTTTGATTTCTTTTCAGATTTCGCCATAGTCACTTACTCTACGTTGCGTCAATTCCTGCGATTCCGAGACTTTCCCGTCAAGCGGCTTTTCCGTCCAACAGCCCATCCTACTTGGATTCCTGCTCCTCTAAAACTTCAAACGCACGCTTATAGCCACCCGCTCCATAGTTGAGCGCTTTCGATACGCGTGCGATAGTGGTGGCAGAAGCGCCTGTTGTCTGCTCAATTACTGCGTAAGAGCGCCCTTCCTTCAACATGCGCGCTACATCGAGCCTTTGTGAGGTGTCTTTAATTTCGCGCACCGTAAACAAATCTTCCAGTAACGCAAAAATATCATCAGGATTCGTCAGGCCCGCAAATACGGTTAGCAAGTCTTCAACTTCACGGGTACGCAATTCAGCCATAATCCCCTCGCTTTATTTCGCATCTATCGTATGTACTTGCAGTAGCTTCAAAGAGACGCAGCCCACCTTGCAGACTGCCCTCTTCCTTATTATCGACCGCATTTCACAAGACCATATTCAAACGAATCAACCAAAGCATTCCAAGAAGCTTCAATAATGTTCTCTGAAACACCAATAGTTCCCCAGGTTTCTTTTCCGTTTGATGTAGTAATCATGACTCGAGTTGTGGCACCCGTACCCACATTTTCATCCAGAATTCGAACCTTGAAGTCCACCAGCTCAATATGCTCCACCTCAGGATACACATCCGCCAGTGCCAGACGCAGCGCATTGTCCAATGCGCCAACAGGGCCGATTCCTTCCCCGATTGCAACAAAACGCCTATCGCCAATATGGACTTTAATAGTCGCTTCACTCGTTGCATCCTTCGCCCACGCATTGGTATCTTCTTTGTCATCCACGATAACGCGGAAGCTCTCCAAAGTGAAATGGGGTTCAAAGGTCCCCAGATGCATGTGAAGCAACACCGCCAACGATCCATCAGCAATTTCGTAAGAAAAACCTTGATTTTCGCGTTCTTTAATATCGTCTAAGATTTGCTGTGTTAGGGCACCGTTACCACTCAGATCGAACCCGAGTGATTTCGCCTTCGCCACCAAAGAAGCTTTACCAGCAAGCTCGCTTACCAAAACGCGGGTAGCATTACCAACCTTTTCCGGCTTTGTGTGTTCATACGCTTCCGGAAAACGCGCAATAGCGCTGGCATGCAATCCGCCTTTATGAGCAAACGCCGATGAGCCAGTGTAGGGATGATGCATAGAGTGAACCATGTTGCACATCTCCGCAATTGAGCGCGCAACACTGGTGAGCTGCCTTAAATTTTCTTCCCCTACCACCGTGCAATCCATCTTTAGCTCTAGGTCGGCTATTGCACACAGAATATCGCAATTACCCACACGCTCCCCATAGCCATTTACCGTTCCTTGAACTTGGGTACAGCCCGCCTTTACCGCAGCCAGCGAATTCGCAACTGCACAACCAGAATCATTGTGGCAATGTACACCAAAACGTTGGTTAGGAAAACGACTGGTTACGGCGCGTGTTATCTCTTCTACCTCAAAAGGCAGAGCTCCGCCGTTAGTCTCGCATAGATCAATAGAATCAGCACCAGCCAGCACCGCAGCCTCGATAACCTTCAGAGAATATTCGGGGTTTGCCTTGTAGCCATCATAAAAATGTTCTGCATCAAAAATTACTTCAACGCCTTGGCTTTTAAGGTATGCGACGGATTCAGAAACCATGCGAAGATTTTCTTCAAGCGTAGTCATAAGCGCCCGTTCTACCTGCGCATCCCAGCTTTTACCCACAATAGTAACCACTGAAGCGCCTGAAGAAAGCAAATCCTGAAGACCGGAATCTTCTTCAGCGGCTACACCTTTTTTACAGGTGGATCCAAACGCAGCAATACGGGCATGCTTGAGATCCATTTTGGCAACTTCTTTAAAGAAGGCGATATCTTTAGGATTCGAGGCGGGGTAACCCCCTTCGATGTAATCGACCCCAAAGTCATCTAAGCATGCAACAATACGCAGCTTGTCTTCCAAAGATAACGTAATGCCTTCGCTCTGTTCTCCGTCGCGTAAGGTGGTATCGTACGCAAAAACTTTAGTTGCCATAGCTTTCTCTTTTCAGATACAAAAAGAGCCCCGACTGCTATCGAGGCTCTTGAATTAACTGCCTTGAGCCCTCTGCGCGAAGACAGATTCTTTCTTTTAGAAACGAGTAATCCAATCTTCATACTCAGGAACTTTGCCGTATGCAACGTCAAAGTAGCGCTTCTGAAGCTGCTCAGTGATTGGACCGCGCTTACCAATTACACGATCGTCGATACTATTGATAGGAGTAAGTTCTGCGGCAGAGCCCGTCATGAAAGCCTCGTCAGCAATATAAAGATCGGAGCGAGTGAGAGACTCTTCAATTGCAGGAATGTCCATATCGGTTGCAAGAGTCAAAATGGTATCGCGCGTAATACCTTCAAGCAGACCATCAGACAGTGGAGGGGTGGAAAGAATACCATTGCGAACAACAAAAATGTTTTCGCCCGTGCCCTCACAGACGCGGCCCTCTTCGTTAAGCATAATTGCTTCTGCATATCCGTGAAGCGTTGCTTCCTTCTTCGCCAAAATCGAATTCATGTAGGAAGCAGAAGACTTAACTGCAGGAGGAATAGCGTTGAAAGAACGCTGGCGCCAAGAAGAAACGCCTACCTTGATGCCATTTTGGAGTGCTTCTTCACCCAAATAAGCATCCCAAGGCCAAACTGCAATGATTACATCTACAGGAGCGCCCGTAGGGTCAACACCCATCTGGCCATATCCGTAATATGCCAAAGGACGAATATAGCAAGACTTGATATTGTTCTTCTTGATAATTTCTACCGTAGCTTCGCACAGCTCATCAACGCTGTAAGGTATTTCCATCGTGGCAATTTTTGCGCTGCGATGCAGACGTTCCATATGGTCGCGAAGACGGAAGATTACTGCCTCATCCGTATCGGTATTGTGGTAACAACGAATACCCTCAAATACCGCAGACCCATAATGCAAAGCATGAGTCAACACATGAGTCGTTGCCTGTTCCCACGGAATAGCTTCACCGTTTTTCCAGATGTAGTCCACAGCTTCCACGTCAGCCATGATGCGTCCTTTCGTCCTTGATCCTTTGGCTAGTTATAGCTTTTCAAGAATCGTATTCTACTCCAACTAAGTGGAGTGAAAAACGGAAGAAACATATTTGCAATATTTACGGGGTTCTCTGCTCCGTAAATGGTTACTAAAATTTCGCCCATAAAAGTCATTTCAAGCAAAAGCTACTTTTGCGCACAAAACGATTCTGTTGCCAATTTGGCAGCGCTCCGGTTTTCAGCAAGCGTTCGGTTATTAGCGAGCGATTCAGTTTTCAGTAAGCGCTCGGTTATTAGCAAGCGTCCGATTTTTAACGACTAGCTTCAACCACCTGGAAAGAAGGTTGAGCTTTTGCCACGCGAGCTTCCTGTTCTTCGAGTTGTTCTCTTCGCTTGCGCGCCGCTTCTTCGACATCGGTAGTCTGAACTGCATGCATAAGAATTTGCATGCGTCGTTCCACGTCTTCAATAATCTCAGAACAGTTTTTAAGCTCGTCAAACATATCTATACCTTCAAGCTGGACATCCTGCTTGTATTTAAGGGTATGCCCAGAAATCCATTGCGACGGTGCGGAATTGAATTTCTACAGGCACATACTGTTTGCGATCCAAGAAGTACACGGGCACTTTGACGATAACGTGCAAGCTGCGATACCCGTTTGGCTTTGGGTTTTTAATGTAGTCTTTCACCTTGACGATCTTCAGGTCATCCTGCATCGAAAGCACTTTGACCATGGCATATACATCGTCGATGTAAGAAACAATAACGCGCATACCTGCAACGTCTAAGATATGTTCCTCTACCGATTGCAACGTGATTGGTACTTCATAACGTTGCAGTTTTTCGAACACACTCTTAGGTGTCTTCAGGCGAGATTCCATATGATGAATTGGGTTTCGATTAAAACGATATTCAAGGTCAGCGTCAAGAATCTCGAAACGCGTCTTCATTTCCTTGATTGCCGCATCATATTTCTTAAAAAGTGATTTGCTTGCTTTTTCAAAAAGTTGAAAGTGCTCTACAATTTGCTGTTTTTGTTCGGCGGTCATTTGTTCCCGCTCCATAATTATTCCCCTCCTGTGGCCAACATTGACATAGGCCCTTTTTCGCAATAATAAAGGTTTCCTATTTGGTCGCCGCATAGCTACGGAATTATTTCACGATAGCAATTTAACCAAAGAGCTTTGAAGGAAATGCGAATTCAACAAAACTATTACCGCATCGTTACGCAAATTACCCAAAACAGTTCATGCGGGCATCTACTGTCGCAATAAATCCAGCACCACCCGCATAGCGGATGGTTTATTGTTTCGGACGCTTCGCGTCCTCACCAAGCTGAAGCCAAAAAAATAGTACGGTGGCAAAACCACCGTACTATCAATACTCTTCAAGAGTCGTGCCCCTACTCATCATTGGAACACTATTTGCTTTGGAGCACTATCTCCTATTCTTTAAGCATAGAACAGCATGTCATTATAAGTTGGAACTGGCCAGAAATCGCGCTCAACGACGCATTCCAAATCGTCGATTTCTTTACGCAAAGCCTCCATTGCAGGAATGACCTTTTCTGCATACGCGTTTGCCTGCTCTTGTGGATCTTCGATAGCCTCCGTTGCATCATGAAGCTTAACCAAAGTACGCACACAATCTGCCGCGCGATTGAAGCCTGCCAAAATAATATTGAGAAGCTTCTCATGTTCGGTCATATCAGCACCAGAAAGCGCAGCTTTTACCGTCGTGATATTGCTTGCTAATTCCGCCATATAATCACTGATCGCAGGAAGATAGGTACGACGAGCCATGCGAATCATAACACGCGCTTCAATGTTGAGTAGCTTGTTGTACTTTTCAAGCTTAACTTCATAGCGGCTACGAACTTCCGCCTCGGTCAAGACGCCGAACTCTGCAAACAGGTCGATTGCCTTTTGAGATACATAGCAAGGAAGCGCCTCTGCCGTGTTGCGATTATTCGCCAAACCACGACGCTTTGCCTCTTCTTCCCATTCCTCGGAATAGCCATTGCCGTTAAAGATAATGCGCTGGTGATCGGTTAGGGTCTTCTTAATGTACTTGATGGCCTTCTTTTCAAATTCAGCACCCTCAACATCGCCCATAGCATCGGCGAAGTCCTTCAAGCCTTTTGCCATAGCCGTATTCAAAATCATGTTGCAGTCTGCCAAATTAACATCAGAGCCTGGCATGCGGAATTCGAACTTATTGCCCGTAAAAGCGAAGGGGCTGGTACGATTGCGGTCGGTATTATCCTTCAAGAACTTAGGCAATACTGCAACGCCCAAATCCATTGCTACTGCTTCGGCAGAATGATATTCCTCGCCAGAGATAAGAGCATCAACAATAGCACCCAGTTCATCACCTAAGAACATGGAGATAATAGCGGGAGGTGCTTCGTTAGCACCAAGACGATGGTCGTTGCCCGCAGAAGCAACCGACATGCGCAAAAGCTCCTGATATTCATCAACCGCTTCAACAACACAGGTAAGGAACACCAAGAAACGCAAGTTATCCATTGGATCGTCGCCTGGATCAAGCAGGTTAACCTTGCCATACGAAAGCGACCAGTTGTTGTGCTTACCAGAACCGTTAATGCCTTCAAAAGGCTTCTCGTGAGTTAAACACACCAAGCCATGATGAGAAGCATCAAGGCGCATTTTCTCCATGGTGAGCAGATTCTCGTCAATAGCGCGATTTGAATTCGTGAAAAGCGGAGCCAATTCATGCTGAGCAGGAGCTACTTCGTTATGCTTGGTTTTTGCAGAAACGCCCAAAGCCCACAGATCGTCGTCTACTTCTTTCATGAAGTTATTTACGGTAGGACGAATAGCACCAAAGTAATGCTCTTCAAGTTCCTGACCCTTCGAAGGAGGTGCACCAAATAAGGTACGACCCGTCATGATCAGGTCCTGACGCTTTACATAATCTTTTTCAGAAATTAAGAAATATTCCTGTTCAGCACCCACAGTAGAAACAACACGATGACCATCTTCGCCAAAATACTTCAACACACGCTGCGCTTGTTTATCAACTGCGTTCATAGAGCGAAGTAAGGGGGTCTTCTTGTCGAGCGCTTCACCTGTGTATGAACAAAATGCCGTAGGGATACAAAGAACTTCGTCTTTAATGAATGCAAACGAAGTAGGATCCCACGTAGTGTAACCACGGGCTTCAAACGTTGCACGCAAACCGCCTGAGGGGAAGCTGGAGGCATCAGGCTCGCCCTGTACCAGCTCTTTACCGGAAAAAGTCATGATAGCAGTGCCGTCCCCTACGGGATCTAAGAAGCTATCGTGCTTTTCGGACGTAATGCCTGTCAAAGGCTGGAACCAGTGAGTGTAGTGCGTCGCGCCTCGCTCAATTGCCCACTCCTTCATAGCGTGAGCAACAACATTTGCAACCTCAATATCGAGCGGCTTGCCCTCGCGCACGGTTTTAACGAGACTCTTGTACGTTTCCTTGGGAAGACGTTCCTTCATAACGTGCTCGTTAAAGACCATCGATCCATAAATTTCCTGAACGTGGGCCATCTCTTCTCCTTATAGGTTCATGCCACACATAGCGGCCTTACATACGAGATCCAATACTTTATTGTGCCATAACTCTGGCTCAGTTCCCTATAACCCTTGAATCTCTTTTACGGTATTTACCGTAATGGGCCTATGTTTCAAGCTGTTTTCTTACGCGAAAAGCCTGTGTTTCAGGAAAAAGAAGCTTTTGTTTCGGCAGATTACTGCCCCGTTTTTCCTTTTGCGTAATCAAGCAACAAAGGAAATCGATACGAGCTCATAAAATCAATGAATTCCTGAACGGCTCGAGGCCTCCTGCTTTCGTCGCGGCATACCACATACGTTTTATGAAAATCAACAGGAGCTTCGCGAATGGGTAGGCACACAACATCGTCAAACGCGCTAATCAAAAACGAGTAACAAAACAGTGCCACGTGAGAAGGATCGGCAGCCACAATAGATGAAAGCGTTATCTCATCATCATAGGCATAATGAACATCTAGGTCATAGCTTTCTGCCAAACTCTTCAGTCCTTCAGTAACAGGAGAGTTTGGATTATAAGAGAGCAGCTCCATTCCCTTTAGCTCTCCCAAAGAGACATTTTTTCGTTGAGCGAGAGGATGCTTCCGATTAACCCCCAACACCAACGACTGAGACCAACAGAGGCTATACTGTAAACCCTTCATGTCTCCTACTCGACTACAAATAACGACATCAAGCTGACCTGTTCTTAGCCGACGAAGAAGCTCACGCGAATACGCTTGCGTCACTGTAATCTGCGGATCGAAAGAGCTTTGAGCTCTGAAGTCGAACAAGGCCTGTGACCAAAATTTTCCCTGCATCGCATGTATAGTACCCAAGTTGATAACCGCGTTTTCGGTCCCCAGAGACTCTTCCGCCAATGTTTGCGCACGATCCAAATCATACAAAGCGCTCGAAATACACTCCACTATATCGTGACCAATATTGGTCAGTTCTACCGTTGCACGATTACGCTCCAGCAACTGAACTCCCCATTCATCTTCGAGACGCTTGACCGCAAGCGATAAAGTCGGCTGAGAAATATGTAAGTCTTTTGAAGCACGAGTGAAGTTTAAAACCTTAGATAGGTGCTCAAAATAACGCAGGTCTTCAACTCTCATAGCCATCTCTTTCGTGTCTTTATAAAGGTAAATGGCATCCACGTCCGGAAAGACGAAGATGCCATTGCCTCGGAACTTAGTAATACCTCATACGGTACTGATTAACTATACCTTACAAATCTACCGCCTGCTTTATTTCTGCTGATTTTTGGATGCCCTTAATAACGCGCAGCGTGTCGAGGGCATCTTCTCCTGAGCAGCGAGGTACTGTTTCACGACCGCGACAAAGGTCAATAAAGTGGTCGAGTTCTGCCGCCATAGGGTCATTTATCTCGCAGTCAAAATGTTCTTTAAGCAAAGGCTCATTCCAGCCGTAGTGATCCTTATCGTAGTAATACAGATCCATGTGAGGAAAACCAAACGAGCCTTCTGCACCAAAGATGCGTAAAGAATTTTCCTCAGTACAGAAACCGTAATTGAGATTTTCTTCTGCCGCTAAGTCGTAACTCCAAGGTCCTGGAGTTCCATCGCTTATAAAGTAAGTAGCGGTTGCTCCACCCTCATATTCAACAATCACTGAAACGGAATCTTCCACTTCATTATTACGAATTGAATTACGAGCGGCAGCGTATACTCGAACAGGCTTCATGCCAGTCAGATAGTTGAGGTCGTCAAAATCGTGTATCGCATTAATAAGAAGAGGACCACCGCCCTTTTTAATTCGCCACTCTACGTCAAAATACGCATAGGGTTTTGCGATAGCGAAGCTGCTCTGCAAACCAATAATCTTTCCCAAACGTCCCGAAGCAATAAGATCACGCAGGAAAAGATAGCGAGGCGAATTGCGACGATGGTGTCCAATAAGCAGGGTAGCTCCCGCTTCCTTACATATATCAATAATATGTTGAGCTTCCTCGACGGTATTCGCGATAGGTTTTTCAAGCAGAATATGCTTTATGTTTGCAGCAAGCGCTTCTTCCACTGCCTCAACATGCAATCCATTTGGAAGAGCAATAGCTACCGCATCGAGCTGTTCTTGACGAAGCAACAGGCGGTAATCTTCATAGCGCTTTAACCCCAATTCGCTTGCGAAAGATTCCGCCTGTTGTCCAAATCCGGCTACTGCGACAAGCTCAACTTCTTCGTGTTTGAGAGCGTCACGTACAATTTTTGCGCCTTGGTTTAATCCAAGTACCGCGAACTTTACCGGTTCCATGTGTCCCCTTAGTCTCCTTGTGAGTCCTTTGCCCAAGTCAGCGATGCGAAACCCCCTCTTTTTCTCACCCTGACTTCCCCTTGCTAAACCTATGCATGAGCTTTTCGCGTCTATCTTTATCTAACGCGAAAAGCCCTCTGCGTTTCAAAACCTACAGCAACATCCCCTATTCGCTGCAAGCTTGCAAGGGTCGCGCCTTTTGGTTCCGCATACAAAAGGCGCAACATGGCTTTATGGCCTAGATATTGATACTTTTGATAAGAAAAATCCAATAAGGGATTATCGAATTTACTACTTCATATTAAGATTGATTATAAGACCAGGTAGTTGATAAATAGTCTCAACACTTCGTGTTGGTAAATCTTATTTTCTATTGTAGAAATCAATAGAATACTTCACCGTTTTATAACTGATGCTTATCGTATCGGTTTTATCTTGCTGGTTTTATCGTTTTGTTTTCTCGCGCTGGTTTCTCACGCTGGTTTTATTACAGTAGCTTTATCACAGCAGTTATATCGCACTAGTTTTATGACGGTGGTCTTCTCGCACTAGTTTTTAACCATATCGGGATCACCCGGATGTTTTGCCAAAATAAAAACCGTAGCTACGATAAATACAAATCCCACGATATCTATCCAGACAAATGAGGTTCCCAGCCACAATACCGCAAACGCAGTCGCCGAAACTGTTTCGATACTTGCCATGAGCCCTGCTCGAGCTGCCCCAATATCATTAATTGATTGGAAAAACAGCGAAAAGCCCACAACAGTTCCAAAGAATACCAAGCCCACAAAAAGCACGATAAAGCCTGACGGCTCCATCGCAGGAATATGCGCCCAAGATTGAAGCAGCACACTAAAAACTGTTCCACCTATCAAAAGGGCAGAAGCAACAACAGGTACACTCCCGTAGCGAAACATAAGCTTTCGTGGTAACAGTGAATAGAGCATATAGGCAAAAGCAGACACCAAGCCCCAGAACAATGCCTCCGGAGAAAGCACCATCACTGCGGGATTGCCGTGGGTTGCCAATAAAAATACTCCCACCACTACGCAAACAAGCGCGAGCAATTCTCGTTTCGTTGGTAGCCTTCGAGCTAAAAAGCAAAGAAAGAACACTGTGAGTACCGGTCCCGCATACTGAATAATAGTAGCGGTGCCTGCATTGGAATACTGTATAGCTAGCAAATAGGTAATTTGGCAGAACGCAAGACCAAAAATTGCAAACACTACCATTCGCCCTAAAGTATGAGGATTCTTCCAGAGCTGCAAAAAGGGGCCCCGAAAGCAGAAAAGGGCAAAGAGAGAAAGTATGATCCCTGCGGATAGCATACGCACCGAGGAGACCCACAATGGATCCACTCCGTACGCCCCAAAAAGATACTGAGCGCACGCCCCCGAAAAGCCCCAACTAATACCACTCAAAAGGGCAAAAATAATTCCTCGTATGTTCCTCGTATTTTGCACTGACCCAACGTATCAACTTGCGAAGAAAAATAATAGGGCTTGACTTATGAAAAATTGCAATTCATTCGGATTGAATAATTAAATAAAGTAATTTAATAAATTTATAACACGTTCATTGATTTTTACTCTACATATTCTATTTAATTGTCCATCAGTTCAATTTTTTAAAACGCATCCATAGTTTCTGATGAATGGGTTCATCACATAGACATTAGTAATTATCGTATTAGCAAAGACTATAGTTACGGAAGCGGACTATTCAATTTGTGAGTAGTGGCTCCTTTCGAACCGATTACAAATTGACGTTCCACAAATCACAAAACATAAGCAAAAAACTCTCTGTGGAAGAGGCTTAGTTTTGTGCGCTCAAAATCTGGAGGTAATTCGATCAAAGAAAGGAAAACAGTCGTATCTGTCGGTACCATTGCGGAACTTAATTTTTAAAGGAGGGTCAAATGGCTTTAAAGCGTGAATACGGTGGCATTCAGCCATGTATTCGACTGGGAATATTCCGCATTCGTATTCCCTTTATTCACTTCAATATTTCTGGTCCTGAAATTATTACAGGTCTTATGAACGCTTGCACTTCATACGGTGCACTTGCTGTTCTTATTTCTACCTTGGGCTTGGATCCCAATACTGCTTACGCGCTCGTTATTTTTGAGACCGCTTGCTATACCTTAAGTTGGTTCTTAGGCGAACCGGCAGTTTGCGGTTGGATTACGGCGGCGATGGCAGTCATTGTGCTCTATCTGGAAACCCTTCCAGAAGGCGTAATAAGATTCCAAGCACTTACTGTTATACAGTTAGAGCTCGGAATTCTATTCATAGTATTAGGCGCTACAGGGTTGTCCAAGAAACTCAACATGATTTTGCCTCCAGCCTTGAAAGGTGGCATCGTTTTAGGTGCAGGTATCAATTCTGTTGTTGCCCGTATGTCTGAAGGCGGCGCACTTGATACCGCAACTATCGCTTGCCTTGGTGGTCTGGTTGTTGTCTGTTTGTTTATGTTTAGCCAGCGCATTCGCGAAAAAATGTCTGAACATAAAATTTTGGCACTTCTTGGCAACTACAGCTTCTTGTGGGGCGTTTTGTTCCTGTTCATTGTTGGCGGCATTTCAGGTGACTTCCAATATGAATTCTCGGGCCAGTTCATCGTAATGCCTGACTTCGGTGCTCTTTTTGCAGCAGTATCGCCCTTCTGTATCGGATTCTGTGCTGATCCTACCATTTGGATTGCAGGCATCCCTTACGCACTGACGGCATGGATTATTGCCTATGGCGACTTCATTACCGTTCAGCAGCTTTGCATCAATTCTGCTCGTGATGACGAATACATTGAGTTCAACGTTAACCGTACCAACATTGTTTGCGGTATCCGTAACGTAGTTCTTTCCCTGTTCGCCCCTTACCCTGCACTGGCTGGTCCTTTCAGCCCTCCTTATGCAATTGCTACCTTCGCTCGTTATAAGGAATCTGGCCGTGAAGGCATGAACTCTATTTATGACGGCACTGGTACGAACCTTATCTTTACCGTAGTTGGTTTGTTCTTCTATCCACTCTACGAAGTATCCTTGGCCGCTTCTGGAGCTCTGCTGGTAGTTATCATGGTTGTTCAGGGCTTCGTTTGCGCTCAGATTGCTATCAACCTGCTTCGCGATGACATGGACCGTGGTATTGCTGGTATGTCTGCTGGCTTTATCGTTGCTCGTGGTGCTTCCATTGGTCTTCCTGCTTCGATTATTCTTTACCTGTTGCTCTGCAACAACAAGAAGATCCGCATCGACTATGCAACAAGCAAAGAAGAACTTCGTCTTGAAGAAGAAGAAACTGCTAAGCAGCTTAAAGCTTTGGAAGAACGTATGGCCAAAGCTAAGGCTGAGCACGACGCTCAATAAACGCGAACGTGCCCTTAGTGCCGCATCTTATAAGGCACCATCTATTACTAGATCTGCAGTGTTTGGCAGTACTAAGCATCAGTGCTAAACCTGTTTGATCATTTACCTCCAATCCCGCGATTATCCACAAATCGCGGGATTTTTTATTGGTGTAGGGTTATAAAAAATACGTGCTCCCAACACTCCCGACAAAAGAAATACTTCCGACAATTGTTGTTCATCCGCATAGCGGATGATCCATTATTTCGGACGCTTCGCATCTGCAAAAAGTTGAAGCCATTAAAAAGAAATACTCCCGACCGAGGTCGGGAGTATTTCATGAAAGCATTGAGGAGTTCTTTAATAACTTAGCGACGGCTAGAAAGAGCCTCTTCGTACTGCTGAAGATAGAAATCACGTGGCTCCTGAACGCCAAGCTGAACCTTACGACCTGCATGAGCACGAGCTACAGCGAGTTCCAAAGCTGCACTGTTGCCCTGACCAAGCTTTGAGAGCATAGCCAAACCTGCTGCAAGGAAAACTACACTAATTGCTGCTACGTACAACATTTGAATCTAACCTCCAAGATTCTGATTCGGATTCCTTTACCGAAACCTTTAAACTTTCTCTCTCTCGAAGCGACTAAGATGATCTTTAATAATCACCTCAATCGCTTATTACCAATACGGAATACTGCGCATAAGGGACGCAGCACTTATACGAATGCTGCGTTATGAAATAAACTTTTCCTGTTCCACAACCACAACCTTTCGTAAAACAAATAGGGACCTGAACACCTTGGTGTTGCAGGTCCCTATCCCAAATAATTTCCCTAAGCGTTTAGTCGACAAGCTCTTGGCATACTTCCCGGTTTGCCTTAACCGTTTGCCGTTAAACTCTACGCTTTCAAGCCAATCATTTTTGCCTCTAACCCCTGTGCAGAAATATTGTCTTGAATTGGTGCCCATTCTAGAGAGCGCTATTCTTTTTGCAACGTGTGAACGTGTTGCAGTGGTTGATTTCAAGGATGAACGGGTTTTGAACCTGTTTTGAACTGGTTCAATGTAAAAATTCGCTTACTTCGCTTAGAGAAACTGCAACCCCAAGCAATGCTCTAAAAGGCACATCAAAGTGAACACTGAATCTGCATAAACCCCACTACCGAATTCGCACAGATTTAATTACCGAAATTGCCTGAAATCCACTATCGAGCTTTCATAAGGACTATTAGCAATAATTCTCATAAAAGTTGCATAAGAATCCGTATCAATAACCCAATCAGATCTTCTCTAATAAACTAGACAAACAAGAACCGATATTCTTTAAAAATAATATCGGCGCTCTATTGGTTCTATGTACGCTACAGTACTACAAACTTCTTTCATGTGTTCTATAAAGGAAACTATCTCGGAATTGTATTTGTAATTCTTGCGATACATAAAGCCAATCCAATGGTAAGGTTTATCAAACTCCTTAATCGGAATAAGCTTTAACGAGTCCCAAACAACATCACGAATACTATCCAACATAATCGCAACTGCATCTTCATTAGACCCAATAACTGATAAGGCACTAATTTCGTCCTCAAACGACTCGATAGGCTTAAATCCCCATTCAGAGAAACAACCCTGCAGAGCATAATACATATATGATGGCTCACGATATGTTAGCAACCTATAATTTTGTAAATCAGCTAAAGATACTGAATCTTCTTTTGCTAAAGGATGACTGTCGCAAACTGCAATCACCACATTTTGAGGCAGCAGGGGCATCCATTCAAAATCCGGCTCCTGAACGGGAAAACCGCAAAATGCAACATCTAGCAAATTAGCCCTTAGCCCAGAAATACATTCTTTGGTTGACCCTTTTTGTGAAATATCGAAATTTACTTTTCCGAATATTTCATTGTTATATGCATTAAGCAATCCAGACAAAAACCCACGCAGGAGCGAAGCAACTGCTCCTATTCTTATCCTTGAATTAGATTCCTTGGCAAAACCTTTCATTTGCTCTACAGCATCATCCAGCTCTTCAAGAATACCCGACACACTTGATAGAAATTTTTTGCCTTGCGGCGTAAGAACAACATTTCTGCCAACGTGCTCAAATAGCTCTACTCCAAGTTCCTGCTCTAGCCTACGCATAGAATTAGAAAGCGCAGATTGGGTAATATATAAAGCCTTTGCAGCTCTACCATAATGCTCCAGCTGAGCAACCATTACAAAATAACGCAACTGCTCAAGATTCACGAACTAATTCCCTTCCTCTCGTACCCTCATTGAGAAGTAAGAAAACGCAATAACTCGCTATTGAAATACTTAATCTTACTAAATAATGTTAATAAGCATATATCACCCCCCCCCCGAACCAATGAGAAAAGATGATTTATTTTTAATCTCCGCATGATATGTAAAACAGATCAAACCTCACACAGAAAACAGTGCGACTCTAGCAGGAAACCAGAAGCAAATAGCACCCAGAAGGTTATTCGTCTTTAAGATACCTAGCGAAGCAATATTTCAATATATGTCCCTGCTGAAAATTGTAGATATCCTCAATTCAAAGTTTCATTTCATATTGTGATCAATGTCCTTTGATTGAAATGATTCCCTTATCCTTTTGTGATCTACCGTATAGATATTCATATCGAAATTTCATTACATTCGAAATGAGGGGATTTGAATGGACCACAAAGAAGCCAGTGTCGGAGACGATGGTCTCTATATGACGAAGATACGAATTATGATGCACCGCATCCTTAACTTTGCACTGGTTTGGGGAATAGTTTCATTTTTACTAACGCTTCTATTTGCCGCCCTTGCTTACTTCCAAGGGCAATCTTTTATTGGATGGGAGCTTATAGCGTATGGCGGTAATACCTTCAACGGATATTACACCGCAGATCTTCTAAGAATTGAAGCTGCTCTTTGTTTTGTACTTGGAATTCTTTTTGTAGTTATTTACCAAGCGGGCTTCATGTGGCTCTATGAGAGAAGAAACCAAAAAGTATTCTTAATCGCACTCTTTGCTGCCATTATTGCTTGTGTGGTTTGGGAAATATTTTTGCTTACAATTAGCGCTTTTGATCCCATTGCACTTCTTGGTATTCTATTTTCTTCTTGTATTATCCTATGCAATAAACGCGTTGAAAAAGAGAGAAAAGAAATCGACCTTACCGTTTAAAGTAAGGTCGATTTCTTCAATATAACGAACATTCAACTACGCAAATTTGAGATCTACTAGAATCTGATTACCCTGGCGATATAACTTAGATATCTTCTTTCGATTAGCTCTGTCAATATCTTCTAGCGCTTCTTTAGGAGGAAACGCCGTATCAAATACTTGAACAGATGGATCATTCTTAAACCAAGAATGAAATACGCTTTTCGCATTAAAGTCAAACAGGTGGAATCCGGTTTCGCGATTTCCAGCTTTTCCTCCGCAGCACTTCAACATCACCAAAGCATTTGCAAAAGTGGCTTTTATCAAACAAACCAATTCTTTTACTTTTTTTGCTGGCCAGTTTTCGCCAATAGCGGCAATAAAAATGAAACCGTTCTTTGCTTTACACAATTCCAAGACTCGCTTTGTCCATTCCGTATTGTCTGAATCCCAAACAACTTGGTTGATTCGGGAATCTTGGTCAAAACCTAAATCTTTTCGCAATTTAAGAACTTCTGGGCTGTCTAGCTCTATCCAACGCGCCCTTTTATTATCTAATTGATAATACAATGTGCTTAGTCCGCAATTGATTTCTACTATGTTCGCTTTTGGATTCCGCTTCAAGAAGTTTCTTGCCACGGCAATGTAATGGCTTTGTTCATATGCATGAAGGTACGACAGAGGATAAAAGCTTTTAACCCGTTCAGATGTGCAGCATGTTTCAGCAACTTGAACCGCAGCCTTGTCTTCAAAAAGAGAGGGATAATTTGAAGTACAGCGGGCTCTTTCTAAAAGCGGCTCTAAAAACATTTGATCAGAGGAGGTAAAAACGCGAGAGCTAAGAGTTTTTGGCAAAGAAAACGCACAGCCCCAAGCAGATCTCTCTGCTGCTTTTGATGCTAGCTCTCTTTGCTGAGCTTGTTGGATAATATCATCGTATTCTTTTTGCTCTTCTTCTCGACGTTGACGAAACTTACTGAACAGCATTTCAAACCCCTCCTCTGCCATACCTTACATAACCTGAAGCTTACTTACTTAGAATACTTTTCAGCATCTTCAAGAACATCCGCATTAATTTCCTCTAATGAGCGACCTGTTGTCTCAACAGCAAGGAACGCAACAATTAAGGCTCCAGCAACACAGATTAAACCATTCACTAAATAAACACCGGTTGCACCGAGACTTGTCTGCAGTAGCGCAGCAATCCAAAATGGGCTCAATACTGCTCCTACGCGTCCAATGGCGTTACCCATGCCAGCACCACGAACACGAATTTGTGTTGGGAATGGTTCTGGAAGATACACCGATGAAGCAATGAGGCCCCAATAATTTGTCCAGGCTGCCAAGAAGAATCCAACAGCAACGATAGCGATAAAGTTATCAACTGGGATAAGCGTCCAAAGATAACCGATAATGCCTGATCCCAAAATACCAATAATGAGCTGAGGCTTTCTTCCCCATTTATCAACTAGCAAACTCAGAATTGCAATACCAACCGGGATACCGATAAGAATCATTGTAGTGAGCGCTGTTGAGAACTGAACATCCAAACCTCTCTGAACAAAGATAGTCGGTGTCCACGTAATAATCGTATAACTAACTACAAAATTACAGAACTGGATTGTACCCGCAACGATAGTACGGGGAAGCATACGCTTTGAGAACAAGAATCGATACGGAAGTTCTTTGGGCTGATTTTTTGCCTCTTCAACCATTTTCGCGATTTCTTCATCAGGAATAGGATCGACCGTGTGGCCCAGTTCTCGCATCTGATTTTCCATTAGAGTAACACGTGCATCAGCTTCATCGTTACGGCCGTGCTGAGCAAGCCAACGAGGAGATTCAGGGAACCACTTAACGATGCACAAAATAACAGTAAGTCCCATAGCCGCTGCGATAATAAACATAGCACGCCAACCGACCACTGGGAGAAGGAAAGTGCAAAGCAAAGTTGCCGTTGGCGTACCAGCATTTGCAATAAGACCTACCCATGCCTGATAGCGACCTCGATGTTCAATAGGACTAAATTCACTCATAGCACCATAACCACATGGATATGTTGCTCCCAAGCCAAGTCCCATGAAGAATCGAGTTACGGTAAGAAATACCATATTCGGCGCCATAGAGGCAACAACTGCCGATATGGTAAAGATAGCTGGGAAGATAAGTAATGCTTTCTTTCGTCCAATACCATCAGAAACAACACCCGAAATCAAGCCACCGAATAAGTAACCTAGCGCAGTGATAGAAACAAATAATGCATTAGCATCTACGTTAGACCACCCCGTGGTTAAAAATTGAGCGATAATTGGACCCGCGATGTTCATATCAATCGAGTCGCAGAAGCAGATACCACCTGCTAGCCAAAGGACAGTACGTACTGCTTTGCCAGCAGGAATTCTGTCTAGTCGTGCCGCAATACCATAGTACGACTTTTGCAAAGACCCCTTAGCTGATTCCTCCACAGCATCAAGCCTTGCATTAATTTCAGCGGATGAACTCATTTTTCCCTCCTTCTATTCATCTGAAACTATGAGATCCCCAACGAATTAAAACCTCCATTCCCTTCGCTTTTGACTTCCAATTCTTGAAAGTTCATCCAACACCCCTCTGAACGAAACTTTCTAATTTGAGATTACGTCCCTTAACGCCCGACTTCTAATTTCAAAAAGACTGCTTAGATTACAAAAAGAAACATTTTCATTACCGCTGATAAAGAATGGTTATAAAAAGGGTGCCCGCTACTGCCGGACACCCTTTAGACAAGTTCTTCTTTTAAAACAACGATTACAGATCAACTGGTAATTTCGAGTCTATTGAGTCAAAAATCGCGTTGATTACTTTCAGAGTATCTAGTGCATCTTTCCCACTGCAACGTGGTTGAGTTTCTTTCCCGAGACATAAATCAATAAAATGATCCAACTCAGCACGCATAGGGTCATTTTTTTCTACATCATAGTGCTCGTGAATCAATGGACTCGTCCAACCAAAAGCATCATCGTCGTAGTAATAGAAGTCCATATTTGGAAAACCGAATGATCCTTTTGTCCCATAAACCCTTAAACTATTCTCTCCTGGACACATGTTCCAAAATACATTTTCTTCCGCTGCAAGATCATAATTCCAAGGCCCTGGTGTTCCATCACTAATAAAATAGCTTGTGGTAACGCCACCTTCATATTCAACGATAGCTGTTACAGAATCCTCAACCTCATTATGTCGGATAGTATTCCTGGCTGCCGCATACACTCTTTGAGGTTTCATCCCTGTGACAAAATTCAAGTCATCAAAATCGTGAATTGCGTTAATTAAGAGTGGTCCGCCTCCCTTTTTAACACGCCACTCTACATCAAAATAATCGCGATCCTTCGCAATAGCGAAACTACTCTGAATGCCAACTATATCCCCTAGCTTTCCAGACTCTATGAATTTCCGCAGGAACTGATAGCGGCTTGAAGATCTGCGATGGTGGCCAACTAAGAGTGTTACCCCTGCTTTTTCGCATATATCAATAATGTGCTCAGCCTCTGGAACCGTATTAGCTATTGGTTTTTCCAACAAAATATACTTAATTCCAGCCTCGATAGACTTTTCAACCGCTGGAACATGCAAGCCATTAGGAAGAGCGATTGCAACCGCATCAAGATCTACTTGCTTTAAGAGAAGCTCATAGTCTTCAAACCTCCTAACTTGCAATTCGTTAGCAATTTCTACTGCCTGATCTCCAAATCCTGCCACAGCAACTAAATCGACATTTTCATTTTTCACCGCATCGTGAGCAATTTTTGAACCCTGATTCAAACCAAGTACGGCAAGTTTTACTTTTGACATTTTTCCTCCCCACAAGAATTGCTGTATCGTTTCAGTGTTTGATCCCCTAAACACGTATTATTAGAAGAAATTTTTTTCGATATAGGCAACAGGCATATCAGTGCCAAACCATATCTTTTCCGCTAAAGCCGCCTGCTGCAGAAGCATTCCTACGCCTCCGGCAGTAACCAGGCCATAGTCCTTTGCCATCTTAATCAGCTTTGTTTCCAAGGGTTTGTACACGGTATCTGCTACCACAAGACATTCATGAAGCATTTCTTCATCAATTGATGATTGCCCTTCAAGTTCCCCAGAGCCAACTTTGGTCGCATTAACCAGCAAGTCAGACACAAAAATACTTTCTTTAAGTTCATCTCGATTATTCAAATCGTGCAAGGAAACTTTTACTCCAGTATGCTCAGCTAGTTGAGCTACACGCTTTTCGGTCGAATCCCAAAAGCTATCCTTGATGTTATAAACATAAATCTCTTCAACTTGCTCAAGTGCTAGCTGCGTGAAAACAGCAGATCCTGCACCTCCCGCACCAATTACCGTTGCAATCTTTCCTTTTGGATCAAAGCCAACATTCTTAATATTCTCTACAAACCCTGCACCATCAGTGTTATGCCCAATGCATTTACCATCACGTATTTCAACGGTATTTACAGCACCCATTAGCTTTGCTGCTGGAGATAATTCATCCATGTATTCGCAAATGTATGTCTTGAAAGGCATGGTTACGTTATATCCAACTGCAATATCTTTAAGACCAGCAACAACCTCTTTTAGTTGGTCCATCTCAATCGGAAGACTTAAATACACCGCGTTAACTCCAACTTCTTTGAAAGAAGCAGTATGCATCATGGGCGAAAAAGACTGAGTAATAGTGTCCCCACCAACAAGACCAGCCAGTTTAGTCTCTCCATTGATCGCCAATTCCATAATCATTCCCTCCTAAATAGGCAATTCTTTATCCTTTGGAAAATAGACAGCAATTTGGTCAGATTCGCGCATATCTTTAGCGCAATGAATGGATTCCATAACTTGGTTCAAGTACTGCATCGGGCACCGGTTTTCCGTCATACACAAGCACAGCACCTTCAGAAACCATTCGCTCAACATCTTGAGCACTATATCCATATTCAAGAGCAACTTCTTTTGTGTCATAGCCAATAGGCTTTGAGCGCCGCAGCACTGGATCCCCAATGCTCTTTAAACGATATGGTGTCGTAGTAATGGTGTAGCTGCTATCCTCCCCATAACCTTGACCATCATCATATTTAACGCGACGAAGCTGATCATTAGCGAATGCTTCTTCATCGTGTAGAACATCTTTAACTGATTGAATCTTTTCAAACGGAATATCATTTTCGCGGAAACGCTTTTCCAGCTCTGCATAGGGCCATTTCATGCATGCTTTATGTATAGCTGCAGTCACTTCAACATAATTTCCGTTCTGAGCAAGAGTTTCGAGGTTGTTATACTCTGGATCCGACCAATACTTTGAATCCATTTCCAAAGTTTCAAATACCAACTTGCAGTAACGATTGTAATGCCCGAAACACATTAAGAACCAAATACCATCTGCTGATACATATGAATTGTTCGTCGGGCACTTTGCCATCATCCTATCCTTTGGATAATCACATCCTTGTTGCTGCGCAACCAAAGCAGCAGTCATGCCCCAAGTTCCCACGTGATACAAACTTGTAGTAACCTTGTCGCCTTCTCCAGTCTTTAGGGCATTTGCGTAAGCTGCAAGTACTCCTACAGCCAAAGCATTGGATGCATTCCAATCACCAAAAGCGATAGGAGAATTTCCGGGTTCAAAATGTTCGTTTGCCTGTGGAATTGCATGCACGAAACCAGATCGCGCAGCGAAACTCGTTGCATCAAACCCCTTTGCATCTTTCATAGGGCCATACTCCCCATAGCCCCTCATTTGACCAAAAACTAACCGAGGGAATTTCTCATGAAGAGTCTCATAATCAAGTCCAAGATGCTCAAGTGCTTTATCTCGATAAGACGTTAGCAAAATGTCTGCCTTTTCCAACAGCTTCATCATAAAAGCGTGGCCATCTTCCGTTTTAAGGTTTATTGATACCCAACGTTTATTAAATGAAGTGCAGTCCATAGCTACGTCGTCAAACTCAGTACGGAATTTCATTCCCCAAGCCATTCCCTGAGTGCGCATTTCGTCACCGCCGAACGGCTCAACCTTTATAACCTCTGCACCTAAATCACCCATTATGCGAGCGCATGCTGGTCCTGCAACATATGCAGTAAGGTCGATTACGGTCGTTTTTTGCAAACCTCCCATTTTGATCCCCTTTCTTTTAATTACTCCCCTTGTGGCGCTACAGGATTTTCATCAACAAAATTCCAATCAACTGGAGTGTCGAGCTTAATTGCTCCTCTTTGCGCCATTTCCTCGATTGCTTCTTCCGTTGCTCCCAGTTTTAGAAGAAGAGATTTTGTATCTTGTCCTAAACGCGACGCTTCTTTAAATTCGCTAATAGTCGTTGGAAGGCTAGAAATACAATGCGGGATATTAGTTTGTAGAACCCTGCCGACGTCTTCGAAATCTACATATGAAAGCAAGTTAGGTTTCTCTTCGACTATCCGAGGAATCGCTTCGTTTTTAGTTAATATTGGCGTAACGCTATATTCCGTTCGTGTGCTAAGCCAATCTTTCCATTCCGCCAAACTCTTCGATTTCACGTAATCTGCTAATTTCGAGAAAGATTCCGGGGCTTGCCACATTCTTTTCCTACAGTCATCTTTGAGTTCCGGAAGTCCTATCTCTTCAGTAAAGGGAACCCAGAACTTTGGCTCTATCATGGCAAACATGAGTCGAGCGCCATCGCTTGTTTCGTAAATGTTGTATCCCACGGATGGATATTCAAGATCTGCACGTTTATGAACTTTGCCATTAAACAGCCAACGAGAATCAATGAGCGATTGCCACCAAACGAAGCAGTCAAACATAGAAATATCTATATAGGCTCCTTCATTTGTTTTATTGCGCTCTAGAAGCGCTGCAAGAAGAGCTTGCCCGGTAACCATTGCAGTGGCTATATCAGACAAAGGCAAAGGAAAAGCATTATCGTCAGCAAGATCCAAAAATCCAGTTTCCGCAATCAAAGCAAAATCATGAAGAGCTTTCTGTGATCGTGGGTCCTTTTGACCATAAGCAGAAATTGAAGCATAGATTATTTTTGGATTCTGCTTTTTGATTGTCTCGTAATCTATTCTTAGACGCTTCGTAACCCCTGGACGAAAACTTTCAACAATAATGTCTGCTTTTGAAGCAAGTTTAATGCAATATTCTTTAGCTTCTTCGTCCTTAAGATTCAATGAAATCGATTGTTTGTTTCGACATAAAGCCGTGCTGTAATACGAAATTCCATGCCGTGTGGGAGGATCGTGACGACAAAAATCTCCCTGACCTGTGTCCTCAACCTTAATTACCTCAGATCCCCAATCGGCAAACGGCTGAGTAGCATAACCCCCTGGTAAATAACGAGAAAAATCAAGAACCAGTAAGTCATTAAAGACGTTTTGCTTCTCCATTTCTCACCCCTTTCTTCCTGCAAGCCTTATCGTTCTCCAATCGGCTTGGCGAAGACTTAGCTTTGACATTTCAATCTTATGAAGGGGTGTTAAATAAAATCTAATTCCAAAACTGCAAAAACAGTTACAGAAGGAAACATTTTCTTCTGTAACCATTTTGTGCGTCTCTGTAATAGGTTAGATCTTGCACAAAAAAAATGCCCGTCTCCGACGAAACGGAAACGGGCACCGATTGACCGAAATGAGAAGAATCGATAATAAATATCGACTAGCGCTTTGAGAACTGAGGGCGCTTACGAGCCTTCTTCAGGCCGTACTTCTTACGTTCAACCATACGAGAGTCACGCGTCAGATAACCAGCACGCTTGAGCTCTGCACGATAATCGCCAGCTTCAAGAAGAGCGCGAGCGATACCATGACGAAGAGCGCCAGCCTGACCAGATACGCCGCCACCATTGCAACGAGCAATAACGTCAAAGTGACCCTTGGTGTCAGTAACTACGAATGGGCTGGTTACATAATCAACGAGTGCTTGGCGACCGAAGAATTCTACGCCATCGCGACCGTTAACTGTAACCTTGCCGGTACCAGGAACGATACGAACGCGAGCTACTGCGTTCTTTCTACGACCAGTGCCGTAATAGATTGCTTCGCCTGCCATTAGTTATCCTCCATCTTGATCTCACGAGGCTGCTGAGCCATGTGTGGATGCTCGCTACCAGCGTACACCTTCAACTTCTTAGCCATTGCACGGCCAAGCGTGTTCTTTGGCAGCATGCCCTTAACTGCGTGCTCGATAACGCGCTCAGGATGCTTTTCCATTGCTTCCTGGAACGTTTCGCACTTCAGTCCTCCGGGATAACCGCTGTGACGATAGTATTCCTTGTCCGTAGCCTTTACACCAGTAACACGGATCTTGTCTGCGTTGATAACAACAACAAAATCGCCCGTATCAACATGTGGGGTGTATTGTGGCTTGTGCTTGCCCTTTAAAATCTGAGCTGCCTTTGATGCAACGCGACCAAGTACCTGATCTTCTGCGTCGATCAGAAGCCATTCGCGCTCAACTTCGTTGGGCTTTGCGTAATAGGTCTTCACAGTGTTCCTCCAATAAAGTAACAAGTGTCGTTTTTCAAAAGTTGCTGCCGATCCGAAGCGGCGGGATCCTACTCCACCATCTCCAAACTTCCACCACCTAGCTGCGATGCCTTTTCGCTTCTGGACTAACGAAAAGGTGCACCTAAGAAACTTCTGTTTTGGAGTTCGAATCTCAAGCTCGCACGGGGCTTTTGAAAGCGAACTTTTGTAGTGTATAACGCGCGCGCGTAAGAAGTCAATCAGAAGCACAGAAGGGTTTAAAAAGAAAAAGAAAATTCACGTTTTCTACGGAAGTAGCACCCTTACACGGATGCACCCCCTGCGCAGATGCCCACCCCTTTACGGAAACGCTGCCCTCTACAGAAACGCTACCCTTATGTGTATGCACTAACCCACACAGAAGTACTGCTCTTATACGGACCCCGTGCAGAAATGCCGCCCCTTTACAGAAACGCTACCCCTGTACGAAAACACGGCTCCTATGCAGAAACGCTACCCCTGATTTTCAGCACTTTGTGACTGGTCCGTAGATGACGAAGCTGTCGGTTCAACCAACACATACCCCTCACTTGGTGCAAGCGTGCTTCGCTGGCTCCATAAGGCTGCCACTAAACGAGCAAGATCTTCGCGCGTACCATCGCCATCGGGTGCTCCCGTCATAACAGAAATGAGATAAGCTTTATCGCCATCGTATACAATTCCAGCGTCGCAAAGGCCATCATCTGTTTCGCCGTTGAGCCAACCTGCCTTATCGTAAACAACAATGCTTGATCCCGAAGTTGCCATGTCTGCCGCAGATAGACCAGAAGAGGTATCTTCTTGCTGGCTAGCGCTTTGGTCGCTTGACTGATCACTCGACTGCTGGTCGCTTGACTGGTCACCATTTGATTGATCGCCGCTTTGGTCCGTGTTCTCCTCAGAATTTGTTTGGTCTCCACCCTGGTCAGTCTGAGTAGTTTGATTGATATAAACCTCGCCACCATCAGTAATCAAGGCAAACGAAGGATCAACCCCAGCGCGCAGCATAGAAACTTCCGTCTGAGAAAACAGATCCTGCGCCCATGAAACTATTTCTGGATCTGATTCAGAAGAGGTGAAATACAAATAGGCATTCATCCATAACTTTGCCGATTCGCGTACTGAATAATGCGGGAATGAGGTATCAGTCTCGACATCTGAATCGATATTCATATTGGCAAGCCAATTAACAAGACTGATTTCACTGTACTCTTCAAAAATTGCACGCATATTGTAGTACGAGTTATTGTCCGAATAGATAATGGCATTCGAAGCCGAGTCGTTTACTGTGTCAATTGACAGAATACCTGGTTCAAGCGCTTCTTGGCATCCGTAAATAAGAACAGGACCCTTAAACGATGATGCGCCGTAGACTTCCTGGTCAAGATTATAGGAATACCCGCTTCCTGTCTGAAGATCCATCAGGATAAAGCCAACGTCGTATTCGTTTTCCATAAAAGGAGTAAGTGCTGTCTGAATGGTGTTTTGCCCTTCCTCGGACAACGAAGGCATATAATTCTGACCTTCGTTTGCCAAGGTGAATCCAGCAATAGAGGACCCCGAGTCCGCCACCGAATCAAGCCCCGCCACTGAAGCCTGATAGCTCAAGTTTACTGGCTGGACCTCCTGCACCTCAATCTGCTCTTGTTCACCGCCTGACGAACAAGACTGAACCGAAGAAACAACAAAAACAAGAAGAACAATGATAAGAATTAAAACAACAACTGGCAGCGCATAAAGCACCGGAAGGGGCAACGCTGAAAAAAGAGATCCTCCTCCTGCAGCATGTCCTCCTCGGTATCCTGTTCCATACCCGCCCAATCCAAACGGAAGAGAAGGCCCGCCACCAAAAATTCCTCGTCCAGATCCTGATCTTACGTACACTTCCGGTTCGGAATGACGGCCTCTTCTCGAAGCGTGAGAAGCATAGCCGCCTTCTAGGGAAGCATCGTATTCATCATAATCACGAGAATGGCGCTCTCCCCGAGAGTAGCGCTCTCCTCTTTCGCTATAGCTCATCCTACCGATCTGTCCGCCATCTGGATCAGGAAATTCTCCGCGTCTTCTTCGGGACTGATATCCATCACCTAGCTCAAAATCCTGCCTTGGATCATTGTCGGCATGGCGTGCATAATCTGATGCCCGCCCATAGCTCGAACGAAGAGAAGCGGAACTCCTGCGACGTTGCGAAGCATCCACAGAAGCATCACGAGCTGATCTGCTACGCTGGGATGAGCCAGCTATCCGATTTCGAGAATTTCCTTGACGCAGAGATTCAGCATTCGAATCACGGTAGGTTTCGCGGTGTCTAATATCCGCACGACGCGTGCGATCAGCGCGACTCGTCCGACCATCATTATTTAAGCGACTTGCACTTTGTGGACGACCTGCATTATCCGAACGACCAGCGCTTCTCGAGCGATCTGTGTTGTCCGAACGATTTGTACGATCAGCCCGAAAGTTACGTTCGCCACGATTATCGGCATCCCATCGTTTCGTGGCGTTTCTTTGACTAATATGCTCCGTGTGTTCACTATGATAGGTGCGAGAACTACGGCCGCGATTCACACGCTCTGCGCGTTCGCCGTGGTTCGCATAACTACGCGAAGCAAAGGCAGACCGCACTTTTTCAAGAGCTTTTGGTTGAAATTGGTTTTGCGCTTTTAATCTTGAATTTCGACGATCTGAGACAGCAAAATAATCATCCTCTTCATGGGAGAATGATTGTTTCGATCTGTGATTACCTGATGTGCCCCGATCATCCATGGGCTAATGGTATCAGTTTGTTTTATTTCTTTGCCCTATTAACGTTATCTATCCGTATTTTCTATACATTTTTTTCTACATAATCTTGCATTTTGTTGAACTCTTACGAAACGGTACCAAATTAGCACTCTCGGCTTGAGAGTGCTAATTCCGCGCTATTATACCAAGTGAACTAAGAAACGCGATGAGCGGTAACTGTTTTAGTGGCTGTTTCTTCTCTTGTTCGAACGTTGTTTTGCAAAGCATTTGTTGGTTTCAGCAAGAGTTGACTTAAGCACCTGAAACGGCGAACCGCCACCGCACACACATGAAAGAGGATGATGATCATGCTGGCACGTAGAAACTTCTTTAACGACTTTTTGAGTGATCCTTTTGATTTCGGGTTCTTTAACGACACCACACCAAAGACCACTACCGCTTCTTTAATGAAGACCGACATCAAAGAAACCCCTAGCGCTTATGAGCTTGATATTGATCTTCCTGGCTTCAAGAAAGAAAACGTAGAAATTGCTTTGGATGAAGGCTATTTGACTATTAACGCTCATACTGAGCAGAAAACTGAAGACAAGGATGAGAACGGATCATACTTACGCAAAGAACGTTTCGTTGGCTCTTGCCGTCGTAGCTTCTATGTAGGTGACGACATCTCGGAAGAAGATATTTCGGCTAAGTTCGACAACGGCATCTTGAAAATTAATGTTCCCAAGAAAGAATTGCCAAAGCCTGAGGATCGCAAACGTTTGATTTCTATCGACTAACCCTCCCCCGACTGTTAACTGAAAGCAAGCTTTCGAATAGTTCGTAAGCTTCAACACTTCGGTTAGCTTCAGTTTACGAAAACGGTTATTACTACTGTTTGATTCCGACATTTATATAAGATGGCAACTCTGATTTCTCTGTACCCTCTCACGTTGTGCATCCTCTAGCAACAAGCCCGTCTCGTGCGGGCTTGTTGTGTGATGAGGCTAACATGTTGCAATGCAAGCTTGTGACAACATGCGAACCAGCGGCATCATACAGACTCATGACACCATGCGAGTCTGCGGCACCATGAGGGCTTGTTGTGTGTTTAAAACAGAAGCAGGTAAGCTGTTGGTTTTGCCACGCGATATTTCTTCTATACTCATATAACAAGGTAGATGACGGCTTATCATATGACAGCTTATCTCGTGAAAGACGATTCGAGAACTAAAGCAAGTCAAAGGCTTAAAGCCCCAACAGACAATAAAGAGCCAAACGGAAATCACCAGAAAGTGAGCCATCCCATGGCCTACATTGAATTTAACAACGTTGTGAAATGCTACGGATCAGGCGCAACAGAAATTCGTGCGCTTGATGGAGCAACGTTTTGTGTCGAACAAGGAGAGCTCGCAATTATCCTTGGTGCATCGGGCGCAGGAAAAACTACTGCTCTCAATATCCTAGGAGGCATAGACGGCGCCACTTCAGGTGAGGTTCTGGTAGACGGCACCGACATTGCCCAATGCAGTGAATCTCAACTGGTTGAATACCGTCGTTCTGCTGTTGGATTCGTTTTTCAGTTTTACAATTTAGTCCCCACCCTCACGGCAAAAGAAAATGTGGAGTTGGCGGCACAAATTTGTCCCGATTCGTTTGATGCCACTGAAACACTTACACGAGTTGGGCTCGAAAAACGCCTCAATAACTTTCCCACACAGCTTTCTGGTGGAGAACAGCAGCGTGTTGCTATCGCCCGTGCGTTAGCAAAAAATCCTAAACTTCTTTTATGCGACGAACCCACAGGCGCGCTGGACTACAAAACAGGCAAACAAATTTTGCAGCTCTTGCAAGACATGTGTCGCACAAGAGGCATGACCACTCTCATCATTACGCACAACGCCGCGCTTGCCCCCATGGCGGATCGCGTTATTCGGGTAAACAGTGGCCGTGTCACCTCCACTGAAATTAACAAGCATCCTGCACCTGTCGCAGAAATCGAATGGTAGCGAAGCGGGCGATTCAGTAGGTAGTTATGGCACACGCGTTTAGGAAAGACATATGGCGAACCATCGTTCAAAGCCGCAAGCGCTTTATTTCCATCCTGGTTATATGCGTGCTTGGCGTAACGATGGTTACTGGTCTGCGTGCTTCCTGTTTTGACCTGCGCAATTCTGCCGATGCTTTCTTCGATTCACAACAACTCTATGACGTTTCTATTCAATCCACCCTCGGTCTGAGCGCCGATGATGTAGAAGCCGTTTCGAAAATTGATGGCGTCCAACAGGCGGAAGGCACCTGGACAGAAGACACGTACACCGATGCAGGATCGTCGCGCTTAAGCGTTGAAGTGAAGGCACTCTCTGAAAGCGGCATCAATGAGCCCTATCTGGTTTCAGGAGAATTACCAACCACCTCAAACGAAATTGCGGTCACTCAAAATTATTTGGATGTTTCTGGGGCATCCATAGGAGATACCGTAACCCTAGAAGACAACGGCTCTGATGCTCTTTTTATGCGCACCGAATATAACCATTACTGGCACGGTAATCGATCCAACAGAACTGACCAACCCCACTGGTCCTATAGCAATTCGCGCGAGCGCTTCTCCTGATTGCTGTTTTTTCGTAACAGCGGATGCGGTTGATCCCGAAGTGGCCGATACCTTCACCACGATATACATAAAAGCAGCAAACGCTGACGGAATATCAAGTTATTCAGATCAGTACACCTCCCTCATGAACACGGTTGTGGATAATCTTGAAACCTTGCGTACCGAACGCGAGCAGGCTCGCACTGATGAAATAAAGCAGGATGCTCAGGCTACTATCGATGAGCAGGAAACTGAAGCGCAAGATGGATTTACGGAAGCTGAATCCCAGCTCGCCGATGCTCAAGCTCAAATTGACGACGGCTGGGAAGAACTCATTGCGAGCAAATCGCAACTTGCCGAAGGTAGGCAACAGCTCGCCGATGGCGAAGCCGAGCTGGAAGCACAGGCCCAACAGCTCAAAGAAGGACGTGCGCAAATTGAAGAGGGTCTTAACCAGGTTACTGAAGGACGCACCCAAATTGAAAGTGGCATACAACAGATAAATGCTGCATGTGATGCACAAATTGAAGATGCACAAGCGGCCCTTGATCAGGGATTAATAGACGAGAGCACCTATCGGGCAATGCTGCAAACGATCGAACAAGAACGTGCCAACCAACTTGCCCCTCTTGACGAACAACTAAAGACACTTGAGACCACCGAACAACAACTCAGCACTCAGCTTTCTCAAATCACCGAAGGCGAAACCGCACTTGCCTCTGCGCGCCAGCAACTCGAAGCAAGCAGACAAGAAATTACCTCAGGTGAACAGCAGATCACAGCAGGCGAAAAAGAGCTACAAGCAGGTCAAACCGAGCTTGATACCCAACGCCAAGAGTATGAAAAAACTAAAGCAGATGCCCTTCAACAAATCGCTGATGCTCGCGCTGAAGTTGACGATATCGAAGCAGCGCAATGGTACATTCAAACGCGCGATTCCAATGCAGGATACACCAGCGTCGAAAGTGACGCCTCCTCTATTGAAGCTATCGGCTTAGTATTTCCTGTTGTCTTTATTATCGTTGCAGTTCTTATTGCCCTTACGACCATTACACGCATGGTCGAAGAAGAACGAAGCCTTATTGGAACATACAAGTCCTTAGGCTACAGCCGCCATACCATACTGATGAAATACTTGATGTATGCCCTAGGCGCTTCCCTTATTGGCGGCATCCTTGGAGGTGTATGCGGTTTTATCGTATTCCCCACCTTCTTGTTCTCGGTTGTTTTTGAAGCCATGTATCAAATCCCTGAATATCTCTATTCCTTTGATGCCCTGTATGGAATAGGGAGCGTACTATTCTTCATTATCGGAATTGCAGGAGCTGCTATACTCGCCTGCCGTTCTGAACTAAAACAAACCCCTGCCGCTCTCATGCGTCCAAAAGCACCCAAAGCTGGTTCCCGTATTTTCTTGGAACGCATAACTCCGCTCTGGAATCGCATGTCCTTCTTAAATAAAGTTACCGCGCGTAACATCTTCCGCTATAAAAAGCGTTTCCTCATGACCATTTTTGGCATTATGGGATGCATGGCTCTTTTGATCTGCGGTTTTGCTATTCGCGACTCCGTTCACGCTCTTTCGGTAATGCAATATAACGACATCAATCGCTACGATGTGCTCGCCGTGGTAAATCAGGAGGATTTCTACGCATCGCTTCAAACCCTCGAAGAAGATACGCGCATCTCTTCAGTTCAGCCCCTCAGCGTTGACAGCGTTACTGTAAGCTCGCCCGCTTCACCCAACAGCGAAACAGACACATCTTCTGCAGGAGGCACTACGAGCGAAGCAAAAGAAAGTCTTCAGCTTTTTATCGTGCCTGACGGGGCTTCTTTATCGGATTTCATCAATACCCGCACCTCCGCAGATATCCCTTGCGAGCTTTCCGATGAAGGAATGCTACTCACGAGAAACGCAGCAGAGCTCCTTGGTATTTCAGAAGGCGGAAGTGCTCATGTAGAAACAAGTACCCTAAAACAGGCGGATGTCCCCGTTCAATACGTTATTGATAACTACTTAGGTAATGCCGCCTACCTTACCGAAAGCACTTATGAAAAGTATTTCGGCACTTCAGCAGACCCGAATGGCTTTTTCATCAACCTCGTAAGTGATGACGCTGCAGAACAAGAAGCATTTGCCAATGAGCTTACCGACAACGAAACCTTTATGACCGTAACAAGCACTCAAAAAATGAGCGAAGAATTCTCGCAATCCTTCTCGCTTATTAATACCGTGGTGTACGTCATTATCGTATTGGCAGCTGCTCTTGCCTTTGTGGTGTTGTTCACGCTTTCTACAACCAATATCTCTGAGCGTATTCGTGAGCTAGCAACTATCAAAGTTTTGGGCTTTCGCAAACGCGAAGTAAATCACTATGTAAACAAAGAGACCATTTTGCTTACCGCACTAGGCATGATATGCGGCATTCCTTTGGGTTATGCGTTCAGCCAGTCACTTACCTACGTGCTGAAGATGCCTTCTATTTATTTTGCTGTCACGATTGAACCCTTAAGTTATGTTTATGCGTGTGCCTTAACCTTATTCTTCGCCTGGCTTGTAGCTCTGCTCTCGAATCGCGCCCTGGCTAAGATTGACATGATTGAAGCGTTAAAGAGTGTCGAATAGAAGGGAATTCAAGGCGCTGGTGCCCAAAGCGTGATACTCGAAATGCGACGCCTGAAGCGTGATGTTCGAAATGTGGCGCTCGAAATATGGTGTCCGAAGCGCAACGCTCGAAATGTAACGCTCGAAAAATCAAGCCTCATCCTGAACGTTATCGTTTGCGCCATCAGCATTCTTCTCGGAACGATTTGGCTTGGTGCGCGGGTTGAAATGATGGCGTAGCGCATCGCCCAAAAGGCGTAATTTAACGATGGCATACACCGTAACACCTGCCGCAACCAAGAAAATAGGAATGCGAACCAGATTGTCTGCTACCGTAATAACAATCGCACAAGCAGACAGCATTATCGTCCAGCCCCACATAATTAAGACCGTAGCACGCTGGCTAAATCCCGCACGCATTAAGCGATGATGGATATGTCCTTTGTCTGCCACATCGATGGGACGATGTTCGCGCTTGCGTCGCACAATCGCGAAAAAAGTATCGAGAATCGGAACACCGGCCGCCAGGATAGGAACCAGCAAAGAAACAAAAAGAGTAGAACGAGCCACCGCAAAAAGTGAAATGATGCCAAGCGAAAAGCCCAGCAAAAGAGCACCTGAATCGCCCATAAAAATAGAAGCAGGATAAAAATTATCTTTCAGAAACCCAATGCAGGCACCCAGCAGCAAAACACTAAAGACCGCAGCATCAGGGCGATCGGTCCAAACCGCAAACAACAAAATCGTAGCTGCCGAGATTGCAGTAATACCCGCCGCTAAACCATCAAGACCATCAATTAAGTTGATAATGTTCGCAAAAGCAACCAGATAAAATACGGTTAAAGGATACGCAACCCATCCAAATTCAATATAGCCTTCGCCAATAGGATTGTGAATATTTGCGAGCAACAACCCTGATCCCGCTACGATACAGGCAGCGATAATTTGGCCGAGCATTTTTACTTTAGGGCTTAGGTCTACGACATCATCCACCGCGCCAACGCCAAACATAAACAAGATACCTATAAACACTCCCACATAATTAGGAGTAATGTCGTCATTTGGAGCGAAGGGATTATCCCACCCTAAAAAAGTCATACCTAGGCCAAGCACTATGAGAGCAGCAATGATGCCGCCTAGAATTGCCACCCCACCTAAACGAGGAATAGGAAGCATGTTTACTCGTCGAGCACTAGGATAATCAATGGCATCGAGACGAACAGCCAAGCGTTTCACCGCAGGAACAAGAGCAATAGTGACTGAGCCCGCAACAAGGAAGAGCACGGCATACTCAAGCCAATTCATGAGCCCCTCCTGGTTCTAGTTCGTTCTTTACCTGCTTGGCGAAACGGACTCGCAAACGCCAAATCATGATTATATACCGTATTTGGTCACCAAAGGGTATTCATTGGCAATACTTCACACAACCCCGCACCCCACAAAGAACTTCCTCGTAAAAAGTTCATCAGGGGGTGGGTTCAGTTCATCAAGGAGGGTTCCTTTTGAAAGCACAGTCTCCTCTTTGAGGAGCTCCCCTCTACAAAAGAAAAGCCGCCAACAAAGTAAAGCTTCAAAAAGAGCAACTAAAAAGGCTAAGGTGTCCTCGAATACATGGAGGTAGTTTGAACACATACGCTCTCCACAACTCTTACGCATGCCTTTGTATAGAATGACTTGATGAACCTTTGATTCGTAGCGAAATTGTTACTATTCGTTACGAACAAAAGGACATCTGGCTTTGCGCACTGTTTCGCACGCCTAAAAGCGCGCTTGTATCGGTCGTTATTGGAAGAAGATTGCAATTGTCTCATAGTCCTTCTATAAGCATCATTATTCCGGTTTACAACGTGAAACCTTGGCTTCGCCGTGCAGTTAATTCGCTGCAGAACCAAACGTTTAGAAGTTACGAGATTCTGCTTGTGGACGATGGAAGCACTGACGGAAGTGCTGAACTGTGTGACTTGCTTGCCGACTACGATATGCGCATCCGCGTCATTCATCAAGAAAATGCTGGGGCTGCAAGCGCTCGCAACGCAGCAATTGCAATCGCTCGTGGAACCTACCTATATTTTATGGACGGAGATGACTGGTGCGATCCCGAAATGCTCTCCGACATGTATAGCGTTGCTGCTGAACATGATCTTGATCTGCTTGTGACAGGCTTCACCATTGACACGTATTACGATAATGAAGGTCGTTATTATCGCGAATTACGCAATGCACCCAATAAAATTTTTGCAAGTCGTGAGGAATTCCGAAACGAAGCCTATAAGCTTTTTGATGCACAGCTTCTGTATGCGCCGTGGAATAAATTGTATCGTCGCGAATACCTTAATAAGCACAATCTACGCTTCCCTACTACTTTCTGGGATGATTTGCCTTTTAATTTGGAAGTAATGCGTGATGTTGAGCGAGTAGGTTGTCTAGATGGCCACTATTATCATTTCCTTCGCGCACGTGCAGAAAGCGAAAATACTAAATATCGTGCCGACATGTACGATAAGCGCGAAGAAGAGCATCAGTGGATGAAAGAATTATTTGAGTACTGGGGCATCGACACCCCTGAAGTGCGCGAATTTTTAGCCCGCCGCTATGCAGAACGATTAGTTGGATGCATCGAGAACATCACTAATCGCAACTGCACCTTATCCTCCGGAGAGAAACGTGCCGCGATTCGCGCAATGATTTCCACGCCTCAAGCACGTGAAGCATTAAAGCTCGCAAAACCACGCACCAAAATGATGGGTGTAGTGCTCTGCCCCTTGAAAATGGGCAATGTCAACTTGACTATGATGCAGAGCTCGGTAATTTCATGGGTCCGACAAAATAGTACGAATTTGTTTGCTCGCTTAAAGGCTAATCGTTAAGATTTCGCATGAATCTGCCCGCGTGCTTCAAGACAAATCGCCAGGGTTTTGCACGAATCTGTTTACGTGCTTTAAGGTAAATCGCAGAGGTTTTGCACGATTCCTTTCGTACGAACCTGTTTGCGTGTTTGCACACCTCAAAACAAACCGCTTAAGTTTCACCTTATCTCGTATCGCGCTCATAGAAGAGCAGGCTTTGTTCTCCTGAAATTGCTATTTCAGGAGAAGTACTACTGCAACAACGATGAGCAGAATATAGCTTGCTTTGATAAATTGCTCTTGGCTGAAGCGCTTTTGAATACGTCCCCCAAGCCAAGTAGCCAAAATAAGCAAGGGGATGCAAACCAGTAGAATAAGCCATCCATCACCTGAAAGATCACCTTGGATAATTCCGTAGGCACCATAAGTTCCATTTAAAATAGTCCACACCGTTGTGGTGGTGGCACGAAATTCTTCTTTGGTTTTTAGCTTTTGGAGAGCATAGATTGCCAAGAAAGATCCGCCAGATACAAACATACCTTGAATGATGCCTGCAATTGCCACAATAACTATCAACAGCCATTCGGGAAGAAGCTTGTTCTTTTTATTAAAAAATAGACCTCGCGCTGCAATTACCAAAATCGCAACACCATATATTTTCTGAAGAAAATCAAGAGGTGCAATCGTATTAATCCAGGCGCCCACACACATAAAGACCAACATAATGGAGCACATTTTCACTACTTCGCGCCACACGATATGTTTAAAACTGGTGGCAGCGATCATGATGCTTGCAAGAAGGCCGGTGCAGTTGAGTACCGCAATAGAGGTTTCATGTCCAATGGTAGACATGCCAACAGGCATAGCGAAAATGTTCCCCGCAAAACCCGTAATACCATTAATAAGGTACGCAAAGAAGAACGCTCCCCAAAATAGATACTTCTCCATACTGCCCCTCTATCCTTCCCTGTTTTGTTAGCAAGACCCAAAGCCTGCGCGCGTCTTCTTGGTGGTATTACCTTATTTGTATAACCGTCAGTGTATGCTACTCCATTTTTCTGACGAAAACTAACAAATCATCATGCGAAAATTAATCTTTCTCGCCATCCTATTAAAAAGTGTCGTTTTATAAATAAACATCGCGTTAACGCGCTATGCCTCACGCGCAAGTTATTTAATGGTACGTTACACTTACAACCAATCTATCGACCTATTAAAGGACTATCTCTATGAGTACTGAAATTCTTTTCCAGGAATTGAAACATATCTTTGACACCCATGCTATTCTCTGCGACGAACCGATGGCAAAACACACCACCTTCAATGTTGGTGGACCAGCAGATTACTTGGTTCGTCCTCAGAACGCCGAAGAAATACATGGAGCAATTGAGGCAGCAAAGAAAGCATCCATGCCTTGGTGGGTTATTGGCTGCGGAAGTGACCTGCTTATATCCGATGAAGGCCTTCGAGGAGTTGTAATCGAAATTGGTGACGCCCTCTCTGACATCACTATTGAGGGAAGCACAATTATTGCGCAAGCTGGTGCTACTAACGAGGCTGTTGCCAAGGCGGCATGTGCTGCTGGTTTAGCGGGCTATGAATTCGCAAGCGGCATTCCGGGATCTATCGGTGGTGCTGCCATTATGAATGCGGGCGCTTATGAGGGAGAATTTAAAGACGTTGCACGTTCGGTAACCTGTCTCTACCCTGATGGATCAGTAAAAACACTTGAAGCAAAGGAAGCAGACTGGAGCTATCGCCACTCAATGATGGGTGATGAGGGTCTTATCGTTCTCAGTGTTGAACTCGTGTTGCACCCTGATGATACAAACGCTATCCAGGCACGTATGGACGATTTGGCTGAACGCCGCGCTTCCAAACAGCCTCTTGAAATGGCAAGTGCGGGAAGCACCTTTAAGCGTCCTGTCGGGTATTTCGCTGGCAAGCTTATTCAGGATTCTGGCATGCAGGGGCATACCGTCGGCGGCGCCCAAGTTTCCCTTAAACATGCAGGTTTTGTTGTAAATACCGGAAATGCTACAGCCCAAGATGTGCTGCAAGTCATTCGTGATGTTCAAAAAACCGTGAAAGATCACTTTGATGTAGAGCTCGAAACCGAAGTAAAGATGTGGGGCTTTTAGTCGACGTCTTTTGACCATCCGGGTTCATGACATATAACCCTTCAAGAGTTGTAAAAATTCACATCACATAACCTTTCGAGGACCAAAATCCCCTAAAGAGATTTTGGTCCTTCTTTTTGATTTCGAGTCAAAAGTATCGTCTCCCGAAATACATTGATTCTGAAAATTGAATATCGTGTTGAATCGAATGAAGGAGAATTGACCTCTCCCCACATGAACGTGTTACCCTTATGAGGTTACTCAATAAGAGAACTTTGCGTTCACCCGTTTAAAAGAGAGGGATTCGGGATGGCGAAAAACAAGAAATACGAGCCGACAAACCCCAATAAAAGAAAAGATAAAAAACCTGTTATTACCTGTCCCCACTGTGGCAGCACCAATATGGAATATGTCCCCGATAGGCGTCGCATCCCCTCAAAATGGTATATCCATGTGGCGGCAGCAGTAGCAGTTGTTGTTTTCTTCTTCTTCATGCCTGCTTTCTCAGTAGCCTTTGCTTTGATTTATCTGTATTACACCCTGTTCCATAAACATAAAGTGTTGGTTGGCACTTGCCAGGACTGCGGACAGGAAACTTTGTTTAATAGGCCCGACGACGGCAGTTTGGAACCTGACTTCGATAAGCCCTGGACAAGCTAAAGCAACCACTTATCTGCAATTTACTACCGTTTACCCTCATACAGCATAATTAAGACCGCTAGTCCAGCTCGCGGTCTTTTCTTTTTGCCTGCTCGACTACTGTTATCTAAAGGCATTCATTAATCCCGCCTTTGTATATCGAAAGGGATGATCCTATGAAAATGCAAGGAAAATCGGTAGTAGTTACCGGCGCATCTTCCGGCATGGGAGATGCTATTGTTCGTCTTTTTGTTGCTGAAGGCGCTTCTGTTGTTGCTGTCGCTCGCAGAAAAGAACGCCTTGAGGCACTCAAGGAATCGCTCACAGAGGCTCCAGGAACGATCGAAATCTATCCCGGGGACGTCTCTGATCAGAGTATTTGTGAAGGTATGATCGATTTTGCTGTAGAAAAGTTTGGCAAACTCGATATGCTTATCAATAATGCAGGCGTTATGGACGATATGAGCCCTATCGGTGATGCCACTAATGAAAAGTACGAAAAAGTTATGGCGGTCAATATGTTTGGCCCCTTCTGCGCGATGCGAAAAGCAGTCAACGTCTTCTTGGAGCAAGGCAATGGTGGTTCAATCGTTAACGTTGCTTCTCTTGGCGGAATGCGCACCTGTGCAGGAGCAATTTACTGCGCATCAAAAGCAGCCGTAATCTCCATGACCAAGAATACCGCTTACATGTATATGAAAGACGGCATTAGAGCGAACGCTATTGCGCCAGGCGGCATTGCTTCAGAAATTGCTACCTCAATGGGTCAGCCAAATCCTAATGGTTATGGTCGCATCCAGCCCGTGTTGGCATGCGGACCCGAAATGGGCAGCACGGAAGATATTGCCAAGGCAGCGTTGTTCTTGGCAAGCGAAGATTCTGCTTACATCAGTGGCGATGTTTTGGTAGTTGATGGCGGCTGGAACGCAGGTTAATCTGAGGCCCTTTTTGCATACGGTCTAACTCGAATTTAAAACTCTATCTAAAGCAATCTAGATCTAAAGAGGCATCCTGCAGGATGGGGTTATAGCAACACATTCCTATAACCCGCAGGATGCCTCTTACGTTACTATTTGTATTTCATTTCGAGAATTATTCTTAGGCTATCGCTATTACCTTTAATCTTCATTCAGAAAATCGAAAGCGTATTGCGCCGCAAGCTTCGCACCACTAGCAAGGACGCTTTCATCCACTTCGTAATAGCAACTATGTTGAGGGTGGTCAGCGCCTTTTTCAGGATTTTTCCCTCCAACAAAAACAAACACTCCTGGTACTACCCGCAGATATTCAGAGAAATCCTCCCCTGAAAGCGTACCTTCATATTTCGCCAGAGCGTCTTCACCTAATACCTTTACCGCCGATTTTATGGCACGTTTGGCGCATTTTTTATCGTTGATAAGGGCTGAATTGCCTGATTGCCATTCAAAATCAGCTTTGGCGCTATAAGATCGCGCCACATGATGAACCATGAATTCCATGCGTTCGCGCAAGAATTCACGAACTTTCGGATCAAACGAACGCACCGTTCCGGTCAGGTAAGACGTTCCTGCCATAACGTTGCGCGCTACACCCCCGTGAAATTCCCCAATAGTAAGAACCACTGGGTCAAACGGCGACACATCGCGACTCACGACAACCTGAAGTGCTTCGATAATAGCGGCTCCAACGACAATGGCATCAACGCCCTTGTGAGGCATTGCACCATGCGCGCTCGAACCACTGATGTCGACACGGAACCAGTCGGTATTGGCCATACGCGGACCTGACTCAATTGAAACGGTTCCCGCTTCCACTTCGCTCCATATATGAGCTCCATAGATGGTTTCCACCCCATCGAGCGCCCCCGCCGCAATCATTCGCCGCGAGCCAATGGATATTTCTTCGGCGGGCTGGAAAATTATGCGCACTTCACCCCGAAGTTGCCCGCGTAATTCATTGAGCAGGCGGATTGCTCCGAGCATCATTGCGATGTGGCAATCGTGGCCACAGGCATGCATCACACCTTCGTTTTTCGAGGCATATGACGCGCCTGTCTGTTCCAAAATAGGAAGCGCATCAATATCGGACCGCAAAACTATACGGTGCCTGGGTCGGCCTTGCTCGTCATACGCATCAGGCGCTTCCCCTCTGATCGTGACAATAAGACCTGATTGAGAGCTAATCGTAGAACCGCCCTGGGAAGTTTTGGTGGTGCTTGTCGACATGCAGCCACTTTTTACAGCGCTTGTCGACTCGCCATCGCCATTCGCCGTGCTCGCCGATGCGTCCTGGTTGCTGGTAGCGCTCACTAACGTGGCCTGGTCCTTAGTAGTCTCAGACGCGTTCTTGCGGTTGGCGGAGCTTGTCAGCACGCCCCGCGCTTCAACATCTTGTCGTACAAATGCCTTGCCAGCTTCTTTTAAAGATGCAAGATTTTCACTTTCTGTATAATGCGCAGGCGCAGGACCAGGGATAAAGTCGTTAGGGAGTGCATATTCTATGCCCATGGCATCAAGCTCTTGCGCTATAGCTGCCGTCGTATTTACTTCTTCACCGCTCAATTCAGGGTGAGCATGAAAAAAGCGACGTTTCTCGATTAGATACGGTTCGATGCGCGCTGCCAATTCCTGTACGCGCTGGGTAAAAGTACTATCCACACAAATCACCTCATAAAAGGTGGAAATACCTAAAAGTTACCCAAAGAGTACCATTTTGACACGAGTATTTAAACTACGAGCAGGTGAATGAAACCTAACTACACTTCGTACAGCACGACATCTACGTTCATGCAACCGACACTCGCACCTCACGCAGCACGGTACCTACACTTCGTACAGCAAGGGCCCTACGCCTTGTAGCACAGTGCCTACACTTCATACAACACGGCGCCCAAGGTAAAGCCTCCACCAAAAGCAACTAAGATTACTTTGTCGCCTTTTTTAATCTCGCCTTCGTTATACGCATCGGCAAGCGCAGAAGGGACACTTGCCGCCGATGAGTTACCGCGATGTTCGATCGAGAGCTTAAACAGCTCCTTTGGTGCATGCATTCTTCGCGCCGCAAAATCAATAATTCGCTCGTTTGCCTGGTGAGGAACGATGAGTTTGATCTCATCGAGCGTAACACCCGCGCGTTGGCAAACCTCTGTTACAGCCAAATTCATAGCTCGTGCAGAAAACTTAAAAACCTGCTGCCCATTCATACGCAACACATTACGAGGCGCGCCCGCCTCAAGCGATTCAACAATTGCGAGCTCTTCATCGATAGAAGCATGGCTTTTGTCGGTCGCTTGTGCAGCACCGTGATTCACGCCGCCCTCATCAAAGGGTGGTACCACATCAAGCGGCATAGGACACGTAAGCGAGTTATGAATATCGTCTTCGTTGGCAATAAAGGTGCTCAAAATACCCGCACGGCTAGGATCGTACTCCAGAACAACCGCACCAGCACCATCGCCCAAAAGAACACAAGTATTACGATCGGCCCAATTAGTAATGCGGCTCGGGCGTTCACCTGCCACCACCAAAGCGCGCTTAAAGTCGCTGCGATTAGATGCCGTCGCGCTTGCTACTATCATGCTTTCCGCAACGGTAAGCGCATATACAAAGCCTGAGCAAGCAGCATTCAGGTCAAAGCACGCAGCGTTTTCCAAACCTAAGCGACGACGCAAAATGGCCGCATTAGAAGGAACCAAAAAATCAGGGGTTACGGTAGCAAATACTATCAGATCAATATCTTCTGGCTTTATGGTGCGCTCTGCGTAGCCACCATCTGTCCAACCAAGCGCTTTGCGTGAAGCTGTCTCAGCAAGATCAGTACTGGTTTCCTCTACGGCAACTTTGCGGCTCTTGATGCCTGTACGCTTTGATATCCATTCGTCGCTCGTCTCAACCAATTGCGCCATATGATCATTTGTTACGTCCAATGCGGGAAGGGCGTTGCCACATCCTATAATTGCACAAGTCACGTGCTACCTCGTTCTATCTATTCTGTTTATTTCGCCTTATGAACCGTCTTATTATAGGCCTGTTTTACGCACTTCGGACGTGGGAATATCCCCTAATCTTCTTTCGCCCAAAGATAAGAACAGCGGACCGCTTTATTCCATCCTTTGACTTTCTGCTGCCTTTCTTCCTCCGAAATGGCAGGATTAAAGATTTTGTCTACCGCCCAGTTTTCTTCCACTTCTTCACGATTCTTCCAGTAGCCGACAGCCAAACCAGCAAGATAAGCCGCCCCCATAGCGGTAGTTTCGATACATTTTGGTCGCTTTACGGGAGTTCCCATAATATCCGCTTGAGTCTGCATCAAGAAATCATTGGCACTCGCCCCACCATCAACGCGAAGCGAGGTTAGAGAAATATCAGAGTCCGCCTCCATTGCTCGTATGACATCATTGACCTGATAGGGAAGTGATTCCAAAGTCGCTCGAATGAGGTGATATTTGTTTACCCCACGAGTGATACCTACAATAGTTCCTCTTGCATAAGGATCCCAATGAGGCGCGCCCAGCCCAGTAAACGCAGGAACTACATAGCAGCCATTGGTGTCCTCTACCTTTTTCGCCATGCATTCGGAATCCGCAACGGAATCGATCAGGCGCAGCTCGTCGCGTAACCATTGAATGGCTGCTCCCGCTACAAAAATTGACCCTTCCAGAGCATATTCAACTTTGCCATCTAAACCCCATGCAATGGTGGTCAGCAAGCCGTTGTCGGAAAAAACGGGCTTTTCTCCTGTGTTCATTAGCAAAAAGCAGCCCGTGCCATAGGTATTCTTTACGGTTCCGGGATGAAAACATGCCTGGCCAAAAAGAGCAGACTGTTGATCTCCTGCAGCGCCGCCAATAGGAATCGGCCCGCCAAAAAACGATGCGGCAGTTTCACCATATACACAACTTGACGGCATTGGCTGCGGCAACATGGAACGAGGGATTTTCAAAAGATCGAGGATTTCTTGATCCCATTCAAGGGTGTTGATATTGAAGAGCATGGTTCGAGCGGCGTTCGAATAGTCCGTCACATGAACTTTTCCCTTGGTTAGCTTCCAGATGAGCCACGTTTCCACCGTACCAAAAAGGAGCTCGCCCGCCTCAGCTTTTTCTCGCGCACCCTCGACGTGATCTAATATCCAACGAATTTTGGTAGCTGAAAAATAGGCATCGATGATCAGTCCCGTTTTCTTCCTGATCAAATCGGTATAGCCCTGCGCCTTCAGTTCATCGCAAAACTCTGCCGTTCTTCGACATTGCCAAACGATAGCAGGGCACACAGGTTCTCCTGTTGCTTTGTCCCAGACAATGGTTGTTTCCCTTTGGTTGGTAATGCCTATTGCTGCAATGTCTTCCGCCGATGCCCCAATTTTCGACATCGCTTCCACTGCCACGCCAAGCTGAGTGGACCAAATTTCATCAGCATCGTGCTCCACCCATCCAGGTTGAGGAAAATACTGCGTGAATTCCTTTTGTGCAATGCTGGCGATAGTTCCGTCTTTCTCAAACAAAATACAACGGTTGCTGGTTGTTCCCGCATCTAGCGCCATTATGTACTTTTTCATAGGTGGATCCCCGATTTTGTTTTTACGGTTGCCATTAATTCACCATAGTAAACTATTACAATTTAATACTGCTTGAGCCGAACGAATTAAAGGACTATCAGTGAAACAACATTCTGAAGTACGTCAGAAATTAGCCTCCTTTATCAAAGATAGCTTGTCCTTTGATTGGGGTTGCCTGCTTTTCTCTCTAGCAAGCACGCTCCTATTACTTTGTTCTGGAATTGCCTATATCAGCATCACGATCTTTGATCTAGAAATCGCAGATTACTATTCGTGGATCACAGCAGAATATGCCGTTGCATTAACCCTTGTCGGAGTGTTTCTATTTTTTGTCATATATTTTATTTCTTCATTATTATTTGAAGCTATCAATCGTTCACGGAATAAAACAAGCACCGAAAACCAAGTTACACCTTTTAAAATCTGCATAAAAAGGCACTTTTCATTCTTTTTTGCCATTTTGCTCGTTTGTTGGCTCCCTTGGATTATTGCCCATTGCCCAGGAAGCCTAGATCAAGACACTATTTGGCAAACTTTAATCTGGCGCACGCCTACCGAATGGTATGACCATCATCCCTGGCTAACAACCGCGCTATTTGGATCAGTAATGGATCTAGGTAACAGTCTTGGTTCCCAGTCTGCTTCACTTTTTATATACACCACTATTCAAGCTTTAATCACCGCGGCAACGTTATCATTGTTGTTTTGCTATATTCGCCGATTTAACGTACCGCGTATCATATGGATCTCATTCTTTGTTATTGCTTGCATTTTGCCAGCCTATGCTTCATATGCCTCACAAATGGTAAAAGATTCTTTTTTCGTACTTTTCTGGATACCATTTTTACTTTTCTTTATAGAAGGAATCCGCACCCGTGGGAAATGTTTGGCCTCGCCTCTAGCTACTATAACTTTTATCCTCTGTACTATTCTTGTGATATTGGCTAATAAAAAGGGTATTTATTTGGCTTTGCCTGCTGTTTTGGCGTTATGCATTTACGCAAAACCTGGCAAACAATTAATTTGTTCTTGCTGCTTAATTATTCCACTTGTTTTCAGTCTTACGTGGTCAAACATTTTGCTTCCCTCTTGGGGCGTTGATAAGGGTCCTTCAAAAGAACTGTATTCACTCCCACTTCAGCAAACCGCTAATTATGTTTCGCAATATTCGGACGAAGTAACCGAAGAAGAGCGTGCCGCAATAGATAAGGTATTACCATACGAAAGTCTTCCAGCTATTTATACTTTAACGAGCGCTGATAGCGTCAAAGACACTTTCAAAGATCCAGACACACAAGACGTTTTAAATTATCTAGCAACATGGATAGAGATGGGAATTAAGCATCCAGATTCCTATTTCGCTGCAACTATGGGAACAAATTACAAGTTATTTATGCCTGCCATCCCCTTCGAATTGAAAGAAAATCTAAATCAAGAATGGGTAGATGAGCAGGTTCAATTCTTTTCTGCGTTTTTATCGAGCGGCATAACCAATGAAGAAATACAAATTCGAGACAACACAACACGAGTAGGCCTTGCAGAGCCTAGTACCCTGCAGCCGCTTAGGAACATTCTCTACACTTACGAAATAGCTTTAAACTACACTCCTTTGCGCGTAATCAATTCACCTAGTTTCTTCGCGTTCTATCTCCCCTTCTTTATCCTTTGCTTTGCTCTCAGCAAGAGAAATAAGAATAACAGAACCAGAATACTTCTCTGCTTGATACCATCGGCTCTTTTAGTTGCTTCCATAATCGTCGGGCCAGTTATTTTGGGCAGATATTGTTTGCCTGCTCTTTTAACAGGAGTTTTGATCTTTTCCTTACCTTGGATAATGAAGCAGAGGATGGCTCTGACGAAGCATAAATGATTATCTGCTTGCTTTTATCTTCATAAATAAGTTGTGCAGTAGCCCGTGTTTCGCCTCGTGGATCATTTGCCCTAGTGCAACACTTATACTGGCATTGTTATGCTGTAGAACTTTGACGCACACTCGCAAAATGAAGCTATCCGCCCGCGCGCAGGGGATCAACTCCTGAAATAGTGGATCATCAAAAAGACGCTTGCACCAAAAAACCCTCTGGGAATGGTTCAGATTGCTTTCCGGCTCACAATTTCGTTCTAGAGCAGACAGAATATACCGAGCAAATAAACCCCCAAGAATACCCTTGGAATCGTCCGTAAGAAGTCCCCAAGACTCCTGCTGATCTCGTAGCATTTGAATTCGTTGACGATGAACCTCGAAATACCTTGAAACGTATTTGTTAGTAAGGTTTGATCCCTCTCGCTTTGCATAATGATATAAAGGAGCTCCAACAATGTTAAGCGAAGGAAGGTCTTGAAAGACTCTGATATTGAACTCGATATCTTCAATCAAAGGAAGGTCTTCCGTAAACCAGTAATCGCCCTCTAAAAGATAAGAGCGCTCATAAAACTTGTTCCATGCGTATCCGTAATGGGTCTTCTTTTCGAGTTGCATAACCAATGCACGAAGTTCTCTTTGGTAAAGTTCTTTATTCTTTAGAGCAAAATCAATCGAATGAGTGTTTTCGCCTCCTGAAGAAAAGTATTCTTCCGAATGGCCTGTCATAACTACCAACGCTCTTTGTCTTTTCAAGGAATCAGCTACTTGTTGAAGCAAATCATGATCATATCGATCATCGGGATCTGGAAACCAGATATATTCGCCGCAAGCAGCATGCAAACCTGTGTTTCGTGCGGCAGAGAGACCTCTATTGACATTGTGGGAAATAATCCTGAAACGAGAGTCCCTGGCTGCAAACGCTTCAGCAATAGCTCGGCTCTCATCAGGCGAACAGTCATCGATAATTATTACTTCCCAATCTGCAAAAGACTGAGCTTCGAGGTCTTCCAATGCATCAGATATGTAATCCTCCACACCGTAAACAGGAAGAATGACAGAAAAGAATGGCGCAATCATAACGGTTTGATTATTTTCTGCGTTTGAGGGCATATTAAATCTAAACTTATCTAAACAAAATCATCTTTCACACAATGCAACATTAAACATTGATACTATTCTATGTAAGAAACCTTCTCTAGTTGCAAACTTATACTATTAAGCTAAAAGATATTCCAGATTTACGGCAAGGTAATTTTGATGATCAATTCAAATAATCCCTCAATCTCAGTTCTCGTTCCAATTTACAATGCAGAAAGATATCTTCGAAAAGCACTGGACTCAATACTTGCCCAAACTTTCCAAGATTTTGAAGTGATTTGTATCAATGATGGCTCAACCGATAAATCCCGCGACATAATCCAATCTTATTTAGCTAAGGATTCTAGGTTCCGCATAATAGATAAGCCTAATTCTGGATATGGCGCATCAATGAACCTCGGAATGCAAGAAGCGAAAGGCGACTATGTCGCAATTCTTGAGCCTGACGATTTCTTAGAACCAGACGCTTACAAAAAACTCTACACTAAAGCAATTGAGCATAATGTAGATATCGTAAAAGGAAATTATTGGTTTTATTGGTCAAAGCCAAAAGAAAAAAACCAGCTAATCTCTGTCATTAAGTCCTCAATGGCAAATAAAGTAATTGACCCACAAAAAGAACCAGAAATTTACTTGGCACTTCCCTCTATTTGGTCAGCAATTTATAAACGTTCGTACTTAATAGAAAACAAAATTTCTTTTTTGGAAACTCCAGGTGCAAGTTTTCAGGATTTGAGCTTCACTTTTAAAATATGGGCGTTTACACATCGTATCTTTTTACTTGAAGACCCTCTACTTCACTACAGGCAAGACAACGAATCGTCATCAGTTAACGACCCTGATAAGGCTTTCTGCATCGTTAAAGAGCTAGACGAGATAGAACGCACGTCGGAATCCATGCCCAATAAGACAGAATTACAACCATATGTCTATCGGATAAAGTATGACAACTATATGTGGAATTACCAAAGACTTACACCAGAAATTCGATCAATATTTTTAGAAGAAATGGTACGAGAACTCAAAAACGGACAACTTAAGGGTCATTACAACGCTAACATTTTTGGATCCTGGCAAAATAAAAACCTTCAGTTTTTATTGAACGATCCTCAAAAATTTCTGCAAAGTTTTCCAATAAACCCAAACAGATTTGAAAAAGCAAAATACTACTTTAAGCTAGGAGGAGTTAGATTACTGATTGATGCTCTGAGGCGTTAAATCGAGGCATCTTCAGAATAGATAGAACGTGCCCTTTCATGACAACACCTCTTACCCAAACAGCATCCAAACCAGCCCCTCTACACCTCTTTCTTCTAGTATAATTCCCAGGTTAATTTTATTAATCAATCTGGAGTTAATAATGGCTGACGGAAATTTTTGGCGTAGTTGTCGTTGTTTTTCTGTTATCTCTTTTGCTTGCTGTTACGATTGACAAACTTATAGTAAAGCCCGCCCAGAAACTTTTTGACAAAATTGTTCCTATGCCTAAAAAAGAAACTTCTACCATTGATCAATAGTATTTAATACACTGGAAGTTCCCTGGAAATAACTTTTCGATATGTTCACTTTCTTTTATCTTTCTGCTACTAACAAGTAGCGATTGATGTTCAGGGTATAATTAGGTTTCTTACAAGTAGTTAGATTAAGATGAAACGATACGTATATGGCAGCTCAAACATTTTTTGCATCAAACCTAAGACGTAACTGGTTCACTATTACCTCTCTTGTTTCGAAAGATTTTAAACTTAAATACCGCAGAAGTACGTTGGGGGTATTATGGTCCGTTCTTAATCCACTGCTTATGATGTGTGTTTTGACGGCAGTATTTAGCACGTTTTTTAAATTCGATATTGAAAACTATCCGCTATACCTAATTCTTGGAAATATCTTATTTGCCCTCATGGCAGATTCAACAACTACAGCTATGAATTCAATTCTTGATTCGTCTTCACTGATCAAAAAAATTCGAATCAACAAAGCAATATTTCCTGTTGAGAAAGTTCTGTTTCAACTAGTTAATTTCTGCATTTCTCTCATTGCAGTTGCAATTGTAATGGTCTTTTTTCAAATCCCCCCAACAATCAACATCATCGCGCTTCCACTTCTGCTGTTTTATGTCACATTGTTTAGTCTAGGGATTGGGCTAGCCCTATCTGCTTTGGCGGTGTTTTTTCGCGACATTTGCCATCTATGGAGCGTTCTAATTACCGCATGGACTTATGCAACTCCCTTGTTTTACCCAATTAGCATTATCCCTGAGTGGCTACTGCCCATTATGCAAGCTAACCCGATGTATCATTATGTAACTTACTTCAGAGATATAGTTCTATGGAATACTTTCCCAAGCATTGAAGAAAACCTTCTCTGTTTCGGTATTGCTTTAATTTCTCTTCTTGTAGGAGTCCTTATTTTCCGCAAAACTCAAAGCAAATTTATTCTTTATGTTTAGAGGTATTATGCCTGAGATTGTCAACAATTCACCACTAATGGATAAACCCTATGATTTTGAAGACTCAGATAAAGAGACGATGGTAAAAATCGACCACGTCTCCATGATCTTCAACATGGCAAACGAGCAACTTAACAGTCTTAAAGAATATATGATTGCTTTCGCTAAACATGAGCTCCGTTTTAAAGAGTTTAGAGCCCTTGACGATATTTCGCTCGAAATTAAAAAGGGAGACGTATTTGGAATATTAGGCACTAATGGATCAGGAAAATCCACCTTATTAAAAATAATAGCTGGCGTATTGGATCCCTCCAAAGGAACCTGTAAAGCAAATGGAAACATTGCTCCTTTAATTGAGCTAGGAGCAGGTTTCGATATGGAGTTAACAGCCCGAGAAAACATTTATCTAAATGGAGCTTTACTCGGATATTCCAAGAGCTTCATTCAACAGAATTTCGACGAGATTGTTGAGTTTGCAGAGGTCGGCAAATTTCTCGACATGCCTCTCAAAAATTATTCATCAGGCATGGTCGCACGAATTGCCTTTGCTATTGCTACGGTAATTGTCCCAGAAATCCTTATTGTTGATGAAGTCCTCTCAGTTGGCGACTTTATGTTTCAAAAAAAATGCGAAGAACGCATTATGTCTTTGATCAAGGAACATAATGTTACTGTCTTGATCGTCTCCCATAGCAACGATCAAATTGAGCGCTTATGTAATAAAGCAGCTTGGATTGAGAAGGGTAAGCTTCGCATGCTTGGCCCAGCATCAGATGTATGCAAAACATACCGCGTTCTTGGTGGTCACATCGGTAGCGGTGAATCTGAACAAAAAGTTTTATCAATGCTTACGTCGGATATTTCTTTCCCTGGCGATTCCGCTATTGATCTAACCGCCGAAAGCAAATACGGAATTGCAGCGAAGCTATCGAGTCAGTGTTTTACCTCAAAAACAGAAGACGTCGTAATTGTGTCTGGCGAAAATGATTTTGATTTTGCATTAGCAAACTCACTTGCTGGTTCATTGAATGCGCCAATCTTAGTAACTCAGAATGAGCATGTTCCCGATGTGACATTTCAGGAACTCGCAAGATTGAATCCCAAAAACGTTATACTAATCACCTCAGATGAAAAGATCGGGACCAATATCGGTCCTCAAATTAAAACACTGTTTTCCCAGGATATTAATATCGACATTATCGCCAGCGACAATTATCCCGAACTCTCTCTTAATGTGTTCGAATACGGCAAAAAGAAAGATTTATGGAATAAAAGAATTGCTATTGTTGCTTACAAGGAATGCACCGGAGACATTATTTCCTTTTCTCCCTTTGCCTATTCAATGGGCGTACCAATCCTACTAAAAGACGGAACCGACCCTATTCCTCAAGCTCACTATGAGCTTTTGAAAAAACATGACTATCCAGAGATAATTGTGCTTGGCGGATCGGACCAATTCCCAAACGAATATCTTCTTCCCCTTGAAGAAATGGGCATCAAATACACCCAGATATGCGGAAAAGATGCCTACGATGCCAATGGAATAATTAATAACTGGATCGAGCAAAATGAGCCAAATGCTGGTTCTATAGAAAACTTGCTTGTTACTTCTTTTTGGCACCCAAGCGATGCTTACGCTGCTGGCATGTACGCAGCGCACAATAACGCATTAATTCTGCTTGAAGACCCAGACAATCTTGATAGTGTCGCTCATTCTATCAACTTTATTGAGCAGAAAAATGGTAGAATTTGCAAGTTTACTTTCGTTGGCGATAAGATTCGTTTCAGCGATTTAGACAAAGCATTATTGGCAAAAACCGCAGCAAAAACTAAAAATGAAATGAATCTCGGAGCCGACAATGACTGATTTCACTACGCCAAAAATATCGGTACTTGTGCCTATTTACAATGTTGATCAATATCTCAAAGAATGCTTGGATTCTCTTATCTCGCAAACCTTCACGAACTTTGAGGTAATTTGCATAAACGATGGGTCAACTGATAACTCTCGTCAGATAATTCAAGAATACATAGATATCGATAAACGATTCAAAGTCATCGATAAACCAAATTCTGGTTATGGTGCTTCAATGAATCAAGGTTTAAAGGCAGCTACTGGAGAATATATCGCCATCTTGGAGTCTGACGATTTCTTCCAACCAACTGCCCTCCAAGATCTATATTTTGCAGCATCCACCAATAATGCCGATGTAGCAAAAGCGGACTTCTGCCTCTATTGGTCTATACCAACTAAAAGATCGGAAAGATTTAACTGGGTCAGGGATGGAGAAGCAGGAGTAACTACGCCCCTAAAGTCAGTTCAAGTTTTTTACCGAAAGCCTTCAATTTGGTCTGCAATTTACAATCGAGCCTTTCTCGAAGAAAACCAGATCTCGTTTTTAGAGACTCCTGGTGCTTCATACCAAGATGCTGGATTTAATTTTAAAGTTTGGGCATCTGCAGAGACCATCGTTCTTCTTGACGAAGTTGTTTTATCATATCGTCAAGATAACGAATCATCTTCTGTTAACTCGCCAGGTAAAGTTTACTGCGTATGCGATGAATACCAAGAAATGGTTCGCTTTTTGAATAACAAGCCCAATAAAGATATCCTTATCCCCATCCTGGTAAAAATGCGCTATGACTCATATATGTGGAATTACGATAGGTTAACTGAACCTCTCCAAAAAGAATTTATCAAAAAGATGTCAGCAGATTTCGGAAAAGAAGATGCGTTAGGTATTACTGATTACAAACTGTTCGAACCCTGGAAAAAAGTCGACAGAAAAGCCATCATTGCTGATCCGATAAAATACCACGAAAACAGACATCTCGAAGCAGAAAGCAACAAACTAAAAACCGCAAAAAGACTATATAGAAACGGTGGTCTTAGTCTTGTTGCAAAAACCGCTTTTAACAAATTAGTGCATAAGTAGGGATACTAATGGCAAAAATTTCTATTGTAATCCCCGTATATAATGTAGAAGAATATCTCGCGCTATCTTTAGCTTCAGCAATGACGCAAACATATGAAGATATCGAGATCGTTTGCGTGAATGATGGGTCTACTGACAAATCTTTAGAAATCCTAGAAGCAGCCCAAGCAAAAGATAATCGCATCCAAATCATAACCAAAAGAAATGGTGGACTTTCTTCTGCTCGAAACGTCGGCATTGATGCTGCAAAAGGAGAATATATTTGCTTTTTAGATTCGGATGACCTACTCGAACCAGAAGCATGCGAAACAATTATCGAAGTATTCGACGACACCAATGCCGACATAGTTACTTACGGCGCAACCGCATATCCGGAATTCCGCGGCTACACATGGCTTAACGAAGTTTTAAGCCCTCGCGATATTATCTACGATGGATTCCATCCCGATCTTCTCTTTGAAGAAAGTTCTTGCCCTTTTGTTTGGCGTACCGCATGCAAAACTTCTTTTCTGCGGAAGTACAACATTCGCTTCGATGAAAGTTTAGCTTTCGGAGAGGATCAGGTATTCCATTTTGCGGTTTATCCTCGATCTTCAAAAACCGCTTTAATTTCTAATAAACTTTTAAAGTATCGCGTCAGCCGTGAAGGCTCTTTGATGTTTCTTCGAAAAGGAAGTGTCTCGGATAAGATTTCTGATCACATCCAAATCGTTTCAGAAATATATAAAGACTGGAATTCAATCGACATGCTCAATAAATATCCCAATGAAATACTTTTATGGTCGGCGGATTTTATTCTTCCAGAGTTATGTCATCAGTCCAAAAGCGATAAAAAAAAGCTATATCCACAGCTTAAAAAAATTTGGCTCACTTATTTTTCTGAAAACTTCCTTAAAGAAGCCCAAACAACAAATCTTATCGGACCGTTACTTAAGCTCGTATTAGAAGACAACTACTCTTCTATAGGATACTTTGCTCGCTTGAAATATTATGTCGCCAAAGATGGCGCAGCCAAAGTAATTAAACACAAGCTATATACTTCCTTTTTTGGGTTTTTGCATCCATTTAGAAAAATTGGAAGAAACCTTTTACCAAAATCTTCCTCAAAACGACAGCGTGCTATTGAGGAAAAAGAATGGGACAAGCGCGAAGAACTAGAACGAAAGAAAGCAACAGATAATTTGCTTTCCAAACGATATTAAACTATCCGGAAAATCTTGAGGATTCAGTATGTGGGATCAGTTTCTAATTGCTCTTTTACTAGGTATTATATTTATTTTTCTACCAGGCTTCTTGTTTCTCCGTAGCTGCAACCAAACGCGTTTTACTTCGTTAGCGCTTTCTCCGCTGCTAGCTATCTTGCTATTCACGATTCTTGGCATTATTTACAGTAAGATTGGGATTGCATCCTCTTGGATAACTGTCTTTGGAGCCGTTTTCGCAATCTCCATTTTGCTTTATATTGTTTCATTCCTTGTCAGAAAAAAACTAACGATCCACTCAGCAGATAGAGTGGTAGACAGCATGCCAAAATACTATCTACCACTCTATCTAGGAATCTCCTTCACTTTGGGAAGTGTTTTTTTTCTTGCAAATCTCTCTTCGGCAGATGCTTTTTTCCAAGCCTACGACAATATATTCCACCTAGGTGTTATCCAAGGGTTTATTGAATCTGGAAATTGGTCCATACTCGAAGTTTCCCTTTATGAAACTGCAACTTTTGAACCACCACTTCCAGCTAATGGATCATTTTATCCAGCAGCATGGCATATTCTATGCGCTCTCCTTGTTTCTGCTCTCAATGTGCCCATTACACTTAGTGTCAATACGGTTAACTTCATTTTTTCATTTGTGGTATTCCCAATCGGAATGCTTTACCTATTTAAAACAATTTTTAAAGATAACCATATTCTTATTTCGCTCGGGTCGCTCTGTTCTTTTGCATTCGCCGGTTTCCCTTGGGGACTTCTTACGTTTGGGCCACTATACCCTAATCTAACCTCTTTTGCATTACTCCCTTTACTCATTGCAGTTTTTATTAGAATGACTTGCGAAAAACAGGCTGTTCTTCAACGGCTTTCCCTACTGGTGATTTTTGTTGTTGGGCTTGGATCCATAGCAGTCACACAGCCGAACGCAGCATTTACTCTGGGAGTGTTTTTAGTTCCATTCTGTATATACAGTATATTTATCTCTTCCAAAAAAAGATTTGGTTCCCCCATAAAAGCAACCTTGCTTGCAATTGGTTTTACTTTATTTGTATGTGCTTTCTGGTGGTTTCTCTACAATGCGCCATTTATGCAAGCAACTCTATCGCAACTCTATCCAAAATACTATACAAAACCAGAAGCAATATTTAACTTACTAACTCTCTGGTTTCGAGACTCAGCCCCAAACGCTTTTCTCGGTGTTGTTGTAGTAATTGGTTGTTTATACTCTTTAAAAAATCGCCAGTTTCTTTGGCTTGTTTTTTCATACGCTATCGCAGGAGTCTTTTATCTCGTTAATGCATCATGCGTCGATGTCTCCTTTGTCAAAAATCTTCTTACTGGGTTCTGGTATTCAGATATATACCGTATAGAAGCAATGCTCGCCTTATTTGGGGCTCCAATTGCAACCCTAGGCATTTATGCTATTTACGACTTCGCCGCAACCAGACTTATTTCAAAAATTCTGCCCAATAATAACCACACCAAATCTTTGCGCATAACATTTTTGTCTATTGTGGTAATTGCTGCGGTTTTATTCTATGCCCCAGTTTCTGAACCCATCGAAACTCAATTCGGAAAAGTATCCTCAAATATTTCAGAAGACTATGGCATATCTTCTGATTCTATTCTTACCACAGAGGAAAAGGAATTCATCTACGAAACAAAGGAAATAATAGGCGACTGCCTAGTAATTAACCTTCCTGACGATGGATCCGCTTTTGCATATCCGATAGCAAACCTTAATACTTACTACAGGAATACACGAACTTATGATGTTTCTAGCGAATCAGAAGAAAGTAGCATAATCCGAGAAAACCTAGACGAAGTTTCTACCAACCCTGAAGTCCGGAATTCAGTACAGACCATTGAAGCTGATTACCTTCTATTATTAGATCAAGGAACTACAAATAATATGCCGTGCCTTTTTACATGGGATTTTTATAGTTATTTATGGAGTGGTTTAACCGAAATCAATGACCAAACACCAGGGTTAGTGGTTATTCTCAGCGAAGGAGACATGAGGCTCTATAAAATTCTTTGGTAAAATTTGCGCCACCATTTAAGGTCTAAGTAATCTAAGTCCATTAATAGACCCCAGGCTTTTAAAAAGCCTGGGGTCTTCTTTATTGACCCTGCTTTGCATACTTAGCTTCTGTTGCTTCTTTAACGGGCATCCACCAAAGTTTATTTTCTTTATACCATTGGATGGTTTGAGTAAGACCCTCCGTAAAGTCAGTATGCTGAGGTTGCCAACCCAATTCAGTACGTAATTTAGTCGAATCAATAGCATAGCGACGGTCGTGACCTGGGCGATCTTTCACCCAATCAAAATCATCTTCATTTTTGCCCATAGCTTTCAAGATAGCACGTAAAACATCCATATTGTTTTTTTCGCCGTCTGCGCCAATTAAATAAGTTTCACCAATTTTCCCTTTGGTGAGAATTGTCCACACTGCAGATGAATGATCTTCCGTATGAATCCAATCACGAACGTTTAAACCATCTCCGTAAAGCTTTGGCTTGATGCCGCAGAGAATGTTGGTGATCTGTCTTGGAATAAATTTTTCTATATGCTGGTAAGGTCCGTAGTTATTGGAGCAATTACTAATAGTAGTGTGCAAACCATAAGTGCGCGTCCAAGCACGCACTAACATATCCGATGCCGCCTTTGTAGAGCTATAGGGACTTGAAGGATTATAAGGAGTTTCTTCGGTAAAGCGGTTCGGATCGTCAAGAGCTAGGTCGCCATATACTTCATCGGTTGATACATGGTGATAACGAACATCGTACTTACGACATGCCTCTAGTAAACAATATGTGCCTTCAATGTTGGTCTTTAAGAAAGGCTCCGGATTCGCAATGGAGTTATCGTTATGCGATTCAGCAGCGTAATGAACAATAGCATCATGACCAGGAACAAGCTTATCAAGCAAATCCTTGTCGCAAATATCCCCTACAACAAGCTCTACTGTATCTTCGGGAAGCCCGGCAATGTTCTCTTTGTTTCCTGCATAAGTTAGCTTGTCTAGCACTGTTACGTGCACTTCTGGGTGGTTATTCACTACATAATGAACAAAATTCGAACCGATAAAGCCACAACCACCTGTTACGATAATATTCTTAAATTCCATTGCTGCCTCATCATTTTGTTGCACTATTTAAAACACGATGATCTAACACATTAGCAAGGTGTTGACCATATAATGATTTTCCGTATCTTTCCGCCGCTTCGCGCAACACTGAATCATTAATCCAACCACTGTTAAAAGCAATTTCTTCTAAAGATGCAATCTGCAAACCTTGATTTTGCTCAATTACACGAACATATTCAGTTGCACGAAATAGACTTTCCATTGTGCCCGTATCAAGCCAAGCACTACCGCGAGGCAAGAGATTCACTTTCAGAGATCCATCTTTTAGATACATTCTATTAAGGTCAGTGATCTCCAATTCGCCACGAGCCGAAGGCTTTACCTGTTTTGCAAACTCAACTGCCCTCTTGTCGTAAAAATATAAACCAGTGACAGCATAATTACTTTTTGGATTTTCAGGCTTTTCCTCCAGTGAAACAGCGTTTCCGTTGTCGTCAAACTCAACCACACCAAAACGTTCAGGATCAGTTACATAATAGCCAAATATAGTGGCACCCTCTTCACGTGCCGCTGCCGCTTTCAAGCTCGCAGTAAAACCACCGCCGTAGAAGATATTATCCCCAAGAATCAACGCGCAAGAATTGTTTTCGATGAACTCTTCACCCAAAAGAAGCGCCTGCGCTAATCCGTCTGGGCTGGGCTGTTCCTTATATGAAAGATTGATTCCAAATTGCGAACCATCACCCAATAAACGTTTAAAATTCGGTAGATCAATCGGAGTAGAAATGAGCAGTATGTCTCTAATGCCCGCCAGCATCAGCACTGACATCGGATAATAGATCATCGGTTTATCGTAAACGGGAAGTAACTGTTTTGAAGTAACCGTTGTCAGAGGATAGAGACGTGTTCCCGAACCTCCTGCAAGAATAATGCCCTTCAATTTTCTCTTCTCCATTCCTCGTACGAGCAATCTTATATATCTTTTAACTAATTATGTTTCTCAAGATCATTTTTATAGCGCTCATATTTCTCAACCGCAAGTTGTTGGGTAAGCTCTTTGATCCTGGTATCCGCCTGAGAAATGCGCATACTGAGATTAAATACCTGCACAAGTAAAATGAAAATAAAGAAAAGGAATACAAAATGCACCGGTGCCTCAGTGCCAGTTATTCTAGATAAGACATAAAAAATCTCAGGGAAAATACTAACCAACAGTATCAAGACAGCAAAGCAGAACCAAAAAATCGAATCCTCCAGTTTTACCTTTGAATTTCTTACCTTTTTTGCAATAAAGATTAATGTCAAAAGAGATGCAAGAACAAGAATTATCCTCAGCTCAAGTGTCATTTATTTCCACCACCCAATGGTTTTCTTATTAACTGCATAAACAGGATGGAAATTGTCATCCTAAGCATATACATAGCGGAAGTCCAAGGGTTAAAATAGCTTTCTCCTGCCACCCGATCATTCATCTCTACTGGAACCTCAAGCACTTTCGCATTTGCACCCTTAATGAGAAATGAGACCGTATCTGGTTCTGGCCCAAAATTCAACCCTCGAGCCATATACTCAATCATCCGTTTATTAAACGCTCGCATACCCGATGTAGGGTCTACTATTTTCACTCCTGTTGTGATCTTAATGGCAAAAGAAATTAAACTACTTCCCAGCATACGTAAAGATTTCGGCTTTTTCTTATCAATAAACCTTGACCCGATAACAATGTCATTTTCTTTTATCGCTTCCTGGATTATTGGAATATATTTTGGTAAATGCTGGCCATCAGCGTCAAACTGGATTGCGCAATCATAATTATGACGATGAGCATATTTCATCCCCGCTTGAAATGCACCAGCCAAACCAAGATTTGTTGATAAATCTAAAAAAGGATATTCGTTATCTCGGCATACGCGAACTGTTGAATCTTTAGAGCCATCATTCACTATCAGGAAGTCCGCCTCAAGATTAGTTTCTTTTATCGAAGTAATAGTTGCCTCTATAGATTCCTCTTCATTGTAGGCAGGCACAATCAGAAGTGTCTTCAATGTACTGCTCCAAATTTCAAACTTATATACAATCACTCAATATGGTAGATCTTTATTATTCTAAGACATTATTTAAATTCAATTTGATTGCAAAATAATATTTGCATGCTTTTCTCGAACTTACGCACTTAATCATCAGACCACAACGCAGCCTAAACTAAATACATCACATAATGGTTATATTTGTTTATTTGTTTCGCTCTCGCAAAATTCCGTTAGCACCAACGCGGTTTTTTCCCACGTAAAGTTTTCAGCAACCCTAATTTCCAATCGACTTGATACTTGACTTAAATAACTAAAGTCACTGTAAAATCTCATTATTGCTTCCGATATCGACTTAACTGAATTGTCAGATAAGACAATCCCATAGCCCTCATCAGGAATTAATTCGCGTGCTCCCCCCGTATCTGTAACAATTATTCCCATCTTGCTTGCTCCGGCTTCAAGCAGCACCGTGGGAAAACCTTCGGGATAGACTGTTGGTAAGCAGAAAACATCCCCTTCCCTTAAGACTTTTGCAACATCTTTAGCATCTAATCGCCCCAAAAAAATAATGTTATTATTACACCGCTTTTTTACCTCATCTTCCACAGGCCCAGAACCTGCGATCTCTAAACAAATTCCCTTGTTTCCATTGTCCACGAGGCTTTGCACTGCTTCGCATAACTTCAAAACCCCTTTCTCAGGGACAAGCCTTCCAACATAAACCACCTTAAAAGAAGCTTTGGACTTTTCAGTGATTCTCATATTGAAATCCTTGGCAGCATTCTGGTAGAGTTCCAAATCAACTGCATTGTGCAGTACACCACTAGCGCTTATATTAAAATGTCTTAACCATTCAACGCCACGACTGGAAACAGAAAAAAACGCTGGTTGATATTTCTTAACTTTCGTCGTTATCACATTCTCATAAAAATGAATCACTCTATCCAAAATCTCATTCCCTACCGAAAGGTAATCGGACGAGTGATCAATTACTATTGCTGGAAGATTTTTGTTTCGAGCAAAGTTAAGGCCAAGCAAAGACAACATGTAGTATCGCGTATTTACCAATACATAATCCGCAGACGCGTCGTGCAATATGTTCCAGATTTTTTTGAAAGCAGTATTCTTTTTTACAATGGGAAATCTTCCACCAAGAAGTAAAATCGACGGAACGCGAATTATTTCAATTCCCTGATCAACCGATATTCCTTCATCGTCACCCAATGCTGAAGTTACAATTATGACCCTATTTCCAAACTCCACAAGTTTTTTTGATAAATTGTATGTATACCGCTCAACGCCCCCCAAGTGGGGAAGATAAAGTGCAGAAAAGTAAATGTACGTACCCAATGACACTCCAAAATCACTTCTAGATACTTTAAATTCTTCTAATTATTTAGCTAAAAAACAACGTCTTTGCAATCAAAGCGGGTAGGTATGCCATTATCGCAAGCATCCGCGACGGAGCTTCTCGTACTCCCCCTTCTTTGTTTGCAAGCATACATCCAACTAGATACAGTATTGTGTCACGATATTTTTCGTGCAGAGTAGAATCAAAAGTTATTGACTGCCTTTTCAAAGTTAGATAGCTTACAGGATTCTCCTTTGTCACCTTTCGAACATTTTTTGTATAACCGTCAGCTAAATACTCTGCTATATAAAGAATCTCATTGAGAAGGAGCAACTCGTATTTTTGATCAATCTGATCGTAAACGTAGTTTTCACCAATAAATTTCTCTCCCGGAGCAACCCAGAATGGATATTTCTTTAATACATCCGTTCTATACATAAGCCCCGTGTCGCCACGAAAATGGTATTTACTATATAAATTTCGTAATGTTGTTCGCTTAAGTCCATCGGGAAATTCTGGCCCAAGCGGTTTATTTGAAGTAAATCCTTTTAAGAACAATATTCCGGAAATTCCCTCACCATTTTTCTGAAGCTTCCATGCGCTCAAAAGATGCTCGACCGCCACGGGTACAAGAAAATCATCCGAATCAACACACAAAAAAAGAGGAGCCGTGCATTTCTCGACCCCTACATTATGGGCACGTTGTTTTCCACCATTTTGGGTCCTTATATAAGTAATGTTTATTTTCTTTTCATCAATGTACTGCGCGATTAATTCCTCGGTATTATCCGTTGAGCCATCATCGACAACAACCCATTCAAAATCATCCGAAGTTTGCCGAAGAAGACTTTCGTAAAGACGAGGAAGAGTATGTGAACGATTATAGGTAGGGGTAAATACGCACAAACTCGCCGATCCAGCCAACGTCGCCTCTTTTCCTTCTGTTTAAATATAAGCCTAATTATAATTGTTATCGGAATATTAACTTATTTATTGACATCCTTTTACCGAGCAAATAAATGGAGGCCTTATGATTCGTGTTCTGCATGTAATTCGAGCCATGAACATGGCCGGTGCCGAAACATTCATCATGAACGTATATCGACATATCGATCGCGAAAAAATTCAGTTTGATTTTCTAGTCAATGTTTTTAACGAATGTGACTATGATAACGAAATTATTAAACTAGGAGGAAGAATATACGCAATACCTCGCTACTACCTTATTAATCATTCATTATATAAGCGTGCCTGCAATAGTTTTTTTCAAACCCATCCTGAACATTCCATTGTTCATGGACACATTGGAAGTTCCGCTCCTGTGTATCTTCCTCAAGCAAAGAAAAATCATAAGTACACTATTGCACACAGTCATAATGCCATGAACAATGACTCGATCCAAAATATTGCCTTCAATCAAATTGCACGCAAGGTTCGTGATAAGGCGGATTACTATTTTGCATGTTCCCTGGAAGCAGGCATCAATCGATTTGGTACAACTATTACTGAAAGCAAGCATTTTTCTGTAGTGAACAACGGAATCGACATTGCAAAATACAGACGAACGCAAAACTCAATTAAAGCCGCAAAACAAAAGTTCTCTGTTGGCGATGCTCCAGTTTTTCTGCATATCGGACGATTCAATGCGCAGAAAAACCATGACTTTTTGATTGACGTATTTTCGGTCATCAGGCAAGAACTTCCCTCGGCCAAACTTCTGCTTGTCGGGGAAGGTGAAGAGTTTCAAAAAATAAAGTCAAAGGTGTCTCATTTGAACCTAGAAAGCTCAGTTCTATTCCTCGGCGTGCGTTCTGATATACCTGATGTATTACGCGCTTCAGATGTATTTCTTTTTCCGTCAATTTCCGAAGGTCTTGGTATTGCTTTAATTGAAGCACAAGCTTCAGGACTCCCCTGTGTCGTATCAAGCCAAATACCCGAACTTGCATGCCTTACCCCCCTCGTCACAAAACTTAATTTAGATTCTTCGCACGAATGGGCGCAAACATGCATTGATGCATACTCTTCAAGCAAACTATCGTATCCCGACTACAGCTCGATTATAAAGGCAAAGGGATTTGATATTCGCGAAACAGCAAATTGGTTAAGCGATTTCTATTTAACGGCCAGCAAGAAATATTGAAGTTCCCTTCACTTAGTTACAAACTGTTAGAGATCAGCCCTTTATCCCTTTTTAAGACCTCGATAACATTAGCCATAGCGGCATCCATTGATACATGATTCTCTGCATAATCCCGGATACGCTGAATAAGTTCAGTTTCCGCTTCTTCCTTATAAAGAGAATCATGAAAATCAATGACTTTAAAGAAGTCAACCGGTTGTTCAATGGAGGGAAACTGAAGACAAAAATCAACAGGATCAGTTTCAAACACATCTACAGAACCAGCGTAGATAAACGGGATCCCCTTGGCTAAATACTCCCTTGTTTTCAAAGATGAGTCCCGACAATTCTGGCTTCTACGATGCAGCCCAAGACTCCCAACCGCAATTGTACATTGATCAAACAGCACATCTAGCTCGTCTTGACTCAACGCACCATGCAACACCACACGCGAAGATAGCCCTAGATTTTTGACCTGACGACTTATCTGATCTAATAAGTTTCCGCCTCCCGCAAGATGAACAATGACCTCACGATCCCCTTTTCTGTCATAGTAATCAGCAAGTCCCTTGAGCAATAAATCGCATCCATGCCAAGGGCCAAAAAATGCCGAAAAGATTAAATGAATTGGCTCTTCAGGATTAAAAGACGGCCTCCTTGTTTTAAGAGAATCAATATCCACTCCATTTATTATTGGCAATGTCTGAATACTAAATATCTCTTTTTCTCCCGAAAGGTCCGCGATGTAATCAACGTAATCCCTCCATTGATTACGATATTTTATGTCTTTCCTCAGAGCAAAATACAGCTCATGGCTTTGATACTCGTTATCATACGGATACGAAGGAATTTCCATAATGATCTTCGCGCATGAGTTCTGACGTTTAAACATACGCAAGAAATTAATAAATTCCCTAGAAGAGAACATTGGCCTACGAATATATAGATACGAAGGTCTTCCTAGTGAATCAATGTCGGGCCACTTCGTTTCATCAGAAAACCCCGGAAGACTTCCTAGTCCTCTTTTCCAGCGCTTTTCGGGATAGGGACAGTAAATAAAGCTGCAATTTAAACCAGAGTTGTTAAATGCCTTTATCTGACTTTGTACTTTTCTATCAACCCCCGTCTGAACATGATTAGTATCAAAAGCATCAAAATTGCATAGGTAATAGCCGTAAAACTCTTCGAAATCCATGAGATCTTAATCCTTAGCTCATTTGTTATTTTTTTAGATACATTTCCTTAAATGTGGAAAGCAGATAGGTGAACTCTTCTACTTTAAACAATGCAGCTAATGAAATATATGCGAGAATCATCACTGCGCATTGCAAAATTAATGTCAAGATTGGTATTAAATCAAGATAGGTTACAAAAAATGCAAGCAATGCAGAAATTCCTGTTAGAGCAATAGCTGGAAAAATATCTCGCATTTGCTCAATGAAGCCATACTTAATAATTCGTTTACTTGGAATAGAATTTACGATTGCCGATACGAAATTCGACAGCATCAAACCAAACACAACCGCATATACATCTTGAATAACAAATGCTGCAATTAAAATAATCGCTACACCATATATCTTCTTTACAACTTCTAATTTTAAATAAATATCGCTTCTACCAATGCCATTAATTGCCTGCAGGTTTGATGTCTGGATAGGGTACAGAGCATATACAAAACAATACATTTGCAGAAACGGGATCGCCCCTAACCATTGTTCTCCTAAAAACACCCGCGTAAAAGGATCCGCCACAAGGGCAAATAAGCCCATAACGGGTATTACCAGAAAAGAAGATGTTTTTAATGCCCTCTTGGTTAGCCCTTTAACTTGATCTAGATCTGCCTGAACCCTCGAAACCGCAGAAAACATCACTGGCTGGATTGCACCGTCTAGCATATTTCCAATAGCTTGCGGGTATTTCTCCCCTTGCGAAACTAAACCCAAACTATACTGAGAAAACTGCTTACCAATAATTAAGCTCGATAGGCTTTGATAGATCGTATTCAGCACTCCAGAAACTAACAGTTTCCACCCGAAACCAAAAAGTTTTTTTGCCCTTTTTGGAGAAAACACCAACCTTGGATGCCATGAAATCTGAAGCTGGAGCGCAACGCAATTCACAAATTGATATGATAGCTGTTGAGCAACCAATGCCCAAACACCTACTCCAAAATATGCAAGACTTATTCCGATAAATCCAGAAATAGTCACCGACGCAATAGTTGCATAAAAAGTTTTCTTTAGTTCTAAATCTCTTGTAACTTTTGCCACCTGAATAGAATTGTATGCATTGATCAATAGAAGAAGGGATATCCCTCTCAGTGGCCAAACTAATTCAGGACTTGAGTAAAAATCCCCAATAACTGGAGCAAAAATAAATATTCCACAATACAGTACAACAGCTATAAAAAAGCAGGTCCAAAATACTGTAGAATAATCGTTCTCCGTCGCATCTGGTGTCTGTATGAGTGCTGAATTCAATCCCGACTGCACAAACACAGCTCCGATATTCACAAAAACAATGATAATCGCCAGCATACCAAAATCATCTGGCGATAAAAGTCGAGCTAAAACAATTTGCACCACCAATGAAACTACAGCATTCCCACCACGCTCCATCAGTTTCCAAAATAATGAAGAGATTGTCTTTGTCTTGAGGTTTTCCATTACTTGCCAATACTATAAAGATACCTGATGATCGGTGTCCATAAATTAATCGCTTCGTCTGCATAGCTATCGAAGCTTGCTTTTGCCATATTTTTTGACCTATCCTCTTGCCTCATTTGATAAAACTCTTCAAAAGTTAAATCCTGAATGTCCTCGGTACGAAAAACACTAAACCCTTCATTTAGATTCTCTGAAAGCATCGGCCCGTCTTGAGATAAATACACTTTGGAACCAAAAGCCAATAATCTGCTTACATTTCCTATCCCTTGTTGACGATTATGATTAAAGACACCAACGGAAATCGAACTTAAAAACGAGAGATATTGCGATGAGTCCATCATGGAAAGCAGTGGCTTAAATTTTTCACCAAATAGTCGCTCTCCTTCAGCTTCAACTTCCTTCGCGTATGACATATCCCCATACGATAACGGAGCAAAAACTTCGATATTCTCATCCCTAAACTTACTTAGCATTTGCATTGCTTCAGCATGGCGGTTAGTTTTAGTCGCACTATTCCCCAATAAAATACGAACACTGTCATACTTATCACGGGTGGGTTGCAGCTCTTTTATCTCTTTCATCGTATTAGACATAAAGGAGCCTAGGAACCATTTCCCTTCACACTGACAATGCGATCTCAGCTGTTCTCTTTCTCCTTTAGTCAAAGTAATAATACACGGAGCTTTTTCTATTTGCTTTTTTATAAATAGATGCCGCGCCCTGCTTATCAAAGAAACTGCCTCTAAACCCTTAAGAAAGAAAACTAAGTCTCCACCCCAAAATAACAAGCCAATTTTTTTCCGATATGGACGCAATAATGACAGTATCACTCCATCAACCCAATTAATTATTATGGCATCAGCATCGGCGATAAGCCTTCTACATCTCTTATTGAAAATAAGTTGAGCTCTTTCTGATATAAAAATGGTCTTATCAGAAGATTTTTTATGTATTTCGGCTGCCGCGTTATCGCCCACCAAAATATAAGCAAACTCCTCCTTAAACCTTTCCTCCATGAAGTCAATAAAGCCGTCAGAAAGATCCCCTTGAGGCATAATTTGCAAAATCATTTAATCAGACCACTTTCAATCTAGAATCAAGATGTTTTGTAGTGCATCACAAACGATGTCGCATTGGGTTTTATTCAAATACGGTCCCATTGGTAAACTCAAAACCGTCTCGCATGCTTTTTTTGTTTTTGGACAACCTCCAACAACAAGAGATTTGCCAAAAAATGCTTTCTGCTCATGCATAGGGCGCTGATAATACACCATGCTAGGAATATCTGACTGCCTAAGCAAAGATTGAATTTTTGCACGATCAAACCGATCAGGAAGCATTACCGTATATTGCGCCCAAGAAGAAATAAAATCGTTTGGAACCCGCGGAAGCCTAAGGTCAGTCTCAGCGAGCATTTCATCGTACCATTTCGCACGCTCATTTACCTCAGCTACCTCGTACTCTTTAAATGCCTTGAGCTTAATCTGGAGAATAGCCGCTTGCATTGCATCCAGTCGGCTATTCATTCCTATTCGAACATTATCGTATTTTGTCTCTCCCTTACCATGAACTGCGAGGCTTCGAATCAATGAGGCCCACTCGTCGTTATTGGTAAATACCGCACCTCCATCACCGTAACAGCCTAACGGCTTTGCAGGGAAAAAGCTTGTTGTTGATATATCGCCAAAAGAGCACGCCTTTCTCCCTTTAATGGAGCCACCAAAACCTTGGGCCCCATCCTCCAAAACCAATAAGCCATTTTCTTTACATATGCGTTGAATTTGCTCATATTCCGCCGGTAAACCGAACAGATCAACAGCCACTAAAGCCCTTGGCTCAAGACCCGATTCTTTAGCCAAATTAACTGCAAGTTCAATCTGGCTAGAATCAACATTAAAAGTATCTTCGTCAATATCAATAAAAACCGGAGTGGCCCCCACAGCTGAAACTACTTCACCGCTCGAGAAAAAAGTAAAATCCGGAACAAGAACTGCGTCCCCCTCTCCGATTCCCCAAGCCGATAAAGCCAGCTGAAGTGCATCGGTGCCATTGCCGCAAGTTATGCAATGTTTCACGCCGACATATTCAGCTAATTCCTCTTCAATGGTATTTACCTCGGGACCACCAATGAAGACCCCACTGTCTAAAACTCGCTTTACAGCAGAATCAATTTCCGAAGATAAATTCAAATATTGTGTTTGCAGATCTCTAAATTGCACTTATTCCACCTTATGTAAGCCATCTTCTTTTTCTGTATAGCTTAACCCACAACTAGAACATACTAGATTTTCCGAAAGAACTTTTCCGCATTCACAAACCCAGCCCCTATGTTTCGCGGGCACTCCAAGCATCAAAGAATGTGATTTCACGTCTGTAGTCACTACTGCCCCTGCACCAATCATGGACCATGAGCCTATACTATGCCCGCAAACAATTGTCGCATTAGCGCCTATACTTGCCCCTTCTTTCACAACTGTCTTTACATAATGTTCACTACCTTTTGGATATTTAGCTCGTGGAGTTAAATCATTTGTAAAAACGCAGGAGGGTCCACAAAATACGTAGTCTTGGAGTTCTACTCCTTCATATACTGACACGTTGTTCTGGATTTTAACTCCAGCACCCAAATGAACGTTTTTCCCTATATTTACATTTTGCCCAAGTACGCAGTTTTCTCCTATTCTTGCCCCTGATTGAACATGAGCGAAATGCCAAATCTTAGTCCCTTTTCCTATATTGACGTCCTTGTCAATATAGGCGCTCTCATGAATAAAAGCCTCTATGCGCATAAGAAATACTCCCTAGAACAATCTGGTAGAGAGCGTCTAAAAGTAATGGCTTTTAATTTAGTTGCCCCCCACTTGATTTAATGCGAGCTGGAGAGCCGAAAGCGACTACGTTATCGGGAATATCTCTAACGACAGTACTATTCAAACCGATCTTTGTGTCTTTTCCAATCTTGATCCTGTTGCCTACAACGCAACGAATCAATTCGCTTCTATCTCCAATGTTGGCAAATCCATTCAGGATGCCACCAATAATCTGGCAATCCTCTCCAACAGTTACGTTATGGCCAACATTAGTTAAGCATGCTAGTTTTGTTCCGCGACCAATCGTTGTATTTTTAGTGCTCCCACGCTCAATAACTGAGCCTGATAAGATTTCAACATTATCACCCAAAACCACTTTTCCCACGTGAGGCTCCATCACCAATGCGCTATCTTTTCGGAAGCCAAATCCCGCTACGCCTATCACGCAGTTTGGATAGATGACGCAATTATTTCCCATAATCGTGTGCTCAATGTATGCACCTGGCATTATTTTACAGTTATCGCCTATAACAACATCTTTTCCGATTACGCAATTTGGAGCAATGTAAACATCCTGCCCAATTACTGCAGAAGGATCAATTACCGCAGAAAGATCAACTCCTATTAGTTCATCTTCTTCTTGTGACAGTTCAAGCAACCTAACAAAAGCATTTCGTGGATCTTCGCAAACTAACACGTTTGGAAATAAATCTTTCTCCATAAAGTCATCTTTGCAAAGCAACAATGCAATATCCGAATAACCCTGATCGTCCTGGAGAGTTAAATACTTGATATCACCTAACCAAATAATGGCACCATCCCTATATTCAGATGGATCAGCAAACCCATCAACCACACAATCTGGATCACCAAACAATTCGCACGCATATCCCTCAGCATGCAACAGATCCATTACTTCGCTTATCTTCATCAAGTATCCCATCTAGCTATTCGAATTCGCCCGACATCTCAACACTCGCAAAATCCTCTAAAGGTAGCTTGACTGGAAGTCCCGTCTTCTGGCTTTTATATATTGCAAGCACCATTTCCAATGCATTTCTTCCAGCTACTGCATCAACATAAGGATCGCGGTCATTTAGAATCGCCTGTTCCATATCGCTATACAAAGCAGTATGTCCATTGCCATACACATTACTTGTTTGTTCTTTTAGGCCTTTATTTTGCTGATCATCTTCTGTCTCGTCAGAAAAATCCCAAACATCAATGTCATTCGTTGAAGTACCGCCGATTTTTACTGTACCCTTTTCTCCAAACAGGTATAAACACTCTTCTAGGTTTTTAGGATACACATTTGTCGTGCCTTCAATAGTTGCCAAAGAGCCATCAGCAAACTTCACGCAAGCCATTCCCACATCTTCGGCCTCTAGATAATTATGAAAACGTTGACGCGTCTGAGCGAACACTTCAACTGGTTCCCCCATCATCCATCTCAATAAATCAATGCCATGGATACACTGATTCATTAGACAGCCACCATCTTGAGCCCATGTGCCTCTCCAGGAAGCCTGCTCGTAGTAATTTCGATCGCGATTCCAGCGTACGTGAATAGAGCCATGAGACATTTCGCCAAACCTGCCAGCCTCAAGCGCTGCACGTGTTTTCTGTACTGCAACATTGAACCTATTCTGATGGCAAGCAGATACCTTTACGCCCTTCTCCTTAGCCCGATTAACTATTTCATTCGCATCGGACATGCTCATTGCGATTGGCTTCTCGATTACTACATTTTTTTTCGCATCAATACAATCAAGAGCGATTTTTGCGTGCTCGCCACTTTCTGTAGCAACGGCAATCAAATCAACCTCCGGATGCTTGTTTAGCATTTCTTTGTAGTCGATATAACGCGCAATCGAAAGGTCGTTCTGCAATTCGTACTTCTCGAGCAGGAGTTCCATTTTTTCCGGAAGTACGTCACAAACCGCTACAATATCAAACTTATTATTAAGTGCAGCTTTAATATGGTTTACGGCAATTCTTCCGCATCCAATTAGTGCATATTTCATCTAAAGCACCTCGATGTTATCTCGCTCAACAACATTCTTCATTGCATTTTTTGTATCCAAAATTGCACAAGCATGTTTCTGAACAAACTCGTAATCAACATTACTATGCATGCAAGTAATCATCACTAGGTCGGCAGAATTCAAAATTTCTTCAGTCAACTCCGGAATAGATTCCTTACTACATCCTTTGTAGGTATATTTTTTGACCCATGGATCAAAGTACTGGACATTTGCCCCCCTTGACTCCAAATGCTCAATCACTCGAAGAGCAGGACTTTCTCGATAATCATCAATATCCTGCTTGTAGGCAACCCCCAGGACAAGTACCCTCGCGCCATTCATTGCTTTGGCAGACCTATTCAAAACTCTTGCTGCTCGATCAACGCAATATTCAGGCATTCGGTCATTGATCATCATAGACGACTCGATCATTGACGTATGGAATCCGTATTCACGCGCCTTCCATGACAGATAATATGGATCAAGAGGGATACAGTGCCCACCAAGTCCGGGGCCTGGATAAAAGGCAGTAAAGCCATATGGCTTAGTCTTTGCGGCATCAATAACCTCCCATATATCGATGCCCATGCGATCGCACAAAATCGCCAACTCATTAACTAGGCCAATATTTACATTGCGATACGTGTTTTCAAGGATTTTTTCCATTTCAGCAACTGCCGGAGAAGAAACACGTGTTACCCCGCCTTCCAGTACCGCCTCATAAACCGAAGCAATACACTCAAGCGCATCTTCCCCAATCGCACCAACAACCTTAGGGGTATTTTTTGTTTTATAAATTAGATTGCCAGGATCGACTCGTTCCGGAGAGAATCCTAGATAAAAATCCTCTCCGCATTTTAAACCGGACCCCTCTTCCAAAATTGGACGTATCAATTCCTCTGTTGTTCCAGGATAAGTTGTTGACTCCAGAACAACCATCGTTCCAGGGGACAAATATTTTGCAATATCTTCCGTAGAAGACCTTACACAACTCACATCTGGCTGTTGATGTTCATCGAGCGGAGTTGGAACACAGATAGCAATGAAATCAACATCTTTTACGAAAGAAAAATCAGACGTAGCAGAAAGAATCCCATCTTCAACAAGATGCTTTAAATCGCTATCCACTACATCACCAATATAATTTTCCCCCGAATTAACCAAATCAACTTTTGATTCTTGAACATCAAAGCCTATAGTCTTGAAGCCCGCCTTCGCTTTCTCAACAGCAAGCGGAAGACCAACATAGCCAAGACCAACCACGCCAATACGAAGCGACCGATCCTGAACTTTTTTCATCAGATCAGCTTTCATTGACATTAATTTTCAACTCCTTATTCAAAGCTACAATTATTTATCAACTCTTTAACTAATGAACAATTCAACTCATATTACATTACAGTTCATTTTAATTGTTTTACCAACTTCAAAAACTTAATCTATGAGAAACGCATTTACGAAATCAAATAATTGTAATAGCAAGAACAAACATACTTCATTACAATCCATTACAATTTAACTACAAATGTCTAGCCTCTTTCGAAAAGAGAATGTTATATGCCAAAACAAGTTCTAGTTACCCGCTCTTCTATGCCACCCCTTAAAGAGTACTTATCTGAAATCAACTCTCTCTGGGAATCCCACTGGTTAACAAATTCCGGAGTCAAACATCAACAACTTGAAACTCAACTAAAAGAATATCTCAATTGCGACAACTTAGCTCTTTTCTGCAATGGACATTCTGCTTTGGAATGCATCATAGAAGCCATGGGCCTCAAAGGCGAAGTGATAACCACACCATTCACTTTTGCATCAACTACTCATGCCATCGTCAGAAAGGGATTAACACCTGTTTTTGCAGACATTAAAAAGGATAATTATACTATAGACCCTGACTCTATCGAAAAACTTATTAGTCCATCTACATGCGCCATCCTTGCTGTTCATGTATATGGAAACTTATGCGACGTAGACAGAATCCAGAAAATAGCCAATAAATATAACCTCAAAGTTATATACGACGGAGCTCATGCTTTTGGAGTAAAACATCACGGGACTTCTGTAGCAAACTTCGGAGATGCAACCATGTTCAGCTTCCATGCAACAAAAGTTTTCAACACTATTGAAGGTGGAGCAGCATGCTTCAGGGATTCACGTCTCTGTAAGAAAGCCAACCAACTAAAAAACTTCGGTATCACGGAAAACCAGGATGTTAAATATGTTGGCGGAAATTTCAAAATGAATGAATTTTGTGCTGCAATGGGCATATGTAATCTGCGCCACATAGACGAAGAAATACAAAAACGAAAAGAAATTACAAAAGAGTACTACAAGCGCTTATACAATTATCCTGGGATAAAGCTCATAGAGCCAATACCAGAGACTGTACATAATTATGCATATATGCCAGTTCTGTTTGAAGATTCATTCTCCATTTCTCGCGATGAAGCGTATACACGATTAATAGAAAACAACATCTTCACTAGAAAGTATTTCTATCCGCTCATCTCCGATTTTGAATGTTACTCTGATCTCTTCGCATCAGACGATACTCCCGTTGCGAAATACGTCGCTGATAGAGTGCTGACTCTTCCATTGTATGCAGATCTTTCCATTAAAGAAGTAGAACGAATATGCAACCTTATCCTTGCATAAGTTAGGATTTGATAATGTTGTCGAGTTGTAATTTTATAAAGCCATGGCTTAATGAAGAACGTAATAATATTCTAATCACTTCGGTGGGACGCCGTTCGTATATGGTCCAATATTTTAAAGAGGCTCTAGGAAATTCTGGAGAGGTTCATGTCTCAAACAGCAGTACAATTACTCCTGCATTTCGGTTGGCAGACAAAGCCGTCAAAAGTCCACTAATATATGACAAAGACTATATTCCATTTTTATTAAATTATTGCAAAGAAAACCAAATCGGAGCACTACTCCCATTGTTTGATATTGATATTCCTGTTCTCGCTTCAGCTAAAAATCTTTTCCTCGAAATCGGCTGTTTTCCAATTGTTCCCGATTCAGATATTGCGCAAATTTGTAACGATAAACTACTTTCATGCGAGTTCATCAATTCAATCCATCTCAAAGCTCCTCGAACATTTACTTCGCTTAAAGAGTGTCTAGGTGCAATCGAGCTGGGCGACATATCTTTTCCGATCACTGTTAAACCTCGCTGGGGCATGGGCTCCATTGGAATTTTTTTTGCGAATAATAAAGACGAGTTACTTGCCGCAAGCACAATAATCAAAGCGCAAATTTGTAACACTTATTTGCGCTTTGAATCTTCAAGAGAGATCGAGGCATCTATTCTCTATCAAGAATCGCTCAGTGGGCAAGAATATGGCCTTGATATATATAATGACTTATCTGGAAATTTGAAGGGTCTTTCTCTTCGCGAAAAGGTTTCCATGCGCTCTGGAGAAACAGATTGCGCAAAAATAGTCATGCCCAACGAAGAGGTTATAAACATAGCAACGATAATCAGCGAAAACACCCACCACCCTGGTAACATGGATTTAGATTTATTTAAAACAGATAATGGCTACTACATTTTAGAAATGAATCCTCGTTTTGGAGGTGGATATCCTTTTTCTCATGCTGCCGGAGCCAATTTGCCCCTCGCATTGGTCTCATGGCTTCAAAACAAAGAGCCCGATAAACAACTTCTAACTGCAACAATACTTAATACCTTTCATAAAGATATATCCATTGTTGAAATCAACTCGCAGGAGGAAGAATGAAAAAGCTTTTGATACTTGGCTCAACATACGGCAACAAAGAAGCCATTCACTATGCAAAATCAAAAGGAGTTTACACAATCGTGACTGACTATCTAGAGCCAGAAGAATCTCCCGACAAGCTGATAGCCGATGAATATTGGATGATCAGCACTGGCGATATCGATGCTTTAGAACAAGAGTGTATCAAGAAAAATGTTACTGCTGTTGCAAACTTCGTAAGCGATTTCTGCATTAACAAAGCTACTATTTTATGTGAAAGATTAAACATTCCTTTCTATACCAACACCAAGACATTTCGCTACTCTTTAGATAAACGGGCATTCAAAGACTTTTGCTTGCAACACGATGTACCCGTTCCAAAAGACTATTACCTAGATCAAGAAAGCATCTCCGATTCAGAAAACAAAATCTCATATCCTGTCGTGGTAAAGCCAATCGATCTGGCGGGGAATATTGGCCTCAGCTATTGCAATAATAATGATGAATTAATGTCTGGCTATCACTATGCCCAGGAAAAATCTCCGTCCGGGAAAGTTGTAATTGAGCAGAGACTGAACGGAGATGAATGGTACTCGATTTACGCATTCTCTAAAGGCGAAGTTAGGCATATAGCCCTCAATGCAATGTATGCTCAGCCAGGATATCCATCTTGCTGCTACTCCATTACTACAACCGTTTCATCATGGATCAATAGATGGACAGAAGAAGTCAGCCCAAAAGTTGAATTAATGCTGCAAAAAATGGGGTGTCGAGAAGGAGCTTGTTTTGTCCAAGGGATGACCAACGATGACGACATTTATGTTCTGGAGATGGGTTACAGACTCGATGGCGACACGATGTTCATCCCATACAAAGAACTTCTTGGCACTGATTTAGTTAAGTACATTACTGATTATTCACTCACAGGCAAAAGCAACATAAACGATCTACCTCCATCCCAAAAGGCACCCTTCGAACGTTGCGCTTGCAGCTATATGCTCTGGACACATACAGAAGGAATTCTTTCATCCATTGGTGGCCTCGAAGACATAGCTACACTTCCCGGCGTCACAATCTTGCAAAAAACCCAACCCGGGACCCATGTTGATAGATACCGTCCAGTTGGCAACATTCTTTTTGTAAGTGACTCCTGTGAAGAAATGTGTAAAATAATAGCATTTATCAATGAAAAGATTAAAGTACTTGACAATGCTGGAAATGACATATTAATCCGCTTCACGGATTTCGATACTCTTATTAAAAATAGCGAAAGGCAATGTTAGTAAACAATGAAGATCAATAAACCTGTCCTTTTTCCCACGCTTATATTAATTGCCGTTTCGCTTATTGCTGTGGTTGTTAATTTAGGAGCAATTCAAGAAACTGTAACTTCAATTTATAATTCTTTAGCAACAGAGCTCCGTTGGGTCTTTGTTGCTGTTGACTTAGCCTGTGTCATTTTTGTCATTTGGGCAATCTTCGGTCCTTACGCCAAAGTAAGACTTGGCGGTCCAGATGCAAAACCCAAATACAAGAACTTTACATGGGCAGCAATGATGTTTACCACCAGTTGTAGTGCTGGTCTCATTTTGTTTGGTTTTATCGAACCCTTATACTATGCCCAAAATCCACCTTTTGAAGTAACCCCTTTTACAAATACCGCATACGAAACTGCTGAAATTTATACTCACTATCATTGGGGCATCAGCGCTTGGGCGTTGTACGTTCCTGCCGCAATTGCAATCGGATATCTTCTTTTTAATCTGAATCGCAAGCGTGTTTCGGTTAGTCAAGCTTGCGAACCAGTTTTAAAATCTCACAGCAATGGTTTACTTGCACGACTAATTGATGTCATTTCCACTTTTGGTGTTGTAGTTGCACCAGTAACTTCTATGGGATTGGGCCTACCTCTAGTTATTTTGCTTTTTCAGCATCTCTTTAATATTCCCTCTGAATATTCGCAAATCACCCAAATAGTAATCCTTGTTTTATGGGTTTTGCTTTTTGGCATGAGTGTTTTCTTGGGCCTTGATAAGGGCATGAAAAACCTAAGCAACTTGAACGTTATATTGGCGTTTATTTTTATGATCGCTGTAGGCGCATTAATTGGAATTTCTACAATTTTTAGTGCGGAACTTAATACCTTAGGCCTTTACATAACAAATTTTATCCGGATGGCAACATATACCGACCCTTATGGCTCAGGGAGCTTTGTATCAACATGGACAGTGTGGTACTGGGCATGGCTTACCGTATACATGCCTCTCATGGGCGTAATAACCGCAAAGATCTCAAGGGGTCGAACTATCCGCGAAATCGCAATCGGATTGGGCGTTATCTGCAGTTTAGGTTGCTTTGTATGCCTCGCCACCTTAGGCAACTACTCAATTGAGATACAAAAATCCGGCATTGATATCGCAAGCATTTTAAATACCGAAGGTCAAGCTGGTGCAATTTTAGCAATCGTCCAAACCATGCCAGCACCAGAATTCGCAATGGCGATTCTTGCACTACTCTGCTTTGTGTTTATGGCAACTACTGTAGATACCAGTTCCCTTGTTGCAGCAGAATTAACCACTTTTCATGACGCAAGCAAAGAACAAGCACCAAGAAGTATGCGACTGCTTTGGGCGGGCGTTGCTTGCATAATCACCTTTGTCCTACTGCAGGTCGGTGGTTTTTCCGCCGTACAAACCCTTGCACTTTTAACGGGTCTTCCACTTGCGATTTTACAAATTATTCTAATTATTTCCGCGGTTAAAATTCTCAAATCAAGGACCAAGATCAAGTCAGCGCCAGTAAAATCATCACAAGAAACATAACCAACATTAAATGATCAATGTAATCAAATCAAATCTGCGAGAAAATGATCTGGTGACTGACAAAACCAGACCATTTTCTTTTTTAGATCTCCTATTTTCTATTAATACCAGAAACCCAGATGCCCCATTCGTCATTCCTTTACCAAACAAAGAAAATACGACAATGAATCTTGCAAATAAAGATTTGCAAACTCGCTCTGCTATCTATTCATTGATAAATAGCCCTAAGAACAGCTGAAGCGTATTTCACCTATTCGTAAACCGCAAAGATAAAGCCCCTCAAGGAGCCTTATCTAAATTTTTTATTTAAGAAATACTGACATTGCAACGATTTAACTAGTAAATCCCTTCTTAATTACCCTTCTATTCATATATCACTACCGTAGTTCCTGCATAAATATTATTATAAATCCACTGAGCTGCCGTATAAGGCAATCTGATACAACCATGTGAGAGACTGTTCCCTAATTCGCTTTCAGAAGCAAGGATTGAATGGAAGAAATATCCTCCAGAAATCTGGGTACACCATATTGCACGACTGTCGGTAGACAATGATCCTCTCTTAAATCCCGTTGTATGGAAGGTACCTTTAATGGTCGGCGTAGCAGGAGCTCCGGTTACACAGCTCCAGGAATACTGCAACGACCAGTTATTCTGAGAACCATGAAAAACACCTACTTTATGCGATGAGCAATCAACAAGAATTAAATAATTAGTGCCACTTGAATACCCTTGAGCCTTGATAGCCATATCTCCACCTTCAATCAAAGCCCCAGAAGAAGAAAAATAATACCGCTGAAACACGAAAGATTCTTCCTGTTCAGCGGTATTTTTTATACACCCATCTCAAACATTTCCAGCCCGTCCAGCATCATGTCTACATCCATATCAAGTCCGCTTTCTGATCCCTCCACACCACAATCTTCCCTTGATTCACATACCGTTTTTTCATCCATTCTCTTCATTGAGCTTTCTATCTGTAAGAGAAAATTTTTATCGTGCAATAATTCTTCTTTTACCTTTTCTATATCAATTCCTGACATACGTTTATCAGGAAATAGTGCTTTTCTTTCCTTATTATATATCCATGCATGAACGAGTTCCGTGATCAAAGCTGTTTTACATCTCTTTTGTGTTTTTAAGAACTCACCAGCTTGCCTTTGCTTCTCATTTTCTTCATCAAATAATAAAACAATTCGTATCTTTCCCATCTCTTCATCCTTTATCCTCTACGAATACGGGCAGCTGCTAATTTCTCATAACCGATTGCGTTCGCCTTCACATCATCAATAAACTCAATATATTTAAATTCCGGTGACTGTTCAATCTGCTTTTTCAATAATAAACTTCCTCCTCCAAGAAAAATAGCAGGATTTGTTCTGAAATCTGTCACATGTGCATGAAGTTTATTAATAATCATATGTACCCAATCATCTGCCATACGATAAATCTCCTTAATAATCTCCTCTTCTAAAATAGTCTCCTCCCCCATTAAGACCTGTTCTACATCTGAGGAATCCAAATGAATCCCATAATTCTGCTGAATCCTGTTAGAAATCTCAGATCGAAGTACCGCCATACCGGAACGTTCACTTACTCTCACCGATAAATCTGGTTTTCCATTTCGAATCACTAAAAGGTCTACCGTTCCATCGCCTATATCAATGCAGTTTACTGTCCGGTACTTCTTTAACAGACTCGCCTTAAAACACATGACCGCTGCAAAATTCTGCGGACTTACAAATACATCTTTCAGATAAAAACTAACCGGTTTGTCATTCATTCTAAAACTGATGCCATGACGGGAATGATCAATAAAATACTGTTTAAATCCTACTGCCTGCTGCCCAAAATCTGCCGGCGGCAAACCCACTCCAAGAACAACATCTTTTCCTGTAAGGTTAATATTTTTCTTTCGTGCCTCCTGCACAAGTGTGAACAAAGTCAGAATAAAATAGTCATCATCCACCGTTTTATCTGCTTTAAACGGCATTTTTGTTTCCGATAAAGTATAATAAGCACCTTCATATTCCAGAATATCTTCATTCATAAATCGTCCTGGCTGTGCAGTATACCTTACAATTCCACATGGGAACGAAGATGTTTCTCCCTTCATATTTCCATTACCATGATCAATTCCAAAAATTATTTCCGCCATCTGCTCTTCCTCCTGTACTTATACTTAACTGTATCTTAACTTGCTGTTTCATGTACACATTTGTGACAGTTAGTTGCGTTTATATGACTCCTACTGACACTTTTATATCACTTTTGTATGTGTTATTATATTTATATTTCACTTATGTGTATGTACATACTATATATCACACTTTTGTGTATGTCAATATTATTTTTATCTTTTTTTGTACCACCATCTGAAAAAAGTATGTTATACTGCTGATGGAGGTATTAAGAATGACCACAGGAGAAAAAATACGTTATTTCAGAACTTCTCATGAACTTACTCAGGAACAACTTGCTTCTCAATCCGGATTAAGCATAAGTGCACTTCAAAAATATGAATCCGATGAAAGGAAACCAAAGCCTGAGCAATTATTGAAGATTTCTGATGCATTAGGAATTAGCATTAATATATTTATGGATTTCGACATCCGTACTATTTCTGATCTGTTTTCACTTTTATTCAGAATGGAAGAACAGGCAAACCTAAGATTTTATAAAGATACAACAACTGATACTATCGGTATTTATTTTGCAAATGAATACATCACTGAAAAGATTTCTTCTTATGCAGAAATGCTAAGAGAAATTGACAGCATGAACCCTTCTCACCAGGAGCTTATGCACACAAAGATTCAAAATGAATTATTAAACGATAATACATCTATACAAGAAGTTTCTGTAATCACTTCCTCTTCTCATAAAGACGCCGTCTCTTCTCTCGCTGTAGAAGAAAAACTTCTTGATATTATTTCTGACTGCACTCCTGCAGAACGGGAACAAATTTTAGATGCACTTACTTTCCTTAAAAACTGGATGAGAACAGCAAAAGAAAAATGATATAGAAAAAGCCCAGAGTTTGAATTCTCTGAGCTTTCTCTTGTCTATAGAAGTTTCGTCCACAGATTTTCTTTTCTTATCTTCTATCTGGATATACCATAGTATTCCAAACAGCAATCATAATAGTGGATTATTCATGGATTTCTAATGGAAGATTATCTGGATCATGGAAAAATGTCATTTTCTTTCCAGTATAATCATCTAAGCGTACCGGTTCTGTTGCTATTCCTTTTGCGTTAAGCTCCTTAACCGTATCGTCAACACTTTTTACCTTAAATGCCAGATGTCTCAAACCAAGTGCCTCTGGATAATTCACACGGGCCGGAGCATCCTTTATAATAAATAGCTCAATCTCCTGCTCTCCACAAGCTAAATCTATTTTATAATCATCCCGTTCCTTTCGATAATTTTCCCGGATTATTTCAAACCCCAGTAAATCAACATAAAAATGTTTTGATTTCTCATAATCGCTTCCTATAATTGCAATATGATGAATTGTGTCAAACATTGATTTATCCTCCGTCGTTTTTCCTATAAGTTTATCACAGTAAGATTCCTCTGAAAACACATTAATTCTCTGTTTTTTTCAATTTTTCATACAGTCTAAAAATAAATTCCATGTCCAATACTTTTTTACCTTCTCGTTCACTATTTCCTATGTAAACATGCTCTGCCTGATCTATTAACTCCTGTATCACTCTTTTATCTTGCTGAGCAGTTTCTCCATCACTAAGCAACCAGATACATCCCGTCTGCATTTTAATCACAGCATCCATACTTGGCAATGTTTCAATTTTTATATTACACCCAGAAAGCTGTGCAAATTGAATTACTCGTTTTGTGATATTCTTAAACCAGCAATACTTTTCTGTATTCACGATTCTATATGTCTGTTTTTCTTCTCTCTCAGCATTCTGGATGATGTTTTGCAACTCCATATCGCTCTTCTTTTGTTCTAATGTCCTCTCTTCTTTACTCAGTTCCGCATCGTGTTTCTTCATTGCAGCTTTCATCTGTGCAAACCATTTTTCCTGCTCATCATAATAAAAGTGTTCTATTTTCACTTCTTTAATCCCCTTTACATATTCTAAAATATATGTATTTCATGCTTATTATATAGTGAATATATTCACCATATCGACATATAAAATTTCTAATTCTCAAAATAATGTTTTATTATTTAAAAGCAAAAACTATTGTTTCTAATAACTTTTTCATATTTTCCCATTCCTCCGCTACGAAAATAGTATCTCTATTTTGAATTTGATTACGCATTTTGTGAAATTTATGTTTTATATCATTTTTATTAGAAATCACTCCCTGATACAATGCTTCTTCAATACCATTTGCCTTTTTAATTCGTTTTCTAGACTCCCATTCGATGGGATAATATTCTCCGTTAGACTTAATAATAGATTCTGGCAAATACAACTCAATAGATGCCGCTTTTCTATTAATATCATCAAGCACCATAGAGCCATTAGGTGCAATAGTTGGATACTTACGAAATATTTCAAGTTCTGGATACAATAATATTCTAAAATTGTCTGGCCAGTTCTTCACCTTATTTAATAACGAGCATTTACTAGCGTATCCTTCCGCATCATTATCAAAAATTGCAATAAATTTGGATCTGATTTTAGAAAAATAAAAAGTCTCGAGATTTTTAATTATAAATGACGTTCCTCCCTCTCTTTTTCCACCATTTTTTCCATCAAAATCCATGAAATAGAATAAGTCAGAAAGATGAGGGTACAAATGTGACATTGCAAATTCAAGAATATCTTTGTCACTTGTTCCTTCAACAAGAACAATTATTTTTTCAATATCTTCCGTTGCTTCCAAAGCCTTTGGTATACAATCATCTGCCCATAATTCCAAATTGGAAAAATCTAATTCTATCTCTGCATCATTTGAACAACATTCCAGTATAAGCCTGTATATATATGCATAATGGATTATCTCGGGATTTAATGCATAAAATGATTCACTATCTTCCTCCTTCAATGCATAAAATATAACCTTATCACATTCCGTAGTAATTCCAATATCATTTAGTGTTCCACTAAATTGTATATTTCCATTTGCCACTTCATAGCTTATAATTTTTTTCATGGCATTTTTCCATTTTCTAAATGAAACATTTTTCTTAATTCTTATTTGATTTCTCTTATCCTCTTCATCATAATCCCCAAACAAATGATATAAAAAAGATGAATAATCTACCGCCTGAGTCATCTTATCATTAAATATTTTTTCCATATTGCTAAGACTGAAACCATATGCATCTAAACGTTCTTTTGCACATTGTACGGTTGTTTTATAAAGATATTTAGTATATGTACCTTCCTCTTCATCACAATCATCTACATTTTCATTAGGGATTACAACTAGATCGTTTTTTGAGAAAAATAGTCTCACAATATCTTTATCTAAATAATTTCTAAACCAACATAATGATAACTTTCCAATTTTTATTTCTGCATACTCACTCATAACCATATCCACTCTTTCTGATTTTCATGATTTTTCCATACATTCTATTTTTATTTATTATCATATCATAAAAAATAGAGTTAATGTATATATTTTCATATTCATACATTAACCCTATATACTCTATTTGCGAACTTCTGAAATCACACTACAATTTCTAGCTTCTTTTAAGTTATGTTACATAATTCATTACTTCCCTTTTACTTTTCTCACAAAGAAGCTGAATAGATACCCTATTACATATCCCACTGCACGAATTAGCAACAATACTGCAATAAAGCTGCCTATCAAACTTCCAACAATCACACACAATGCCAGCATTCCAAGTATTCCAGATAAATCCCAATGCCACGGAATAACGAAAAACATATATGGGATTCCTACCGGAACACCATATACCAGCATCAGCCGGAACCAGTCGATTTCTCCATCTACCAGATACAGATACTTTCCAAGCCATCCGATCAATGCCAGCACAGTTATCATCAATACCCCTTTATACATAAAATTTTTAAATGTCATGCACCCTTCGCTCCTTCCATATATTTTGAGATCACCTTTTGTAAAACATCATCAAATCTTAAAATTACTTCAATCCGTTTTTTATCATACACATACACCGTATCAATCATCGTATCTATAATCTCTTTGGTCAGCTTTCCTCTTTCTATCTGTACCTCCAACTGTTGGACTGCTGTTCTTATCCGGCTTCTGTATCGTTCTTCTTCAATGATCACACTGGCAAGTGCTTTTTGTTCGGATTGTATCTTTTCGATTTTTTCTGTCAGCTGTTTCTTCACTGTTATATATTTTTCTCTGCTAAGTACGCCTTCTGCATAAGCTTCATACTGATGGATACGTTCATTTTTTAATTTTTCCAGTTCCGATTCCAACACCTTTTGTTGTCTTTTCCCTATAAAACTATTATCCGTATATTTTTCTTCGGATTCTCTTTGCACCGAATCCAATATCCTTAGTATCCTTTTTAAAGAGTACCAGATATGTCCCTCTATCACAGATACCGGATACGCATCTTCAGAACAATGAGAATATCTTCCTGCCTGAACTTTATGGGGACAATATATTTTTGGATGAATACCACCATCTGTATAAGCTAAGGATCTGTGGCAGTTTCCACACCGCACTTTTCCTTTCAGAAGGAAGTCTTTCGCACCACGATATTCTGGCTTTGTCATAAACATAATAGATGCACTTGCCACGTCATACTCTTCTTCCGTAATGATTGCCGGATTAATATTCTTTCGGATAACGACATCTCGTTCTGCTGTCTTTCTTGTTACTTTACTTCCAACCGCTACGGTATGCCGCCTTCCCATAACTAAAGCACCTGTGTACTCAAATCTTCCAAGAATTGTACGGATCATTCCGGTATCCCAAACAACTTCCTTATCTGGCATTTTATAATTCCCCTGCCGAAGCAATCCGTTCATCTGATTATATTTTCCAGGTGTCGGCACCTTCTGCTCGTTCATGTAATAACAGATCTGAGAAGTATTGCAGCCTTCCATTGCTTTATCAAATATCATACGGACATATTTACCTGCTACCGGATCTATTTTCCAGCATCCATGCTCTTCATCTTTTAAATAACCAAATGGAGGTTTCGAGCCTGTCCATTTTCCATTCTTCCATTTCACCTTCAAGGCACTCTTTAATTTTTTGGATATATCCTTGCTGTAAAGATTGTTGACAAGATTATTGATTGCCATATCTAATCCCATCGTTCTTCCTATGTACTCTTTACTGTCATAATTATTGTTTAATGAAATAAAGCGGATTCCCAGGAGTGGGAACACTTGCTCCAGATAATCTCCAACTCCAATATAATCTCTCCCAAATCGTGAAAAGTCTTTTACAATGACGGTATCTATTTTTCCTGCCTTCGCATCTTCTATCATTTTCTTAAATGCCGGACGTTCAAAATTCGTTCCGGAATACCCATCATCCACATATTCTATGTATTCATCACTCATGTCCTCTCTGTCAGTGATAAAATTGACAAGAAGTGATCTCTGGTTGTCAATGCTGTTGCTTTCATCTTTATTTTCTTTCCCTAAATCTCCATCTGCTATAGAGAGTCTTAAATACAATCCATTAGCCAATCTGAACACCTTCCATTTCTTCTGCTATCTGCTGGAATTCATCCTTACATTTGAAGCACACATGGATACTCCCATCTGCATATACTTCTATATATTCCACCAGTTCTTGTATAAGTGCCTCATTATATTCTCTTTTATCCAGATATTTTTCCATATGATTTACCATATCCATATATCGGTTTGCTTTCTTTTCCAAGATCCTTTGATTCTGTTCTTGTACCTGAAGCTCTTCCCGGAGATTTTGGAGTTCCCCTATATAGCGTTCCTTCATCATATCAAAATCATCTTTATCCACAATACCTGCTACATAATCTTCATATAGTCTTGTATTGCGCTCTTCCGTCTGTGCGATCTTACGCTCTAATGTCCTTACCTTTTCCACTACTTTATAAAAAATATTGTTTCCTTTTGTTGCACTTTTCATTTTCTGCAAAAGCAATTTTCTGTCACACATACTCTTGATCAAAATCTGGATCTGATCCATCACAAGAATCTTGAGTAAGTTTCCTTCTATCAAATTTCTGGAACACTGTTCATTCCCACAATAGTAATCGCTTCCCATTTTTTCATTGGTTGTATAATTATGGGTATATCGTCTGAAATACATAACGTTCCCACACTCTCCACAGCGAACCATTCCCGGAAAACTATCCTGATATTTTTGTCTGTCCTTCGTATATCTGGACTGGCGTTTCTTCGTTACCTTATGAATCTCTTCTCTGCTTTCCTGCAATTCCTCATAATCATCCCTCGCAACCAGCGGAGTATGCATATCTTTCTGCACATCCCACTCTTCTGGTTCGGTATGGTACTGTTTCACTCCTTTGTACAAAGACTGTTTCAGTTTTCCTGTGACAATATCTCCTGTATAGGTTGGATTTTCTAATATTTTTCTGACAGTTCCTCCATTCCACTTTGTCTCCTCAAGTGGAACTCTTGCTATCTTTCTTTTTTCTTTCTGTCCGGGTGTCGCAATTCCCAACAGGTTCAGCCTGTCCGCAATTTCTCTTTTACTGACTCCCAGCAATGTCCATTGGAATATCATACGCACAACCGGAGCAACCGTTTCATCTACGACCTGTCTTGTTTTATCCTCAGAACGGACATAACCAAATGCAACCTTAGATAACGTAATATTTCCGTTCCGCTTTTGTGCTTCCTTTGCCGCCAGGATCTTTTTAGACATATCCTTTGCATACATGGCATTTACCATGTTTTTGATGGGAACACTTATATTTTCCCTGTCCTCCTTTCTGGAGCTATCATAATCATCCGTAATCGCAATAAAGCGTACATTTAACTTTGGCAATATAGTCTCCAGATAATATCCTGTTTCCAGATAGTCTCTGCCGAATCTGGATAAATCTTTTACAACGATACATTGCACCTTTCCAGAACGAACATCTTCCATTAATCTCATAAATCCAGGACGTTCAAAATTTGTGCCTGTAAATCCATTATCAATGTATACCTCTTCCAGTCTCAGATCCGGATGCTCTTCTATAAATCTTTCTACAAGCATCTGCTGCACAACTAATGTTTCATCCGTTTCATTTCCTCCGTTT